>TARA_R110001592_G_scaffold100568_2_pt1 | contig 124131 bp, 88 predicted proteins | sample TARA_R110001592 | Tara Oceans TARA_R110001592 (sample SAMEA4398387) | marine metagenome | biome: Polar Biome; feature: [SRF] surface water layer (ENVO:00010504); material: water (ENVO:00002006), including particulate matter (ENVO:01000060) such as... | depth 5 m
GAAAGTCAAGGCTAAATGTAAATCTTTCCATAAGGCCGAGAATAAAAAATAAGAGCATTTGTTTAAATTAACTACACAACATTGCTTTTTACCGATGTATTAGAATGCTATCTGATTCTCTATTGATTTAAATACCGATCAGGTGGATTTTACTGTTACCCAAAACTCCGGAGGAGTGATATTTTTGTAGGCAAGGCTGTCAAGCCTTGGTAATAGCAATAAGCACAACCTGATTTTGGCGGTATTGTTGCTTTTTTTTTGCAACAATGCTGACAAAATCTCATACCCTGGATTCTTAACTAAAAAGAAAACTTGATATGCAATTCATTCCCTTTTCTCCATCTAATCCATCCTTTCCCTTTTTCCTTGAGTTGGTCATCAACAAATTTACCATAAAGCCACTCATCATTTACAATCAGGGGTTTGATAAATTCATATTCCAAAGGAACTGTTCCCGAATGGTCCAAAGGTTTAAGGTGAATTTGTATTGAATGCGCTTCATTGGTTTCCACACTGTTTACGGTCATAAGGAACTCAGGCCAAGAAAAGAATTTTCCCTTGTTCTTATCCAAGTATGTTATTTGTCCATTGGCTTTATTGCTTACCACCTTGATGAAATCATGGCCAATGCCTAAAACTTTGAAATACAAGACCCCATAATCCAGTTTAAGGTGTTCGGGGTAAAGCCAGGGAGGTGCATAAGAAGTGGTAGGTTCCCCGTATTGGTTTTTAGTGAAAACCAGACTATCCATCGGCATGTGTTCGGTCAGACCCTTTTCAAGGTTTACATTGCCGTAAAAATAAAGGGTAGGATATTCATAATAATTGGGTTTGAAGAAACCGATCCCATTAGTTGCTATTTCCACTCTTTCCTTTGAAATTGAAATGTTGGAAACCAAAGAAAAAGCTTTTGTCTCAAACGCTAACGGTGCCATTGGAATGGGCTTGTTTTCATTATCAGCAAGAATGGGGTTAATCTCACAAACGATAAAGGAAATACCAAACAGCAGGCTAACAATAAACGCTAAGGGATGTAAGTATTTTCTATAATGTCTCATAATTAGAAATCCAAGGCTTTTGCAATTGTTTCTCCTTCCTTAACTTCTATGCTAAAAGTCTGAGGTGATTTCTCCTTATTTGCTCCCAATGGACGCACATGGACTTTATAAGTACCTGTATTCAAGATAAATTTTGTGCCTTTATTATACGTTCTTCCGCTTGCTACGTTTTTTCCACCCTGCTCTTCAGTTACAGTTACTATAGAATCGATATCCTCTCCAGCTACTTTTGCATAGATTTCAACTTTACCCGTTTTAAAATCATAACGTAAAGGAGATGATTTACCGGCAGCAATTACGATGCTATCCAATTCAGTTTTAGTGTGCATTCCTTTTATTACCAAGGCTTGAATGGCCACTTGGTAAACCCCAGGATTGACCTCTATTTCTTTATTGACACCATAGGTTCTGGCAGTAGCAATGACTTTATCCTGTGAATTGAGAATTTTTATCATACTGTCCCAGCCGGCTCCATTGTTTGAAATGAAGACATCCAATGTACCTCCATCAAAAGTGACGGTTTGATGGCCCATGCCATTTTCATGACTTTCAATATTTTCAATAGTAATACCATCAACATCACTCCCTTCCAAAGGCATCACTTCAAAATTATAGGTACTTGGAGGAAGGTAAAAGTAACCGGTGTCTTGGTAGGTCCTGAGCATGATGGGTCTCCTTTTGGCAACAATATCATAAGCTTTGACAAAGACATCCAATGGCTTGCCATTTTTAAGGGCATAGACCGAAAAGTTGTTGTCAGGCTTGTCCACCGTAGCGGCGGTGGCTAGATTAAGTATTTCACCTAAATTCTCTGCATTCTCCGCAGTAAAGTAGCTCCCATCTCCTGCTCCTGCCGCACACCTCAATTGTTGGGTATCCTCCTCCTTTAAACCAAAACCAATGATGTGCAACTTAAAGTCAATGCCTTCTTCTTTAGCTGCTTGAACTATTTCACAAATATTCCCATCACAGGATTCTATGCCATCGGTAATAAGGATAATGGTAGCTTTCTGCTTGGACGCTCTCAAATTATCTATGACCAAAGCAGCAGAATAGGCCAATGGTGTTTTGCCAAGGGGTTTGATTCCTTTGACAGCTGTTATTACTTCCGTTTTTGTGCCGGAGGCTGCATCCACCATAAATTCCACATCTTCGCAGTCCCCTTCTTTCCGGTGACCATAGGCTACAAGGCCTAATTTTTGATTTTCGGATAGGTTTTCTACAGTATTGCTCAAGGCATTTGCGGCAATTTCCATTTTGGTTTTGCCCTGCAGCTGTCCCCACATGGAACCACTTGCATCATAGATAAAAATTATTGGGGCTTTGTTTTCCTGATTTTGACCTTGGGTATTCAGCACAATAAATAGGGTCAGGAAAAGGAGGGTTATCTTTTTCATGAGGGTTCATTTGATTTGCAAATCATGTTGGCGAAATGGCCTCTGTAAGATGTTCTGTAAAAGGCTACTTCGATGTGTTAGTCTATCTAAAATAGCAATTATATTTTATTATACCCTATCTGTCATGCACTTATATGAAAACATTAGCCTTACTCAATTTTATTCTTGAAAGGATTATAGGTTTATAGACTGGCTCAGGTACAGTTGTTATTCGACTTCGTACCTGTCGGATTCTAAAACTAAAACCATTAACATCTGACCCTTTTTGCTTCAAAATTTATCTGATCACTGTAGTTTATGCTTTAACTTAAATATCCCTCCTGCGAAAATGCTTATTCTTTCTAGCCGCTAAATCGTAAAATGCTAATTAAAGGATCAATTGGATCATTTCATAAAATTTAGGGTAAGGGCAATTATGCAAGATTAATCACACTCTTAGTACTTGAATTGAAAGGATAATAAAAAAAAATTAGACTTACATTTTCAGTCCTATGGCTTACAATTGCATTCCTTCAGGTTACATTCAAGTTCCTTCTGCTTACATTTCTGTTCCTACAGCTTACATTTCTGTTCCTACAGCTTACATCTCCGTTCCTACAGCTTACATCTCCGTTCCTACAGCTTACATTTCTGTTCCTACAGGTTACATCTTCGTTCCTACGGCCTACAATTGCATTTCTTCGTGTTACTTTTGGATTTCCGCAGGTATCTTTCCACTGCCTTCACTTTACTGTCCCGTTCCTTCGGATAACTATTGCCATCTTATCGGCGACAAATGCATTATACCTCCTACCTGCTTTACTATTTAGGAATGGTGGCAAAGACATCTTTAATGGACTTGCTTAAATTTTCGGGTGTAGGCGGTGAAAACATCGTAACCATCCTTTTTCCCTCTTTGTCAAATACTTTATGGGTGAGGACATCACCGGCAGCACTCACTAATCCGGAGCTTGATGGGAAACCATTTGGATAATAGCTTTCCCATTTCCCAAGCAGTACTCCTTCGGAAGCTGTTATCAATATCAATTTTTCATCTCCTCTGATGAATGAGGTTTCTCCATGGAGCAGGCCGTTTTTGTAATGCACCTCATAACTAAATCTATCTTCATTATTCTTGATATAGTCAGGATAAATCCATAAACCCTCTTTTTTACCTTTGGCATATTTGCCTTTCATTTTAATGGTACCCTCCTCATTATAATGCGTACAATCACCTTGAAGCGCTCCATTGAAATAGTACATTTCGGATTTTAGAGTGCCGGAAGTATAATAGGTTAGTAGCTTTCCAACAAGCTGTTCCTTGGCATTTCGGTAGCCTTTCTCATGAATTTTCCCATTGGCATGATACGTGCTAAATGGAACTGATTTATGTGTAACTGTCTTTGTCTCATAGGTGACCTTAGTTTCCGGTTTTTTTTCTTGTTTAGGGATGGACTTAAAAAACGTTCGCATTGCTTCTAGAAAAATTTCGGTTTTATCCTTACTGACCCCAACCTTGTCTACAAACTCCCCATCTTCCGTATATATGCCCCGCAAGGTGAATTGATTATCACTGGAAATAAAGCCTACAGCCAATAAATTATCGCTATTATCATAGTACATTTCCCATTTTTTATTAGGTGCGGGTTTACCTAAAAATGCATGTACGGAGCGGATTTTATGGGTTCCTTCATAAAGGATGGTCTCTCCATGAAGTTGGCCGTTTTTATAGTTCACAGAGAAGCTATAGGGAAGACCATCTTTAGATTCAGCATAGTTATTATAGACCCATAAGCCATCTTTTTTGCCTTGCACATATTCCCCTGCCCTACTAATTGAGCCATCCTCATTGTAATGAATGCATACCCCATTCAGCACCCCATTGTCGTAAACGGCAGTCATCGATAATTTTTCGGAGGGAAAGAAAATGGCTAGCGTATCAACGAATTGCTTGTCGGCATTCACAAAACCTTTTTTGTAAACATTGCCATTGGGATGGTATTCTACATAGGGCTTGGGTTTAAACACCACCCTATTGTATTTTACTTGTGCCTGGGCAAAATTGACTATGGAAAAGGAAAAAACAAGAAGGATAAGCGCACGTAAAACCATGATAGAATACCTTTTATAGCGGATAATGCTAAAGGTATAAAAATGTCAATAATAATAAGCTTACCAATAGCACAATCTTATAGACAATTCTGAATACTAATAAGGTCGGTGGTAAAACAGCTTGGGCAAACCACACAGCTTCAAATAATGGTTGAAAAAGCCGGTCACTATACTTGGATGGGGGAAAAATTATAGCCTCTGAAAAATACCTGGATAACTCACCCATTAATGGCCAAAGATGAATGGCTCAGAAAAGAGAGACGAATTCAAAATACCTTTGGATTAACGGAAAACCAGTGAACAAGTAACCTGCACTACTGCCAATTACAATTTAAATCCGCTTAGGTGGACCAATTTAGTGAAGTACTCGGGATTTAAAATCAGTTCATTAAGCATTTTCTCCATGTTTTTACTCAATTCATAATCGCTGGTATAGGAGACAAAGACATCTCCTTCAGGGGCAAAATATACCTTTGAAACATCAAAGTTGCTATCCTTGGCACCGGTTTTCAAAAGGATTTCCCACAGTTCCCCTTGCAATAAATCATATTTATCCACCAACCTATAGACAAAATCATCATCAGGTTGTTCCGGTAACCAAACGGTATAATTACCGTTTATTTTCGACCTTTCCACTCTACAGAGATATACTTTACTGGTTTCCATTTTATTAGCAATTTTAAAGAAGATCGTATTTTTCTCCTTATTCCCATTTAGCTGTATGCCGTACAACATTTCCTCTAACTGGTCTAATTCAAACACACTATACAGTCCACATTGCCAAAAACTGGTCCCTAAGCTTGTGGAAGGGGTATTGAAATTTACCTTAAAATTATTCAAGGTTCAACATTGCATTCAGACTAGGCTGTTCCAGCTGCCAGAATGCTTAGTTATTGGGCAACCATTTTTTAAATCAGGCAGTCGTTTAAATCCGTTTATTTATTTACATCATAATAATTTTTGGTTTGTGAAGAGTCAATTATGGACTGTTTTTTATATAACTTTAGTTGTTGGTTCAATTGTGCGAGAGAATCTTTATAAATCTGAGATTCATTCGTTAGAGAATCAACTTGAGATTCAAAAACTTCAGATTGATATTTTAAATTCTCGTAATCAGATTTTATAATTGAAGGAAGAAATGTTTTATAAACACCAAACAAACCAAACAGAATGAAAAAAGGTAAATATATTTTTTGGAATTTTGGAATAGGTTGCGGTTTTAGAGATTCTAAGTATTCTTTACCTGATAATTTTATTTTACATTTTTCAGGTTTATCAGATGGGCTACTACCAATTACTCCTTTAGTAGATGAATCCCATGGAATTCTAGGATATGGTTTTGTTAAAATTAATTTCCTTTCTTTAAGTCAGAAATTACACTTTTTAATAAATCAATATTAGATTCGATTTCCGCAATATCTAAAAATTTACCATTATCATTTTCTGATAAATGCTTTAAAATCTTATATTCTAATGTGTGTTTCATTCAAATATATGCCAACACTACGCTAAAAAGCGTTGCTGTCCCAAAATCCAGCTATTATTTTTTAGCGATTGTTATAGCAAGTTTTAATTTTTTCTTTCACAAAACCATATTCTTCCTTTATTCCATCTTTGGAAACTTTGGTAAATGTTTCGTATTCAATATCTGATTCCTTATTCAATCTTAATGCATTGCAACATCCTTCTATGCGGTCTGTCTGCATTATTTTTCCTTTTTCTGAATCAAATAGAACTATAATAAAGCCAGGGGTATTATTTATTAAGTCCCATTTAATTTGAGCCAGTAATTTCCCATCAGGCGACCAAGTGTGTTTGTCCTGCCATCCGTTATTTTTTTTTAATCGCGAACTTGCTTACTCCAATAACTTCCAATTCCGCCAAATTATATGATGAACCGTGTCGGATTTCACTTATGATACTATATTTAATTTGAAAAGGCTTCATTTTTTCAATTGGCTACAACGATAGGCGGTATAAAACCGTTGCGCATTTCAAAGCACAAACTTACTAGCCCACTAAAACGTTGATTAAATGTTATTTCATTCAAATATAGCACTTTCCGCACAATGTTTTATGACCGCATGTTATCACCAATAATTACTTATCCCTAATCTTAAATATCAAATTTTCGGGTTCAATCTGAGTTTTAACATATATCAAATCGTCAAATATTTCTGTCAATACAATATCTTTAAAATTAATAATCTTATCTACGTCTTGCCCTTTTACCATAATCTGGTTGTTTGAAATAATATAACTCATTGTCAGTTTAGGATAGCCTTGCTTTTTTTTAAGAACATAAAATCTAGTTATTTCAATTAACGGTCTAAAAAACACAAATGCAAATCCAAAAAATAATAGTTCTCCAATTTCTCTAGAAGTCAAACCTTTAATCACGAAATACAATCCAATCTCAATCAATCCAAATGCCACATATAAATATGAAGTTCTTAAAGTCGAAAGAATAATAATTTTCCTTTGGTCAGCAATGCAAGTATTAACGTCATTTTCTTTTGGTATTTTATCTAAATCTTCAACTATTGATTTCCTTTTAAACGAACCATGTATCGCAATCAAAAGAAATGTCAGCATACTATAGAAATATCCTCCATTGTGATAAACTAATTCTTCATATTCATTACTTGATATAAATATGGATATGAAAACCCAATTCAACAAGATTATCATTAAAATCAAAATTATCCGAATGCTATATTTTATCTTCTCCGGTACTTTCATTTTATTAGTGTGAACAATTGAATATAAGTAAGTTTATCCAAACAGTTACGTATATATCAACAATGCCCCCACTCTTTTAATTGATTCTCTGTCAAATTAAGCATTCCAAACAAAGTATCCAGTAAATAGACTAAAAATTTAATGGAAACTGCTGAAAATGGTCTGGAAATGATTAAAGGATTTGCTGCAGAGGGTAGACAATTAATGCGAGATTTACACAGTGTCAAATTGTACTTTAATTGCACATAAAGCTAAAACTGATCAGTTTGAGACCAACACATGTTTAAAAGAAAAAAACCTCTAAATAAAAAGCAGACATGGAAAATGTTCTACTTAGGCTATTTTTTTAAGGATACCATGTCCCCTATATTCGAGATAAATCGTAAAGGACACTCTGTAAGCTTTTAGTTAGTAGCCAATCACTCAATTACCTCTCGTGTTTTTTAAAATTTTCTCTTTTTCGGATTTTGCCTAGTGTCCCAAAATTTTAAAATTTCAATGTGTTCATCGCAAATTTTGTAAACTAAATAGTAATTATTTTCAACAAGTCTCATTTTTATATTCGCTGAATTTGAATTTACTCCCAATTTGGGGTGTTTCTCAATTATTTTAATAACTTCTTGAGTTAATTTGAACAATTTACGGCTATATAAATTTGAATTGTTTCTTTTGTCCCAGTATTCACAAATAGCTTCAAATTCATAAATTGCTTCTAGTGACCAAATTGTTTTCAATTTCATTTGTTAAATCTCTTTACCAAATCTTCGTTTGTCATGAAATTTCCTTTTTTAATCTCTGTGCTTCTTTTTTCTAGCTCCTGCTGCACTTCTTCCGACAATTCGATCGTTCCATCAGCACTTAATTGACTCACCATATTTGATATTGATTCCAATAGCTCCTCATCGTTTAAAGATGTAATTTGATCTATAAGTTTGTCTTTTACCTTTGACATAAGATTGTATTTTATGTTACCAAATTATTAATAATAGTGTACTTTTTAATTTTTTTTAGCTTATGAGAAGTGAAACTGAGATATCTTCTGTTTGAAGAATACAATATAAGAACTACTAAAGCTTGTACAAATTACTAAAATCTTAATGTGGGAATTATGCATTTTTTTGCCCTTTAAAAGCACGACCTTCTCTTCCAGCTCCCACTCGTAAATTTAATTAAAAACCGAAGCCGGACAACCTTTTCGCTATTTCGGTTTTTTATTCTAGTAAATTAAGGATTTTACACAAGGAATCCATTGAATATCCTAATGTTTTAATGGAACCTGTTAAAAATGGTCCAGAAATGGCAAAAAAGAACATAAAGTTTATTAGATCATACTTTCAGGCACTTTTTAATAATTTTACATCTTTCTAAAATTCGACAACAAATCCTCTTCATATAAAGCCACCAGAGGATTAAGTCCTAATCCTGACCACTTAAAAGTCCAATAAACCGAAGGCTTAATCGCATCATTGAGGTTTAATTGTTGTAGCGCGTTTTATATTTTTTAATTGGCTAAGGGCCACAATAGATATATTGAAAAAATTACTACCAAATAAGTAAATACCCAGATAATTGCTTGACTTGCAGCACCCTTAAACTCAATATTGAATATTTTAAATGCTACTTGGTCTGAAATTATTCGGAGAACTAGCACTAAAAACAAGGAGGCGGTCCCAGCAAGAGGAATGCCTAATGTAGCTGCTGTGTGTTCTTTTGCGATTTCTATCCAATTCGTATCGTTAGTAAATACATTTAAAATCTTAAAAGCCAAATAAGTATGTACAACCATGATAACAATAGCTGCTGCCCAAGAAAAAACTTGCTTTAGTTTGGTAGAAAAATCGAGCATACTTCTTTAGTTTGTATATAAATGTACGTCAACGTCAAGCTAAGAAACGTAGAGCATTCAAATTACTAAATAAAGTATAAACCGAAAAGTGAGTATCTATAATAAATTTTACTCTGGTGAACGATTTTCCCTATATTTTCTTAGGTAATGTGTGTGCGGTCGGCTTTCATTTTAGCTCGGTTGTTTCTTCCTTTTTTGTGTTCGTGGTTTCTTTTTATGCGCTGACTTATAATCTACTATAAACTTGCTTATTTCTTTTCTGTCTTTTTCTGTCAAGGGTTCACTTTCTATAATGAAGTCAACTCCTTTAGGTTCTTTGACGTGTCCCATTTTATTTGGTTTTAAAGTATTTATCTACTAATTTCTTTGCCGAATGTGTTGGAATAATCATTTTTTGCCCACGTACATTAGATGCTCCCAATGATTCTTCATAGTGTTTTATTAACTTCGTTTTTGCTGTAAAGGCTACGAAACCCTCGAATCCCAACTGAAAGGAAAGTTTACAGGCAAAAGCTACAAGATTACCAGCGACACCTTCGTAAAGTTTTTCATTTCCTATGTTGAATGGGGCATTTTCGAGCAGGTTCATGAAAATATGGTCAGTTTCCCTTTGTATACTTAAAAGACCTTGAACAATATCTGGATTATTGACTATTGTCAGTTTGTAGGTTTCTTTTTTCAGGTCGTTGAGTTCAGCTTTCCAATCAAAATTCCATCCGTTTTTTGAGGTTATATTTTTCAGGTCGGTTTTGGTTAGGATAGAAACTTCGGTTCTGAAACTATCGCCCTAAATAGTGTTGAAAATCGAGTCGGTAAGCCGGTCAATTATAAAAGAATGTCCAATATCTTTTTGTTTTTTCATTTATCCGAAGATACGAAATTTAGATGGCTTTTTGGGGTTAACTTTTTAATAGTGGTTCTGCTAATTGCGGTATTATTTTTGCTCAGGCCCAACAAAAATATATACACCTATTTATCCTAGGAGTTGCGTATATATCAAATATGCACCCACACTTTTCGATTGTTTTCCTTGTAAATTAAGCACTCCAAGCAAAGTATCCAGTAAATAGACTAATAATTTAAAGAAAACTGTTAAAAATAGTTTAAAAATGGCTGAAGGAACAGGAAGCTTTATTAGACCATCTTTACAGGAGCAATTTAACTATTCAACTGCTACCTAAATTCCCCAGCAAAAGCTATCCTATCCCCATCACAGGAAGCTTCCAGAGGCTGAGTCCAATTCTGATCGATTAGGACTACAATAAACCGGAGCATTAATCGCATCAATGTAGTTTACTTATTAAGTTTTGGTGGTTTTATTTCGGGTGGATTGACAATAGCATTTTTAACAACAGTTGCAACAGTGTCAATTGTTATTTTCTTTTTTCTACAATATTCAGATTGTAGCCAATCTTCAATTAGTTTCGATCCTTTACTGGCATTACATGAAATACAACATAGCGCGATATTGTCACTTCCATTTATACTTATATCATTGACAATATGTTCCCATGATGGTTTAGATTTTATTGAATTGCTCCCTAGAAATTCTACCCCACAATAAACACAGTTTTTATCTCGTTCCTTTACAAAATTTTCAACATCGTCTGGAATTCCCCATTTATTCGCCATAGGTCAATTATTCTCCTTCAAAAAAATCATTGTCAATTTCTTTTACTTCATTTGTTATCTTTACTTGAACGCCAACATTATATTGATGCATTAAATCTACCAGTTTGGGTCCATCAATCAGTATAATTGAATGATGAGCCTCTCTCGCCTTCCTAATCGCTGAATCGTCAAATGTAGATGTCGTTATAAATACTCCTTTTGAAGTGTCTCCACTCAGTGCCCCAATAAAGTTTCTTATATCCTTTTCACGTACTTTATTTTCATTGTATCTTTTTGCTTGAGTGTGAATTTTTTCAAGTCCAAGTTTGTCCTCATTTATAATTCCATCAATTCCGCCATCTCCTGTTTTAGATGTTTCAATAAAATCTCCGTACCCCATTCTTTTAAGTAAAATCAAAATTACTTTTTCAAAAAAGTAAGGGTCAAGTTCTCTAAGTTTATCAAGTAGCTCAGTTTTAACTTCTGTTTCAATTGTTTCAAATCCAGTATCGATTAGGTCCTGAGGCGATGCATTGTCAACCACTACAGTTTCGAATTCTGCTTTATCATCTTTTTTGCTTTTAACAGTAGAACGATGTTGGATGAAATCAGGATCATTCTGTAAGTCCGAGAGAAGTAATTTTCCACTTAATAAAGCTTGTTTTCCTTTTTCTCCGATTTGAACCATCCCACTTTTGGGATAGAATACAAACTTTCCCATTTTCAGGTAGGATTTTCCCCAAAGTATTCTGTCAATCAAGGTATTGGCTCCAGAACTTGTTTTCTTATCTAAAAGTTCTTTCGGTAATGCAGAATAATATTTGTCACATACTCTTATTGTTAATTCTCAACTGCTTATTGATTCAATAGAACTTAAAGTTTCTAAAATCGGCATAAAAGTTTCATGATATTTAGGTAATTCCATTTATTAATTCGGTTATTTTTAATTAAACAGAACAATTGTAGAAAAGAAAGGCTATCACGAATTTACGTATATATCCACTATGCACCCACTCTATGAATTGTTTTTCCTTTCAAATTAAGCATTCCAAACAAAGTATACAGTAAATAGACTAAGAATTTAATAAAAACTATTAAAAATGGATAAAGAAACAAAAAGCTCTAATTGACCATATTTACTGGCACTATTAAAAAATTCAACTGCTACCTACCCCCCCCAATAAAAATCTATCCAATCTACATCGCAGAAAGCTACCGAAGGCTGAGTCCAATCCTGACAACTCAGGACTACATTAAACCGGAGCATTGATCGCATCATTGAAGCTTAATTAATATATCTTATTATTAATTCATATGTTTAAAACTACTGTATGTAAGTTTTCTCCACAACCATTCTAAGGGACCTTGTTGAAATTTTCTTAGCCACAACCAGCTAAGCGTTAACTGTATAATCCAAATAATCACCACTAAACCCAACAACTCAAATCGGGAGAATTGGTTAAATAATGATAGTCCATAACCATAAAAAATCAATCCCAACAGGGTGTTCTGAAGGATGTAGTTCGTAAGTGCTGTTCTTCCTACTTTAGAAATTAAGGTTATCTTGGAAGACCTGAGAAACTTTTGAAATAGTCCGTTGAAGATCAATATAAATCCTACTCCGAGAAGTTCCTTTGGAAATGTAAAAAGCCATCCTTTCCAAATATTTGTAACTGGCTCAAAATATTCATAGGTCCAATGGTAATATCTTAAATAATTGATAATTAATCCAACACCAAGAATAACCAAAGAGATAAGCCAATAATATTTCCAGACTTGATAATTCTGGAATATTCCTGACCGATAAAAAATGATGCCTAAGATCATTGCTATTAGAGATGGGAAAAGCAGCCCTTGGTAGTAAACAAGCCCCTTGTGAGCACTGGAATTTTTATACGTTTCTTTTAAACCTATCAGATAGGTACTTTTATTGGCTTCAACTTTTGAGGTGTCAGGATCTTTTTTCTTGGTTTGATTTTTCCAAAAGTTGATATTCTTAATGTCATCATTTGATCGTTGGTCTTCCGGTAGGTTGATGGCTTTTGTGTAATTATCCTGCCAGCCTTTCCTCTTCATGGTTTGATCGTAAGATTTGGCCAGTTGAAGTAAGGATAGAAAAGCAATAACGAAAAGTAGGCTTTTTGTTTTGAAGGATCTGAACGGAAATAATAAAAAGCCACAGATGGCATAATGATAGAGAACATCTCCCGTCCAAATAAAATAGGAATGAATTACTCCAATGATGAATAACCAAAGTAATCTTCTGGCATAAATGTCCATTGCCTTAAGTCCCAATTGCTTTTTCTCAAGGCGTTCTAAAAAAATGTAAAAACCTACGCCAAATAAAAGGGCAAACATGGTGTAAAACTTACCCTGAGACAGGAAGTAGACCCAAAATCGTGTGGAGTAATCAATAGTCCCTTCAAACCCAAATTTCCATGGACTCCATGGGTCAGGGTAAGCGAAGTTCTCGATATTAATAAACAGAATCCCAAGTATGGCAATACCTCTTAAAAAGTCTAGAGAAGAAATCCGCTCGGAAGATTCGGTAGCTTTTATTGATGTTGACATTTTGAAGGTTGCGATATGATGGGTAGCGCCAAGTTATGATGTGTTAGGATTAAATAGCACTAAGCTATTGCCTCGCACATAGCTACGCCTTGATTTAAATTTACAACTTGTGGCGGACTTTCCAAGTACCACGAAATTATCCTGACCAACAAAACCCCATTCAGCCATAAAATTTGTTTTGGCCTGTTAGTATGCAACCGAGCTTCATTGAAACCTTCGGGGTTTAATTGCCTGGAAGCTTTCTAAATAAACAGCAAATTAATTAAGTAGGGTTTTCACCTACCGGATTACCACAGCTTCGTGGTACTGCAAAGGTCTAGTATTAGCCTAGTGCGGGATTTAGAAGCAATTCCGATCCGTTCGCAAAGTTTCATAAAAGTAAAAAACGCTCAATTTTAGCCATACAGCCCACTTTATACTTATACAACCTTATGCCCTTGTTGCTTTCTATTGTAAATTTCCTTTCCCACGCTATTTATATGGTCAAGAAATTTAGGGTTGGTTATTCTATTATAAACTGAAACATCAAATTTGTACGGCAACATCAAATCATCTAAATCAAACTCAATTTGGGTTTGTAAACTAAAATCAATATCCTTTCCTATTAAAGTTAGGTCTATGTCGGAAGCAGGTTTATAGTTACCCATTGCTCTTGAGCCATAGATCAATACTTCTTCTACTTGTTGGTATCTTGAGAAGACTGCGCTAATGCTGGTAATTTCGTCTTTTGTCAAACCTGAACTGTCCATTTTATAAAAATCTTCCTTGTTCTTCGCTTCTTTTACCGTCCATATTCTTTTGGAATTCTAAAAAAGCCGGATAATACCCTTTCATTATTTTGTCATAAATCTCATCCGCAGTTTCTTCATTGTAAGTATGTGAAGTTTTGTTTCGGCTTCCAATCATATCCATCCATACCTTACCTTCAGAAACTAGTTTTAATTGAAAAGCTTCCCTTGTTGCATCTCTGCTGCCGCCAACATTAGGATTGCCCTGATAGGTAGCGTAATCTTTCATAACATTCCAAGCCAATTCGTGGGTATACTCAAACCGCTGTATTAGACCTTCCTTAATTATTTCATCCAACACATACCCTGCATCACTATCGTCAATAGGCTCATTTTCATCTATAAAATTATGCTTAATGTATTCAACTGCCTGTGAAAGTTTGTTTAGTGCTTTCTCAAAATTTGAAAATCTCTGCTCCCACCTGATCTCTGTTTCCATTTTCTTAATAATTAATTGACGAACAATGTCTGCATTCAATTTAAGCTTTAATTATTATTCAATTGGCTTTTTGTCTTCTCAAAATGCTTTTTCCTTGATAAGAATTGAAGCTTTGTGTTGTGAAAAAAGCCTACTTTTTTATAAGCTTAGCTTTAAACAATGAGGCAAAATAGTCGTATAAAAGCAAATATATCAAGGATTTATGCATATATCGCTATTCATACAGCCCCTTTGGATTGTTTTCCCAGTTAAATTAAGTATTCCAAACAAAGTATCCACAAAATTGACTAAGAATATAATGAAAACTGCTGAAAATGGTCTGGAAATGGCTAAAGAAACAAAATGATTATTAGGCTACAATTACAGGCGCAATTTAATTATTCTACTTCTACACAAATCCCCCACAAAACCTATCTAATCCCCAACGCAGAAAACTAATGGAGGCGGAATCCTAACCCTGATCGATTAGGACTGCAATATACCGAAGGCTTAATCGCATCATTGTAGCTTAATTGTTAGGGTTAGTTATTTTTATTTCCGGTGGATTGGCAATAGCATACTTTCTCCTATAGCTCAACACTTAAAAATTAAAAGTGATAAAACCATTCTCATTGGCAATCCTAATAACCAGCCATCTAAATGGGCCCTTCGACAGGCTCATGGATCATTTTGATGAATATAGCCACCAAAATACTTAATACCTTTAACTAATTTTAAGCGTCAAGAATTTTCGTCTCAAATCCGTCAATGCTTCTGGTGTTTTTGTTTTTCCAATATTCTTCAATTTTCTCCTCTCCTTGTTTTGTGGCCCAAGAATTTAATGTGGTGGGTTCTTCTTTAAAATCCATAAAAGGCACCGCAAAACCACAAGAAGTTTGAACCAAGTCTACTTTCATTTCGACTATTTGTCTGGCACCCACATTCTCAGGAAACAAATTTGAATATTTATGAAAATCACTATCTCTTTTGTGGTAAATTTTTGCTTCTCTGTACAGCCTTAAAATCAAAGGCTTCCCTTCAAAAGCACAAAACATAATGGTCATTCTATTGTTCTTTATTAAATGGGCTGCGGTTTAATTTCCACTCCCTGTTAAATTCAACCAAACAATTTTGTTCTCATTAATAACTCTAAATGAGTCAGTACCTTTTGGAGACACATTAACTCTGCCCTCATTAGAAGCTGTTCCTACAAAGAATAATTTTTGATTTTCAATGAATTCTTGAAGTTCACTGGTAATATAATCTAATTTCTTTCCCATATTTTTAAATTAGCGGCAAAAATATCCTAATTAAAGTGTGCAGAAGATACATTGTTAAGGGTAAAGCTGATTAATCATAGAATTCTATGGTCAGTCCATTGAGATAAATGTAACTGTTTGAGTTAATAGACTACCTTTAAATCCAACGTCCTTGTCCCAACGTGTCAGAGTAATTTTGTGTTCAGAAACTGTTATTCCCCAAGTTTCATGCAACGACGGAAGACCAACATAGTCTACTATAACTACACTGTCTTTTAAATTATTAATTGTCCAAAATTGTTTATCAACATAAATCTGAGGTGAATCATCATTGTACATAATTTTTCCCTCGTCAATTTGAATTTCTCCGTCAGGATAAATAATTGTCGTATTGTCTTTAATCGATTCTGGATAATTATCCCATGATTCTGTAATTTGAAATTTATTAATGTCAAAAGTGAAATAGTTGGAAGTAGTTGGAAGTAGTTTGGAAACTTGTCAATTTCCAATGTTTTCCAGCCGGAAACTCCCCAGAAAGTAATTGCACGATATCAGCTCTTGGTTCAGTGTCATTGTTTTCACACGATGATAAGCCTAATACCAAAACCGCTGTATAGAATAGTTTTTTCATGGTCAACTATAAATAATACTATTGCTTTTCTCAAAGTACTTTATTCGTTCTCAGTAATTACACAACGCTCAGTATAGGATGTCGTAACTGATGGCAGGAAGCTATGCATACTTATACAATATTGAAATAAACATCTGGTAAATAAAGGTTTACCATTGATATTTTGTCCATAAACAAATTCTGATAATGATATGCAAAATACATAAAAGTTACGAATTGCTCAATAGCCGGATCAACTCAGCTAAAACTTTAATAGATAAGGCCAAACGTGAGGTGTCTGGGTTTGCCTTCCATATCCATAAGTCCATAGAGCCAATCACCATCAAAACTTATGTTGGATATACTTTTTTAAGCTATACCCAATCCAATGCACAGATATCTTTTATTTCAATAAGTTACCTTTACAGATTTAGCCTGATGAGATCAATCCCTATCTATTTACTTTGAGACTAGTTAATCCACATTTCTTTCAATGTATTTGATAATCTCTTTCGCAATATCTTTTTGAGTTGCTTTTTCAATGCCTTCAAGACCTGGTGATGAATTTACCTCTAAAACCAACGGACCATTTGATGATTGCAACATATCAACTCCTGCCACACCCAAACCCATGGCTTTTGTAGCCTTAATTGCGGTTAATTCTTCCTGATCAGATAATTCGATTATCGATGCACTTCCACCTCTGTGCAAATTCGATCTAAATTCCCCTTCTTTTCCTTGTCTTTTCATTGCCCCAACAACTACTCCATCAACCACAAATGCCCTGATGTCAGCACCTCCGGCTTCCTTAATAAATTGTTGCGCAATTACTCTTGCATTGAGACCATCAAATGCCTCCATTACTGAATTAGCAGCATTGTTAGTTTCGGCCATTACAACACCTAAACCTTGCGTACCTTCCAATAATTTAATTATAAGAGGCGCTCCACCCACACTTTTCACAACGTGATCAGCAAATTTCGAACTATCAGCAAAAGTCGTTTTAGGTAAACCCACACCAGCTCTAGTCAATATTTGCAGACTTCTAAGTTTATCCCTTGATCTTACCAAAGCCTGAGATTCAACAGCAGAAAAAACTTTCATCATTTCAAATTGCCTAACAACAGCAGTCCCATAGAAAGTGACTGATGCACCTATTCTGGGTATTATTGCATCAATATTCTCTAAATGTTCACCGTTATAGAAAATTTTTGGGGCTTTTTTTTCCAATTCGATTATACACTTAAGATGATCTATTATCATCGCCTCATGACCCCTTTCTTTGATTGCATCTACGAGACGTTTAGTAGAATACAGTTTAGGATTTCTAGATAACACTGCTATTTTCATACTGGATATTTTTTATTGTTTTTTTACAAGGTAATTATATTTATGTATATCTATTGTCATAAAAAGCCTCAATGAGCTAAAATAATTGAATGGTTTTTATTGGAAGAAGACAATATGAGGACTAGTAATCCTTGTTCACATAACTAAATTTCATTTAGTAAGGTTGAAGTGCGGTATATGGGGAGAATTACGTATATACATTGTGTGTGACCAGCATGGTCAATTGGTATCTAAGATACCAAATTATTCCAAAGAGTTAAAACCCATTAGTGAGTTTAAAGGGTATCCATTATGTGCGGGAATTTTTGTCTCGAAGCCTCAGCAAGTGGTTCTATTTATTCACAGGGGTGGTAGGTATGTTTTAAGTGGGTCGAGTGTTATGCAAATAACTGAGGGATAGTTTACATATAAAATTTGTACTAGCTATGTTTTAGCTGGGGAGTTGCGTATATATGGACTATGCACCCAACTCCTACTGTGTATTTTCCTATCAATTTAAGGATTTGAGACAATTAATATAGTAAAGATGCTAAAGTTTTAATGGAAACTTTTGAAAATTGTCCGCAAATGGCTAAAAAGTGTGTGCTATGGTTGGTGTGCAAAATAGAGCTATAAACATATGAACTTGCTAGGGTCATCTTTCAAATGCCGAATTCCAAACTTTAAAAATTTGACCAGTTCCTGATCTCGATCCATCCATACCAACCTCTTGATACTTTTTTGTCCCTATAATCGAGTAGGAAGATAGGGGTTATTCCCCTATCTGTCCTCTCACACCACCGTAGTGCGACAAGAAGTCGCTTTGATAACTGTTTAACGTTCAAAGAACGATTAAACCTTGTGTTCCATCACAAGTAGCCTATGGATACGTGCATTTCTGGTAACGGAATTGTGCGAAGCTATCCGGACAATATAGCCCGTAAAGAGATTCTGCCAAGAATGTCTGTTGCGCACCAACGTCAGGGGCGGGGGAGTTAGGCTCGATGGGTATGATCAACATATGTGAACTGCTGATAAATGTCGTGACGTGAAGACAGCGAAAGACGTTGACACGCTGTGACCAAAACGGTAAGGGGTATAGTTGGCAGGCTTTGCGGTTTCTGCTACATGGATTTCGATTCCCCCGGCAAAGAGGCAGGATCTAACCCCGTCAGTTATCCAAGCGGAACTTGGTAAGCCCGCAACCCTTCCCGGCATTCCGGGATTAGCCGGCTGCAAAGCAGGCCCAACGGGCTGCGGGTAAAGGAAAGACGGAGAAAGCAAATGCCGCCATCTAATTTGGCGGATATGCCCACTTCCGTCATGGTACTCTTTTACGAGAAAATTACAGTAAGACTTCAATGAGGAAAACGCAAATGAATCCGACAAATGCTGGATGTGCATCCCCAACGACATGGCACGATTGGAACTCCATTAATTGGAAGAAGGTCGAACGTGGCGTAAAGTCACTACAATCACGTATCGTAAAGGCCGTCAAACAAAAACATTTTCACAAGGCAAAAGCACTGCTGCACCTGATGTCAAGGTCATTCTACGGGAAACTGCTCGCAATTTTCCGGGTAACCTCCAACAAAGGCAGCAGAACCCCCGGGGTGGACAAAGTGCTATGGAACACACCGGAGAGAAAGTGGAAAGCCACTGAACTTCTCAAAGTCAGGGGATACAAAGCAAAACCACTCAGGCGAAAATCCATCAAAAAGAAAAACGGAAAGTACCGGCACCTGGGCATACCCACCGTGGCAGACAGGGCCATGCAGGCCCTGTTCAGGCTGGGACTGGACCCGATAGCGGAGACCACAGCGGACTTGAACTCATACGGATTCAGGCCCAAACGCTCGTGCGCCGACGCAGTGGTCCAATGCCACAACGTGCTGTGCCAACGCAATTCGGCCGAATGGATACTGGAAGCGGACATCAAAGGATGTTTCGACAACATTTCGCACCAGTGGATTCTGCAAAATATCCCCTTGAGCCAAAAGGTGCTGGCACAATGGCTCAAGGCGAGCTACATGGACAACAAACAATGGTTTCCAACAGAAAGCGGAACACCGCAGGGTGGTATAATCTCGCCTACAATCGCCAACATGGTACTTGACGGAATGGAAAAAGAAATAAACATCCATGCCGGACACAAAGGGGGGAGAAACCCACACAAAATTAACTTCATCCGCTACGCGGACGACTTTGTGGTGACCTGTGACGACAGTGAATATCTTGAAAGTGAGATAAAACCGCTAATCAACAGATTTCTCTCCAAAAGAGGGCTTGAACTCTCCCGGGAGAAAACCAAGATTACCCATATACGCAAGGGTTTCGACTTTCTGGGCTTCAACATCCGCAAATACGGTGACAAATGCCTTACCAAACCCATGAAGGACTCAGTGAAGTCAATCATGGAAAGTATCGGCGGTGCGGCAGCCAGCCACAAATCCGTGACGCAGGCAGAACTCATTCGTATGATCTCTCCCAAGATTAGGGGGTGGGCAAACTACTTCCGCCATTCAGCCGCCTCACGAACCTTTGCGCTGCTGGACCATAAAGTGTTCAGATTACTGTGGAAATGGGCCAAGCGCAGACACCCCAAAAAAGGAAGCCGATGGGTCAGAGCAAAATACTTTAAAACCCAAGGCACCAGAAATTGGGTGTTTGCCGCAACGGACAGGGATAAGACCTTCGAGCTCCCGCTCTTCGAAGCCGCCAAAATTCGACGGCATGTCAAAATAAGAAGCAACTCAAACCCTTATGACAGGGAATGGGAAGCTTACTTTAAAGAAAGGACGGCAAGGAGGAAAACCTACCAAAATACCGTAAAAAAAGGCTAGCTAGTTTGATGACCGGACTGCCCAGGCAGTTTTTAGAGTGCTTGAGCCGTATGAGGGGAAACTCTCACGTACGGTTCTTGGAGGGGAAAGGGGGAGTAATCCCCCTGACCTACTCGACCGTACCATTCGGTATACGGCGGTTTGTTAAAATAATGATAGCTATGTTTCATTGGTCAGCCGTTTGTAAGTGTTGTAAAAACCAGTGTATCCCTGTTTTATGAAATATGCATTGTTTAGGGTTGTATTCAGTATTGGACTATGCGCTACTCGGCAATATCCTTTGCTGCTATTACCCCATTCATATGACTTTTGCTTACTCGCTTTTAATTTTAACAAATTCTTAGTTCTTGTCTTGAACCTCTTCCATTCTTTCCATAAGCTCATCCGTAATCTTACTCTTACACATGAGTCAAGTTTTTGCATCACTGACTTAGCTTTGGCTATCGAAAAATAATTAACCCAACCTTGGATCAAGGTTTACGTTTTCAATATCTTCTGCATTTTATTACTTCCGCTGTTACGCTTTGTAGTTGCTTTTCTTTTCTCCTTGATGCGCAATATAGATTTATTAGAAATCCGTATTGCCCATGCTCCTCTATCTTTATAAAACGAGAAACCCAATAATGTGCTTTCTCTTGGACTGCTTACTTTGCTCTTTTCTTTGTTTACTTTTAATTTTAAGTCCTTTTCTATGTATTTGGTGATACTTCCCAGAACTCGCCGGGCCGACTTTTCACTCTTTACATAAATGCTACAGTCATCTGCATACCTGACGAAACTTAGACGCCTTCTGCTTAGTTCTTTATCGAGCTCATATAAGATAATATTCGATAAAAGTGGACTTAAAGGGCTCCCTTGGGGAGTGCCTTCTATTCGTTGGCTCACTACTCCATCTTCCATTATGCCACTGCGCAAGTATTCTCGAATAAAACGTAAGGTGCCTTTATCCGTGATTTTTAGCATTAGCAAACTCATCAGTTTATCATGGTTTACCTTGTCGAAAACTTTTCCAGATCAAGTTCTATCACATAACTCTTCCCTTCGTTTAAGAAGGTTTGTGCCTGTAATACCGCCTGATGGGCATTCTTCTTGGGACGAAACCCATAACTAAATGAGGAAAAATAAGGCTCGTAGTATTGACTTAACCAACAACATCCCTTGTAGAAGCAATCGGTCAATTACCGTGGGTATTCCTAGCATTCTTACTCCTCCCTCTTCTTTGGGTATCTCTACCTTTTCTACAGGGCTTGGCTTGTAGATACCTGTTATCACTTCTTTGCGCAATTCTTGGTAGTTAATATCTAGGTAGTCTCGAAGTTTATCGATCTGCATACGGTCAACACCTCCTACTCCCTTATTGAATTCTACCTGCAATAGGGCTTTATCAATATTACGCCTGTCCATAATTGTTGCCAGCATACTACTTGACTTTTGGTGCACAGGGTCACTTCCTTACTATTCCAATGATGGGCTAAACTCCTATTTGCACTTTACTTTCGGGTACTGCCCTTTCCTCTTGCATACAGTTCTCTTACGTGGTTCGGTTTTACGCCTTCTCTTTGGAACTTTGTAATTTGTTCCCTTAATTTAACATTCAGCCCTTCAGTTCTTTTGTGAGGCCTCCTTGACTTTATTCTCTCAAGGCTCGTTTCTTTCCTACTATGGCTTCTGCTGACTTCTAACAATACCGATTTACATCGCTGTAATCGTTCACCGCTTGAGCATTCGCGCATGCCTCCGCCAATGTAATGTCAGATCTCTCAGGGTAAGGTCATTCGCTTTCTATTCATGTAGCCTCTCCATTTACGTTTATGTGTTCTGTGCAGTATTGGGCTTTTGTTTCTTTTGCAACATCACCCACACATATCCGCCTTATATGAAGTTTCTGTTCGTAGGCTCGAATATTTGCCGCCAGCTTCTTTCAGATTCGCAGTCACCCACGACACCCTTGCTCTTGGCTAACGATAAGTACTGCAACTCTCGTTCGGGACTCACACCCTATAGCTTAATGACCATGCCTGACACACAATAAAGAAAGGCCTGGTAAAATACCAGACCTTTCGAGGTTAGTTGATTATTTAAAAAAGTGGATTGTAATTACTTACTATTTGTTGATAATTAACCTTAACTGGTCAACAATACCTTCTTTACCAAGTAACCTCACCATATAAACGCCTTGTTCAAGTCTGCTCAATGGTAATGTGTATGCATTTACACTGTTGTTTCTGGCATTGAAAGTCAGCACTAATCTACCTTTCATGTCGTAAACATTGATCCAATCCAAAGACACTCCTTCCGGAATAACGATAAACGCTTCATTCTGAGCAGGATTTGGAAAGATAATTGCCTCAGATAAAGTTGGTTTTTGCTGTTCCTCGCTTGAAATCTCGACCGTACCTTCTGGTAATGGATCTTCTTCAAATAGGATTCTTGCATTTGAACCGTCATTTATAGGATCTACTCTTTCTAGCATTATTCCTGAGACGCTTGCATTGTTTGCTGAAGCTATGAAACTCAAGTTCATTTCGCCATCTGTTACTACAATGTCCTCGAAAACAAGTTCGGTAGGTACATAATTACTTTCTACATATAAGTCAAAATCGTCTTTTACCAAAGCCCCTTCAATCAGGATATCAAAAACCCTTTGACCCGGTTGACCATCTGGCCCTCCAAGGCCAAACCACAGTTCATTGTGGAAAGTCCTTACTCTATAAGTACCGTTATCAACTGGGATATTGTAGGCCAGCGATTTGCTATACCTATCTGTCTGGTACAGTTCAATGGAACTAGACGAGGTATTTTTGTACGTTTTAGTGCTATTGAATAAAGTTGGAAATGCTTTGTCACCCAGGAAGACCTTGCCTTGATAAGAGGTATTGACCTCTGATCCAGCATTCAATAGCATAGACCAAACCGGAGCTTCCTCCCATATAATAATTTCCAAGGTATCTGAATCCATTACAGCAACACTATCCATCACAGTCAAAATTACATTATAGTCACCTGCTGTCATGTATTCGTGTGTTGGGTTAATCAATGTACTCGATTCTCCATCACCAAAGTTCCAGTTGTAGATCAATTCACCTGATCCTGTAGAGGAAGATGCATCAAAAGTGATTTCAAAAGGTGCAGCTCCTTCGACCGCAGAAGCGTTAATCACTGCAGATGGTGGTAGGGTTACTGAGGTCATTGACTCAATTGTCAATCCTACCAGTGTGGCATTGTTTTTAGATGCTACCAACTTAAGGTTTAACTCCCCATCCCTTACTTCGATGTTTTCGAAAGTCAATTCTGTTGGGGCATTTCCATTTTCTATAAACAGATCAAAATTATTTTTAACCACCTCACCTTCTATCATGATATCATACACGCGCTGACCAGCCTCTGAAACCGGACCTGATTTTCCAAACCACAATTCATTGTGATAGGTTTTTATGGTGTAAACTCCGTCTTCTACCGGTGCCGAAATGGTAAAGTTCTTGCCAGATCTTTCGGTTAAAAACAGCGTTGGATCACCTGCTCCAAAATTGTTCCAGGTAGATGCATTGGCGATTGTAATTCCAGAAGTTGATTCGCCTTCAAAATCAGTACCCATATAACTTGTTGGCGTGTCTGTCCCAACATTAACATTCAGAGAATAGGCCGGTACTGGAACATAATCACCCACTTTTATTTCAATCTCATCCGTATCCATGTACCCGTTTTCGTCTGTCACTTTAAGACTTACCAAATAGGTGCCATTTTCATTAAAGGTATATTGTGGCTGCGCTTCTGTAGAAGTAGCGTCACTTCCAAAGTCCCACTTATAAGTTAAAACTCCATCGCCAGTAGAATTACCAGCATCAAAAGTGACTGCTAAAGGAGCTGGACCATTTACGGTATTGGCTTCTGCAATCGCTTCAGGGTAAACAGCAAGTCCATCCTGGGCAATAATGGAGAATCCAGAAATATTGGCTTTGTTGATAGTTGCTACCATTTGAATGTCCAATGAATTATCAGCTACCGTTATGTTTTCATGTGTCAACTCAATTGGTGCGTAGCCATTTTCAACAAATAAATCGAAGTTTGCTTTCACGAGCTCCCCTTCAATATAAATATTATAAACCCTTTGATTAGGTTGACCGGCAGGTCCTTTTTTACCAAACCACAGTTCACTGTGATACGTTTTCACTGTAAACACACCGTTTTCAACTGGAACGGAATAAGTGAAATTATTTGCATACCGCTCTGTTAAGAACAATGGAGCATCTCCTGCTGCGTTATTACTGTAAGGATTTGAGCTTGTATAAGTTACGTCAGCATTGTTTTCACCAATAAAAGTTTTACCATTATTGTCTACCGTATTTTGGCTACCCGCATTGATATTTAATTCAAATTCAGATGGTGGAATAGCATTGATAGTCACAGAATCTACAGCAGAAACACCAAACATACTTGAAACTGTCAACAAAACATTGTATTCACCAAATTCTTCAAATATATGTGTTGGATTTTGCTCGGTAGAAGTGTTTCCATCACCAAAGTCCCAAGCAAAGGTAAAGTCTTGAGGCCTGGATATTTCATTGGTAAACGCTACTTCTAATGGCACTAAGCCTCCTAAAGTGGTTGCAGTAATATTGGCTATCGGAACAGCTCCAATTTGCCCTTGATTGACGATGGAAATCCCAGAAATACTCGCATTGTTTGCCTTAGCGATTAGATTAAGGCTTAAGGTGCCATCCGTAACCTGGATGTTTTCAAAATCCAATGCCGCGGGCTGATTGTTGTTTTCGATGAACAAATCAAAATTAGATTTAACAACATTCCCTTCAAGTAAGATATCGTAAACACGTCTCCCTGCTTCGTTAGGCCCTCCATTTGGTAGACCAAACCAAGTTTCTGTATGATGAGTAGTGACCGTATAAACACCATTTGGTACATCTATTTGATAGGCAATATTTGAAGCATACCTTTCTGATTTATACATCTCATTCCCTACAACATTTCCATTTCTATAAACTGAACCACCATTGTGAATTGAAGTAAGATTAACATCTCCAATAAAAGAATTTCCTTCGAACTCAACATCGGTACTGGATCCGGTATTGTAATACAAGAAGACCTCTTCAAAATTACCATCGGCAACTATTGGTAGGATTACCTCCTCATCATTTCTAGTAGTAATTACCAAATTGGCAGAAGCTGTAAGACTCTCACCTACAAAATCAAGTGTTATATTATAGGTACTTCCTGCTTTCAATAGTATATCACTTGCCAATTCTCCGGCAACGATTTCAAAATCTTCCGCATTTTCACCAGTTATGGCAACAGATTTAATCCAAAGGCCTGTTTGGCCATTGTCTAGCCCTATACTAATTTCTTTAGGTTCACCCTTTTTAACAAGAATTGATTCCGGCAAAATTAATTCACTTTCAACCAAAGGTGTGGTATTAGGATCATCAAAACCGAAGTATTCCATGTTACCAATATTTCCGCCGCCTCTTCTAGGTGAACCAGCAACGACGTACAATCCTTTTCCAGAAACGATACCTTGTGTTCCATGACGCCCGATATTTAAGGTATCAAGAATTTTCCATTCCCTCGTTAATGGGTCAAACATCTCTACATTAGGTAGCGCTAGAGGATTTGTAGCTACCTCTCCTCCGGCTACGATCAACTTACCAAGATAATTATTCACTACCGCTGCAGCTCTTGGCGTTGGCAGGTTCAAGCTATCTGGTAAAGTACTCCAAGTTTGTGTATTAAAATCATAAACATCTACTTCAGACAATACAGGAGCGAATGTTCCTTCTGGACCTCCAGATTGTCTACCCGAAACAGCATATAATTTATTACCTATTGTGGCAGCAAAGAAATGGTCTCTGGCCCTAGGTGCATCACCTAATACAGTCCATTCACCAGTTTCAGGATCATACATGTCGAAATAATTGACATAACCGCCATCATGACCATCCGTATTACCACCTACTATATAAAACTTACCTCTATACTCTACTAAACCCGCTGATCCCCTTCTCCTATTTTCAGGAATTTCAGGTCCTTCAATCCATAACTCGTTCACTGGATCAAACATCCAAATATTTGTTGCAGGTGTTTCATTAGGAAAGTCATTGGTATCGAAAGCACCAATCACCCAAATAAGCCCTTGATAAGTAACTGCTTGAAAATGATTAAAGCTGTAAGGATTGATTTCTGTTAAAGACCTCCATGAATCATTTTCTATGTCATAGATATCGATGGTAGTTGAACTTTCTCTTCCTCCCATAAGGTAAAACTCATGACCTGCCTGAACAAAACTACCTTCATGCCTAGGGTGATAGGAACGATTTTCATTTTTTAAATGCCATTCCTGACTCGTCAACTGTGGACTAATGGTCCAATTAAAGTTAAATGTAACTGCATCCGAATGAATTTCATCCCCATCATCTATAGTCACCGTAATTCTATATGGACTATTGGCCAATGCTCCTTCTTCGATTGTTCCGTAAATGGTTCCATTGGTCGGTTCCAAATATATTCCAGGAGGCAATCCCACTGCAGCATAACTCAAGTTACCATTTCCACCTGAGGCCTGAACAAACATACTTCCATCTGTTTGATGACCAACGAAATTGATCTGGTCTTCAACTTTAGTATAGGAAATTGGTGTTTGTATAGGCTTACCAAGAATTTCTATTCCATTGAAAAGTGGGTTTTCTTTTTGTTTTTCGAAAAAGATATTCAACTCTCCATCAGTGACTGTCACAAGGTACTGCTCCATTCCACCGACCTGATGACCAAACCGCTCAATAAGATCTATGGATGTTTCTACTACTTCACCCTCTATTTGGATGCCATAATAGCGTTTTCCAAGTGCAGATGTACCTATATAGCCATTTCCCAAATAAAGGTTTACTGCATATTGCCCATCAGGAAGTGGGATTTTGTATTCCATGCTGGCATCAGTGGTATATCGCTCTTTATTAAAGATTGAAACATATTCATCATCAGTAATGTAACTAGGTATAGAAGCATGTCTGTTTTCAATAGGGAAAACATTACTACCACTTTTACTATTAGTAGCTTCAAAAGCCTCTGTGTTTACAGGCCCCTGTATATTATTTGCCATCCATGACGGTAAGCCACCAGCAGCATTTATTGTATTTCCACCACCACTTATTCTCAAAAGAACGGTGAAATCCTGCTCAACCATCACTTCAAAAGTTTGCTCGATAAAATAGCCATTTTGGTCAGTTGCTCTTACGGTAATATTTGAACTGACTTCATCATCAGGAATAGCAACAGTTAAGATTTGATCATTGATAGTTGCTCCTACTACAGGGTTGGTGTTTTCTGCAATTGAGAACGTTAAATTATTCTCTCCATTATTATCACCAAAGTATTCCGTAAGATCCACGATAACATCTTCGTCTCCCAACAACCTATTGATATCTTTCAGGCTACGTATATCGTATGGTTTTTCACCGATGGCGCTTATAAAATTCCAAACCCCAATAAAACTTTTGTTAGGGTCATTGCTGGTACCATATATACCTACTGCCAATGGTTGATTGATATCTTGTATGGAAGTAAGTACGGCTCCAGCTGCTTGAATGGTACCAAGTGGCACCAATGCTTGGTTACTGTACTTGTAAAAAGGTTTAACAGTTCCGTTTACAGGATCAATATCAAATGACAATTCTATTAGCGTATTTGAATTGGGGCGCTCGTTAACAGGTATTGGAAGAAACAACGGATTCGGATCTTCCACATCATTGATCTCCTGTGAGGCAAGCACTCCTGCACTATTAAATACTAGCTTGATGAAATTACTTTGAGTTCCGTCTCCAATCTGTATTCCAACTTCACCAGTTCCATCAAAATCATACAATTGGCCAGGAGAAGATAACCCTATTATCCCTGAACTAATGACGTAATTGCCTATTTCAGATCCAACATTTATACCTAATTGAAATCCCTTATCCTGATTATTTGACAAGCCATTGGCGGTTCCGCCGGTCATGGATACCTGAATGGCACCAGCAGTACCTCCATATATGTCAGGCGGTCCAGGACTGTCATTTCCCTTGTCCAACCAGTCCAGCCAGTTGGGATTACTATCCCCATTGTTCATGAGCCCGGTTAGTCCTAAACCTAAATAACCAAACTCATTTCCTGAAGCATCAGATTGATTGGTAAACAATTGGTTTTCCAAAGGCAAATTAATCGGATAACCAACCTGGAAAGGATCTAAAGAATCAGAAATGCCATCACCATCATCATCCTCATCATTAAGGTTAGATATCAAATCCTTGTCATAATCATTTGGTGCCGAACCACCAGAACAATAATCTGTGCCATTGTCAATTTCGTCCTGATTGGAATAACCATCGTGGTCATAATCAGCTAAGGGATCGAATTCTGGATCATCTATTGCGATGCAAAATATATCATCAGCAGGAGTCAAAACCATGATCCTATTGTCAAAAGTTGCTGCCCAAATTGTCCCTGGGAATGAGGATACATCTCCATTGGTAGTAATACCTAAAGCATTTCCTCCATTCAAGTTCCACTTGTTAAATTCAGCTTCTTTTAATGTCCCGTTTTCATTGAGGTGAATTAAGTGTAAAATACCTCCATTTTTACCGACAATTAAAGAGCCCTTGATCGCTCCTTCAAAATTACTTGCCGTATATTCAGCTATGCCGTTTGAGTTGTTTGGTACTACTGTAACAATATCTGGTTGTGGCCCATTAGAATTGGGTAAAGTAGGTGATATAAAGTCGGCTTCAACTCCATTTGCCAAACTAAAAGGAACTGGGGGCCAGTTAGCTGGAAGGCTATTGGAGGCATATTCCTCAAATCCGGGTTGGCCAGGCGCTACAGGTTCTAGTATTTGTGTCCTGAATTTGTCTGTTGGCTGGACAGTAGGTGTGATATTCGTGAAATTTTTATCATCACCAACAAATTTCGTGTACAATCCTGCTCCACCTGGAGAAAAAGGAAAAGGACTACCTGCTTGATAAGGTTGTCCAGGATTGGCTCTAACCGGCGTAGGGTGTCCCCCATAATAACTTCCAGGGGAATAGGTTTCCAGATCAGCGGTGACCATTAAGAGGTGATCCTGATTGTCAACGAATTCGCCTGTGACAGTTGGATTTAGAGGACTGGCTCCTGGTTCAAGAGGGTCATAAGCATTGTTAACTAATAGAGGGTCGCCTTCATTCTGAGGCATACCTCCCCAGTTAATATTGGCGCCATTGTCAGTCAAATAAAGCTTGTTGCTTTCAGTAACTACCAAATCATAGGTATTCCTATACCCTGGAGAAAAAATCTGCACAGGACCATCCAAGGTCACCATGCCCATGTTCAATCCATCATTACCTCCAAAAGGATCGTTGACATCCACCCCATCATATCCAGGATCATTAGGGTTATAAATTCCATTTACATTGGCCCTGGTGGGATCATCTAGTGTAGGGACATCGTATTTATAAGCCCTTCCTGAATGGCTATCCGTTTTTACCGGAAGCGCTTCTAAAGCATCCAGGTCTATTTTCAAAACAGCACCAGCTAGTGCATATTCAGATATATAGGTAAAATTCTTTGAAGGAGCACCAGCATTTGTAAAACCTCCGTTACTAATAATCAAATAAGGTTTACCTCCAATTATAGTATGTTCAATACCATTAATAGCATGGTTTTCTTCAGATCTTGCTAAACCACGAACCAAATCGATTACTTCCCAGGTAGTTCCTGTCCAAGTCAAACGGGTGATCATGCCAGAATTGGTATCTAACATAGTGTCTCCACTAGGTCCACCCCACTTAGGATCACTTGAAGTAGCATATATAACAGGGTTTGTTGCAGTTCCTGTTACTGTAATCCCAGTTATCTGCCGACCGTACCGATTGTCAAATGCCAGCAATCCATGATCATCATAATTAGGTATTTCTTTTACACCCAATAATACTTCCTCCCCAACAACATCGTATTGATTTGGACCTTCCTTAGAAATGGTGTAGATTTTAATCTCTCCTTTGAGCTGTGAAACATAAAGCCGCTCATCAGGTCCAAACTCCAAAGAGGTACCTAAAACTATCTCTTCAAACTCATTAAAATTTAGTGCTGTTTGATTAAAACTTACTGTCTGACCTAAAAGTTTTCCGAAACTTCCCAACCCAATCAAAATTATGTAAAAAAACAATTTGACCGGAATAATTACCCGCTTTTTCATCGTAATTGAAATTAAATATGCTAAAACTGTCTTTATTATAAAAATATAAAAATTTACAACTGTTTATATGACACAATATTAATCAATTAGTCTTTAAAAGTCAAATTTGAAAAGCATTTAATCAGTTTTAAAATACATTTTTGTTTATTCATTTGTTTTAAATCGCTTGGTTTATCCAAAGAAGCCAGAATATGTATTTTAATGGTTACTTTTGTATATTCTTATGAAGGAACAAAAAAACTACTTTATTCTGGTTTTGATTCTAGGGGCACTCAGTACCATTAGTCCATTTTCTGTGGACATGTATTTACCAGCCTTCCCTGCCATAGCTGATAGTCTCTCCACAAGTATTTCAAATGTACAGTTGTCTTTGACAAGCTACTTGATCGGGATTGCTATCGGACAATTGTTTTATGGACCGCTCCTTGACAAATTTGGCAGAAAAAAGCCTCTTTATATAGGTCTCTGGATTTATGTGGCTACCTCTATAGGCTGTTCTTTTACCTCCTCTGTAGAATCGCTAATCTTTATGCGTTTTATGCAAGCCGTTGGAGGTTGTGTGGGCATGGTAGCAGCCCAGGCATTGGTAAGGGACATTTTCCCAGTAAATAAAATTGCACAAGCGTTTGCCATGCTAACATTGGTTATCGCTGTCTCCCCGATGATAGCGCCTACTTTAGGGGGCTATATCACTGCTCACTTCCATTGGCATTGGCTCTTTATAATCTTGTCTATTCTTTGTACGCTCATAATATTAGCTTGCAAATGGCAACTTCCAGATGGAGCAGATCCTGATCCAAGTGTATCACTAAAACCCAAAGCTGTTACCTACAAATACATAGCCGTATTAAAAGACAAACAGTACCTGACCTACATTTTAGTTGGTGGGATTGCCGGTGCAGCACCATTTGCCTATATAGCAGGTTCTTCAGATGTATTTATTAATATCTATGGATTATCTGTCACCGAATATGGCTGGCTGTTCGCCTTTTTGTCAATAGCCATGATAGGTGCTACCCAGTTAAATCATATACTATTAAATCACTTTAGTAACCGAACCATTGTAATTACTGCGCTGTGTTACCAGCTGGTCATTGGTCTTATAATGGTCATTGGGGTTTGGGCAAATATCTTCAATGTCTATTTCCTTATAGGCATGATGTTTATCTTTTTAACGGGCCATGGATTAAGTGTACCTAATTCTGCAGCAATATCCCTTGCGCCCTTTACCAAGGATGCAGGCAGTGCAGCTGCAATGATGGGATTTATGCGCATGGCCATTGGAGGGATTGTTTCTGCTTTAGTAAGTGTATTTCACAATGGAACGGCTATACCTATGGTCCTATTAATGGCTTCCTGTATTTTAGTTGCAGGACTTGTATTGCTTAGATACTATTATTCGACAGGCGAGCTGCTTAACAGGTACCATAATTCGAAACCTAGTTAAGGGGCAAATTACTATATAATAGGTGATACTGGAATAATTTTTTAACTTTGCACTTTATTATTAAAACAGTAAGGAAAAAGAATGATTTCAGTAGATAATTTATCCCTTAAATTCGGCAAGAGAACCCTGTTCGAAGAAGTTAATTTAAAATTTACTCCCGGAAACTGTTTTGGCGTTATCGGCGCCAATGGCGCCGGTAAGTCAACTTTTTTGAAGATTCTTACCGGTGAGATGGATAGTACTACGGGCAGTGTAAACATTACACCTGGCCAACGAATGGCTGTATTGTCTCAAGATCACTTTGCCTTTCAGGATGAAGAGGTTTTACGTACTGTCATTATTGGTCATCAAAAGCTTTTTGATATCATGACTGAGAAGGACGCTATCTATATGAAGGAGGACTTTAGCGAGGCTGATGGTTTAAGGGCAGCCGAATTGGAAGCTGATTTTGCGGAGATGGATGGCTGGAATGCTGAAAGTGATGCTGCGGCTTTATTGTCTGGACTAGGAGTAGTGGAAAGTCTTCATGGCAAATTAATGAAAGACCTTTCAGGAGATCAAAAGGTAAGGGTGCTACTTGCTCAGGCTTTGTTTGGCAACCCTGATATCTTGGTTCTTGATGAACCTACCAATGACTTGGATGCAGAAACGATTGGATGGCTAGAGGATTTTTTGATCAACTTCAAAAATCTAGTTATTGTTGTATCTCACGATAGACACTTTCTGGATGAAGTAGCTACGCATATTGTGGACATAGATTTCGGTAAGATAAATATCTACTCTGGAAACTATACCTTCTGGTATGAATCCTCTCAAATTGCCGCCAAGCAGAAAACAGATCAAAACAAAAAAGTTGAAGACAAGCGAAAAGAACTTCAAGCATTTATAGAGCGATTTTCTGCCAACGTAGCCAAATCAAAGCAAGCTACGGCAAGGAAAAAGATGCTAGAGAAATTGAATGTAGATGAAATCAAGCCTTCTACCAGAAAATACCCAGGCATTATTTTCAAACCAGAAAGAGAAGCTGGCGACCAAATACTTCTCACTGAAGAACTTGAGTTGAAAAATGATGGCACCACCTATTTTACTGATGTCAATTTAATGGTCGATAAAGGGGACAAAATAGCCTTTCTTTCAAAAACCAAACAAGCGGTAACGAAGTTTTTTCAAACCTTAATGGATGAAAATCCAGTTCAATCTGGAAGCTATAAATGGGGAGTAACCATCAACAAGGCGTATATGCCAAATGATAACTCTCCTTTCTTTGATTCTGACTTGAAGTTAATCGACTGGTTGAGTCAATATTCCGACAATCAAGAGGAAGCCTACGTAAGAACCTTTCTGGGAAGGATGTTATTTACGGGTGAGGAATCTTTTAAGAAAGCATCAGTACTTTCGGGTGGTGAGAAAGTAAGGTGTATGCTTTCCCGTATGATGCTTCAAAATCCAAACTTATTGGTATTGGATGAACCTACAAATCACCTGGATCTTGAATCCATTCATGCCCTTAACAATGCAATGATAGATTTCAATGGAACTGTTTTATTCTCTTCTTATGATCACGCTTTTGTTCAATCGGTAGCCAACAGAATAATCGAATTCACCCCTTCAGGAACAATCGATAGAAGAATGGATTATGAGTCTTATCTTGAGAGTACAGAGATTAAAGCGCTAAGAGAAAAAATGTATGGCACTTCAAAAGTAAAATAAGAAGAAGTCTTTGAAATAATTATGATAAAAAGCTGTGGAAATTAATTCCACAGCTTTTTATTTTTTAGACGTTTACGCCTGTTGTTCCACCACCATTTAAGGTAAGGTCAACGGGTGAATTCGTTTTCCAAGCTCCGCTTGTAAAGTCAGGTACATCTATAGAGTTGGACCTATTGGCTACTGACCACTCACTCAATGGAGCGATTGCACTCCACAGTGCCCCATCGTATACATCCTGATCATATGGCAGACCATTTCTAAGGCAATCAATCATCCTCCAGTCCATCATGAAGTCCATTCCACCATGACCTCCAATTTTCTTGGCCATCTCTCCTACTTTTTTAACAATCTCTGGCGTATATTTCTCTTCTAAAGCCTTCATTTCTTCCGCTTTTAACCAGCCTTCATGTCCTGTAGAAATACCAGGCGTAGGATACTTGCTGGCCATACCTTTAGTACCACTCAATAGATGAAGTCTAGAATAAGGACGAGGAGAGCTCACATCATGCTGAAGCATAATTGATTTCCCTTTTTTAGTCTTTATGATTGTGGTATTCATATTACCCCTGAAATTTTTAGTAGCATAGGAGTTGTAAAAATCGTCGGTTTTAGCCAACTCCTGAGCGTGGGCTTTCATGAGAAAATCATTGCTGGAAAGAGCAGAAAGATAATCCATCTGGTCTCCTCTGTTGATATCCATTGCCTGGCAAACAGGCCCTAATCCGTGAGTTGGATAAATATTACCATCCCTATAATTCTCCTTTAAACGCCACATGTCCTGATAGCCATCTTTGGCAAAATTCAATCCCAACAAATCATGGATATACGCTCCTTCTCCATGGAATACATCTCCAAAGAAACCATCTCTAGCCATGTTAAGTGTCATCAATTCAAAGAAATCATAACAACAGTTTTCCATCATCATGCAATGCTTCTTTGTGCGTTCGGATGTCTCTACCAACTGCCAGCACTCTTCCAAAGTCACAGCTATAGGCACCTCACAACAGGAATGTTTGCCCGCCTCCATGGCATAAACAGCCATAGGCGTATGCCACTCCCAAGGGGTAGCGATATAGATCAAATCGAGATCATCTCTGTCCATCATTTCCTTCCACGCGTAGGAAGAACCGCTATAAGTATCGGGCGTATGGGAAGTGCCTTCCAATGACTTCACTACTTTATTTACCATTTCAGGAAGCAAATCACAAAGTGCTTTGATCTCTACGCCTTCGATTTTACTGAGCCTATTGACTGCTCCAGGCCCTCTGCTTCCTAAACCTACAATCCCTATTCTTACCACATCCAATTTAGGAGCAGCGTAACCTGACATGTTAAATCTCTGGGTATGACTTCTCTTACTTTGCGCCAATACCTTGTTTTGTTCTTCTAGTGACAACCCTTTAAAACCAGTTCCCACGACTCCTAATCCGGCAAGGCCGGAGAGCTTCAAAAACTCTCTCCTTTTATTACTCATAAGTACATTAATTAGTTAGTTGAATTTTTATTTTATTTTCAATTTAAAATCATCAGATTTTAAAAAACACTTTCTTTTTATATAAGAAATAACACAAATACCACATAATGGCCAACGTTATCATACCATTAAGCAAAGCTAAAAGTACCTCGGGAACCCCAATCGGTTCCAAAAATCCATAATTAAAAATATGAACCACCTTTGTTAACCAGCCATGCCCCAATAGGTTAGCAAACAAATAAATGAATATGGAATTCATACCTACAACGATAAATACAAAAGGCCATTTGTTGAATTTCTTTATATCTATAAACCAGAAAAAGAAGGCCAACACCAAAATGGCCCATCCACCAGATGCCAAAACGAAGGAACTAGTGCAAATTCTTTTAATAATGGGAGTAATCCCAGACCAATCTAGTCCATAACCTACAGCCAAGCCTGACAGACCCGCAATTATTAAATATTTAATCTTATTGCTATTCGTTTCATCGCTTAGCAGAAATTTACCACACATTGCTCCCCAAAGGGTATGTGCTGCTGTAGGAATGCAATTTATGGCTACCCATCCCCCACTGCTAATTTTACCCATCAAAATCATGTCTATAAAGGAGCCAAAGTTTTCCCCTTTGATAAAAGGAGTCGAGGGATCATATAACCGGTACATCAATTCCGTTAATACCAGTAAGCCGATAGAAATGGCAAGTTGATACTTAAATGGTTTCCTGATTAAGAAATAAGTGAATAAAATGGTAAAAGACAATTGCGTGAGGACATTCCATAACTCGAATACCAACTCTCCAGCATGAATGCAGTATAAACCAGTACCAAAGAGAAAAAGAAGAAGACACCTTTTAAGTATATGCCTTGTTACCATCTTTTGATCACCTTGATTCGCCAATCGTTTGTTCAAAGAAAATGGCATGGCCACCCCTACGATAAACATAAAAAAGGGCTGAATGAGATCCCAAAACCTTAACCCATTCCAAGGGTGGTGAGTGAACTGATTAAAAAACAAATATCCTAAAGATCCCTCAGAAAACAATTCCTGGAATACACCATAAATCATTGCTGACTCTCCAACCAGCAAAAACATCGTGATCCCTCTATAGGCATCCAGAGAAATTAATCTTTTACTACTGGCATTCTGAATGGTGGTCATTATTAATTAGTGAAGAAAATCATAGTTCATTTACCTTAAAGGGATAATTCAAATATAGCTTTTCAAGGTTCAGGTTCAAATAGTACATCCTATAAATTATATGACTGGTTACCCTTTAATTCTAAATTTTTTCACCTCATGCCAAATGATCCCATAGATTCCCTGTTGGATCATAGAATAAAATGAAAGTTTTAATTAAGTGAAACCGTCAAATAAACACGTCGAGAGATTTGACCCAATTCCATCCAGAGGGAATTTATATAGGCTCTTTTAGAACAAAATGTGGCTCTTTTTCCCTAGTCTAAAATTTCTTTTACGATTGAATAATAGCCTCTGGCCTGTTGATCCATTCCCAAATCAGTAGGATGTGTTCCATCAACGGTTCCTTCCATGGAAAGGCCTATTTCATCCTTCTCCAGATAATACAGTTCTTCCACACCCTCAGCAATCAATTTTTTAAATGCTGCCTTGGACAATTCATTTCGATTTTGATAGGACTCTTTCCTTTCTTTGTTTACCATTTCATCTGTATAGCCCGCATGTTCGACCATAAGAATTGGTGTATTAGGCCTCTTTGCTTTTAATTCTCTAACAGAATCGATTATCCTTTTGGTTACTTCCTCTTCAGAAAAGGTGTTTCTGACTAAATTAGGTAAGCAATCTAAAACATAAAGACTACTGTTAATCGTAGCCATATAACCAATTAGGGGTCTTTCCAAAAGACCATTTCCAGAAAAACCAAGATTGATCATTGGCTTATTGATCATTCTTTCTAAAATGGCAGTCCAAGCCATACCTGGTCTGGACGCACAGCCCCCTTGAGCAATGGAAGTTCCATAAACAACCACAGGCAGATCATCATTACCAGGAGCGATAAAACTGAAGTCTGATTTTTCATCAACGCCTATTTCAAGAAATGTTACTTCATTGTACAATGGCAAGTAAAGGTCAAAGTTCTTTAAAGTAATATTGTCTGCTTTAAGGGGGAAGTTATATTGTATGGTATCACCAAAGGAATAACTGCCCCTAACCCATACCCAACGATCACCCTCCCTATTGTACAGGTCCAGCCCCGAAACACCTGTTGCAGGCATATGAGGCATTTCTTGACGTCCAGAGACAACGTACCTTACTTTAATCTCTTGCGCATTGGTACTGAACCGTAGCTTAACTCCAGCTGCATGTCTGGATAAATTCCATACTGCTTTTCTAACCTTATTTTCTGCCTCATCTGGAAGTCTGTGATAATCTAAAGCTGGCCATCCTTGACCATGGACAAGATTTTTGCCAGGGATATTCAAAGGATTTTTCCAACTTAAATCAACTTGAGCAGTAACATATGAAAACTGGCAAAACAATACGGTCATTGCCAAAAACAATTTTAGATTCATCTTGATATAATTAGTGAAATTATTTTTTAGGAAAGTTTAAGCAACTAATTTAGAAAAATTAAGAAGATAAAAACCTAAAAAAATCAATAAACTGTGAACCAATTCTTTTCCATCTGTCTGATTATCGGACTGTCCCTAGGAAATTCCTTAGTGGCCCAAACGCAATCCAATAAAAAACCAAATGTTATTGTCATCCTTACGGATGATCAAGGTTACAAAGACCTTGGAAGTTATGGCGCTACAGACCTTAAAACACCAAATATTGACCGATTGGCTACAGAAGGGGTTAAATTCACCCAATTTTATGCGGCAGCACCTGTGTGCTCCCCCTCAAGAGCAGCATTAATGACCGGTAAATACAATTTTAATGCTGGTCTTTTTGGCAATGTCGTTCCTCCCAACTCTGATCCTGAAGGTAAATCCGGATTACCTACTGAAGAGGTAACCATGGCGGAAATGTTCAAATCCAACGGATATAGAACAGGTTTAATTGGCAAATGGCATCTGGGCCATACGCCAGAGAAGCTACCCAATGGTCAAGGCTTTGATTATTTTTTTGGGCACCAAAGAGGATGTATTGATAATTATTCACACTTCTTCTTCTGGCATGGTCCAAACCTACATGACCTTTATAGAAATGAAACAGAAATCTACAGACCTGGAGAATTTTTCGGTGACCTGATGGTTCAAGAGATGAAGCAGTTTACAAGTGAAAAATCAGACCAACCCTTTTTCACTTATTGGGCTATAAATATGCCGCATTACCCCTATCAAGGAGACCCTAAGTGGCTAGATTATTATAGCAACCTCGAAACGCCTAGAAAAGAATATGCCGCATTTGTATCCACAATTGATGAAATGGTTGGAGAAATATACCAACATTTAAAAGCCATAGGTGAACTCGATAACACGATCATTGTCTACCAATCAGATCATGGCTTTAGCGTAGAAGAACGTGCCTTTTTTGGGGGTGGCGATTCAGGAGCTTTAAGTGGCGCAAAGTTTAGTATGTTAGAGGGAGGCATAAGAGTCCCTGCCATCATCAGGTTCCCTTCTGTAATTCCACAAAGTGAAAGCAGACACCATTGGGCAAACAGTATCGATTGGATGCCTACACTTGCCGAATTAGCTGGAATCGATATACCTTCCAGTCAAAAAATAGACGGTAAAAGTTTATTACCGTTGATTTTGGATCCAAGAAAAGCCACTCCACACGAAACCATGTTTTGGGGCACTGGATTCCCCGATGATAAAAAACACGCCTGGGCTGTTAGAAAAGGACCTTGGAAATTACTTGGTAATCCTTATGACCCAACGGGTAAGTTAACTTTTACTGCAGCAGACAAACTCTACCTCACCAATATGGAGATGGACTCGACGGAAGTAAGTAACCTTGCTGATAAATATCCAGAAAGGGTTAAAGAGTTAAACGAAATGTATGAAAGTTGGATAAATGAAATAAAAAATGAAATAAAATAAGTGAAATCATTCAATTTAATTCATGTATTGTTTTTAAAAATTCTCACTTCTGAATAAAGATAATTTAAATCAATCCTCTAATTAATAAAATTAACCTCAAACGATCCTTGGTTATATAAAATTCTAGCTAAACTTTATTTAAAAATTAAAAAGTAAGGAAAACTTTTCTTTACTTTTTAATTTTCTAAAGTATTCAGCTCAAAATTCAGTATTGCAATTCATCATTTTTATTCATTAAATTTCGGAATAATATAATTTAATACATTTTTACAAAACTTTATTCCGATATTTTATTATGTGTGGTATAGTAGCATACATTGGATCCAGAGAAGCATATCCAATAATTTTAAAAGGCCTTCAGCGATTAGAGTACCGAGGTTATGACAGTTCAGGCGTAGCTTTGTTAGACAAAGAGTTGTCTGTTTATAAAAAAATGGGGAAAGTAGCAGAGCTAGAATCCTCTCTGGTGGGCAAAAACCTTCATGCCCATTCAGGAATTGGCCATACTCGATGGGCCACTCATGGAGAACCTTCTGACAGAAATGCCCATCCTCATCGCTCAAAATCAGGTAAATTGGCAATGGTCCACAATGGCATCATTGAGAACTTTTTACCTATAAAGAAAGAGTTACTGCAAAAAGGGTATGTTTTTGAAAGCGAAACCGATACCGAGGTATTGCTTCATTTCATAGATGACATCTACCAAAATGATGCGGAAAACCTTGAGGAAGCAGTCAGAATAGCACTGAAGCGAATTGTGGGTGCTTACGTAATCATTATTTTAGATCAGGACCAACCTGACACTTTAATAGCTGCCCGTAAAGGTAGCCCTTTGGTTATAGGTATTGGCAAAAACGAGCATTTTTTAGCTTCTGATGCTTCACCTATAATAGAATATACCAAAGAAGTGGTCTATATCAATGATTATGAAATGGCTATCGTAAAGCCAGATGAACTGATCTTAAAAAACCCCGGCAATGAAAGAATAACTCCTTTTATTACCAAGCTTGACATGGAGCTGGCAGCCATAGAAAAAGGTGGCTATGAGCATTTTATGTTGAAAGAAATTTTTGAGCAACCTACGGCTGTTTTTGATTGCCTTAGAGGAAGACTTGATGCCAAAAATGGCACCATCACTATGGGAGGCATTGACCAACACCTCGATTTGTTGAAAGAAGCCAAAAGAATCATAATAGTTGGCTGTGGTACTTCCTGGCATGCTGGCCTATTGGCGGAATATGTGCTAGAAGAACTTTGTCGAATACCTGTAGAAGTGGAGTATGCCTCCGAATTTAGGTACAGGAACCCTGTGATAAACCCAGGAGATGTGATCATTGCTGTCTCTCAAAGTGGGGAAACAGCAGATACATTGGTCGCCCTTGAAAATGCCAAAAGCAAGGGAGCCTTTATTTTTGGAGTAGTCAATGTCGTAGGTTCGAGTATTGCCAGGTTATCAGAAGCTGGAGCTTATACCCATGCTGGTCCAGAAATTGGCGTAGCCTCTACCAAAGCGTTTACTGCCCAACTGGCGGTTCTCTACATGATTGCGATTAAACTGGGTTATGCCAAAGGGACTTTATCTAAAGAAAAGTACCAACATTACATAAACGAACTTTCCTTAGTCCCAGAAAAAATTCAGGATGTGCTGAATACAGCAGGCTCAATCGAAAAACTAGCCGCTAAATACCAGCAGGCTAGAGATTTTCTTTTTTTAGGAAGGGGGTATAATTTTCCTATAGCCCTTGAAGGAGCGCTTAAATTGAAAGAGATCAGCTATATCCATGCAGAAGGATACCCAGCTGCCGAAATGAAGCATGGCCCAATCGCCCTAGTAGAGGAAACACTACCTGTGGTATTTGTGGCCACTAAAGACTTGTATCATGAAAAGCTCGTTAGCAATGCAAGAGAAATCAAAGCCAGAAAAGGAATGGTATTGGCTGTAGTTACTGAAAATGATACGGTATTCGAAGAAATAGCGGATGACATCATTTCTGTTCCTGCTGCTGATGAACTTATCGCGCCATTGATAAGCGTAGTCCCACTACAGCTTTTGGCTTATTATACGGGCTTAGCAAAAGGGCTGGATGTAGATAAACCTAGGAATTTAGCGAAATCTGTAACTGTAGAATAGCTCCTTGTTTAAATAAAAATTTTTAGAATGAATAAAATCTCTCGCCACCCACTGTCATCCTTAGGCTATAAATTCATTGATCCTAAATATTTGCCGGAAGGTGCAGATGAATATTACCTTCGAAACAAACAAAACAGGTCAACAACTTTGTTTCGGAACTTAAGTGCTAGTGAACTTGAACAACTTGTAAGAAACCACAATCAAGCAGACAACTGGAACAACGTTTTAGTATCAGATGCTTTCAATCCTGATCTGGTAAAAAATTGCAAATTTTTCGGCTTGATCAGAATTGGAAAACTGGAACCATTTTTCCTGGAATACCATAATTTAAGAATGCCAGTAGGCCTTTACAACAGTACCATTATCAGCTGCGATATTGGGGACAATGTGGTCATCGACAATGTTAACTATCTTTCGCATTACATTCTAGGTGATGAGGTAGTCTTGGTTAATGTCAATGAAATGTCCACAACTAGCCATGCGAAGTTTGGCAACGGTATTGTAAAGGAAGGGGAATCAGAAGATGTAAGGATATGGCTTGAGCTATGTAATGAAAATGGAGGCAGAAAAGTAGCCCCATTTAGTGGCATGCTCCCTGGTGATGCTTGGATGTGGTCCAGATACAGAACAGATAAAGACTTTCAATCCAAACTCCTCACTTTTACTCAAAACGAATTTGATGTTAAGAGAGGCTATTATGGTAAAGTTGGAGACCGCTGTATCATTAAGAATACTTTGATCATCAAAGATGTATGGATAGGATCAGATGCATATATCAAAGGTGCCAATAAACTTAAGAACCTCACAATACATTCAACAGCGGATGCTAGCACCCAAGTAGGTGAAGGCTGTGAATTGGTAAATGGAATTATTAGTGAAGGGTGCACGCTCTTTTATGGGGTCAAAGCAGTGAGGTTTTTAATGGCTGCTCAATCTCAGCTTAAGTACGGTGCCCGACTGATCAATAGCTATTTAGGTTCCAATGCCACCATTTCTTGTTGTGAGGTTTTGAATTCCTTAATTTTCCCTTCCCACGAGCAGCACCATAACAACTCCTTTTTGTGTGCTGCACTCGTGCAAGGTCAAAGCAATATGGCCGCTGGAGCCACAGTGGGCTCCAATCATAACTCCAGAGGAGCAGATGGTGAGATTATTGCTGGAAGAGGTTTTTGGCCTGGCTTATGTGTCAGCCTTAAACACAATTCTCGTTTGGCTACCTTTACCATTGTGGCCAAAGGTGATTATCCTGCTGAGTTGGATATTCCCATTCCTTTTTCCCTACTTAGCAACGATGTGACTCACGATGAGTTGATCGTAATGCCTGCCTATTGGTTTCAATATAACCTGTATGCTTTATCTAGGAACGCCTGGAAATACAAAGCCAGAGACAAGAGAATAGAAAAGTTTCAACGATTGGAATTTGATTTCCTAGCGCCTGACAGTATGGTAGAAGTTTTGAATTCCATTGCTGTTTTAGAAACGCTTTGTGGTAAGGCTTATTATGCAAAACACCTACCTGAACAAGTAGTATCAAATCAATCTATCCGACAAAAAGGTGAAGAATTACTTTCTTCGAAAGATCCCCAAGTTAAAGACTTGGACATTTTTGCCAATGGGTGGGAAAATAGTAAAAGGAAAATTAGATTGATAAAGGTTGTTGAGGCTTATACCCTTTTCAAACAACTGATTCAATATTATCCAGTTTATTGCTTGTCAGAATATTATACTAAGGCAGATTTGAGTAATGAGGACTTCATCATGGATTTGACATCCAATCTTCCTGCTCCAGATGAATGGATTAATGTCGGTGGTCAATTGGTGCCAAAACTTAGCATGGATCAATTGATTGCAGATGTAAAAGAAGGCGAAATCAATAGTTGGAATGAGCTGCACGACCGATACAAAATACTCGGTAATGAATATGCCGAAGCTAAAACCAAACATGCCTTTGCCATTGCCTTTTCAGATCGAGGAATAGCAAGCTCAGATTTTGATAAAGGTCAATTACAAGAAATGCTGGAACAATCAAAATCGTTTCGCCAATCCATGTCTGAAAAAATTTACACCAGTAGGAAAAAGGACTATGACAACTCTTTTAGAAACATGGTATATGCCGACGAGGAAGAAAGAGATCTCGTGTTGGGCGCATTGGAAGACAATGGCTTCATCCAAACAGAAAAAGAAGAGTGTCAAAAATTCATTCAGCAAATAAATGATTACCTGAATAGCTTAGACCTTTAGTGGAAGGTATTTGTCTGGTTTGGAATTAGAAGGGAGTATGGCTAAAGCTATTCTCCTTTTTTTTGATCCCTAAATTATTTCATAAAGCTACCAAACCAATAATATGACATTATTTAATCGGAAACTGTGGAAATAGAGCTAATAATCTTTTTTCCTTTGGGAATTCCTCCTTCTATTTAAAATATCATCAAACCTCCATGGCTTATTAGTAATCTAACTTTTTAAACCCCAAATATTTTACTAAATTATATTTAAATCGGCATTTGTACCAAATCCACATAAATTATGATCAGAAAAGCTTTTTTCACTGTGATTTTGGTTGGTATATTAGGCGCAATTGATTCAATTCAATTATATGCGCAAACTTGTCCTGATCTTAAAATTGATTCTTCAGCAATGAATCAAAGTTATTTAGAGATCCAATCCCTCAAAGGTAATTTTCAGATATCATTGCCAAAAATCATGGTTTTTCCTGAGGGTAAAGAACGTATCTACTGCCTACTGCCTGATATTTTGACAAATCATAACACTCCAATCATTCAATGGAATGAATTGGTTTTAAAGAAAGGGTTAAATTCTACGGACAAATGGCAAGGAAATATAGACAGGGCTGAATTTTTCCCAACACTCTGTCTCCCCTCCTTGAAACCTGCAAATTTTACAAATGCCACATCTGCCACCGATTTTTATTATGATACGCAATCAAACCTGGTATCGATGAAGGGTAGCATTGCTTTTGCCAACGTAGATGGCAATAAAATCATATTGCATTTAAACATTGAAAATCAGGAAATCCCAAAACCAAAAATTAATAATTTATCAGGGAAAATAATTACTTCCAATGGAGAATTGGAAGTAATTTCCGGAGAAATAAGTTTCGAGGAAAACAAAGGAATTTTAAGAGGATCAGGCATCGCTTCCTCCAATGTGGGTAATCAGGGATTTCAATTCTCAATACCTAAATATAAAGGGCAGCCGGGTAAGTTTGTGGTAAATGAAGGAAGTGAAAAACAGCCATTATTTAACGTATACAAGATAGAAGGTATTCCTACGATAGGATTGGAAATACATAGATATGAACTACAAGAGAGTGATTTAAACTTCAAATCGTTTTTTGACAAATATCCCTTTGATATAGATTCATTAGATCTAAATCGTTTACATTTAAAATCAATTTTATCGAGTAACTCAATAGCCATTGACCCCAAACCCATGCCAGAAATTGTGCCCCTTTTTAATACCGCTTCTAATGAGGCTAATTTTGGAATGGAGACGAGTAATTCGATAAAAAGTCCATCCACATGGAAAGAAAATTTAACTGTAAAATTTAGATCCGAACCTATTTGGCAGTTCCAAATTGAAGAATTAACTGAAGAATTCAAGCCTAACAAGCTTGTAATAAAAAACGTCGTTTCTTCTGATTTTGAAGGAAAAGGCAATAAATTAGGCCTTAATATGGATCAGGTGAATGCTATAAATGAAGGCTTCACTAAAATTTTCAAATCCTTTGATGAAGACAGTGACACTTTAGGTTTAAAAAAGGCTGTTCTGCAGCTTTTTTCTGATAACAATCTTCCTTCCACTGCTTCTATTCAAGACGACTTTGAAGCATTTCTAATCACTACCGTAACAGAATTTCGCAATCAAGAGAAAGTGGCTATGGGGAAAATCCAAAGTAGCACTGACACCACGAAATTCAATCGCATTAAAAAGTCGTCTTACGCTCTATTATTGGATGAAAAAGCCCTTTTCCCATTATTAAGGCAGTATGAAATCAATAACACGAAAATTCAAATCCATTATGGTGATACGATTACCCTAATCGCAAATAATCCCCTTCAAGGCGAACAACAGCTATCTATTCCCACTAATGCTAGGCTATACGATATTTACCAGTTCTATGGGATATTGAAACTGCTTCCCATTTCATTGGGATTTGAAACCAATCTAAAGTTTTTTGACCTTTCTGTCCAAAGCCAAAAACTAATTACAAATACCGAACAAACCGAAAGGCAATTAATAATTCCTGATTTTATTCATGCCTCGATAAAGGTTGTTGAAGAAGTAATCTTAGAAAATCATCCGGCATTTAAAATAAATGTAAAGTTTCAAGGCCTTAAAAATAATTTATTTATAGAAAGTTTCCATGGAGAAAATTCGGGTATTTATTACTTAAGCAAATCCCAGCCCCATCAAATAATAAAGGCCACCTTCGAAGAAGGAATCGTATTAGAATAATTAAAATAAACAATGCAACATCAATCAAAAACCCAATTTCTCCAGACCTTAAGTTTCCTTTTTATAGCTTCCACCTTCTATTTAGGTTCCTGCCAACAAGCCGCACCAATAGCGAATGAAGCTGATCAAAAAGCAGCCCTCGAAAATGGCTACCTTGCTCATGAGGGATACCGAAGAAGCATGTATTTTGTAAATGCATGGTTGGAATACGCAGACAAGGAAACGGGACTAATTCCAAGAAACCTTAAGGAAAGCAAAGACATTTGGAATGCCAGAGATGCAGCGGCGGACAACTATCCATTTATGGTACTTACTGCTGCTATTTTAGATAAAACACTATATGAAGGAAAAATGGCAGAAATCCTTCAAACGGAAATTAAGCTTACCTCCAGACTTGACAGGCTTCCAGATACTTATTCATTCTCCAAAAAAGGCTTTGAGAATCAAGAAATTGACAAGGATGAAATTATTTTTGGTGCTTCGGAATACATCAAAGATGGTCTACTACCGCTTACAGAGTATATTGGCCATACCCCCTGGTCAGATCGAATGATAGCCTTGCTTGACGACATATGGAAAAATGCTTCTTATGAGACCCCCTATGGACACATCCCTTCCTTGGATGTAGAAGTTAATGGGGAATTGCTACAGGCTTTGTCTCGCGTATATTGGATGACTGGAGATGACAAATACCTGGACTGGGCCAAACGTTTGGGAGATTATTACCTTCTGGGGAAGCATCATCCTACAGGTGATTTGGAAGTACTTCGACTTAGGGACCATGGTTGTGAAATCGTATCGGGATTGTGCGAACTTTACGTTGCGGTAGCCAATAATAACCCTGAGAAAAGTGCGGCTTATAAAACACCTGTTTACAGAATGTTGGATAGAATTCTGGAAGTCGGAATAAATGAAGATGGGCTGTTTTACAATCAAATTAACCCCCAAACGGGAGAAATATTAGACGAGGAAATCGCAGATACTTATGGATATACTTACAATGCCTATTACAGTGTCTATCTCCAAGACAAACACCAACCTTACCAAAAAGCAGTCCTTAAGGCCTTGGGAAATCTCCACAAATACACCAATTTTGATTGGGAAAGAGGAAGTGCAGACGGTTATGCAGATGCAGTAGAAAGTGCATTAAATTTATACAATAGAGAATCCTTAACTGGGACCAAGGAATGGATTGACAGTGAAATTCAGCACATGTGGTCACTTCAGGATTCTTCTTACAGAAAAGACACTGAGGAATTTAGAAATACCGGAATAATTGAAGGTTGGCATGGAGATGGGAATTTTGCACGTACCAGCATCATGTATTCCTTATGGAAAAGTCAAGGAGTAACAGCTTCACCTTGGAAAGAGCAACTTTACCTCGGAGCCACTCCTGTAGACAATGGTATTTTAATCAGCATGGTGAGTGATTCCGATTGGGAAGGTAAAATTAAATTTGACCGCCCGAGGCATAAAACCATTTTCAAATTGCCTATGGATTACCCCAGAATCAACCAACTGCCTGAGTGGTTTACTGTCACTGAGGACCAAAAGTACAAAGTTACATTTTCAAAAGGTGGAACAACGCCTACTTACAGGGGTGAAGAACTTATAGATGGGATTATGATTAGCCTTGAAAAAGGTCAGCAGGTATCCCTAATTGTGACACCATTAGAAAAATGATACCAGACTTATTGTTTAGTAATTTAATAGAGCATTTAAAGCTATGGGGACACCTCTTAACAACCAATTTGTAGTAGGAAGATAGAATAATAGCATTTCAAGCATTTCAGAATTCATTTAGAAATGCTTGAAATGCTATATTAAAAATCCCCTAAGGATTCAAATGTATTTTAATTAGAAAACGGCCTTTTAGCCGATTTTTACTTCTCTTCTTTCTTTTCTTTCAATTTTTGCTGAACAATGTCTGCTGGATACTTTAGGGTAAGGTCTCTGATTTCAAAAGAGAAGTCACTGTACAATTTTTGCCAAACCTCTTTTTCTTCTTCTGTATAGTCATAAAAACCCTTCCCGTTGGTGATCCCTAAACCTCCCTCATCCACAATTTTATTGATGAGCCTTCCTGGTGCATCCGAATTATCCAATGTTGGAAAAAGGTCCTTCATGACTTTTCTGTAAGAAGCAATTCCCGTAAAATCCATCCAACGAAAGACGCCCATCATTGGGATAAAATAACCTGCCACATTCCGACAAGCCCTGTCAACATCTTCCACAGAAGCATAATCACCATCTACCAAATGCATGGCTTCTCGGTACATGGCATACATAAGTCTATTGGCAATAAACCCTGGAATATCTTTTTTTAATAAAACCGTTTCTTTTTGCCATAATTCTCCAAGCCCATAGAGGAATTGTGCTTTGTCTAAATCGCTTTTCTCTCCACAGATAACCTCTAAGAAACGAGTTGTAAACGCTGGTTCCATCCAGTGCAACCCGAAAAACCTTTCGGGATGACTTACAAAAACCTGTAAATCAGTTATGGGAATTGCTGAAGTATTACTCGTGATATAGGCATCCTTGGATACAATTTTGTCAACGGCCTTGAAAACTTCCCCTTTAATATTGATATCTTCTTTGATGGACTCTATCACTAGCTGGCAATCTTTGAGTTGAGCTAAGTCAGCAGATATATGAAGTTTGTCAAGATAATCCTCAACTTTACCAGTTAGAAGTCCTTTTTCTTCAGCCAATTTGAAATGGTTATTGATCCGAAGTCGCGCAGCGGCAAGAGCACCTTCTACCAACTCTACACCCGTTACAGGATGTCCGGCTATTAGCATACATACAGCAATACTACTACCCATCATTCCCAAACCAATTATTCCTACAGGAAAATTTTTAGGATCAAATTCACTCGACATATTAATAGATTAAAGGGTAAAAAGGCTGGCTAATTTATAGCCAGCCTTTAATCAATTGATTGATTTTATAAATGTACAACTTTTCCGGTTCTGACAGATTCGTCACAAGCAAAAGCTATTCTTAAACTATTGACGGCATCCTCCATGTGATCAGTCAAGTCTATATCTTCACGGATAGCTTTTAAGAAATATTCCTGCTCACGCTTGCATAGGCCATTGTGGTCTGGCTCGTCCGTAAGGTCAATCCATTCGTCTTCATGAGCAAATTTCTCATTTTCATCCAGTTCAGATCTATGGTAAAGAAGAGACTCCGTTTTGGTATGAGCCTCTATACTGTCAGATTTCCCTGATCCACCTGCCTCTTTGGCAACTATAGAAACAGAACCTTCCGGCCCAAATACATCTTTAACAAAAAATGCAGTCTCACTGACCATAGGGCCCCAACCAGCTTCATACCATCCAACTGAACCATCTTCAAACCGGATTTGAAGATTTCCATAATTATAATTCCCTTCGGGAATCTCCTCAGTAAGCCTTGCCCCTATTGCATAAACCTGGACCGGCTTGGAACGAGTCATTTGGCACATCACATCAATATAATGTACACCGCAATCCACTATTGGACTTAGGCTTTTCATTAGGTTTCTATGAAGGGTCCACATTTTACCTTCACTTTGTTGGTTAAGGTTCATACGCATGACCAAGGGTTTGCCTAATTTGTGGCTGACAGAAATGAAATTCTCCCAGGAAGGATGATGCCTTAAAATATAGCCTACTACAAGTTTTTTCTTGTGTTTAGCAGCAGCGTTTACCACTCTTCTTGCTCCTTCTACAGTATCTGCAAGCGGTTTTTCTACGAATATATCACAGCCTCTTTCGATTGCTTCAATGGCAAAAGTTTCATGTGTATCTGGATAAGTGGAAATACTTACCGCATCGGGTTTAGTAGCATCCATTGCCTTATAGAAATCATCATAAAGCGCATAACCACCTCCAAGCTTTTCATTCAAGACTTCTTTGGTTTTACCTCCTGAAACAAGGCCTACGATTTCATAGCCATCCAACTGGTGATAAGCCAATGCATGGGAGGCCCCCATATTGCCACATCCTACAACTAATATTTTTACTGATTTTTGGGTCATGGTATTATTTTTAGTTGATTAAAATTAACTTTTCTATTTTTTGGTTCTTGAATAAAATATTCCCTTTCGGATTATTTAATAAGTGGATAAAGTGTAATTTCCTTAAATTCTATTGTAGCTCCTTCAGATTGCACTTGAATTCTTCCAAATTCAGGTTGAACATTTGTAGCAAAATTTACCAGTTTACCATTTAGAAAGACAGCAATATTGCCATCCCAAGTCTGTACTTCTAAATCATTCCACTTTCCTACTTTTTTCTCTACTTCTCTTTTCCCCCTGAAGTTAATAGTATCCGTCCATTTAGGAGACCTACCATACCAGTTAATCCTTCCTTTATTAATTCGCACAAGATCTCCTCCTGGTTTATAAAGATGAGAACTACCCTGTAATTCTTTGGCAACTGGAGAGCTTAAGCCGAAAGTTTCAGTGCCATCCCCTACCGCCAAGAAATCACCTGTTCCACCCTCGATTATTTGTACTTCTATACCGTGCATCCAAATACCACTGTATCCTCCATCTTCACCTTTGGAGTGTATTAGTAACCCACTGTCTCTGGCCTTTTCTTTACGGTCGCCATAGGTCTCGCCTTCCCAGCGAAAAGAGGTTTTCAATATGTAGTTGTCATAAGGATTGTTGGTAGTAATACAACCCCATTCTTCTCCACTTATCGTCAATAAACCATCTGCTACTTGAAAAACATTTTTAGGATCTTCATCCCTTCCCCTATCTCTGATGAAAGTGTACCAATGATCTAGGTCTTCACCATTAAATAACTCAATTGCCTCCCCTTTTTCCCAACTTGCCGGTAGTTCAATAGGAAAACTCTGGGCCATGACAGAAAAATTCACCATACAAAGGGCGAAAAACAACACTAAACAAATACTTGGCTTTCTAAGCATAATTGCATTTTTCATTGGTTCAAATTAATTAAATTATTTATCTCTGGCATATATACCATCCGGTAAGGACTGTAGGTAATGCATTAAATCACTGACCTCTTGATTGTTTAGATTAGAAAGCAAACCGGCAGGCATCAAAGATTGATTGGACTCTTCTAAAGACACTATGTCCTTTTCTTCTACTTGCACAGAACTGCCTGGTCCTATGGCCAGCTCATACCTTCCACTTTGATATTTTTTGACGATTCCCATGTAATTTTGGGACTTGGTTTGCAAAGAGACCGTTTCATATTCCCGTGCAAAACTTGCTCCAGGGAAAAGCATGGCTTCTAAAATATCATGTTTGGAACGAATTTCCCCAATATTGGTAAGATCAGGTCCAAATGTTTGTCCATTACCAGCTACTGCATGACAAGTGCTACAAGCACCTTTACCAAAGAAGATGCTTCTCCCTCTATCCACATCTCCTTTTACTAAACCCGCCGCCATCTCTTCTAATTGTGACAAGCGGCCTTCTTGTCTAGCCTCAAGACTGTCTAAAATAACCTTTCCTGAAGTACTTTCTTCAAAGATCTTTGCCAATTGGCCCATAGACAAATTGTCCCAAACGCCTTTTCGTTCCAACAATTTAATTTCCAACGTTTGAAGTAAATCTGCATCTGTTACCCCTTCAAACAATTCCAATAAATAAGAAATAGCTCCATTTGGCGCGGCTGAGAATACATTATTAAGAAGCCAAAACAATTGGGAGGATTCTAAACTTATATTTCTAAGGACATTTAAAGACACACCGTGCAAGGGTCGTTGTCCTTCCACAAGCAGTTGATTGGCAATCCATTCAAAATCCTTCGTTCCTGTTGGCTCTCCCAAGGCAGCTAAACCTTTGTAGATGGTTAATTTTAAAGAAGGATTGTCCTCGTTAGCAGCCAACATACTTTTGAGCTTACCTAGAAAATCCCCAGCCTCTAATTGTACAGCCAAATTTATGACCGATTTCTGGATCCGTTCATCAGGATTGTTCAGTAGGCCCAACAAACTATTTTTCAAATTGACTGAAAGCTCCTTAGGAGGATTTTCTTCCAGCAAATGCAACACTTGAAATTTCTCCTCAGAAGATTTACTGGAACTTTGTAATTCAGCTGCAAGATATGCCTGAACTGGATTTGCATTTACAAAAGATGGTAAAATAGCAGTAAGCTCATTGATATCCGCATTGTCATGGGTAAAATAATACTCCAAATAACCAGTAAAGGCATTTTCCCATTCGGTATGGTTTTGCAATACCCAAAGTGCTGTACCTCTTATGGTACTGTCAGCATCAATAAGATAAGGTTGAATTAACGCTTCAGTCAATGCTCCACTTTGCTTTTGATCAAGGGCAATTATGGCCGCTTTATTGAATTCCCCATCTTGGATTTCTTCCAAAAGCATTTCTTCATTTTCCATTTGAATCAATGCAAAAATGACAGCATGCGCTAGAAACCTGTCCGAGGGATTTGAATTTAATAAGCTAACCAAAGGTTTTGTGGCCTGAGGGTCTCCAATTTGACCAAGCGCTACGGCTACCTGTCTTGCCAAGGCCAAATTCGTTTGATTTTCCAATAAACGAATCAGTTCTCCTTTGGCTGAAATAACTTCTGCCAAACCCAAAACCCTGGCAGTAGCGATTTTCACCTGGTCACTTTTGTCCTGTAAACCTACAAGTACCTGACTCCAAGCTCTTGGATTTTGAGTTCTAAACAATAAGAAAACAGCTTTAACCCTTACCGTTTCATCCGGATGCGTTTTTAATAAATCTACTAAATAGGGAATAGCAACAAGTGGCTGCTTAATTAGGTATTCACCCGCTTTTTCAGCTACTTTAATCCTGGTATCGTCCAACAGTCCCACCAATTCGGGAACAGTTAGGTTATCCCAAGCAATACTATTTCCCCAAAGATCATCCTCATCAGACTGTTTACTTATTTTTCTAATCCTGAAAATTCCCCCAGAAACCTCTGGCTTAGCAGTTCTACTTAATGGACAACCTGCAATAAACCAGCCTCCAGTATTAATTACCAATAAGTTACCATTCGGTTCTTGAAGTACATCGGTAGGATGAAAATCAGGTAGATTGGAAGTCATAAAATGCTCGCTCCCGGCAGCATAGGTCGCCCCTTGAGGTGTAAGTACGGTTCTTACAATCCTGCCAGTATTGAATTCTGCATGAAATAAATTGCCTAGATAGGCATCCTCCCATTTATTGCCCTCATAGCGCATAAGTCCTGCTGGAGAAACTCTTGCCATTTTATGCATTACAGGCATCAAATCACCCGTACGAACCAATTTATCTTCTCCAATAACAGGGTTAGCTTTAGGGTACACTCCGTCTTCTACCCAATGCATAAGTGCGTCTCTATAACCTCCCTGAGGGTCAGTGAAATAAGTCATGGTACCCATAACATCTCCAGTAGGCGTAAAAACCAACTCAATAGAGTTGTCAAAACCACCGCCGGCAAAGCTCTGTAATTGAGAACCATTTGGTAAACAACGCCAAATTCTAGCTCCTTTACCTTTGAAATTGACAAATTCCTTACTTTGAATATCAAAGCCTCGTCTGGCATCTGCCATGTACAAATAGCCATCCGGTCCCATAAATGGGCCACTTAAAATAGCTGCATTGTGATGTAAAGTCCATCCAGTAATTAGCACTTCCTTTTCTTCAGCCACCCCATCCCCATCATGGTCAGTAAACTTGATCAAGTCAGGGGAAGCTGTGACAATTAAACTTCCATCTACAAAGGCACCTCCCATAGGAAATGGGATATTGTCAACGTAAACGGTTTTATGGTCAAAAATACCATCCGCATCCGAGTCAGTCAAAAGTAATATTTGAAAGTCCGGTTCAGCTACTATTTCCTCGGTTCCTTCGGTGTGTCCGCTGGACTCCATTACGAATAGCCCACCCCTGTCATCAAATACCGCAAACATAGGATATTGAACAAGACCGGGCACAATGGCCTCCTCTACTACGAATCCTTCAGGAACCTCGATTCCGGCTACTTTTTTAGAAGAATTTCCCCAGATACCTAAAGTTGCCCAAATAATTAAGATAACGAGAATAGCAGTAAACCCCAACCATAATTTATTCTTATTACTTCTCTCCTTTTGCATGAATAACCAGAATTTACGCAGGCTTTTGCCTATCTAATAACATGGGGAAAAATTGACCTTCTAATTTCTCACCTGGAGCAAAAATCGGAACACCTTTCAACAATTCTTTGTCAGTGTTGGATTTTGTTCCATCAGCAAAAACATTCAAAACAAAAGCCCTTCTGGATCGTTCCGATTTGTTTTCATAGGAACCATGAACCATTAAGGGATGATGGAAAGCACCATAGCCTCTCTCCATTTCAATTGGAACAGGGTTAAATTCCTTCTTTTGGTCATCCGTGAGGTATTCCATCAACCCTTCCATATCTCCCGCAAGTTCTGGCTTGTCTAGCAAACCCCATTGGTGGCTTTTAGGAACATAATAAAGGCAACCATTCTCAACGTCCACATCATCTAACCCTACCCAGCAAGTCAAGTGCTGCATAGGTACAGACCTGGTCCAATAGGAATAATCCTGGTGCCAGGCCACCACTCCTCCATGCTTAGAAGGCTTGCAAAACAATTGATCATGCCAGAAACGTACTGAATGCTCTCCTAGCAACTGGCTGGCGGCCATGACAAATGCCGGATTCCATAAAATATCATGAAACCCTTCTTTTATTCGCCAATGTCCTAGGGAATGAAAAAGAACGGTATCTGGGTTTGAAGATTCATTAGATGCAAAATCATAAAACAATTCCATGCCTTCCTGATTGGGATCAGTCAGACTTTCTAGTTCTTCATTAAGTTTAGCTACCTGCCAATGTTCCAATAATTTAATATTGGGTAAGTAGCCATTGGTATGGAAAAAGGTAACCTGCTCTTCTGTGAGCCGATATTGCTCCCATTCTTTCTCATTTTTTGGCCATTCAAAAAGGTCGGACAGTAGCTCATGAACTTTTGATAAATCGTTCACCATTGATTATAATAATTAAGGGTTGGGCAATAAAGGTGCAATTTGTTCAGGAGAGGTAACTCCTGCAGGCAATTCTGTTACGGTCAGGTTACGGAAATGAATCGGAGCTCCCTCTGATTCAAGACAGATATAGCCCTTTTTTTGAGTGGCCTTACTGATACCATTAACAAATTTTCCATTAACGGAAAGTTTAACTACTCCATCCACGGCCACGACTACATAGGTATTCCACTGGCCTTTACCTAAACAACGGTTTTCTATGGATTTACTACGTGTTCCCCTAGGCGTATCCGGAACCGTTTCTACACCACCCACACCAAATAATTCACCATGTACATATGCTATTGGCGGCAACTCACCCTTGTCATTTTTATGCTGGTTTACCCAGTCCAATTCAAGCATCTGAACTTCCAATCCATTAGGAAGGTCATTTGGTCCTGGAGTAGCATCCGACCAAACAAAGGTGCCAGAATTCCCACCATCAGACATGTGTTTCCATTCTACATACATGATGAAATTTTCATATTGCTTTTCAGAACGGATGACTCCTATAGGTAATCCTTCACAAACCAATTCGTCTCCATCGAAACGCCAGGTGTCTTTACCCGTGTTCACATCTACCCAATTAATTGATTTTCCTTTGTCTTTTTTACCTTGAATTAAAGCGCTGAGATCCTGTTGAACCCCAAATTTAAAGAGCTTTTCTTGAGCTTCGGCAAATTCCGTGATCAGCCCTGATATGAAAAGAATTGTAAAAAACTTATAAATTGTCTTCATTATTTAGATTTTAGAATAGAAAGGTTTAGACCGCTTTGGTGATTCCTGGTATGGCTACTTGAGGGACATCAACTACCAAATCCCATCGGTAATCTGCAGCAGCTGGACCTAATTTCACTTCACTTTTCATTGCCTCTTCCCAAGTAATCGTTTGGCCACTATAACCTGCCATGCGACCAATAATTGCCAGCATGGTACTGTTGGCCATTAATTCACCTTGGTTCATAGGTTTTCCTGCCCTTATGGCTGCAAATAACTCCTCATGTTGGGTTTCATAGGGGTTATTGGATGGACCTTCATAATCCCATCTAGTCCCACCCATTGTGGCATGAGTCCTTTTCCCGGTATCTATAGTCGCAAATCCTTCAGTTCCTGTGAAATCGGCTCTATTGGTATTTGAGCAACCTTTTTGTTGCCTGCTCATATGCACCCCTTTGATATTGTTCTCATATTGGTACTCTATAGCAAAATGATCGTAAATATTCCCCCATTTTTCTTCGGTTCTTGCTTGTCTTCCACCTGTACCTGTAACACTTAATGGCAAACGATCTCCCAATGCCCAAGACATTAGGTCAAGGCTGTGAACCATCATTTCTACAATATAATCACCTGATAACCAATCATAATAATACCAATTCCTCAATTGATATTCCATCTCTGTCCAACTCTCTTGTCGCTCTTTGTACCACAAGCCTCCCCCATTCCTAATAGTAAAAACACTGGTAATGTCTCCAATTTCTCCGTTATTCATGCGCTCAAATAAGGCTCTTTTTGGCATATCAAACCTATAGGTAAATCCTGAAACCACTGATAGCCCTTTTTCTTTGGCCAATCTTGCCGATTCCAAAACACTCCTAATACCGGGAGCATCTACCGCAACTGGTTTTTCACAAAAAACATGTTTACCTGCCTCTACAGCAGCTTTAAAGTGGGAAGGCCTGAAAGCTGGAGGAGTTGTTAAAATGACCACATCAACACCTGAGTCAAGCACTTGCTGGATAGCATCAAAGCCAACAAATTTATGTGCCTCATCAACTTTTACCTGCTCTGGATTAATTTTGACAAGAGATTGATAAGATTCTTCGAGATAATCTGCGAAAATATCTCCCATCGCAGTCAGTTCTGCATCCTTATCTGCTTTTAGGGCTTGGGCTGCAGCGCCAGTTCCTCTTCCACCACATCCAATAAGGCCTACTTTAAGTTTGGCCCTTTGTCCAGCAAAACCTTCTCTGATATTGAACCCAAAAGGCAATACCGTGCCGGCCACAATAGCTGTTCCAGTAGATTTTAAAAATGATCGGCGATTTTTATTATTTAGATCCATAGAATATAACTGTTTTGAGACCTATTGGTCTTATAGAATAAATGAATAATCCGTAAAATACGATATGTCTTATCAACTTCAAACAATTTTTATGTCAAAAGCTATGGCTATTCGCAATTTAATATTTGCAGTTGTTCTGTTTCAGTAAAAAATAATATATTTGAGTAGATTGACAATAACCCACTACACCCATGCGACTACAAAGTTCTGTTAAAAATACAGATGAACTTACCTTCTTAATTAAAGGAGAGGTTTTAAATGACCCTTATTCTTTAGCGATTTATGCGACAGATGCCAGCATATACCAAATTACGCCTTTGGCAGTAGTCCTTCCAAAGGATGAATCAGATGTACAGAAAGTCATTTCCTGGGCAAATAAAAACAAAGTTTCCATTTTACCTCGCGGAGGAGGTACCAGTTTAGCAGGACAGACGGTTGGCGCTTCTATTGTCCTTGATTTTTCCAAATACATGAACCATACGCTCGAAATAAATACAGAAGAGGGCTGGGTAAGGGTTCAACCAGGAAAAGTCCGAGATGTCCTCAATGAAGAGCTAGCTCCTCTAGGCTTGCATTTCCCAGTAGATCCTGCTACTTCAAGTAGGGCCAACATAGGAGGAATGGTAGGTAATAATTCCTCTGGAACCAAAAGCATAATTTATGGTAAAACAGTGGACCATGTCCTTGAGGCAAAAGTGCTTTTGGTCGATGGTACACTGCTCCATCTGAAGAATAAAACCAAGGAAGCATATCAAGCAATGGCCAAACAAGGCGATCGAGAAGGAGAAATATACAGGTCTTTCGCCAGAATCATAGAGAAAAACAAGGCATTAATTGAAAGAAAATTTCCGAAAGTAATGCGGAGGGTCGGTGGCTATAACATGGATGAATTCCTCCAGGAAGACAATTGGAACCTGTCAAAAATAATTACTGGTAGTGAAGGCACTTTAGCCGTAACCCTTGAATTAAAACTAAACCTTGCTCCTTTACCAAAATTTAAATCAGTATGTGTTGTCCACTTCGATGCCTTGCTAGCTGCAGTAGGTGCAGTTACACCCATACTGCAATTTAAACCATCAGCGGTGGAAATATTGGATAAAATTGTAGTTGACCTTAGTCGCGAGAACCTAACCACCCAACGCCATTGCCATTTTATCAGCGGAAACCCGGAGGCTATTCTAATTGTGGAATTTTATGGCGATACGATGGAGGATGTTATGGATAGGCCCATGGCAATGATTAAGGAGCTCCAGGAAAAAGGACTGGGATATGCCTATCCCCTCTTCCCTCAGGGACCTGAATACGAAGATGTGTGGGTAGTAAGAAAAAAGGGATTAGGCTTAATGCTGGGTATAAAAGGTCAAAAAAAACCTTTACCATTTATAGAAGATGCAGGCATCCCTACCCAATACCTCAAAGATTACATTGACAGGACACTCCAAATCTGCAGAAAACACAACACAGCAGTTGCCATGTATGCCCATGTGAGTGTCGGTGTTATCCATGTGAGGCCTATCCTTGACCTGAGGCAGCAGGTTGACATCAAAAGACTAGAGGACATTGCTGAAGACACTTTTAACCTTGTGATGGAATATGGGGGATCGTGGAGTGGTGAACATGGCGACGGGCTTGTCAGGAGCGCTTTTAACGAAAGGTTTTTTGGGAAGGAGCTTTATCAGGCATTTATACAAATAAAGCAATTATTCGATCCGGAAAACTTGATGAATCCAGGTAAAATAATTTCCAATCAAACCATTTCTGAAAACCTGCGTTATGGGGCAAATTATGCCGATAGAAATGTTAAAACTGAGTTCATTTACAAGACAGAACAAAGTTTTCAAGAATCAGTGCATATGTGCACAGGGGTTGGAGAATGCCGGAAATTACTGGGAGGCACAATGTGTCCAAGTTTCAAAGCTACGAGAGATGAAGAACATTCCACCCGAGGAAGGGCCAACGCTTTAAGAATGGCCATGTCCGGACAATTGGATGAAGAAGGTTTAACCAGTAAAAGACTTCAGGAAACCTTAAGCCTATGTTTAAGTTGCAAAGCATGTAAATCTGAATGCCCCAGCAATGTGGACATGGCTAAAATGAAAAGTGAAGTACAACAACTGTATTTCGACAAACATGGCCCATCAATAAGAGATAAAATGATCCGTGATGCCCCAAAGATGGCCAGAAGATTTGCAGGTAAACTCTCTTCAACCTTTAATAAAATTCAATCCAGCGCTTTATTCAAATCAGGGCTAGAAAAAATTGCAGGTTTTGACAAGCGGCGATCACTCCCTCAATATGCAAAAACACCTTTTTATAAATGGTTCTCTCAAAATGAAACCCATTTATTAAAGGCGGAAAAAAAGGTAGTACTTTTTGCGGATACTTATTTGAATTACCATGAACCTGAAATCGGCAAGGATGCTGTAAAATTATTAAATGATTGTGGATATGAGGTGATTTTGGCGAATGTAGGTTGTTGCCAAAGGCCTAAAATCTCTCACGGATTTTTAAAAGAAGCAAAGAATGATGGTCATGCCACCATAAAGGACTTGGTGAAATATATTGACAAAGGGTTGAAAATAGTGGTTTGTGAGCCAAGTTGTGCCTCTGCTCTGAATGATGATTTTCCAGATTTATTACCTGATGAAGGGTTGGCAGTGAAATTAAAAACCAATGTGGTAATGATCGATGTCTTTTTGTACCAAGAGATGAAAAATGGGGCTATTAACGTGAAGCTTCAAGCCAAAGAAGGGAAATTACATGTACATGGTCACTGTCATCAAAAAGCACTCTACGGCACCCAAGCCATGAAACAAACTTTAGCCAACCCAGATGAATTTGACGAAATACCTTCTGGATGCTGTGGAATGGCTGGATCCTTCGGCTATGAAAAGGAACATTATGATTTATCCCATAAAATAGGCGAAGAAATATTATTCCCCACTGTTAAGAATTTACCAGAAAATACATCAGTGGCAGCATGTGGCTTTTCTTGCCGTCACCAAATTGATCATTTTACAGGCGTAAAATCCAAGCACTGGGTTTCCTGTGTCGAGGTCCTAAAAGCTAAAACCTAAAGCTGATAAGGTAATACCGTTTAATTAAAAAATTTAGTTAATAACTACTTTGAATTCCATCAGCCCAAATAACTTATCAAAACCCAAGATACCATCATGAAAGACAATAGCAGGAGAAAATTCGTCAAACAGGCCACAGCAAGTGCTGCCAGTTTCTATATAGTCCCTTCCCATGTAATAAGTGGCTTGGGACACAAAGCTCCCAGTGACAAATTAAATATTGCTGGAGTTGGGATTGGTGGAAAAGGCAGACCAAACTTGAATGCCATGAAATCAGAAAATATAGTGGCACTTTGTGATACGGACTGGTCTTATTCAAAGCCTTGTTTCGAGGATTTTCCCAAGGCCAAAAAGTACTATGATTGGAGGGTAATGTTTGATGAGATGGGGAAAGACATTGATGCAGTCATGGTTGCCACACCAGACCATACCCATGCAATAGTCGCAGCAACAGCATTGACCATGGACAAGCATGTTTATTGTCAAAAACCCCTGACCCATTCCATTTACGAATCTCGTCTACTCACACAATTGGCCAAGATTCACACTGTAGCTACACAGATGGGAAATCAGGGGAATTCAGGAATAGATGCCAAGGAGGTTATCGAATGGATTCAGAATGGAGAAATAGGCGAGGTAAAAGAAGTGCATACTTGGACAAATCGGCCCATTTGGCCTCAGGGACTCGAAAGACCAAAGGAAGCCATGGTTCCTCCAGAAACTTTAAAATGGGATTTATTTTTAGGACCTGCTACTTACAGACCCTACAATGAAATATACACTCCTTGGAATTGGCGAGGCTGGTGGGATTTTGGCACTGGAGCTTTTGGAGACATGGCCTGTCATGTGTTAGACCCCGTTTATGCGGCATTGAATCTAGGCTATCCAGACCAAATTGAAGGTAATTCTTCCCCATATAATACAGAGAGCCCTCCACAATCTGAGCAAGTTAAATTTCATTTCCCTGCTAGGCCCCCAATAAATGGATTCAAACTCCCTGAAGTAGCTGTTTATTGGTACGATGGAGGCTTATTGCCTTACAGACCAGATTTATTACCTGATGGAATTGACCTAATGGAAGATCGACTTGGGGGATCTGTATTTGTAGGAACCAAGGATACCCTCTTTTGCGGTTCTGGAGGAGTGGGCAGGAGATTGCTATCTGGAAGAGAACCAAAAGTAAGCCCAAGCTTAAGGCGAATTCCAAAAGCCAAAGGTTATAAAGATGGCCCTCATGAACAAGACTGGATAAGAGCTTGCAAGGAATCACCGGAATATAGGATTCAAAGTACTTCTAATTTTGCCTATGCGGGCCCCTTCAATGAAATGGTACTTCTAGGTGTTTTGGCTATTCGCCTGCAAAGTCTTCACAAAACATTACATTGGGATGGTCCTTCTATGAAATTTACCAACATCCATTCAAGCGATGAAATAAAAGTAATTGAAAGCAAACATTTTTCCATGAGAAATGGAAGGCCAGTATTCGAAAGTAAATTCATGGAAACAAAAGCATTGGAAGCCGCTGAACAGAACATCCGTCACGAATACAGAGAGGGATGGAAATTGCCTGTGGAGTTGGGTCAGTAGTGAGTACATTAGACCTACTACTTCGGCTCAGGAACCGGTCAGGACGTTTCCAAATCGATAGGGGAACCAGCCATTTCCGAATTAACATAGTCTCAGGAACAGGTCATCCACCCTCCCGGCGACTGAGCAGAGCCGAAGCCAGAGGGTTACCAGCTAAAACTAAAAAAAAGATGTTCAAGTGAAGAGTAGCACTTAAACATCTTTTTTTATTACTTATTATAAGCCCGAATAAACGGTAGGATTCTTACTTGAATTTTGATTTGGCTTTAAAAACCTACACCATAAACTTCAGCGCCTTTCACAGGCATTTCACAAGTAAAAATGCCCCCACTCAAAGGGTATTTCTCCAGCATTTCAGGAGTCATGTTTTCCTGAGCAGTAGTAATCAATAACTCATTCCTTTCTTTTCCACCAAAAGCACAAGAAGTTACATTGGGAGCAGGAACATTGATTTTATTCAATTGTTGTCCGGTTTCAGGATCCCACTGGTAAACGCCAAAGCCACCATAGTGGGCAACCCAAAGTTTTCCGTTTTCATCCATACACATCCCATCAGGTGTCCCAAGAGATTCCGGAATCTTAACAGCCACCTTTTTAAAACTGATATTTCCCGTGCTCAAGTCATAATCGTAGGCTTTGATTTCTCTGGTAGGGCTGTCTATAAAGTACATGGTTTTGTGATCCAGAGACCAGCAGATCCCATTGGAAATAGATACATCCTCCACTTTTTTAGTCACCGTGAGGTCCTTATCAACGCAATAAAGTGCACCCGCATGATCTGTGAATTTGGTACTCATCGTACCTACCCAAAGTCTGCCATAACGGTCACAAAACCCGTCATTACAACGGTTTTCGGGTTTGTCTTTTTCAATGTCACAAAGCCAGTCAAACTTCTCTGTATTAGGATCAAAAAGGGCAAGTTTTGCATCCAAAGCCAAAACAAGTTTCCCATTACCATCGGGAACTACTAAAGTAAGCCTATGTGGAAAAGACCATTTCTTTACCCCACTTACTTCCGGTTTAAGTTGGTACAAATGCCCCTTTTCTATGTCTACCCATAGGTAACATCCCTGATCGGCCAGCCATGTTGGACTTTCAGCTAAAACACATTGTGCATTCAATAATAATATCGCTTCCAAATCACAAGAGGTTTAAAAGCCGTGCAAACGCATCATTTGCACGGGTTTTTATATTAAATCATTTATTAAGGCCAATATACAGCTATTTTTTTCTGAAGAAAAGTGACACTTCTCTCCAATTGATCCATGCCATCTACACCATCTTCAATACTGATCCAGCTATCGAAACCAACACGTTTCAGTTCTGTAAAGATCGCATCATAGTCATTCAAGCCTTTTCCAATCTCTCCATGGCTCAATCTTTTGGCGTAACCCACTGCTCCACCTTCTTCTTTTCTCAGGTCTTCAATAGTACCTGACTTCAGGTACCTATCACTTGCATGCATAGTAACTACTCTATCAGAAACACGTTTCAACAATTCGATAGGATCTTCTCCCGCAAGAAAGGTATTACTAGGGTCATAATTGACCCCGAAATTTGGGTGGTCAATACTGTCTACCAATTTACAGAAAACATCCATTTGTTGTGCAAATTCAGGATATTCCCAAAAATCATCTTTGTAGTGATTTTCAAGAATCAATGTAATCCCTCTTTCCTCTGCATAAGGAATACAAGCCATAATTGAATCGGCCGCAAGTTTCACCCCTTCATCCAAAGTCAACTCAGGTCTTTTTTGACCAGAAAGTACCCTGCAATAGTTACCGCCAAGGGTATGTGTCATGTCAATCCAATGCTTTTGCTTGGCAATTTCCTTGTCCCGAAAAGCTTTGTCGGGATGAGTAAAATCTGGTGAACAACACATCATAGGGATGCTTTTTCCAGTATCCTCCACCATTTTTCTATAAGTTGACCATTTCGACTGGTCTTCCATGTCCAGAAATCCGGCATACCATTCCAAACCCTCAACCTCTAAAGTAGAGGCCAATTGGATCCACTCTTCTAGTTTCATTGTTCCATCTTTACAGAGGGCCTGCATAAAGGCTTTAGGAAATGCTGCTAATTTAGGCATATTTATAATTTCAATATTTGTATTAATTTATTGTACTCGTGTCTTTTGGTGCATTTCTTCCAATCAGTGGATACTGCTCCAATTCCATAACCTGTCCACTAACAGGGCCGCATTCATCTGACAACCAGAATATAGCAGCTGCTGCTATTTCTTCAGGTGCTAAAATCCTTCCTGCAGGCGCATACATTTTGGGAAGGTCCTCAAACCAATTGTCTGAAAGTCCATGTTCCTTTTTTCGTTGCTTCTCAGTCTCAGTCAACACCCATCCTGGGTTAATTTGATTGATTCGTACACCATTGTCACGGAAAAGACTGTCGCCAAGGTTTCTGGTCATGGTCATTAGGCCTCCTTTAGAAATACTATAGGCCAACAAGTTGGGCTCACCACTCCAGGCATTGACAGAACCAATGTTCAGAACATTGCCCCTATTCGCCTCAAGTTGTTTTAGAGCTGCCTTGATTAAAAGCAAAGGAGCGATGGTATTGATAGAAATTACCTTTTCTAAAAAGGGACGGTCTACTGACTGAAAATCTGAAGACGTCACCCAGGCAGCATTGTTGACCACCGCATCCAATTTACCGAAGGTGCTTACAGCAAGTGCAACTAGCCGCTCTGCACAGCCATCTTCTTGCAGATCTTCAATATGAAGGACTGCATTTTCAGCGCCTATGGTTTCAACTACTTCTTGGCCCCATTTTTCTTCCAGGCCATGAATCACCAGTTTCGCACCCTCCTTTGCACTCCTAAGGGCAATCGCCTTGCCTATACCAGTGGTACTACCCGTAACGATAATCACTTTATCCTTTAAGCGCATAATTATACTGGTTTTAATACACTTTTAATCACCTCTCCATGGTGCATTTTCTCAAAAGCTTCTAACCATGAAGTAACGGGCCAAACGCCTCCTATAATTGGTTTCACATCTAAAATACCAGCACCCATCATGCCAATGACCTTTTCCCATATTGGCCAGTTGTGACTAAAGCTACCTTGTAGACGAACATTTTTCTGAACTATAGGATCCAAAGAGAAATTACATGGTTGAGGTCCCCAACCTACTTTGGTTATTTGCCCATTTGGGCGTACCAAGTTCATTGCAATTTTAAGAGTAGCACTTGCTCCAGCAGCATCAATAATCAAATCTGCACCTAAGCCATCTCTTTCTCTGGCCCAGCCTGTCGCATCACCAATGATCGCCTCACAGCCATAACCTTTAGCAATTTCCAATCTTCCTCTATCGGCTTCCAAACCTACGATCGCTACTTCTGCCCCACTGATCTTGGCCATTACAGCACACAATACGCCTATAGTTCCTGGTCCAATTACCAAAACCCTGTCACCAGGTTTGATATTAGAATTTACGACCACTGCACTATAAGCCACGCAAGAAGGTTCGGTAAGACATGCTTCCTCAAATGGCACTTGCTCAGGAACAGTGTGTAGACAACGGGCAGGAACTTTCACATATTTGGTCATTGCTCCATTTACGCCATATCCAAAACCCTTTCTTGTAGGGTCAAGGTTATAAAGTCCAATACGGCTCATAGGATTCAAAGGATCTATCACGGCAGCCGTTTCACTCACTACCCTGTCACCTACTTTCCAACCTTCTACTCTAGGCCCAACTTCTAAAATTTTCCCTCCAAATTCATGGCCAAGTACGACAGGATAGTTTACCGGCCAACTGTGATCAGAAGTCCATTGATGCAAATCACTACCACATACGCCAACATTGGCCACTTCCAATAATACTTCTCCCTCTCCAATTTCCGGTTGTTCAATTTCTCTTATTTCTACGGAACCTTTGGTTTCCGCATAGTTTACTACAGCTGCTGCTTTCATTTCGCTATTTTTTTTTGTTATATTTTTATATCTCCGTAGGCATGTATAGCCTCACAAATCTTCCTTAACGAAGCTTCTAAGTTGCCATCTGCAGTTTTAAAAGCATCAGCATCAATGGTCAATGGAGCGCCAAGTACTACTAGAGGAGCACCATATGTTGGAGTAGAAATGGCTTGCTCTAGGCTTAATCCTCCAACAGCCTGCACTGGTACATTTACCGCTGCAACAATTTCCTTCAATTGATCCAATGGACTTGGCATTCTTTTGCCTTGGGCAGCTATGCCACGCCTCTCGTCATATCCTATATGATGCACAATGTAATCACATCCCAGGTCTTCAAGAAACTTCGCACCTGCTACCATGTCAGGGCAGCCTAAATTATCTCCCATCACTTTTATACCATGGTCTTTACCTGCCTGAACAACACATTTTATGGTTTCTTCATGGGCTCTTGCCATCACCACAACATGTGTAGCACCGGCTTTGGCCATCATTTCTGCCTCAAGGTACCCACCATCCATTGTTTTAAGGTCTGCAACTATTGGAACTCCAGGAAATGCTTCCCTAAGTTTTCTAACACCATGTAGTCCTTCAGCAAGGATTAAAGGAGTGCCTGCTTCCAGCCAATCAACCCCTGCTCTCATGGCAAGTGCTGCTGTTTCCAAGGCTTCGTCAATATTGGTTAGGTCTAAACTAATTTGTACAATTGGTTTCATTTGCTTAAGGTTATTTGTAATAGATTATTAATTGAATATTTTACTAAATCATTAAAGTAAATTGATTTTAAAGGAAGTTTGCGCACAGTATTTTAACCTATCTTTGGCTAAAGGCTGTTTTAAATAAACAACAATAGATTAAAAATCGACCAGTCCATGAGCGTATATTTATCTAGACAATCTTCCTACATTAGTAAAAAACACCTGATTTTCTAGTAAATTGAAATCCTGAACTTAAAATTTATTTATATAATTAAAGATAAAAATACTGTGTCTAGCTCAATTGAATTTTGGGGATTAATATTTTTTATTCTGTTCAATTTAATTATTTATTTTTGATCATGTCTGTTATTTTCAATAGAATTACGTCAAATTACCATGAATGGGCTATTCTTTAAATTAAAGGTTTACCATTTACATTTATCACCTAAAAATAATGCAATAATGCAGGAGAAGTGGGTTTTTAAAAGTGAGAACATAAAAAAAACGGTAGATTTTAAGGCAGCTTTAACTAGCGTTTTAAGAGAGAACATGAATGAACTTGAAATATTCATAAGCCTCTACACAAAACTAGATGGGGCCTTGGCAGAGAACATCCAACTTTTGGATCCATTAAAAGCACCACTTCAGGAATCTGGTTTCATTTCTTTGGGGTTTAACAAGCATTTTTATAACGCCTGCTTAAATATCAATGAAGCGGATCTAGACACCATTAAATTGGCCTATAATTTTAATGTTGACGAGGGCCAGCTCATTTTAACTGGACCGGACATTCCAGAAAGAGAACCAGATGATATTTAAGAAATTTTTATGATGAAATTTGACATTGCGATTATAGGATCTGGACCAGCTGGAGCCATGGCTGCCTATAAAGCTGCAGAGAAGGGTAAAAGCGTAGTTATACTTGAGAAAGAAAAACTGCCACGGTACAAAACCTGTGGGGGCGGTCTTGTACATAGGGGCCGGGTACGATTGCCTTTCTCTATAGAAGAAGTGGTAGAAAAAGAATACAGGGAACTAGTAGTGTTTTTTGAAAACTCTTCTCAATTTTTCACCGCCAAAAGAAAAGAACCCATTATTTCCATGGTCATGAGAGATAGTTTTGATCAATTCTTGGTCAATAAGGCTTTGGAAAAAGGAGCCGTATTAATGGAACAAACAGCGGCCCTAAACATTGAAAGATCAGAACGTGCTTTGATCCTCAAAACTACAGAAGGTAGTATCCAATGTCAATACTTGATAGGAGCAGATGGAGTCCTTAGCAATACAGCTAAAATGGGAGGCTGGAAAGAAAGCCGAATCCTGATTCCAGCTTTGGAATACGAGGTTGTTGTTTCAAGTGAGGATTATAATAGATTATCCGGTAAGGTACGCTTCGATGTGGATGCAGTACCTGATGGCTATGCCTGGTGTTTCCCTAAAAACGGTCACCTTTCATTAGGAGTTGGCACTTTGAAAAAACAAAAAATTGACCTACGGAAATACTACAATGCCTACCTGAAAAAGTTAGACATTAAAGAAATTATTTCTTCAGAAGCTCATGGCTTTCAAATACCAATAGGCAAAAGAAAAGATGGATTTTCTAAAAACAGGGTTTTTCTAACTGGGGATGCGGCTGGTTTCGCTGATCCATTAACAGCCGAAGGCATTTCTAATGCCTTACTTTCAGGGGAATTGGCTGCTCAGGCCATTGCCGACAACTTTCATGATGAAATTGCAGCCTCAGAAGCTTACCAGAAATTACTAGAAAAACAAATTTTAACTGATTTAGGCAGTTCTTCTATCATTGCTTTTATTTGTTATGCTCAACCAGCTATTCGTAATATGTTACTAAATAAGTTTGGCCAGAAAGGTTGCGAAATACTGACTGATATTTTTATGGGGAAAAAAGCTTTTCCTGACGACCTTAAAAGAAAAATAAAAAGCCATGTTCCCTTGCTGAAATTTATCTAACAGCATGGAAACATGGCCTTAATTTCTCTATTAAACCGCTTTATTTAAGAGGAATGCTAAGCACATAGCTATCTGCAGTAACAAATAATAAATCCTCTTTACCATTTAATGCAACATTAGATACCAGTTCCTTTAATTTCAACCTGCCTAACAACTCGCCATTGGAGCCAAAAATCCAAATGCCCCCAGGACCGGAAGCAATAATGGTCCCATCCTTTTTAATTTTTAATCCATCTGGAAGCCCAGGTTCATTGGCTAGCACAGCACTGGCATCATAAAACACCCTACCATTTTTTAAACCTTCATCCCCATCCAATTCATATAAATACCAGTAAGGTTTTTCAGGATCAGAATTGGCAATTAAAAGGTGTTTTTCATCGGGTAGTAGGGCAATGCCATTTGGTCGGCTAATACTATCCAACAACAATTGTAAGTGACCGTCCTTGTTGTACCTATAGACACCTTGAAAATCGATCTCCTTTTTGGGGTCTTCCATTCTAAATTCCAATCCGTAAGCAGGATCAGTAAAATAGAGGTTTCCCTTAGAATCAAAGATGGCATCATTGGGACTATTGAAGCGTTTTCCATCAAATTCAGCTATGACACTTTCATATTCGGGTCTAGGAGCATCCAATTCCGCCATCATTCTCGCTAAACCTCGATCCCCATGTTGGCACAGAACCAGTTTCCCATTAGGATCTAGTAGCAAGCCGTTGGACCCCACTTCACCACCTCTGCTCTCACCAGTAGTGAGACCTGCCGGATGAAGATAAACCTCGGGTGCTCCTCCCTCCTTCCATACATGAACTTTATTGGCAGGAATTTCTGAAAACAATAACATCTTTTCTTCTTCTACCCATAATGGTCCTTCTGTCCATTCATAACCTGCCCCTAAAATCCTAGCCTCAATCCCTGAGGCAATAATATTTTCTAGCCCACGATTTTCATTAACAATTGTAATAGGAAGGTAATCTTGGTCCTCTTCCGCTGCTTTCTTTTCGCTACAAGAAAACACACCTAAAGCTGATAGTAAAAGGAAACTTGAAATATGAAACGCTTTCATGAGGTTATTTTATCACTGAAAACTTATAAATGCATTCATGGGTATAGGTATCTCCAGGCCTTACAGTAACAGATGGGAACGAAGGCTGATTAGGAGAATCTGGGTAATGCTGCGTTTCCAAACATATGGCCCCTTGTTTCACATAGTCTTTACCATGTTTAGAAGGGCCTCCACTTGACATAAAGTTACCCGTATATACCTGAACACCTGGCTGATCAGTAAAAACCTCCATTTTCCTACCATTTTCAGGAACCCATACAGTGGCTGTCAATATCGTCTCCTTGTTTCCTTCTTCCCGGTTGATTACCCAATTGTGATCATAACCTCCACCTTTTTTAAGTTGCTCATTGTCGTCATCAATTCGTTCCCCTATCATATGTGGTTCACTAAAATCAAATGGTGTTCCTTTTACCGACCTAATTTCACCAAGTGGAATTAAGGTATCATCAACAGGAGTGAAATTGTCTGCGTTAAGTTGAAGCATGTGATTTCTCACATTACCCTCCCCTTGGCCATTGAGGTTGAAGAATGAATGCTGTGTGAGGTTAACGATAGTCGGTTTATCTGTAGTCGCCTTGTAGGTGATTTTGAATTCATTGTCCTCTGTCAAATAGTAATTCATGAAAACAGTAAGTTCTCCAGGAAAGCCGCCTTCCCCATCAGGAGACACATATTTCATCTCCAATTTTTGATTCGTCGCTTCCAGAACTTCCCATACCACTTTATGGTAGCCTTCTGGCGCACCATGAAGATTATTCGGACCATTATTGGCTTCTAAGGGATATTCTTTCCCATCAAGACTGAACTTTGCATTTGCAATCCTATTTCCATAACGGCCAATAGGTGCCCCATAATAACCTCCAGGATTATTGATGTACTCGTCTAAATTGTCATACCCCAATACCACGTCTTCAAACTTCCCATTTTTGTCGGGGGCAAAAAGTTCTACTACCCTTGCACCAAAATTGGTAACGGTCATTTCCATTCCATTTTTATTGGTGAGGTGGTATAATTTTATAGTTTTACCATTTAAGGTTTTTTCAAATGCTGAATCTTTCATTGCTGTTAAATATTTGGGTTCTGATTTTAGTTCGTTATCAGTTTGCTCTTTATTATTCTGGCCACAGGCCACTAACAAACCAGCTATTAATAAGGCCATTAAGGGTGATGCTTTCATTTCATTGGGATTTTAATCGTGTACAATTCCTCATGCAATTGTCTTAAAAACTGAGGATCTAATTTAATCACTTTTCTATCATAGGTCATCAAACCATTCGTTTCTATTTCAACATCTGTGGTCTGGGTATAAATGGCTGCGGATAGTCCCATTGGTAAAAGAGGCTTTAAGTCTTTGATCAATTTGCTATACCTTTCTTTTAGAGCCGCCTTGTCCTCAAAGCTTTGGTATCCCCAATTGTCCTTCTCTTGCCAGGTATGTCCTTCAATCGGTAATCCTAATCCACCATATTCCCCCAAAACGATAATTTGCTTGGTTCCCCAAATTTTTGGATCAGGCATAACGGGATCTGGATAATTGTGCATGTCCATGATCTGACCTTCCAAGGTATAATTCCCTCCACTTGCACCATTTACCATTCTTGAAGGATCATAAGCAACCGTCCATTTAACAATTTCTTCAGTATTGAATTGGCCCCAAGCCTCATTGAATGGAACCCAGACGACTATAGAAGGAAAATTATAATTGGCATCCATAATGGCCTTCCATTCTTTTTTGAAAATAGCTATGGACGCTGGGGTTCTTTCTTTTTCTGTTCCCTTCCCTATTACACCAGGCCTTGATTCCCATCTATTGCCCATGTCTCCACTAGGCATATCTTGCCATACCAACATGCCTATTTGATCACAATGGTAATACCACCTCGCAGGTTCTACCTTCACGTGCTTCCTGATCATGTTGAATCCCATTTCTTTGGTTTTATCAATATCGAATACCATAGCTTCTTCTGTTGGGGCAGTATACAAACCATCAGGCCACCAACCTTGATCCAAAGGACCATACTGAAACAAAAACTTGTCATTCAAAAGCAATCTTTGATTGCCATTTTCATCTGGCAACATGCTTATCTTTCTCATTGCGGTATAACTCTTCACCTCATCCAACACTTTACGTCCATTCATCAAACTCACTTCTACATCATAAAGAAATGGATTGTTCGGCTCCCAAATATTAGGTTCTTCCAAAGTAAAAATGGCCTCCTCCCCAGCAGCGACTTTCTTTTCTTCCACAAGGGTACCCTTGTCCATTAAACTTATATTAACCATCTGCCCTGACTGCGCATGCATCACTTGAGCGGAAATAATAATTTGTTTTTTGTCCAAATCTGGTGTGTTTCTTATAGAGGCAATGTATTGATCTGGGACCGCTTCTAACCAGACCGTTTGCCAAATTCCAGTAACTGGGGTATACCAAATCGCATGGGGTTTGTTGACCTGTTTGCCTCTTGGCTGGGGACCTTCGTCAGTAGGATCCCAAACCCTTACGGTCAATTGTTGCGACTTTCCGGATATTAAAGCATCACTAATTTCAAATGAGAATGGGTCGTAACCGCCTTGATGCATCCCTACACTTTTTCCATTGACAAATATTTCCGCTTCCCAGTCCACTGCTCCAAAATGAAGTAGCAGCTGGCCTTTCTTCATGCCACGATCCACCTCAAATTCTCTTTGATACCAAAGCTCCTTGTCCTTGCCTACTGTCTTACCCACCCCTGATAAGGCAGATTCAACGGCGTAAGGAACTAGAATTTCTCCTTGAAAATCGGAAGGTTTGTTTTCTCCTTTCTTTAATATTGCGTAGCGCCATAATCCATTTAGGTTTGACCAATTTTCTCTTGTCATCTGTGGTCTTGGATACTCTGGGAGCGGTACTTTAGGATCGATATCCGTTGCCCATTGCGATAAGATTTTGTGTTGCACAGGTTGCCAGTTTTCTTGCTGACAAAAGGTGGGAAGCGCTATAAAAAATAAGGCAATCCAACAGGTTATTTTTTTAATCATGGGTTGTAATTGTTTCCGGAAATTTGATTTCCAATTGACATTTTATAAATGATATAAAGCGAAAATATTAAAAAATTAAACCAAATAGGTTATAATTTTTTTGAAATCCAAAAAATAAAATAAGACGATTCCATTCATTTCTCTTACTTGGTATTTTCATTTGATACTGGTAAAAAAGGAATTGAAAATAGGAATAATGAATCTTCTAAATTTTAGGGCAAATAATTGAGTTTTTGGTAAAGAAATAGACAAAGGATTCGGTTCATAATATTTTATAATTCAGCTACTTATTAAATAATTATTCTCTATTTTTACCTATCAGTTTGGATAAGGCCAAGGTTAATTCTCAATTGATTAAGGCATTTTTATTAAGTTTTTTTCGTAAAATCATTTGTTGGAACAGTTGAAAGGAAATAGTAAATTTTTATTGACAAGTATCATTTTATCTTTAATATTTGCATCTCAAATTTTTGAAATTAAAGGCGATATTACCTCCCCTTTTGCAACTATTGAGATCGAAGATCAAATTGATGCAGTGGTTAAATTCAATGGAGAATTAACCCTTTCCCCGGAAATGTTATCGGTTACCTATTCAGGTGACAACGCTAAGCTTCAACTTGAAGTACTACCAGGAATAGGATATAGTTTTATTGACCAAACAATATCCCCTAATATCTTGTACAATGAAGATTGGGAAGCCAAAGGCAAAGAGATAATTGTTAATATACAGGTTTCAGATGGAGTGGATCTCAGCGAAGTATATCCATTTAAAGTAATTGTCATGCCACCCATTTTGCCTTTAGCCTATTCAGAAAACAGTTGTAAAGGCATTATATCGCTTACATTAAGTGCTTATAAACCAAATCAGCGGCATGAAGCATCTTTTCCATTTACCTTCAAACTGATCGATGATATTGGAGATACTTTAAAAGTAGTAACTATAAATAATACCGCGCCCTTTCAGAGTTCAGCAACTGCCACCTTCGGACAAGATTTTGAACTTAATAGAGACATAGAGTATAAGATTTATGCGGTAGATAACTTGGGAAGGGAATATTTAAGAAACGCTGGTCCATTAGGATTAGCTTATTCATTGGACTTTGAATTGAACTTCGCTGGACTTCTTTGCCCTGAAGACAAGACAGGAATTGTTGAGTTTATTATCTTCAATGCGACACTTCCAGTAAATAACTTTATTATTATAGACAGTGAAGGTAAAGAAAAACCTACGGATTTTGAAATTGTTTCTGAATCAGATGGTTTTGTGGTAATTCAAGCCAATAAAATGGATCCAGGCACTTATACCCTGGAAATTGAAGACAGGTTTCAATGCAACGGGAGGGAAAGCTTCGAAATTGTCATCCCAGAACCTGTAGAAATAGTGGAAACAGTGCAGCATGTGACTTGCTATGGAGATAATAATGGGGAAGCCAGTGTCTTAATTAAAGGTGGTTGGTCATCGCCTTTTCCTAGAAGTCATAGAAAGGAATGGGTACAATATGATGTCATTTGGTACAATGAGGCTGGCCTTGAAATGGCCAATGAAATAAATTCATTTGTGAGTCTGGGAGGACAAATTATCGGGATGGAAAGTAAGCTTCGAAACTTACCTCCTGGAAGTTATTATGCAAAAATCATAGACGAAGGAAGACTTTTCGAAATTTCAGGTGCTGCACCTCTTGCTTGCGAAAAATCAACCCCCATGATAACCATTGAAGGACCGGAACCTTTATCCCTATCTGAAACCACACAAAACATCTCCTGCAACGGTATAGCAGACGGAAGTATAACGATAAATCCAGCGGGAGGTACTCCTGAATATAACATAGAATGGTTTGCAGGTAATTTTGATAACCCTAATTTACCTGTAGATGAAGGATTGCTAGCTTTACCTGCCAATTCTGGTGAGAATGAATTTTCAAAACAACAATTGAGCCCAGGTAAATATGCGGTAATGATTACAGATCAAAACGGATGTGTTCTGGCAAAGAACTTTACCATTACCGAACCCACTCCCTTAACCTTAGTAGAACTGAGTGATCTCAGAAAAAATGTCAGGTGCTTTGGGGAAGCGACAGGATCAATCGCTATCGAATTGCACAAGGACACTCCCACGCCATTTTCAATAGAAGTATTTAAAGATGGAGAACTATTAAATGAAATGGGCCCTGTAAATCGTATCGATTCAAACCCTATTTACTTTAATAATTTGAAAGGTGGCCTTTATGATTTTAGAATCGCCGATGACAAAGGTTGTGATTTCCTACTAGAAGGAATACTTGTAGATCAACCTAAAACAGGATTGCTTATACAGGATACTTTCATCTCCGATTATAATGGTTATCAAATATCATTTCCAGGGGCAAATGATGGCAGCATTTCGCTTGACATTAACGGTGGGAAAGGCACCTATGATTATTACTGGACAGGCCCTAATGGCTTTGAAGCGACTACAAAAGACATCGACAACCTTGGCCCTGGAGAATACCAATTTATAGTAACTGATGAAAACAATTGTACTGCCAGTTTGGCATCCGTATTATTAAATGCGCCAGAGCCTTTGACCTTGACCCCCAACATTCCTGAAGTCAATGGTTTTCAGATAAGTTGTTTTGGTGATGCAGGAGGGGAAATTAAACCAAACCCTTCCGGAGGTACCGGAAATTACAGCTATATGTGGACTGGACCAGAGGGCTTTTCTTCTACAGAAAGCAACCTTCAAAACCTTTCTGCAGGCTTTTATTCACTTAAAGTAGCTGACGAAAATGGCGCTATAGTCGAGGCTACTTATAAAATCACTGAACCAAAAGAATTAATCCTATCTGAAGCCACCGATCTTCAGGTACCGGTGGCCTGTTATGGAGATAGCAATGGCTCCTTCAGCATTAAAATAGATCAAGCTTCATTGGCTCCCTTCACCATTTCTTTAGGGACAATGGGTGAAAACCAAGCTATACGCACTATTCCAGATTTCAGCAGTGAAACTTTCACTTTTGATAACCTTTCTGGAAACCAGTATTGGGTTACAGTGGAAGATGCTAATGGCTGTATTAAAAGGTTGGACAACATTTTGGTTGACCAACCTGAAACTGGTCTTCAGCTAACTGATATAGAACTCTCTGGGTTTAATGGTTTTGAAGTTTCATGTGCTGGCGCAATGGATGGCTCGATTAAATTCAATGTTTCGGGAAATCAGGGGCCTATATCTTACAGCTGGACAGGGCCTAATGGTTTTACTTCCAATAAATCAAATATCGAAGGATTGGCAGCAGGGAATTATGAAGTCCTTGTTCTGGATGAAAATGGATGTACCCTCAGTGAAAATTTCCTAATCAATGCACCTGAACCTTTGTCTTTGGTAGATGAAGTTTCTAATTATAATGGATTTGGCGTCCATTGCAATGGTGGTAATGAAGGGTTTATTTATCTGAATATTTCGGGAGGATCAGGTAAAACCAAAATTCAATGGAGCGGACCAGACGGATTTATTTCTGAGGATTCTCGTTTGGAAAATATATTCCCGGGAACATACCATGTGAGCATTACTGATAGTAATGGTTGTGAAATCAATAAAACCTACACTTTGACAGAGCCGCAGGGTCTGGAAGTGGCAGAATTAACAGAAGAAAAAGTGAATGTTTCTTGCTATGGCCAGGAAACAGGGGTATTTGCAGCGGCTATCAACCGGACCTCAGCTGGACCGTATAAATATGAGTTGAAAAATGAAGCCGGTGATTTGATCGACGCCTCCCCTTTTACCACAGAAACCAAATGGTTTTTTACCAACCTTCCTGCAGAAAAATATGTCATTACGATAAGCGATGCAAACGATTGCTTTAAGGAAATTGATAACCTTGAAATTACGCAACCGCTTACAGGTTTGCAAATTGATGAAGTGAGCATTTCTTCTTTCAATGGATTTAATATCAGTTGCTCAGAAGCAGCAGATGGCTGGATAGAGGTTATTACTTCTGGTGGGTCCGGAAACAACATCTACAAATGGACTGGTCCAGAAAATTTCTCAGCAGACACTCCTTCAATTACAAATTTAGTCCCAGGTGATTATCACCTTACAATAGTGGATCAAAACGGCTGCGAGGCACTTACTGAAATTATAAATCTGATTGAACCAAAACCATTGCTGATCAATTCAGAAGTAGGTATCAATAATGGACATGGTATCAGTTGCAATGGTGCGAATGACGGCCATATCAAATTGGATCCTTCTGGAGGAACTGGCATGCATTCCATTCTTTGGACAGGTCCTGATGGCTTCACCTCTAATGCTTTGAGCTTAACCAATCTTTCCCCTGGAATTTATACAGTGGATGTTAAGGATGAAAATGGCTGCGAAGTAAGTGAGCAATTTGATATTACAGCGCCAGACCCACTTTCCCTAACCCTTGTTGAAAGTGTAGCCGTTTCATGTTATGGCGAAGCCTCTGGTAGTATTTCCTTGCTTACTGAAGGAGGAATAGTTGATACCTATAACTACAAGTGGACGAAGAATGGTTTACCAGTAACACTGAATTCCCCTAATCCTGAAGGACTTTCTTCCGGCACCTACGCGGTGACAGTAACTGATGCCAATGGCTGTCAAGTCAAAAGTGCACCTATTGTTATTTCACAACCTTCAGCACCTTTGGAAGTAGTGATGGAACAAACGGAAGTATCCTGTTACGATGCCAATGATGCCAACCTTTCCATAGCCATACAAGGAGGTGTCAAGCCCTACCAAATCAGTTGGAATATAGGAGCTACTCAAAGTTCTTTTGAAGGGATTGGCCCGGGATTTTATCAGGTGACCGTTACCGATGCGAACGGTTGTAAAATCATAAAGGAAACCACCATCGAAGAAGTGCCGGTTTTTAAAATAGATCCTGTAATCAACCCGATTTCATGTTTTGGCGCTACAGATGGAAGTATAATGCTTAATCTTGAAGGAGGAAAAGCTCCTGTGAAGGCTACCTGGGCCCATGGCCCCGAACAATCTTCCATTTATAACCTAGAACCTGGGATTTACACGGTATATCTTGAAGATGCCAGTGGATGTATCATTGAAAGATCTTTTAATTTACATGAACCAGAATTGCTTGTAGCAGAAGGTCATGTAAAGGATGCTTTTTCTTGTGACAATGGCCAAAGTGGAGAAATTTCCCTTACGGTATCTGGTGGAAGAGCACCTTATAGCTATCGTTGGAGTAATGGTGAAGAAAGCCCATTCATATCCAACCTTACCAATGGCTCCTATTCGGTAGTCGTTACGGATCAATCAGGATGTAAGGTAAGTCACACCTTTGAAGTCAACAGACCTGATCCTATCGCTATAAATCTGTCCAACACAACAACAGCGCAATGCAACCCCAGGAAGATTATAGAAAACTACTCCATAAATATTGACGGTGGAGTAGCGCCCTATTCTATCGACTGGAGCAGCGGGGAAGTATTTGATGAAGGATACCGTATGGAGGCCAATGCACCTGGAAATTATCAGGTTACGGTTACCGATGGCAACGGGTGTGTCCAGACCAAAAGTTTTGCTGTCAAAAACAATATCCTGCTAGTAAAAGGAGATTACTTATCTGATGCATTTCCTATATATGGCGAAAACCTGGTTAACTTTGATGTTCAATTTATTAATAAAAGCAATGGCAACATTGGCTTGTACTATTGGGATTTCGGTGATGGAAGCAATTCCTTGGAAGCCTCTCCAACTTATCGATACAAATCACCAGGAACCTACAAAGTAACTTTAACAGCCACAGATATTTGGGGTTGTGAAACCAGTACCTCATTTTCGATAAAAATCACAGACTTTTTCTTGAAAACTCCAAATGTGTTCAGTCCGAATGGGGATGGTCTCAATGATTATTTTTTCCCAAAATTCTTAAATATAAATAGTCTAGTAATTATCATAATGAACTCTTGGGGAGAAATTGTGTACCAATCTGAAGACCTGAAAGACCTTGGTTGGGATGGAAGTTTTCGTGGCCAGAAAGCAAGTCCTGGCAATTACATTTATAAATTAAATTACACCTCTGCAGACGGAAGAAACTTTAGCGAAACCGGTGCATTCATGCTATTGGAATGAAAAATATAAAATTTTTAATGCTTTTTATAAGCTGCTTTTTATCCTACCCAGTGGGATTAAAAGCACAAGATTTCCAATTCACTCAGTTTTATGCTGCGCCACTTAATTTAAGTCCAGCTTTTGCTGGAGCGATGGAAACCACCAGGGTTGGAATCAACTACAGAAAACAATGGCCAGGGTTAGGTTACGATTTTACTGCCTCAGGCGTCTATTATGACAATTTCATTGAGGAGACCAACGTTGGATTTGGCATATCCGCTTCCCAATTTTCAGAATCATTGCTTAATATAAGGTCTACAGATATTGCAGGATATATTTCCTATAAATTATTGCTTAATAACTACAGTTTTCTCCGTTTTGGTGGTCAGTTGGGATTGGTAAACAGAAGTTTAACTTTACAGGAGTTGGTTTTTGGTGATCAAATAGATTTATTGAACCAAACAATAAATCCGAGCACTTTTGATGTATTGCCTGGAGAAGACAGCAAATGGTATCCCGACCTAGCCTTTGGAGCATTATTGCAGGTTCCGGATTTTTGGTTTGGGATAAGCAGTAGCCACGTCTCCCGTCCCAATATCGGTTTCCTGGATCAGGGCATTGGTAATAACCTTCCAATCAAGTGGGCCATTCACGGAGGCTATGTTAAAAACCTGGATAGGAGAATGTTTAAATCTGGTGAAATCCGTAAAGTGTTTTCTGTTTCCTTCAATTATAAAAAACAGGGAGCCTTCCAGCAAATTGAAGTAATTCCTCAAGTACAAATTGAAAATTTTATCGGAGGACTTGGGTTTAGAAATATTAGCCGTTTCAATGAGCTGCCGGATCAAAACTCCATTAATGCTGTATTGGGATTTAGTTTAATGAGTGGGATTACGATGGCCTACAGTTATGATTATATGCTAAATAAATTTAGTAGTCCTGCCCATGTATCGCATGAAGTATCGATCTATTTCACAGACCTTAGAAGAAAAAAGTTTATGCAAACTATTCTTCCCTGCCCTACTAGCAATGGAAGGGGATACTAAGATATTCAATAGGGGTATTATTTTCAGTTGATAGGACTTCAATAGAAGGATAATAGACGTTTTATTATAATTGGTAAACACTTTTCAGGAAGTTCATATCTACCTATGTAAGTTAAGGTTATGCTTTTATATCACAATTATCTGGCTTAAACACCATTTTGTATAGCTACCTAAAGCACCTTTTTTGCGAGTTAAAGTCAAAATTTAACCTGGTTTTTAAAATTTCAATATTTATATAAAAATATAAGTAATTATTTAATATGTATTGTCTAATTTTAATCGTTGATCTAGGTTCAGCTTTAAGTAAGTCTAATTTTTAATGACCATTTAGATATTGATTGTTTTTACAAAAAGTATATTAAAGCGTATTAAAGAATTTGGAAAAATTATATTTCCAGGAATAGTTGTTGCTTTACTAATTAGCTACCAGGTTTTCGAAACAAAAGGTGAAATATTCACCATTTTTGCCCCAGTCACAATTACAGGCCAGACCGATCAGCAAGTTCATTATAAGGGAGACCTGGTACTCTCTTTGGATATGCTAACCATAGATTATTCAGGAGATAAATCCAACCTTAATCTGGAAATCTTGGCAGGTGAAGGTTATACTTTTACAGGCCAAACAATTAGTACATCTATCGTTTACGATGACACCTGGGAAGCTAAAGGCCAGGAGATAACAGTCAATGTTCAGGTATCTGATGGAGTAGATGTCAGCCCAATTTTTCCAATGACAGTTCTTGTCATCCCTCCTATTTTACCACTCAATTATTTTGAAAATAGCTGTTTAGGTACTATTACTTTAACTGTGAGTGCCTACAAACCGGATCAAAGGCATGAAGAATCCTTTCCTTTTACCTTTCAATTGGTAGATGAAACAGACAATATAATATCAGAGATAACAGTAGACAACACAGCCCCCTTCCAAAGCTCTGCTTCGGTGGTCTTTGGCTTAGATAACGATCTGGATAGAGAAGCCCAATATAAAATTATTGCTGTCGATAATATTGGAAGAGAATATTTCAGAAATGCAGGGCCACTAGGTCAAGCTTATTCTCTGGATTTTGAATTAAATTTTGCAGGATACCTTTGCCCAGATGACGATACAGGAGTAGTAGAATTTATTATCTTCAATGCAGCACTCCCTGTAAGCAATTTTGTAATCATTGACAGTAATGGAAATGAAACACCTACAAATTTTCATGTGGTTTCCGATGATGACGGCTTCGCCGTAATTCAGGTACAGAACTTAGAAGTGGGTGCCTATACCCTAGAAATCGAAGACAGATTTCAATGCAATGGAAGGGAAAGTTTCGAAATAATAATACCAGAACCAATAGAAATAACAGAGACGGTTGAACACCTCGCATGCTATGGAGACATGGACGGAGAAATTAGCCTATTCATAAGCGGGGGTTGGTCCCAACCATTTGCCGGAAATCCTCGAGAAAACTGGATTAAATATGGGGTTACCTGGTTTGATGAAGGTGGAGAAGAGGTAGAAGGTGATATCAATACATTTGTCTCAGAGGGAGGAGAAATCATAGGGATGGAAAGCAAACTCGAAAACTTGCCAGCCGGAGCATATTATGCTAAAATAACAGATAGAGGTAGGTTGTTTGATATTGCAGGGGCAGATCCTCTTGTTTGTGAATTAACTACTTCTTGGATAACGGTGGAAGGACCAGATGCTCTCCTTCTTTCTGAAACCATACAAGACATTACATGTAATGGTGCCGACGATGGATCAATAGCGATCAATCCATCTGGAGGAGTACCAGGATATACCATTGCTTGGTACACAGGAAATTTTGACAATTTAAGTACTCCCAATTCCAATGACTTGGATGTATTGCCACCAAGTTCTGAGGATGATGTATTTACACGTCAGCAATTAAAGCCTGGGGACTACGCTGTATTACTTACAGATGAGAATGGCTGTATTGTGGCAGAAAATTTTACCATTTCTGAACCAACCCCATTAACGCTAACTGAACGAAGTGATTTGAGAGAAGATGTCAGGTGCTTTGGCGAAGAAACAGGGACCATTGCCATTGAGCTGCATGAAAATACTCCTACCCCATTTTCAATTGAAGTTTTTCTCGACGGTGATTTAGTCGAAGTGCTAGGACCAATTAATACCATTCCTTCAGGGCCTTTGCTTTTTACAGAATTGGAGGGTGGTACATACGATTTTAGGATTGAAGACAAAAACGGCTGTAATTATCTTTTGGAAGGAATATTAGTAGATGAGCCGCCTACGGGACTACTTATAGAGGACATTGTTGTCTCCGATTTCAATGGCTTTCAAATATCCTGTTCAGGAATTGCGGATGGAAGTATTTCCTTGGACATTTCAGGGGGCCTTGGCGCTTTGGACTATTTCTGGACAGGACCGAATGGCTTCGAATCCACCAGCAAGGACATAAATAATCTTGAACCAGGGGAATACCAATTCATAGTAACGGATGAAAACATTTGTACAGCGAGTATTGCTAGTATTGTTTTAGAGGAACCGGATCCTTTATTATTAAATGAAAATATTCCTGAAAGCAACGGTTTTCAGATAAGCTGTTTTGGTGCTTCTGATGCGAGCATTGACCTCAATCCATCAGGTGGCACAGGCAATTATACTTATTCATGGTCAGGTCCTGACAGCTTCAGTGCTTTTGAAAGCAGTATCCAAAACCTTTCGGCCGGAACCTACTCGCTTGAGCTTACTGATGAAAATGGGTGTCTTATCGAACGGACCTATGAGATCACCGAACCAAATGAACTAATCGTCTCTGAAGACCTCCCTTCTAAGGTTCCAGTAGCTTGTTTTGGTGAGAGCAATGGGGCTTTTACAATCAACATTGACCAATCCTCTTTGCCTCCATATGCCATTACTTTGGAGCCTATGGATGAATCAACCACTATTCTGAGCATATCCAATTTTACAGGAGAATCTTATTCTTTTGTAAACCTTCCTGGAAACCTTTACAAAGTAACCGTCGAAGATGCCAATGGTTGTGTTACCATTTTGGATAACATATTGGTGGATCAACCCGCCTCCGGGCTTCAATTGACAGCTCTTCAGTTGTCTGATTTTAATGACTATGAAATTTCCTGTGCGGGAGAAAGTGATGGATCCATTTCATTTAATATAACTGGAAACCAAGGTGTCTTATCATACAATTGGACTGGTCCAAATGGATTTATTTCTGAAGAAGCAAACCTGGTAGGGTTAGAAGCAGGAATATATGAGCTTGTAGTAGCTGATGAATCTGGATGTACATTAAGCCGGCAATTTGTCATTGAGGAACCTGATCCTTTAACCCTGATCGATGAAGTATCCGATTATAATGGATTTGGGGTACAATGCAATGGCGGGAATGAAGGATACATCTACCTGGATATTTCCGGAGGTTCAGGGGGCACTACCATAGAATGGACAGGTCCTGATGGTTTTGTTTCTCAAAGTGAAAATTTGGACAATCTATTCCCAGGAACTTACAATGTTGTCATCACCGACCTAAACGGTTGCCAAATAAACAAAACCTATACCCTTACGGAGCCTCAGGGGTTAGAAATAGCAGAATTGGCAGGTGAAAAGGTGAATGTCTTTTGCTTTGGCCAGGCAACTGGGGTTTTGGCTGCAGTCATCAACAGAACTTCTGCTGGGCCTTATATCTATACCTTGATGAATGAAGGGGGTGATGTGGTAAGTACCTCTCCTCCCACTTCTGAAACGACCTGGAATTTCACAGGCTTAATTGCTGGGAGGTATTCATTTACTGTTAGTGATGTTAATGATTGCTTACAGGAAATTGAAAACCTGGAAATCACACAGCCAGCTTCAGGTTTACAGATTGAAGAGGTAAGCGTTTCTAATTTCACTGGCTTCAATAGCTCTTGTTTTGGTGCCGATAACGCATGGATAAAAGTCACCACTTCCGGAGGATCTGGAAACTATCACTATGAATGGTCAGGCCCTGATAATTTCATTGGCAATAAACCCTCTATTGAAAATTTAAAGCCTGGTGACTACCAACTCACCATTACCGACCAAAACGGATGTGAAGTCACCACAGATGTAATCAATATTATTGAACCTGATCCATTGCTCGCTAATTCAATAGTAAGCTCGAATAATGGTTATGAAATCAGTTGCAATGGTGCTGATGATGGTAGCATTGAATTGAACCCTTCTGGTGGCACAGGGAATTACACATTGTCCTGGACAGGGCCCAATGGCTTCACTTCTGATGCATTGACAGTGAGCAATCTTGCACCAGGTAATTATGAAGTAACTATAATAGATGAAAACAATTGCGAAGTTATAGAAGAGTTTTCCATTGAAGAACCAGAACCTTTAACCTTGAGGCTTGTTGAGAAAGTAGCTGTGCTGTGTTATGGCGAAGCAACAGGTAGTATTTCAATTTCTGTTGAAGGGGGCATTCTGGATTCTTATTCTTACAATTGGACTAGAGATGGTTTACCTATAGCGCTCAACACAGCCAATATCAATGGCCTTTTGTCAGGCCTTTACAGTGTGGTTGTCACAGATGCGAATGGCTGTCAAATTGAGCGTTCAAATATTGAAGTTTCACAACCAGTTGCTCCACTAGAAGTGACTATGAAAAATACGGAGGTTTCTTGTTACAATGCCAATGATGCTGATCTTTCTATAGACATACAAGGCGGTGTAGCACCCTACAATATAAGTTGGAACATAGGCTCAACTCAAAGTTCCTTTATTGGAATTGGTCCTGGATTTTATCAGGTTACAGTGACAGATGCCAATGGTTGCTCAGTGATTAAAGAAACAACCATTGCTGAAGTACCGGTATTCGAAATAGCCCCTGTTGTCAACCCCATTTCCTGTTTTGGTGCTATGGATGGCAGCATCCTACTAAATCTTAACGGAGGCGCTGCCCCAGTGAAGGCCACATGGGCACATGGACCAGAGCAGTCTTCCTTGTATAATTTAGCTCCGGGTATTTACTCCGTCTACTTAGAAGATGCCAAAGGTTGCACCATCGAGAGGACTTTCAACCTATTGGAACCTGAATTACTGATTGCTTCAGGACAGGTGGAAGATGCTTTGGTTTGCCAAGACGGCAATAGTGGTGCGATTAACCTTACCGTTTCTGGAGGAAGGCCACCCTATAACTATAATTGGAGTACTGGAGAAACAAGTCCCTCTATTTTCAACCTGACCAACGGTACTTATTCTGTAGAAGTTTCCGATCAATCTGGCTGCTATGTAAGACAAACTTTTGAGGTTAAAAGGCCTGATCCAATTGTCATAAATGTTGCCACCACCACCTCTACACAATGTGAACCAAGGGAGATTCTTGAAACCATTGATTTAAATATCGATGGCGGTGTAGCCCCTTACTCCATCGATTGGAGCAGCGGAGAAGTCTCTAATAATGGCTACCGCATGGAAACCAATACACCTGGTAATTACCAGGTGACCGTTACGGATGGTTTTGGTTGCGTTCAGACCAAAAGCTTTGTGGTCGAAAACAATATAGTGTTGGCAGAAGGAGACTATCTATCCGCTTCCTACCCGACATATGGTGAAAACCTGGTAAATTTTGAGGTGCAATTTATTAATAAAAGTAGCGGAAATATAAGCTTCTATTATTGGGATTTTGGAGATGGAAACAACTCCTTGGAAGAAAACCCAACCTTTAGCTACCAAGTTCCTGGCACCTATACAGTTACTTTGATGGTCACTGACACATGGGGTTGTGAAACTTACGATACTTTCGAGATTGTAATCACTGATTATTTCCTTAAAACACCAAATGTATTTACGCCTAATAATGATGGTATCAACGATACCTATTTCCCCAAGTTTGTACATGTAGAAAGCCTTGCATTCACCATTATGGACAAATGGGGTGAGATTTTATTTCATTCTGAAGACCTTAACGATACAGGATGGGATGGCAGCTATCGTGGGCAGAAGGCAAGTCCGGGCAACTACATTTACAAATTGAATTATACCACAACAGACGGAAGAAATTTTAGTGAAACCGGTGCATTTATGCTTTTGGAATGAGAGAGATGAAAATTATTTTGCTGTACATTACTTTTATGTTATCCGGTCCATTAGGCTTAATGGCACAGGATTTTCAGTTTACACAATTCTATGCGGCACCGCTTAACCTAAGCCCCGCCTTTGCCGGTGCTATGGAAGTCACCAGAGTTGGCATCAACTATAGAAAGCAATGGCCTGGGCTAGGCTATGATTTTAATGCTTATGGGCTGTATTTTGACAGCTATATAGATGAGACCAAAGTAGGGTTTGGCTTTTCTGCTTCTCAATTTTCAGAATCCTTATTGAACATTAGGTCAACGGATATAGCAGGATTTCTGTCCTATAAACTTATGCTGAACAACCAAAGTTTCCTTCGCTTTGGGGGCCAGTTGGGACTTGTAAATAGAAGTATTACCCTACAGGAAATGGTGTTTGGAGATCAAATAGACTTGCTAAACCGGACTGTTAATCCAGGCAGCATGGATCTTTTACCGGGAGAAGACAGCAAATGGTATCCAGACATTGCTTTTGGAGCGCTGCTACAAGTGCCTGACTTTTGGCTTGGGGTTAGCAGTAGCCACCTCTCCCGTCCCAATATTGGCTTTCTGGATGATGGCATAGGAAATAACCTGCCCATAAAATGGGGGGTCCATGGAGGATATGTTAAAAACCTCGACCGAAGGATGTTTAAAACTGGTAATATCCGTAAGGTGTTTTCAGTTTCCTTCAATTATAAAAGACAGGGAACCTTCCAACAAATAGAAGTCATCCCTCAAATTCAAGTAGAGAATTTCATTGGAGGACTTGGCTTCAGAAACGTTACCAGATTCAATGAATTGCCAGACCAGAACTCCATCAATGCTGTTTTGGGTTTTAGTCTATTGAGTGGCATTACCATGGCCTACAGTTATGATTATATGCTCAATAGATTTAGCAACCCTGCACACGTTTCTCATGAGGTATCGATCTACTTCACAGACCTTCGAAAGAAGAAGTTTATGCAAACCATTCTGCCATGCCCACCAAGTAACGCCACTTGGAGGTATTGAAGACTGCTTTCATTAAGATTGAGAAAAATTAATTTAAACAAAAGACAGTTATTTTTTAAATGAAAAAATCCAATTTTGGCTAAAGCCGGAATCCGGTCATTTTAATTTTAAATCGACTAAAACCCATTCCTATTGAGGTTTTGACTTAAGGTTAATTGATTAAAACATTGAAATTTGGTAAAGAATTTTATTTATAAATAGCCTCCTGCTTAGCTGGAAGCCTCATAAAAGATTTACCCATCGAGGGTTTTAACCAAATCATCAATCCGTTAATTTCTCCTAACGGAAATAGGCTAATAATTTCTAACTATTTCTTTAAATAAACAATTGGTCAAATCCCATTAAAAATTTTCCCAGTATTTAGAACTAAGCAAGACCTTGCAAAGGGAAGATAAGTATTAGATACACAATACTGTAAACTAGCCAGATAGATTAATTTCTATTTATTTATAACTTCTAAATTAGAAGAGCGAAATAGCTATGGCTTGGGTTTACCCAAAACATCAGGTCAATTCATGAATTTAACATTACCGAATAAAATTCTTTGTTTCCTTAATTTCCATTTGATAAAATACAGCAATTTTCGTTTATTAGCCATAGAATTAACCTTAAATAAACCCTTATATGACTTTCAAAGGAAGAGAATTGCTTGGCTATTGTACCATTTTTGGGCTAATGGCCCTGGTTGGCATTTCAGCAGCCTTTGCGCAAAACAATAGCTTGAGCCAAGCAGAAAGGGTTGATTTGAACAATAAAGTAGCTGCTTCATTGAGAAAAGGAGTGGCCTTTTTTCAGACCATTAACACCCAAGGCGGTTATGTTTATTTTGTAACCCCCGATTTATCGTTGAAATGGGGAGAAGTGCCCTTAGACGATCAAACTATCGAAGTTCAGCCTCCAGGAACTCCCGCAGTAGGTCAATCCTTTTTACGTGCCTATCGGGCAACGGGTGATAAAAAAGCGCTGGAATTTGCCAAAGAAGCGGCCTATGCTTTGATTCGCGGTCAAAACATAAATGGTGGTTGGGACCACACAATCAACTTTCAGAAACTAGACAATGACAAAGTAAGTTTCGATGACAATCAAACCCAATCTGCCGTCAGTTTCTTAATGGCCTTGGATCAAGAACTTGAAGACAGTCTTATCAATGCTGCCACCCAAAGGGCATTGAAAATGATGATGCACACGCAACTAAGCAATGGTGGCTGGCCCCATAAGTATCCCGAACAAGGAAACTACCATGATTACGCAACTTTTAACGATGGAGGAATTAATGATTGTATCCGTGTCATGATGGAAGCTTATCAATATTACCCCAATGATGAAGCCATTGAAAAAAGCTTACGTAAGGCGGCCAGATTCATGAATATTTCCCAACTTCCTCCCCCACAACCAGGTTGGGCACAACAATACAACGAGTTTCTACAACCTGCCTGGGCCCGTACCTTTGAACCAGCAGCAGTTTGTCCTTCCGTAACGCTTAACAATATCAATACCCTGATTGATTTATACCTGGTATTTGGTAACGCAACAATACTGGAACCAATACCAGATGCTTTGAGGTGGCTTCGAGAGATAAGAATGGAAAATGGAAAGTGGGCACGGTTTGTAGAACTGGGAACAAATAAGCCACTTTATTATGATCGCCCTAGAATTCGCGTAGACAATATTGAAGACCTACATCCTGAACGACGAACAGGATATGGTTACCAATCTAATTTGCAATCCCTACTTAAAAAGAGTACGCTACGATATGAAAAGGCATTAAAAGTGGGAAATGAAGAATTGTGGAAAGCAGAGAATCTATTGGTATCAAAAGAAGAAATTTCAATGCGTTTAAATGAAATTACTTCTAAGGTAAAAAAAATAATCAAGGAGCAGGAAAAATCTGGCGCATGGGTCACAAAAAATGATAAATTCAAGAAAACAATGCCTAGAGGAGAACGTTGGAATGGCCAATATTTAACAATGGATCGAATAAGCAGCGCCGTTTTCAATGAAAATATTGCCACACTTTCTGAGTACATCTCCTTGGGCAAGCAGCTCGATAAATTCTAATAAACTGAATTCAACCCATTATCATGAAAAAATCGTCATTGGTAGGCTTAAGGAAGGTTTTTAGTGGAGAAAGCCGTGGAAATTCCCAGCAAGGCTGCACTGCCACACCCTTTCCCAACTCAGAAACCACATCAAAAGGGTTCGCTGTGCCGAAATAGCCGTTTTTTAGGACAATTCTAAATCGAACTCAGATTAATAATAAGACCTTAGAACTAAGGGGTAATAAAATAATTGCTTATCCAAAGCACTTAGGCCAAAATTTATGAAATTTTACATTCTGATAAGCTCAATCCTATTGCCGGTAAGACAACCTATTAATAATTCAGGCCCTTTTATAAACAGTAAAAATCCCTTAGTTTAGTATTGCAATCACAGTGATACTTTTCCTAGTAAAAGGAATACTATTACTTACCAATAAATTAGAAAACAATAAAAAATATTTGCATCAAATGACTAAAAAAACACTAGGTATAGGGATGGTAGGTGCACGATATGGTGCGCGCATGCATCATGCAAATTACATGAGTTTAACTCCCGTTCTGGTCGAAATTAGAGCTGTCTGTTCCTTGACCCAAAAAAGTGCTGAAGCTTATGCCAATGACATTGGCGTTTCCTTTGTGACGACCAATCTGGACGAACTGCTAGCACGGGAGGACATTGATGTCATTGATATCTGCACTCCTCCAGCATCACATCATGAGATTGCAATTAAAGCAGCTAAGGCAGGCAAACACATTATAATGGAGAAACCGCTTACGGGATATTTTGGAGCGCCTGGAGATCCTGAGCCTATTGGTCTCCACGTAGCGCGATCAAAAATGAGAGAGGGGGCAAGAAAAAATGCGGAGGCAGTAAGAGAGGCTGTTAGAGCCAACAAGGTGCTGTTTTGCTATGCGGAAAATTGGGTTTACGCCCCTCCTATTGTAAAAATGCGCAATCTGATTGCCGCATCTAAGGGATCTGTGCTTGAATTAAGGGCAGAGGAAAATCATTCCGGTTCTAATTCCGTGTTTTCCAAAGAGTGGAAATACATGGGCGGAGGAGCTTTGCTAAGAATGGGAGCACACGCTGTAGGTGCTTGTCTTTACTTAAAACAATGGGAAGGACAACAACGTAGAGGGAAAAGTATTCTTCCAGTTGCTGTAATGGCTGATACTGCCGACCTCATTCATACCGATGCCTCCGAAAACGCACGGAAAGCCAATGCCCATCAATGGATTAGCTCTGACCCTGTTGATGTAGAGGACTGGGCCAATGTTGTGATTAGATTTGATGATGGATCCAGGGCAACGGTCATTGTAAGTGATGTAGGACTTGGAGGACTTAATACAAAGGTAACCGCCTATATGACGGATGGTGTGATCAAAGCCAATATGACTTCCAATGACGTTATTGAAACCTATGCCGTAGATCCGAGAACATTTGAGAGCGAAAACTTCACAGAGAAATTAGAGACCAAAGCAGGCTGGAACCGTCCAAGTTGTGATGAAGACTGGTTTAGGGGATTCTCTCTAGAGATAGAGGATTTTGTTCATTCCATTCATGAAAACAAAGCGCCCCGTTCAGGTATTGATTTGGCAGTCGATGTGGTGAACGTTATTTATGCAGCCTACCAATCAGCAGAAGAAGGCAGGGTTATTCAATTGCATTGATAAAAGTTTAGGATTAAAAAAATAAAACTGTTTAGTAGCATTGCATGGTATTACCATTTGCCCATTATGATTAATGGCAAGTCTTATGAAAAAGCATTTTAAAAAAAAGCGCAGTAAATCTGATCAAGATGATTCAGATTTACTGCGCTCAAAATGTGACTAAAGGATTACTTAACAGTCAAACTTCATTAAAAAATAAAGCTTCTTTTAATCGAGGGCTTTATGCTGTTTCCAAACTCTTCTTGGTTTTTCTATAGACATACTTTGGATAAATATTTCGTTTGGCAAAACGATTTAGTTTATCGCTATTAATCATCTTTTGATAGACTTGCTTTGTCACACCAAAGTATTCGTAAGTAGATCCATCATGAAAGGTGATTTCCAATAATAAACCTTTGTGTTTATAATCAGCAATACCAGCTACATTAATCGTTTCAGTGTAGTTTTCTAGATTACTGGCAATGGTCTCAGGCGCTATGCTCACCAAAAAATGGTAACCATCAATGACCCTACGACTTTGTATTTCTGCTTCAGCTTGTAAGGCATCGCCTTCTAAAAATTTATCAGGATGCCACTCTTTCACTAAATCGCGGTATTTCTTTTTCAAGGTCGTCAATTCGATTTCCTTTTCAACCCCAAAGAGTTTTTTGTATTCATTTATGCGCTTCATCGGACTTTTTATTTTCGGCCACAAAAGTACGGCTTAATTTTCCTTTAATTACTATCAGATCAAAACTTTATTAGAACCATTGAAATTTTAATAATAGCTATAAAACTACAAGGATTTAAATTCTTTATGAGATTGACAGGTAAATCAGCATGAATTTCTAGTAGTAAATAACAAGAGGAAGGTAAAAAAGTATTATTTTCAATCCATTGTTTTTAAAATATTAAAAAAAATTGATCAAATATGATGTAATTACGATCAATGGTGAAAAAATTATGAGTGTGAAAAAGATTATAATTTGAATTTTAAATCGGTTTATCAAATATTCTTGTCAGCGTTTCTCATTAAGTTTCAATTTAAAGACGAAAAAGAAAGTTTATAAACCTATTTTTTAAACGTGCTCAAAGCTTAAAAAATTGATAGTTTTAATAAGGAATTAATAAACATCAAACCTTATTCTCATAAAATTCATTTTTCAAAAACAATAATCTATTTTCGAAAAAGAACTTGGGGAAATGGAATTTAAGTTGTTCGAATCTTAAAATCACTTTATTATAAAAAGTTTCAATTATTACTCAAACAATTTTTTCTTATTATGAAGAAAGAACAATTATCGAATGTTTTTCTGGATCAAAGTAAAGAGCTGTATTGGATGGTTAACCAGGACTTCAATTTAATTTTTGCCAATAAGGCTTATATCGGTCTGTTGAAAGAAATCAGCGGTGTTGAGGTTAAATTGAATAGTTCTATATTTATCGAAGGATTTAGTGAGGATTATTACTCAAAATGGAAAGCCTACTACATTAGGGCGCTAAAAGGAGAATATTTGGAAATAGAAGAGCATTTTTTCAATCCAAAGACGGCTGAAACGCAATATGGTCAAACTACTTTCGAACCTATAAGGGGAGACGATAATCAAATTTTTGCAGTTGCCTGCCAATCAAAAAACATTACTCGTTTAGTGAAGCGAAAATCTGAAGCCAACCAATTGATAGATGCCTCCTTAGATGTTTTTTGTACAATTAATGAGAAGGGAGATTTTGTGTATGTTAGTGCTGCTGCCACAAAATTGTGGGGATATTTACCAGAAGAATTAATAGGTAAAGCCTACCATGATTTAATTATAGAAGAAGATGTAACAAAAAGTACCATAGAAGCAGCTGCTATTTTATCTGGTCAAGACACAAAATCTTTCGTCAATCGATACAAGAAAAAAAATGGTGGTGTTGCTTACAATCATTGGTCTATCAGGTGGGATGCCAATACAAAGCTCATGTATTGTGTTACTAGAGATGCAAAAGAGAAAATTGAGCAGGAAGAAAAACTTGAACTAAGCCAAAAAAGGTATGAGTCTCTATTTAAAAACAGCTTGGATTGTGTCATTATCATCTCTCCTGAAGGCAAGACAAGCTATGTATCAGGATCAATTATTAATATTCTAGGTTATTCTCCCTCTGAAGCAATGAATATAGACTTCAAAGAATTAATACACCCTGAAGATTTAGAGGATTCAGAAAAAGCTTTGGAACGCTGCATAAACCACCCAGGAATTTCTATGAAGGGCCACACTGCTAGGGTAAAACATAAAAATGGTTCGTGGAGATGGGTTGAACCAGTCATCACCAATTTGCTTCATGATCCTTCCGTAAAGGGTATTGTAGATAATTTCAGAGACATCACCAGTCAAAAAGAGGAAGAAGAAAAACTAAAACTGCTTGAAAGTGTCGTCACCCATACGAATGATGCCATTTTAATTACAGAAGCACAAGCACAAGATGATTCAGGACCTAGAATTATTTATGCCAATGAGGCTTTTACTAAGATGACGGGTTATGAAGTAGCAGAAGTAATTGGAAAAACAACCGGATTCCTGCATGGAGCTAATACCAGCAAAGAAGATATAGAAAAATTAAGAAATGCGTTAAAAAATTGGGAATCCTGTGAAATAACTACCATTAACTACAAAAAAAATGGAGAAGAATTCTGGATAGACTTTACCGTCACTCCTGTTGCAAATGAAAAAGGACTTTTTACCCACTGGATTACCATTCAGCGGGACGTGACTGAGCAAAAAACCAAAGAGCTGGAAAATGAGCTTATTAGTAAGATAGGTGATATTTTCAATCAATCAATTGACAGTGACTTAAAAACATGCCTGGACATGTTGTGCAAACTAATTGCTAAGTTTGGTGATTTTACCTTCGTAGAAGTGTGGCTCCCTGCTATTGGTTCAAAAACAATTAATCTTGTAACAAATTATGTAGAAAGCAAGGCCGGAGGTGCCTTTTATCTTGCAGCCAAGAACTTAGATGCCTTCGTTTTAGGTGAAGCGATATCTGGCTATGTTTGGGAAAACAGTATAACAGAAATATGGGAAGAAGGAGATAAAGAATGGCGTTTCTTCAAAAGAAAAGCGGCTGCAAAAAAAGCAGGAATAAAAGCCATGATGGGAGTACCTTTAAAACATAGAGAAGAGGTTGTTGGGGTACTATTGATGGGAACAGAAAAATACAAATCTAACCTGACCCTACTTTTAAAAGTATTTGAAAAATTAGAGTCAACTATAGGATCTGAACTAAACCGAAAAAAAATAGCAGTCGAATTGGCTCAGATTTTTGATTTTAGTCCCGATGTTATTTGTGTGGCTGATTTTGATGGCTATATAAAACGCATCAACCCTGCTGGCCTAAAATTGCTGGGATATACATTGGAAGAAATGTATTCCCGGCCGCTTAAATCCTTTGTACATGAGGAAGATCAGCTATTAACAATTGAAAAACAAAGGGAATTGTACAGTTCAGGAAATCCCCAAAATTTTGAAAACCGATATGTTACAAAGCAGGGTAAACTAGTATGGTTGAGCTGGACAGCTACCTCAGCCCCAGAGCATGGAGTAGTGTACGCTGTTGCCAAAGACATTACAGAAGAAAAGAAACTGAGAGAATTAAACCTTCAAGTCGGTAGACTTGCCAAAATTGGCAGTTGGGAAGTGGATGTAATAAATCAAACTGTCTTCTGGTCAGAGGAGGTTCACCAGTTGTACGGAACAGACCCCAATACATTTGTGCCAAATGTGGAATCCGCCATCAATTTTTACAGAGACGATTTTCGTCAAATGGCACAGTCATATTTTGAGAAGTGTATTTCTACGAGAGAACCCTATGACATCGAAGCGATTATTGTAACTGCTAGAAATAAAGAAATTTGGGTTCGAACCACTGCAAAAGCTGAATTTGTCGATGATGTCTGTACAAGAGTTTATGGCAGTTTTCAGAATATTGATGAAAGAAAAAAAGTAGAAGAAGAAAGAAATAGTTTATTGATTACTATAGAAAACAGCCTAAATGAAATTTATATATTTGATGAAGAAACATTTAAATTCACTTATGTCAATAAAGGAGCACTTCTTAACTTGGGCTATTCCAGTAGCGAAATAAAAACTTTAACACCACTAGATCTCAAGCCCTCCTATACGGCACCTACATTTAAACTACTAGTTTCTCCTTTAGTGAACAAAGAAAAAGAAAAAATTGAATTTTTCACCTACCACAAACGGAAAAATGGATCCCTATATCCCGTGGAAGTACATTTACAATTGGTGTCAGATGGCAACACCAATAGATATTTGGCAATAATATTAGATGTTACAGCGCATAAAAAATCAGAAGAAGACAATAGGTTCAAAGCTAAATTATTAAGTACTATCGGCCAGGCAGCTATAGCAACCAACCTAGATGGAGTTGTTAAATATTGGAACAAAGCCGCTGAAAGTATTTATGGATGGACCCTAGAAGAAGCAATAGGCAATAATATTATGCACCTAACTACTCCCCAAACTAATGAAGCCCAAGCCCATCAGATAATGGATAAGCTAAGGAACGGACAAAGGTGGTCTGGAAAATTTAAAGTGCGAAATAAGGAGGGAGTTATTTTTACTGCAAAAATTACAAATGATCCAATTTTTGATGAAAATAATAATTTATCTGGAATCATTGGTATTTCATCAGACATTACGAATGAAGTCAAAAACGAGGAGTTGATAAAACAATATACACATGAACTTGAACGCTCAAACGAGGAGCTTGAACAATTTGCTTTTATTGCTTCTCATGATCTACAGGAACCCTTGAGAATGATTGCGAGCTTCATGGATTTGTTAAAGCGAAAATATGGAGGTCAATTGGATGAAAAGGGAAACCAATACATCCATTATGCTACAGATGGTGCCAAGAGAATGAAACAAATTATTCTTGACCTTTTACAGTACTCGAGAGCAAAAAGGCTAACTGAAGGAAAAGAAAAAGTTAATTTAAATGAATTACTTTTAGAATTTCAAAAACTTAGAAGAAAACTTATTTCAGAAAAATCTGCCAAAATCATTAACAATAACCTCCCAACCCTAGTTACGCATAAGGCGGCAATAGTACAAATAATCCATTGCCTAATAGACAATGCCCTTATTTATTCCAGAAAAAACACCCCTCCTATAATTGAGATTGGTGCTGAAGAAAATGAAAAAGAATGGCGATTTTCTATCAAAGACAATGGGGTAGGAATCGATTCTCAATTCTATGACAAAATATTTATCATCTTTCAAAGACTCCAAAACAAAGAAAAAGATTCGGGCACAGGAATAGGACTTTCTATTGCTAAAAGACACGTAGAACTTTTAGGAGGGCGAATTTGGTTAGAGTCTGTTCCTGAGGAAGGAACAATATTTTATTTTACAATTTTAAAAACCATTTGAAATGGATAATAAAGAAATAAAATTAGCCAACATTCTTTTGGTAGAAGACAATGAAGGAGATATTGTACTCATTCTGGAAGCTTTTGAAGAACTCAAAATAAAAGCAGAGATCAATATTGCAAAGAATGGGCAAGAAGCCCTTGATTACCTTTTTGAGCGGGGAACAAAAAACAAATCGAAAAAACCTGACTTGATCCTCTTGGATATTAATATCCCCATTTATAACGGTCATGAGGTATTGAAGCAAATTAAAGAGGATCCAATTCTCAAAAAAACACCTGTAATTATGTTAACTACTTCTACCAATCAAAAAGACATAAATAAAGCCTACCAAAATCACTGCAACAGCTATGTAAAAAAACCTCTAAATGTGGATGAGTTTTTAGATGCCATTCTAAAAATAGAGCAATTTTGGTTGCAATTATCGATATTAGCCAAATAAAAGCAGCGGGAAATCCAACGCATACTTATAGCCATAATCTATCTTATTTCTCCAACACCTGTTATTGAATTATGTCTCTATTGCAATTCACTGAAAAAGGTATTTTTTGCCAAAGAGCAAATGTATATATCGACCCATGGAAACCGGTAGACTATGCCATCATTACCCATGCTCACGCAGACCACTCTCGTTGGGGCAATAAATTTTACCTGTGCCATCACCTGTCTAAACCCATAATCCAACACCGCCTGGGTGCAGACATTCATATAGAGTCGATGGAATACCTAAGCAAAAAAACCATAAATGGTGTGGAATTCAGCTTCTATCCTGCCGGACATATTATCGGTTCTGCTCAAGTGCGTGTCGCCTATAAAGGGGAGGTTTGGGTGGCTTCAGGTGATTACAAGTTGGAAAATGATGGGTTTTCAACTCCTTTTGAGCCCATAGAATGTCATACATTTATTACAGAATGCACCTTCGGCTTGCCTGTATTCAAATGGCAGGATCAGAAAGAAGTTTTTGAAGACATTAACAATTGGTGGAGAAAAAACAAAGATGAAGACAAGGTAACCATTCTGACGGGCTATTCATTGGGGAAAGCCCAGCGTTTAATTCAGGGAGTTGATCCTTCCATTGGTAGAATATTTACGCATGGGGCCATAGAAAAAACAAACGAGATTATCCGAAATATGGGTGTTAGCTTAAATGAAACGACCTATGTAACGCCCGAAATGAATAAAAAGGACTTTAAAGGCGCTTTGGTAATTGCACCTCCTTCCGCCTTAGGAACATCTTGGCAAAAAAAGTTTCAACCATTTGAGGTAGGAATTGCTTCCGGCTGGATGAAAATGAGAGGCCCCAGAAGAAGGCGGTCCGTAGATAGAGGGTTTGTATTGTCCGACCATGCAGATTGGGACGGCTTAAATATAGCCATCAAAGCCACAGGATGCGAAAAAGTAATTGTAACGCATGGATACACCAATATTTTCAGTAAATGGTTAAATGACCAGGGTATAGATACACAAATTGAGGCTACCGAATTTGAAGGAGAACTTTTAGAATCCACAGAAAAAACAGATGTAGAATGAAAAACTTTGTTCATCTTTTTACACAGCTGGACCAAACCACCAAAACTTTGAAAAAGGTAGCTGCTTTGGTGAATTATTTTAATGAGGCCAGTGATTCGGATAAGTTGTGGACCATTGCCATTTTAAGTCATCGCAAACCAAAGAGAAGTGTAAGAACAGCCTTATTAAGAGAATGGTCGGCATCAGCTGCCAATGTTCCTTTATGGCTATTTGAAGAATCTTATCACATTGTAGGTGACTTGGCTGAAACCTTGGCATTAATGCACCCAAACCTGGAAAGCAGGCATGATAAAAGCCTAAGCGAATGGATTGAATTTATCATTGATTTAAAAAACCTTGAAGAGCAAGTTTCTCCATCATCCAATGATTCATTTCCTACCAAAAAGGAACAAGTACTTTGGGCATGGAATCAGATGGATGAAACTGAACGCTTTGTTTTCAACAAGTTAATGACCGGTGGCTGGCGAGTTGGGGTTTCTCAAAAGTTAATGACGCGAGCCCTGGCCCAGCACAGTGGCATTGAGGAGAACACGCTTTCTCATCGCTTAATGGGCAATTGGAGAGCGGTGACCACTACCTACCATCAATTAATCGTCGCATCCGATCCCGCAGATAAAATTTCACAACCCTACCCTTTTTATCTTGCCTATGCCATAGAAGTAGCCCCGCAGGAATTAGGTGATACAGATGCGTGGATGGCAGAAAGAAAATGGGACGGCATAAGAGGGCAACTTATCGTTCGAGAAAACCAATTGTTTGTATGGTCTAGAGGTGAAGAATTGGTAACCGATAAATTCCCTGAATTTGAAGTGCTTACCAAAGCACTTCCCAACGGGACAGTAATCGACGGAGAGATCATCGCCTATGAAAATGGACAACCATTGGGGTTTAATGTTTTACAAAGTCGCATAGGAAGAAAAAATGTGAGTAAAGCCATTTTGAAAAAGGCCCCAGTTACTATGATTGCCTACGATCTATTGGAAAATAATGGGATAGATATCCGAGAAAAACCCATGCACTATAGAAGAGGGAAATTAGAGAAGTTGGTAAAAGAGTCAGCTGATGATAAATTGCTTATTTCTGCATTGGTAGCATTTAGCAATTGGGAAGAATTGATAAAAGAAAGAGCCAATTCCCGAGAGCACCATGCTGAAGGTTTAATGCTAAAACACAAAAATGGTACCTACAAAGTAGGCCGTAAAAAGGGAGATTGGTGGAAATGGAAAGTAGATCCCCTTACGATCGATGCAGTCTTATTGTACGCCATGAGAGGGCATGGCAGAAGAGCCAACCTGTATACCGATTATACTTTTGCCGTATGGAAAGGTGATGAATTGGTTCCCTTTACCAAGGCATATTCAGGATTAACAGATAAGGAAATCAATCAGGTGGATGCTTTTGTCAAGCGGAATACAATCGATCGTTTTGGGCCAGTAAGAAGTGTAAAACCAGAATTGGTTTTTGAAATTGCTTTTGAGGGGATTGCCAGGTCCTCACGCCATAAATCAGGAGTAGCGCTGCGATTTCCAAGGATGTTTAGGTGGCGAAAAGATAAACCTGCCAATGAAGCCAATACTTTGGATGATCTTGAGAGGCTATTGAAATTGTACGAATAAGTCATGAATAAGCCAGTGGCTGAGGCTATTTATTTTTGAAAGGTTTATAATCGTTAGCATACCCCACCTATCCAATGTACCCTTTTAAAGGAGTAGCTTTTAATAATACGTTAGTAAGAGTAAAAAACAATTGTAAAACAGGACAATTACTGGAGGCATAAAGGTTTTATATCTATACCCACCTATTAATCCAACAGAGGCAAATAAAATAGCAGAAAATCTCGCAGATGTTTAAGTCCGTAACAAAGATAAATTACTGTTGGAAAAATTTTTTGTCTCAAAACGACTGGTTAGTTTTACCCTCTTAAAAAAACTCAAGCATAGGATTAAATGTGGTATTGAAAACAATAATTTTTAGAATCATCAATAATCTTAAGTCAATCATCATAAATTAAGGCTATTAGCAAAGCTTAAATCATGCGTGTTTACAACGCTACATCTTTCTATGACCTAAGCTTCAAGACCTACTTAAATCCTATTCAATAAGAAATATAACCTATGAAAAGAGTCGTAATAACAGGACTAGGAGCTTTGACTCCTATTGGAAACTCAGTAGACGAATTTTGGCAAAATGCCATCAATGGTAAAAGTGGCGTCTCAAGAATCACCAAGTTTGACTCTTCGCTATTCAAAACAACCTTTGCCAGTGAATTAAAGGGATTTAGCCCTGAATTGCACCTTAACCGCAACGAGATAAAAAGAGGCGATCGATTTACACAGTACGCACTTTATTCGGCTGCCGAGGCCATAGAAGATAGCGGATTTGATATACAAAAGCTCTCTCCTTTTGACGTAGGGGTAATTTGGGGCTCAGGACAGGGCGGTATGCAAACTTTCGAAGATGAGGTCATCAATTATGCTGAGAATGGTAAAAACCCTCGTTTCAACCCATTTTTCATACCAAAATTACTAGTGAATATGGCTTCTGGAATGATCGCCATGAAATTTGGATTGATGGGGATCAACTATACAGCTGTTTCTGCCTGTGCCTCTTCAAACTCAGCGATTATGGATGCTTTCAATTATATTCGCTTGAACAAGGCCAAAATAATGGTTACCGGTGGTTCAGAAGCGCCGATTACGGAATCTTCTGTAGGAGGATTCAGTGCCATGAAAGCATTGTCTACTCAAAATGAAAACCCCCAACAGGCATCCCGCCCTTTTGATGTGCAACGGGATGGTTTTGTAATGGGAGAAGGGGCTGGAGCACTGATTCTGGAAGAATATGAACATGCCAAAAAGCGAGGTGCAAAGATTTATGCAGAGATAGTTGGCGCTGGAATGACTGATGATGCTTACCATATCTCCGCAACACACCCGGAAGGAATAGGTGCTATAAAGGCGATGGAATTGGCAATGGATGAAGCCGAGCTTAACCCGGAAGAAATTAATTATTTGAATGCGCACGCTACTTCAACGCCCGTGGGGGACATAAGTGAAATGAAAGCGGTAGACAAAATATTTAAAAGCAATTTCAAAAACCTTAAAATCAGTGCTACAAAATCAATGACTGGTCATTTAATGGGAGCAGCTGGAGCTATTGAAGCTATTTTATCCATTAAAGCAATCCAAAACAACATCATTCCTCCAACCATAAACACCGAAGAAATCGATCCAGAGATTCCCCAGTCGATGCCTATCGTGTTAAAAGATGCGGTTGAAGGAGATGTGAAAATTGCCATGAGCAACACCTTTGGTTTTGGTGGCCATAATGCAACAACCCTATTCAAACGTATCTAAATTTTTGACAATAAAATTATCAATTAGTGTCCTGTTTCAGGTGACCTGAAGCAATCTATCCAACTGGGTTAAGGAACTAAATAGTGCCTTAACCCAGTCGCTTTGGCTTCGTATACCATCACAAAAAGCCCTAAACAAATCATTGAAAAAGTTAATAAAGCATGAGACGGATTGCTATTCTCAAACTTTCCATTTTGATGGATTAAAGAATACTCAACAGCTATAAAGCAGATGCTTCCTATATCAATAAAGCTATTATTTTAACAATTAACCTTTCGGTATAGGCGTACAATAGGTAGTTAATAGAGGTATTTGCCCCATTGGAACGATCAAATTTTTAACTTATATTAACCGCCCAAACATAAATACCTTTTCAACCAACACCTAGTTGGCAACCTACCCCACAAAAAAGTCTGGCAAATCGAGCATAAAAGAATGAACCCAATGAAATACCCTATTTTATCATTATTAGTAATAGCATCCAGCCTTTCCTCTTGTAAGCCACAAAAGAAAGAGGAATTAAAAGAAAAAGAAGCAATCTATTCTGGAAACCCTGTTTTTCCTGGTTGGTATGCTGACCCTGAAGGAATAATATTTGATGATGAATTTTGGATTTACCCTACATTTTCAGATGATTATGGAGCTATTGATAATTCTACAGATCTAACTAAACAGCAACTGGAACTGCAGAAGAACACAATTAATCCACAATACCTGAAGCAAACTTTTCTAGATGCTTTTTCTTCAAAAGACCTAGTGAATTGGGAAAAACATTCCCGCGTGCTTGACATTAAGGACGTTTCATGGGCAGCCTATTCCATTTGGGCTCCTTCAATCATTAAGGCCAATGATAAGTACTATTTATTTTTTGGTGCCAACGATATTCAGAGCAACGAAGAGATGGGAGGAATTGGAGTAGCAATAGCAGATAGCCCGGAAGGGCCTTTTGTAGATGCCCTGGGAAAACCCTTGATCAATTCATTTCACAATGGAGCACAACCCATAGACCAATTTGTTTTTAAAGACGATGATGGAAAGCATTATATGTATTACGGGGGTTGGAGACATTGTAATATTGTCCAACTAGGTGATGATTTACTGGATTTAGTACCTTTTGAGGATGGAGAAACATATAAAGAAGTAACTCCTGACAAATATGTGGAAGGGCCTTTTGTGTTCAAACGAAATGATAAATATTACTTTATGTGGTCAGAAGGGAGTTGGGGAGGCCCAGATTACAGTGTTGCCTATGCTATAGGGGATTCCCCTTTTGGTCCATTTGAGCGAATTGGTAAAGTCCTACAGCAAGACCCAAAAATTGCCACCGGTGCAGGTCATCACTCTGTAATAAACATACCAGACACGGATGAATACTATATTGTTTACCACCGTCGCCCCTTGGGTACTACTAATGGTAATCACCGTGAAACTTGTATTGATGAAATGACTTTTGATGAGAATGGTTTTATCAATCCCGTTAAAATGACGAATGAAGGAGTGAAAAAAAAGGTGCTAAAAGAAAACTTCTAAACGTCGATTACTACTCCTTTAAACCTTTCTGCTACTCCAACAATGAATGGGTGGCATGGTTTTTTAATCATATGACAGAAAAGTATGTTAGACAACTTTGAAATATTAGATTCGATAGTAGATTCAATGGCTATTATAAACGTTTCTGGCGAAATTATTTTCACTAATAAGGCCTGGCGTAATTTTTCTGTGGAAAATATGGGCGATGATGCTTGCACAGGGGTCAGCAGTAATTATTTATCTACTTGCGAGGCGGTTAAAGGCGAAGAAAAAAAAATGGCCAAAGATGCCAGACAGGGTATTCAACAAGTAATGGATAGGAAACTTGAAAAATTTGAATTAGAATACCCCTGCCATTCTCCTAATGAAAATAGATGGTTTATTTTAAGAGTTACCCAGGTTTTAGAAAATCCTCAATTAACCTTATTGGCGCATATCAATATTACCAACCGAAAAAATTCAGAATTAGAAGTTGAAAAAAATTACAATAGGTCACATATTATAAATGAACGTCTCAATACTACCTTATACAATATCGTTCATGATATCCAGAATCCTTTGGCTTCTATCATGGGCTTAATTAATCTAACAAAATCAGAAAAGGATATAGAAAGTCTAAAGGAATATTTGGGATTAATAGAAAAGGGTAGTTCCAATTTAAGGTCTTTTGTTAAAGAAACCTTGAAGCATATAACTACGATGGAGGAATTACAATCTGTAAATGTAGCGCAGGTAGTTTCAAGTTATCAGGATACGATTGAACAACTGTTACAATCAAATTCCATTGATTTTAAGGTAGACATTCAGCAAAATGGGGAATTCCATACCAATGAAATTGAGTTTCGCTCCATCTTATCAAATTTAATAAGCAACGCTATAAAATACTCAGATAACCAAAAACTTGAAAAAATTATATTATTTAGCTTTGCTTCGAATGCTTACGAGGCTGTTTTGAAGGTTGAAGACAATGGGATAGGGATTAAGAAAGAGGATATTGCAAAAATTATGAGGCGCAATTATCAGGTAAACAAAAAATCTAGTGAAGGAGTAGGTTTAGGCTTGCATATGGTCCAAAGATTTGTCAACAATCTTGAAGGATCAATAAAAATACATTCTGAATTAGGCAAAGGATCTACCTTTATTGTTAAAGTGCCAAATAAAAGCTCTGAAAGCCAGGTATCATAGACCATAAAGAAATACCATCTACAGTACCACAACATCACAAACTATTAAAAAATGCCGTTTTGATTCTGGGAGAATTATAGCCCCCTATTAATTTAAGCAAATTATAGGGAAGCCTAAAACTCCACAAGAATTAAAAAACATGTTTCGTCCAATTATGCCTAATAAGTGTTTTAATGACGCAAAAAAAAATGACATAAAATTCTCGTCACTTTACTAAGATCACCTACTAAAATAAAAAATAGCATTTGTGTTTGAAAGACCAATTTTCAGTATTCTAAGTGCTAATAATTGCTTATGACCTGATTTCAAACCTATATAAAAGACCCTCATTTCAATATTTTATTCCGTAAAAAATCACATGATATTTTTTTTATTTAGAAATTTCAAATTTTTTGATATATTCATCGACTAGGTCATTTTTTTTTATCTTATATTTGATAGATTTTAAATGAACAATACTTAATGGTTTTTTCACCTAAAAACTTTTGAACATGACATTAAAACTAAATTCCATCCTTCTTGTTGACGACGATAAGGCCACTAATTTTGTCAATAATTTTACAATTAAAAGATCAGCTTGTTCGGATAATGTAGTCATTGCCGAAAATGGTCTTGAGGCTTTAGAATATCTCCGATCTAAACAAGGAGAATCCTCCACCCAACCCAATGTTATTTTTTTGGATATTAACATGCCTATTATGAACGGATGGGAATTTTTGGAGGAATACGAAAAATTGAAACATGACAATCGTGAAGATATTATTTTTATTATGCTAACGACTTCTTTAAACCCTGATGATGTAAATAGAGCCAAAAGTTTTACCTCAATCAGTGGATATCGAAATAAGCCATTGACTGCTAAAATGATTGAGGATATTGTTGAAGAATACGTTGTTGTAAATTATTAGAAAAATATTTAATAAATATTCTTTCTATAATCAGGATCTAGTGATGTTACCTTCAGCGAAACCCAAACAGGATTAACTAAAGCCATTTGTTTTTTTCAATTTAGTTCAAGGTATTTCCCTCATACGAACCTTTAAGGCGATCTTTCTCTTTATCCCAGAATAGGCAATAGACAAACTATTAGGTACTGAATTCACCTTTCATAAATACAGGACAAGCTTTAGGAATTCAATTGCATAATCTGGGTTTAAAGAAACCCAATTTTCTGGTCGATCAAGTGTTATACCTACCTCGAATTAGGTTATGTGGTGGTGTTTTTTTGATTGTAGAGAAATTTTTTCTTCAATGGCGCTTTTGCTACTGAAGGGCATACAATGTTCAAAGGCCTCATTTGTCTTTACGAAAAAATTATTTTTACCTATATCCTCAATAAGCCCACTGCTATAGAAGATATCACGTGTAGGACCGATCGCTCCTGCAATAACCAATTTAATTCCTTTTCGCTTCAATTCGGCAATAGTTTGTCGTAGCATGTGTACAGCACTACTGTCAATATAATTGATGGCTTCCGCATTTAAAATAATGAATTTTACTGCTTCTCCCTTATTGTCAAGTTGAATTTGCAATTGATTTTTGAAATAATCTTTGTTCCCAAAAAAGAGCTGCGCATCAAAGCGAATGATCAAAAAATCTTTAAAGGTTTCTGTGTCTTCAGGAAAACGACCAACATTTTTGAAGTAGTCGGTATTTCGTATTCGCCCTAACACAGCAATATGTGGCCTTGAAGTTCTGTATACAAGTAACAGCAACGAAATCAAAACACCAAGTAAAATTCCTTCCTTGATACCGACGGTTAAGGTGATCATAAAAGTGGCAATTAATAGAAAAAACTCATCTCTTCGATTTCTGAAAAGTTCAATAGGGTATTTATAATCTATCAGGCCAAAGACAGCTACCATAATAATGGCAGCTAAAACCGCATTAGGAAGATAATAGAACAAAGGGGTTAAAAACAATAATGTAAGGCCCACTACAAGAGCACTTATCATAGGTGCAACACCTGTTTTTGCGCCAGCCTGGTCATTGACTGCTGTTCTTGAAAAACCTCCGGTAGTTGGGTAGGATTGAAATAGCGATCCTAAAATATTAGATGTACCTAGAGCGATTAGCTCCTGGTTGGAATCCACTTTGTAATAAGAGTGCTTTTCCTCTATGGCTTTGGCTACGGAGATCGCTTCCATAAACGCGATTAGGGCTAAAGTCAGCCCTATTGGTAGTAACTCAGAAATTCTGGAATAAGCAATGGTAGGCACTTGAAAGGACGGTAACCCACTAGGCACCTCACCTACTATTTTTACTCCCTGATCGTTTAAGCCAAAAATATAGATACCCAAGACACCAAGAACCACCACCACCAAGGCAGCAGGAATTCGACTGTTGAACCTCTTAATCGCTTTAATGAGAAGGATTGCAAATATACCAATTCCAAAAGTGATCAAATTGGTGTCAGAAACGGTTGAAAATGCATTTCCCAACAAAATATGTATTTGACTACTGCTTTCAATAGTAGTACCCAAAAGATGCTTTAGCTGGCTCAGGGCTATAATAATAGCGGCGGCGGAAGTGAACCCACTTATAACCGGCTTAGATAAGAAATTAACTAAAAACCCCATGCGAAGCAGCCCCAATCCCAATTGGATAACGCCCATAAATAAAGCCAGAAAGATCGCCATTGCAATGTATTCATCCATACCTGTAAGGGCCAGAGCTCCCAACCCAGAAGCTACCAATAATGAATCCATGGCAACAGGTCCTACGGCTAGCTGTCTGGAGGTACCCATAATCGCATAGATTACCTGTGGAATCAAGGAGGCGTAAAGCCCAAAAACAGGAGGCAGCCCTGCAATCATTGCATAGGCCATCCCTTGGGGAATCAGCATAATCCCTACAGTTAATCCAGCTCCTACATCTCCTGAGAGATAGGTTTTTTTATAGCTCGGAAGCCAATGAAGTATGGGTAAATAATCTTTTAACATGGTTATAATTTGAAATCAAAAGTACCGTATTCAAAGACTCCTTACAGTAACAATGGTCACAAAGCTGATAATCTACCAGCGGCTAAATGCAGCTGTTATGAAGGCAAAATTTAATAATTCTTAAAAAGCCCAATAACTTTGTACTCCAAACCTTTAGCATTAGGCAAAAACCTTATACTTACCATGAGCACCTTTTTGCGTCCTTAGAAACAGAAACAAGTACATTCATTCCTTATTGCAACCTTTAATAGTTCATCCTTTAAAAAGTACTTTTTCTATCCATAAGTACCCTGCAAAAACATGCTTTTATAATCAGCACAAGCTTTTCCTCTGTCGGAACCATCAATTATTTGACCTATATTTACCCTCTGGACACGCACAATGAATTAAACCAAAGCTAAAATTAAACCTATATTCACGGTTTTTGGCTTTTAGTCAGCGGGTTTAGACGGTTAAAATATTGCTTTTAAAGCCGTCATAAGACCTAAATTGGGCCTTAAGTACTTATTAAAGCTCCAAATAAAGCATAAACTGAAAAGCGGTTAAATTCTGAAAACATGAGTGATTCATCAAATATTTGTTTGTCCTGCGGAATCTGTTGCGATGGCACCTTAATTGGCTTTGTGCAACTAGATCCTGAAGAAGTGCCCAGAGTGAAAGCATTTATGGAAATAGAGGATGAAAAAGGCAATGGCTTTTTCCTGCAACCTTGTAAGAAATTTTGTGATGCTTGTACTGTTTACTCCAAGAGACCTAGTCAATGTGCCAGTTTTGAATGCGGACTTTTAAAATCCGTCGACCAAAAAGAATTAGAATTTGATTCTGCTGTAGAAATGGTCAAGGTAGTGAAAATAAAAAAGGTCGCCATAGAGGAAAAATTGGCTTTAAGTAACATCAAACTACAATCGCAATCCTTTTATTTTAAAATGGTCGAATTGAATAGGTTGTTACGAAATAAAATTGCTGATTTGTCAATATCCCAAAGCCAACAGGAATTACTATCGGACATTGAGGAACTTGACAATCTTGTGATGAAAAATTTTGATGTCTCTTTCTTCTAATGTAATCAAATTTATAATTGCCCCTTTGCTTGACCAGAAGAAAACAAAGGGTAAAACAGTAAGATTACCTCATTCCTTTCCAAACGCAAGAGCTGCATTTTGGCCTTCTATACACCAGGTAGTGGATACCCCCCTTAATAATTTGGCTACCGAATTGCCATAAAAGTTTACTATTTGCTGATCCTTCGAAAAAGACAATTGATCCCAAAGGTTTTAAAATACGCTATAAAATAGGGTTGCATTGATAGCGCCTTTGATTCAGAACAATGGTCTTTTAATTAACAACTACCCAGTTAAGACCATAAAATGGTCATCTCCTACTTTTTACGCATTGTAACGATCGACTTTTTAACCTATATTCAACATGTGACTTAAAATAAACCCAAACCAATGCCCTACGAGCCATGGCTTTAAACCAAAATACTGGGCATTACTAACAAACCACAACATGTTAGAAAAATTAGGAGAAAAATTCATCCACATATTTCTTAAATACTTACCTAATTCTTTTGTCTTCGCTATTATTTTAACCTTAATCACAGGAATTGTTGCTATTGCCTGGTTGGAAGTAAGCCCGATGGAAATAATAAAATTTTGGTATATGGGATTTTTTGACTTATTGGGGTTTTCAATGCAAATTGTGTTAATCATCATCACAGGCTTTAGCATTGCCTTGTCTCCTCTGGTAAAACGTGGAATAGGCGCCCTCTCTACTTATATTAAAACGCCAGCACAAGTCTATTTTGTGGTGGTATTTATAGGTATGCTTTTATCCATGATAAGCTTTGGTTGGGTGGTAATCACCTGCGTTTTAGCAAGAGAGTTGGCTTTGCGAGTGAAAGGTATTAATTACCCTTTTTTAATTGCATGCGCTTACTTTTCATTTAACAGTTGGGTTTTAGGATTTTCCAGCTCCATCCCCTTACTCCTCAATTCTGACAACAATTTCATGATTGAAACTGGCCTCTTATCCGCTGTTATACCAACTACCTATACTTTACAATCCTCACTAAATATTGCAATGATGGGCTTAATAGTGATTGGCGGCTCACTGCTAATGTTCCTATTGCGGCCAAAACATTTTAAGAATAAAGAATTGAGCGATTTGACACTTTCTAATGGCATTTCTGACCAAAAGACAATTAAAGAAGAGGCTTCAGAATTACATTTACCTTTTACCGCCTTATCAGATAAATTGAACAATAGTATCCTCCTTCAAATGATTATTTTCATTATGGGACTTACCTATATTGTATTTCATTTCAGTACCCGAGGTTTTGATTTGAATTTTAACATCATGATTTTTATTTTCCTAATTGTAGGAATGGCTTTGCACCAAACGCCTTCACGTTATGCCATTGCCATGAAGCGTTCCAGTAGCAATGTCTCAGGAATTCTATTTCAATACCCCTTTTATGCAGGCATTATGGGAATCATGATGTATACAGGTTTGGGAGATCAACTCGGGCAATTGATGGCTGAAGTAGCAACATTGGAGTCCTATCCATTTTATGCCTATTTAACCGGCGCAATAGTCAATTTTGCCATTCCATCTGCAGGAGGCGAATTTGCTGTCATTGGGCCAAGTATTATTAATGCCATCAAAGAGCTTGGTGCAGGATTGCCTGAAAATGAAATAACAGCTATGATTTCCAGGGCATCCTTGTCAGTGGCTTATGGTGAAAGTCTAAGCAATTTATTACAACCGTTCTATTTATTGGTTGTCCTGCCAATCATGGGAAATGGAGTCAATATACAAGCAAGAGATGTAATGGGATATATGGTCATTCCATTCATTATATTGTTCATTTTACAATCTTTATTGGTCGTCTTGTGGCCACTTTAACTTTGCTTTTAAAACATGAAAAATATTCCCTTTCTTAGATAGGTAATGACCGCTTTGGGCATGATTATTATTGGTAGTAACTGGCCAATTGTTTGGACTATATTTGTTTCAAAAAAGGCAAATTAAAAAGCAGCATTCCAACAAAAACTTTACTAAAAGCTATAAGGATAAATTTTAAATGATATGGTTATTTCCTTTCTATTAATTGTTATTGGGTTTTTGGGGTTAATTTTTGGAGCCAATTGGCTTGTGGATGGTGCATCAGCCTTAGCAAAAAAGTACCATATCCCTGATTTAGTAATTGGTCTAACAATCGTAGCTTTTGGGACCTCAGCACCTGAGTTAGTCGTCAATGCTGTAGCTTCCATGGACGGACTTTCGGACATTGTTTTAGCCAATATAATTGGCAGCAATATTTTTAATTTATTTATCATTTTGGGCATAGCTGGACTCATTTATCCCATAACTGTCCAATCTTCCACAGCTTGGAGAGAAATTCCTATTTCCTTAATTGTCACCATCGTTTTCTTTGGACTTGCTAATGATTTTTTCATCCATCAAAACACTGAAATATCCAGACTTGACGGGATCATTTTACTCTTATTCTTTGTATTTTTTCTGTACTATGTATTTAAACAAATGAAAACAGAAAAAGGGGAAGTCCTTCCCTATAGTCACAGATCCAATTCAAAGATTTGGAGTCTGATAATAGTGGGTTTTATCGGACTCATTATCGGCGGTAAACTAGTAGTGGATAATAGTATAGGTATTGCTACGGATTTAGGGGTAAGTCAAAAAATAATTGGATTAACAATAATTGCTGCAGGCACTTCCCTGCCAGAATTGATTACCTCCATAGTAGCGGCCCTTAAAAAAAATAGTGACATTGCAATTGGCAATGTAATAGGCTCAAACATTTTTAACGTACTTCTTATTCTTGGTATTAGTTCATTAATAAAGCCCATCTCTTATAATCAAATATTCAATCAGGATTTCGCTTTACTCATCGGAGGCACTGCTTTTCTTATAATGGCCATGGTTACGGGCAAAAGGAAAAAATTGGACAGATGGGAAGCCTTACTTTTGGTCGTATTTTATTTAATTTATACCTCCTATTTAATCTCTAAAGAATTGTAAAAGGACGAAATCTACTGTCAGTAAAGGCATTTGCTAATTAAAAATAACAAAGGTTTACTTTACCGAAAAATACTTTGGAACCAAATCCTTTATTTTAGTCAAGGTTTCAGCCACGGATAGTTCACTCATACCTCCTGAAGCATTTGCATGTCCACCGCCATTAAAATTCTCTGCCGCCATTATATTTACGGGATTCTCCTCCCCTTTTGAACGGAATGAGATCTTCATAATGCCATCTCTTTCAGTGAACACTATTGCCGCCTTCATTCCTTTAATTGACAAGGCCTGATTTGCCAAGCTATCAGTGTCCCCTTTTTGGTAATTGTATTTTGCCAATTCTTCTTTTGATAAAGAAATAATGGCCACCATATAGTCTTCTAATATCTCCATCTTCTCACACATAGCATAGCCTTGCAACCGTAAACGACTTGCAGTGTTGTTATCACTTAACATCTCATGAACCAGGTGATGTGCTACACCGGCAGCTAGCAACTTAGCCAATAGCTCATGGGTATGTGGCTTAGTGGAAGGGAATCGAAAATTCCCCGTATCTGTCAATATTCCCAGGTACAAAGGCGTACCAATTTTTGGGTCAAGTAAATCCCCATTGCCGGATTGTTCGATTAAATCTACAATCAACTCTGAAGTGGATGAAGCACTCGTTTCAGAAACTGTAATTGTAGGAAAGTCCTCTGGGTTTAGATGATGGTCAATCATTATGGTTTTACAAGTTACCGCCTCTAGCAAAACTTGCATATCATACCCAACACGGTTTGTACCATTGTAGTCCAAACAAAACACCAGGTCAGCAGCCGTGAAAGCAGTAGCTACAGCTGCAGACTGATCTGTCATCAATAGAAAACCTGAAGTATCTAACCAATTCAAAAAACCCGGCGCAGGATCTGGATGACAAATAGTAGCTGTTTTACCAAGCTTTTCAATGAAATGTAGCAGGCCCAGGGAGCTTCCAACTGAGTCGCCATCTGGAGATTTATGTGAGGTAATTATTATGTTTGAGGCTGCTTTAATCTCAGCTACTATTTGTTGGTAAACATTCATTCTATTACTATTATTTCTTAATTAAATATTCATTTCTTCAATTATGCAACCAACTACCTGTCTCCTTCTCGAATTAATTGAAGGGAATCCATTCGAATACGGGCCTCTCCTATCAGAATAGTTAGTTCATTTTTATGTTCCAAGGCAGTGCGAATCTCATCGGGTCGAATTGACTTGTTGCGCTTATACAGTGATGCTAAACGTCCAATTTCATGATCCATCGTTTGGTTCATAGCACTTAGGCCAATTTCTATTTCCTTCTTTTTCAATTGTTCAGCTATCTCGATAGCCGTTTTAATCATTTCTGGAAGAATTTCATCCACGAACATCTCATTTTCGATCAGTTCGTTTACTTTTCCAGGTATCAATTGCTTGTAAAACAAGTCTGCCGGATAGTCTTCAGTTACCTCTTCACTCGCATGGTCTACTACCACACGAATGGGGGTATTGGGCAAGAATCGATCAACAAAAACCCCTTCTCTACCTGCTGTTTCGAGCACGAAAATCACCTCTAACAATATCCCATTGTCCTCTGTGCCTCTTAGTACACCAAAGCTAGCAGCTCCAGTACCTAAACTAAGTACCATATCGATGGCCCCAGTCACCATAGGATGATCCCAACTAATGAAGCTTACGTCTTCTCTGCTTAAAGCACGTTTCCGATCGAAGGTTATAGATATTCCTTGATCCGGAATTGACGGGAAAGCAGCCACGTTTGCTCTTGATGGGTGTAGCAAATAGGTGTGCGGCGCCAAATCTTCCATTTCAATACCAAAGTGTTCAAATACTTTGGTCATATAAATTTCGAGTCCTAAATCCTGATCAGCAGCCTTTATCGCTTCTACCAATGAAGCAGCAACCTTTGGTCTGAACGAATTCATTTCTAGCAACCTGTCACGTCCTTTGGCCAATGTCTCCTTTAGCTGCTTTTGATAGGTTGCTGTATCGGTAATTAAAGCCGCTAAATTGGCAGCAGAAGTAGCTGATGAAACGGCCAATGTTGTTTCAATTAAGCGATCGCTAAACAATTGGCCAATCTGATTTCCCCCTTCTATGTTTTCTTCAAAAGCATTTAAGCCTTCATGAAACCAACGCACCAAAACCTCTTGCGGGCTACCTTTCAAGTAAGGCACATGGATTTGAATAGCCTCCGTCTGCCCTATCCGATCCAAACGACCTATCCGCTGCTCTAAAAGCTCAGGATGCACAGGTAAATCGAATAACACCAAATGATGCGCAAATTGAAAATTACGGCCTTCGCTACCAATCTCAGCGCACAATAATATTTGTGCTCCATCTGGTTCAGCAAACCAAGCGGCATTTCTATCCCGCTGCACTATGGTAAGGTCTTCATGAAACACCCCTACTTTAGCACTGCTGAGCTTTTGCAAAGCCTTTTCTAAAGCCAATACTTTTGCTTTACTTCTACAGATCAAAACGATTTTTTCTGGATTTAATTGATCCAACAAACCAACCAACCAACTAACACGTGGGTCCTTTGTAAACCAAAACTGTTGCTTTAAAGGCGCTTCGATCTCTGATTCTTTGTCAATGGCGTATTCTTTGGCAAGGCGTTTTATCCATTCTTCATGCTTCTCTTCTCCTGTTAATGGAATTAAGTGTGCTTTTCGTTTAGGAAAACCACTCATTGCCGCGCGTGTATTCCTAAACACCACTCGACCTGGACCATGCTGGTCCAATAAATCTTCAATCAATTGATTTTTACCTACAGCTCCTTTTTCCTCAAGCTTGGCTATTCTTTGCTCTCCTATTAACGTGACCAGTAATTTTTTTTCCTTGGCCTTTAAAGTTTTCCCTAAAGACAAAGCTTCAACAATATTGGCAATGGCTGAATGGTCTTGTGATTCGTTAATGAATTTATGGTAGTCAGCATACCGTTCTGGGTCCAATAACCTTAATCGAGCAAAATGACTTTCCACGCCCAATTGCTCTGGTGTTGCGGTCAATAGCAACAGGCCTTTTGCTACTTTACTTAACATTTCAACAATCGCATATTCCGGACTTACCTTTTCTAAGGACCAGGCCAAATGATGTGCTTCATCTACCACCAGCATGTCCCAATCTGCAGAAATCGCTTGTTGTGCTCTCTTCTTAGAACCCGAGAGGAATGAGGTGCTACAAATGATCAATTGATCATCCAGGAAAGGGTTTCCCTCAGGCGCACTTTCATCCAAGGAAGCACATCTCTCCTCATCAAAAATGTGAAACCATAAATTGAAACGCCTTAGCATTTCAACGAACCACTGATGAATTAATGAATCAGGGACCAATATTAATATCCGAGAAACTTGCCCACTCAACAACAAACGATGCATGATCAAACATGCTTCTATCGTTTTACCAAGTCCTACCTGATCGGATAGCAAAACGCGTGGTGCATATCGAGAACTTACCTCATGTGCGATGTACAGCTGATGTGGAATTAGATCTATCCGGCCACCAACAAACCCATTAATAGGCGAAATTCTACGCATATGGTCATAGGCCAGGGTATTGCGTCTTAATGCAAATACATCAGGTGTCTCTACATCTCCGATCAAAAGTCGATCGTTTACCCCATGTGACACGGATACCTCTCCCAAATCTGCTTCTGATAAGGTTCCTTGCTTTCCTATATAGACAATAAGTTCTCCATTGTCCTGTACCCGCTCAATAACAAATGAGTTCTTATTGGTATCCACAACCGTATCCCCCGGTTTAAACACAACTCTTCGCAATGGGGTATTGGTTAAGGCATATTGGCGCGTTTCTCCAGCTACCGGAAAATGCACTTTAACTCGACTTTTATTTGCTTCAATAATTATACCTACACCCAACTCAGGCTCACCTTCACTTGCCCATCTTTGATCTGGATAGAAATCCACCATATTCTCAATTAATTTACCTATTACTATTACCCTCCCAAAAGGGCATTTCCTTAAAAAAATGCAAGTTCTTCAATTTTTAGCCCCGCCGCCACGAACTGATGGTTTTTATTTCTCTAAGAGTACACTTTAAATAAGTTTAACGGTTATTAAGCTTTTCCCTGAATTCCATACCGCTCATGGCAGTCAATTGAATGGCAATGTAAAGCGCTGAACTTTTAAGGGATCTTTTCCATTTATATTTGTTTTTTTTTATAGCTTAAAATGCCAAAACTGATTTAGAAAAAAATTATTAACTAGGCTTCTGTTTTTATAGTTTTAGATTAATTAGCAATGGCTGTAGTTAATAACATTTATCAGCCTTAATTTAAAGACAATGAAAAATAAAATTTTATTCCCAATTTCAATTTTATTAAATCTCGTATTCCTAATAGCTGCGGTATACTTTGTAAATAAAATTGGATATGAATCGCTCTCGTTCAATCTTTATGGACCAGCGGGTGGGAATGGAACCGAAATAAACGCCCTTTACAAAACAGCAGATAAAAACCCAGTTTCTGAGGTTTCCCATGGAATAAGAATGGACATTCAAGGGGAAAGCCTTGTGCTTGCTGCTACAAATCCCGGAAAATTGTCTTTTGATTCCTTGATTTCAAATAGTGTAATCGTTCGAAGTAAATACCAACGGTTCAATGAAGAAAGCGTGGTTTATGAAGAAGGGGTTGATTATACGGTCGATTACAACACAGGTGAAATCAGAAGAACAGAAAATTCCAACATCCCTGATTATGCCACCCATGTTCTTTATGGACTAAAGGACTTCGATCATAGGAAATTCCCAGATTACACTAACCATCCATTTTTTGTTTGGGTAGACTATGTAACCAAAAACGGCGCAAGCTTTGCTCAACCAAATGACCAAAGTAAATTCTTATCGAAATTCCGAGAAAAATTAGTTGAGGGCACACCTGTTACTATCGTTTCCTATGGCAATAGCATTACCGCTGGAGGTGAGGCCTCTTCTAATGAATTAAGGTTTCAATATTTATATGGAGATTACTTAAGAAGTAAATTCCCTAATGCCAATTTGAAAATTGAAGACACTTCAATATCAGGTTATACCTCTTCTCAAGGAATAAAATGGTGGAGTACTTACATAGGTAAAACCACACCTGACCTTGTATTGTTAGGGTGGGGAATGAACGATCACAATATAGGCAGCAACAGCCCTGAACAGTACAAACAAAACCTAATACAGCTGGTGGAAATGGTGCGGGAAGAAAAGAAGGCTGAAGTGATTATTTATTCTACATTTCCTCCAAATGATGAATGGCATTATGGAAGCCATTCCATGGAAAAATTTGCTCAGGCAGCTAAAGAGGCAGCATTGGAAGCCAATTGTGCATATGTGGATGTATACAGTACCTGGATGAAAGTATTGGAAAGAAAAGACCAATCCTCCCTTTTAGGTAACAATATCAACCACCCGAATGACTTTGGCCATTGGTTGTATGCTCAAGCCTTTGAAGCCATGACTTTTTAATTAGAACAAACCAAATACCTAAAAATGGGCTTGCGCTAAAACAACCTTTATTCTCTAAAATTAAATATATTTTTTAGTTAATTTAAAAGCAATTAAATTGGTAAAATTAATAACGCAGAGAAATGAAATTAATCGTTTTTCCAATTAATATTTATATCAACTTAAAAACAACGCATGCACCAATTTCTTTTTGATTATATCTCTAAATACATGCCTTTGACTGAAGATGAAAAGAAAGTTATCCTTGATTTGAATTTATTCAAGGAGGTAAAAAAAGGAACAGTGCTTTTGAGTGAAGGAGAAAAATCAAATTTAGGGTACTTTGTAATCAAAGGTTGTATAAGGAAATTTTACATCATTGACGGAGAAGAAAAAACGACAAATTTTTACACAGAATTTCAGGGTGAAGTGCCTGAATGTGCTATCAATAACAAACCCTCGGCCTATTATCTTGCCTGCAGTGAAGATTCGATAATTTCCGCTTCGTCCTCTAAGCTAGACGAGGAAGTTTTTGCTAAATTCCCAAGATTTGAAACCTTATGTCGTATCGTCTCAGAAGATTTGCTAGTAAAAAGTCAGTCCTCTCTTGACGAGTTTAAGAACTCGTCTCCTTCGAAGAGATACGAAAATTTAATGGCCACAAGACCTGATTTGATTCAAAGAATTCCCCAACATCAATTGGCAAGTTTTTTAGGAATTGCCCCACAATCATTAAGCCGGCTAAAGGCAAGGCTCATTAAAACTAAAAAATAAAACTTTTAATTTCTTAACTTAAGTGAACGTTTTTTAGGTTCCAGTCCATGCAACTTTGCAATATCTTTTAACTTCAAAAATTAAAATTATGCAAAAATGGATCTTAGTAATTGTTTTGGCTATACTATTTGTAAGCCCTTTGCAACTCAAAGCACAGTATGCAAAAAATGACAGTACCCACAGCAAGTTCTTCATTGGAAGCACTTTCTTCGTGCTAAGCAATTTAATTCCCGACGACAACTCACCAGATTTTGCCCAGTTGAACTTGGGATATCGAATAGGGCCCAAAGACGCGCTATCCTTAGAGTTGAAAACCTGGAAATATGCTTGGTCACTTGGCATTCCTTATGGAGATTCTTTTGAAGCACCCGATGAAAAGTTTCCCGGTTATATAAGGGAGTTTGGAATTGCTTTGGCTTATCAACATTTTTGGTGGAAAGGCTTGTACACAGGAATCCACGTAATGAATGCCTTCCAAACTTTTAAGGATGAAGAAAACAAGAAAATAAAAAATGGCTTTCAAATCTTTAACACCTACCGGCTTGGATACCACTTTAAGTTATTCAATGACAAATTCTTTATTGAGCCCTCCTTAGCTATTACCCACAGGCCCTATCACACTAGAATGCCAGATTCATTCAAAGAACTTGATGACAAATGGTCGAAATTATTAATTGGTGAACCAGGACTTCATTTTGGATATAACTTTTAAAAAGAAGAATTAACAAATGGCATTTATTTCATCCATTACCATACCGTTCTATTTGATTATGGGAGAAATAGTGCCAATTTCTATACCTAGCACCCTTCCGAAAGCATCAAAAATTAAGGCCGGAAATCTCTAATTCCAGTCATTTACTTCCATAATAGGGTTAAAGAGAAAATAAATTGATAGATCTAAGGATATAGAAATAGCCAAATAATCACCTATTTCAGGTATATAGCACACGATATTTAATGCAAATTCAAAACCACTTGACCTAGTGTCAATTATTTTGTATATACGTTCATAAGAATAGTTTTATCAATTGATAGCGAATCAGGCAACACCTACGGAGCATTATGAAGAATTAGTCCGGATCCTTGGCAAAGAATATATTAAGGAAAAGATTGAAAATGGATGAAATCACCGAACATGGCCATAGGAAGAATGTAACCACAAGAATCAGTCATTTATCCAGAAATTAGGGATCTGCTTGGACGAATCGAACGTGGTGCTTATAGCTAATTGTGCTGATATACAGAATCACCGGTAGCAAGTATGCAGCTGGTTTAAGTGGAAAAGGGGCTGCGATAGAGGGAGGTAGATGGATATTATGAAAGTGTCATTGCTAAACCGGAAGGTAATTTGATTGAATTAACCGCATAAAATCACAATATTCCTTAAGCTAAATTTAATTCACCCATCCAATTAGCACCATAGATCCCTTCGACAGGCTCAGGGACCGATGCAAATTACAGAGTACTTTCAAGTAGACTGAAATAACACATTGATGAAAAAAATTGAAGTAGTTGCAGCCATTATTTTTCACGAAGAGCAAGTCCTTTGTGTGCAAAGACCCAAAAACTTACGCCCTTATATTTCTGAGAAATTTGAATTTCCGGGAGGGAAAATTGAAGCGGGGGAAACAATAGAAGAAGCCTTGCATCGGGAACTGCAGGAAGAGTTGAACCTAAAAACGAACATTAAACACCTGTTCCTTACTGTATTTCACCAATACCCTGATTTTGATTTGACCATGCATGGTTTTATTTGCGAGGTTGAATCCAAAGCCCTTACCCTACATGAACATATCCACCATGAATGGTTACATTTGGAGGAGCTACACAAATTAGATTGGGCAGCTGCAGACATCCCCTTAGTAGATAAATTGATGGCAATCAAATCCATGGATTCATTAGGAATAAAAGGTAGAAAATGAGCTTGATTTCAAACTTTGTAGCGCAAATTGAACAGCAGCAATTATGGGATAAAAAGCTGGTCTTAAACCGAAAAGAATACCTGAAGGTTAAAGGGAGCACTGATACCAACCTCTATTATGTGGCCAGTGGAAGTTTGAGAATTTACGTTTTGGAAGAGTTTGAAGAGAACAACATCAGGTTTGGTTACCAAAACAATTTCATTGCTGCTTTGGATTCATTTATCAGCGAAAAACCATCTGACCTATACATTCAAGCAATCAAAAAAACGGAATTGAAGGTAATCAAAAAAGCAACCTTCATGGCATTTATTGACAGGTCGACTGAAAACACCAAAATCTGGCAAACAATGCTTGGTGACCTTATCTACCAACAAATGGAAAGAGAACGCGACATTTTAACAACATCTCCGCTGGAAAGGTACAAGCGGGTATTGGCAAGAAGCCCTCAATTGTTTCAGGAAATCCCAAACAAATACATTGCCTCCTATCTGAGAATGACCCCTGAAACATTGTCCAGAATTAAAAAGTCTTGATCTTAATCAATGTTTTTACTGGAAATAACCCCGAATTTTGGCAAAAAAAGGATGAGAATAGCATCAGAAGAATTAATACAGGATTTGGTCGAGCGTACACGAATAAACATCAACCAAATCCAAAAATTTAGTGATTTGCCAATAACAAAGTTAAATTGGAAACCAGCGCCAGACAGTTGGAGCATTTTGGAATGCATCGAACACCTAAACCTGTATGGAGACTTTTATATCCCTGAATTAAACAAATCCATCGAAAATTCTAGTATTAGCCCCAAGGGGAACTTCAAATCTGGCATTTTAGGTAATTATTTCGCCAAAAGCATGTTGCCTAAGGAGAATTTGAATAAAATGAAAACCTTCAACGACAAAAACCCAATGGGCAGCAAATTAGACAAATCAACCCTTCATAGGTTCCTCACCCAACAGGAACAGCTTCTGAACCTCTTGGAGAAAGCCAGCAAAGTGGATTTGAACAAAACCAAAACAGCCATTAGCATCTCAAAATGGATCAAGTTGAGGCTAGGCGATACCCTTAGGGTAGTCATCTATCACAATGACCGACACATGGTACAAGCCAGAAAAAACCTGGTATAGTCTATGCTTCTCCCTTTTCAATATTTAGCGGCAATTGAATTATTTACTCCGAAACTTCCGCGTTATTTTGAACAGTGTCATGGCCCCAATCTGCTATGGACTGAACTACTGGAATCAATGTTTTTCCAAAATCGGTTAGCGAATACTCCACTTTTAACGGTGGCTTGGAGGTGTACACCTTTCTCTTGATGATGCCATCTTCTTCCAGGGTTTTTAACTGCAGACTCAGGGTCCGCTCCGTTACCGTAGGCATTTCTTTACGCAACTCATTGTAGCGCAAAGTATCATTCCTTAGGTGAAACAGGATCACTGTTTTCCACTTCCCTCCTATTAGCCCCATCGTTAAACTTGCACAACATGGGTATTCCTTTCCCTTGAACTTATACATTAGCAAATAATTTAAGACTATCCTTTTTGACCTTTATCACAAAGTTATCAAACTATCTATAAGTTTGCAACTATAAAATATATAGCATTTGATTATATATATATTGAAAATGTATTGAATTGGTATTATTCGGCCAAAGATTTTGACCGTAATAGCAAAATTTCAAGTGAAGATTTTGACCGGGTCAAGGCGCTTTTAAGGATGAGTCCTTCCAGCACGAATTTACAACCTTGGCATTTTATCATTGCATCAACTGAAGAAGGCAAAAAGCGAATTGCAAAAGGAACGCAAGGCTTTTTTACTTTCAATGAAGCCAAAGTTTTAAAAGCTTCCCACGTGGTTTTATTTTGTTCAAGAATCACCGCAGATGAGGATTATATGCAACATGTTTTGGGGGTAGAAGACCTGACGGGTAGGTTTCCAACCGAGCTACCTGCAATTTGCATAACCATGTAATTACTCGACATTATGCCCGGCTAATTTCGTTAGTAAACATCAATTCATATACCTGTTCATTAAATGCTAAGGCTTCTTTTACTTAATAATTTAAATCAGGTATAACAAGGGGATAATTAGGAATTAGGTTTATATTAGGTAAATAAAGCCTTTAATTAAATAGAAAAGTATTCCAATAAGTAAAGGCTTTCCAAATAATTGGTATTACCTAAAAACCCACAATGTCAAACACAAACCAAACTTCTAGGATACTTTTAAATCTAGTCTTGATTGGAATTATTTATTTAGGAACGAACAATCCACTTATGGCGCAGGGAGAATTTAACAAGATCAATGCTTATGCTAGTGTTGGTGCCGTCCCAGGATTAGAAGCTTTGATGAATATTGAAGTCCTAGTCAACGATGGAGGATACTTCACCTGGTACGGTAGAGGAGGTTTAGGGTATGGAGGTATACTATTGAACCAAGGAGGCCCAGGAGTATTGGCAGCCATGACCATGCTATCTGGAAGGAAAAATCACCATATTGAGGTCAATGGAGGTGCTTTTTTGGGTTATGATAATAATTATGGTAGGACCTTTATTCTGCCAAGTTTGGATTTTGGTTATCGCTTCCAAAAACCCAGCGGGGGCTTCTTATTCAAAATAAAAACTGGAATTCTTGGCTTTGGAATAGGATTGGGATACGCTTTTTAAAGTATCTGATATTTCGTTATTTTAAAATATTATAGAATTAATGCTCACCGTTAATTTTTTATTACGAGCTGTAGGTTAGATTTTGCCACAAAATGAGTGAAAATTCAACTGTACCCGAAAGAGCAAATTAGGTTAGGCAAAATTGTAATTTACTATTGAAGAATTCATATATTTCTCTCAACTTGTACTTTTAAATTAATCAAAAACCGACTACGTTTGTACGACAAACAATTCGGAGATTTTTTTTCTGTTGCCTTGTTGTTGAAAGAGGGAAAATTAACCATCTAGGCAGATGATTAACTCACTTATTTATCTTCTAAAAAGTATTTTTATGTCAAGATTGTTTTTTTCGTTTTTAATCTTTGGGACAATTATTTTTTCAAGTTGTACTTCCAAATATGCTATTTTGGACCGCAATTTCGAGACAGAAGAAATAGCTATTTCAAGTAAGTTAATGGATATAGAGATTTTAGACGAAAGGCCTAATGTCACAAGTGAAAAAATACGCTTGAACGTAATATCCTTTCCTGGTCAATCCGATAAAGTTTCACCCATTTTAAATAATGAGCAAGAGCAATTGATCATTGATCAGATTGAGTCCTATTTCTCTGATGGAGATACTGAAATAAGCGTTAAATGTACCATTTTGCGTGGATTTCAGGAGTTTTCGGCCCATACTTTTAACGAAAGGGAGTATGTTGAATTTGAAACCAAAATAGAATTGTTAAATGCCGCGGGAAAAATGATGAAATACTGTACCTCTACAGCTTTTTTTGAAGCGAAATCTATGGATGCAAACTATGATTTTATAGATAAGCTGTACCTAAAGGCAATCAAAACTTCCATTTATAGTTGCTTTCAAAAATTGGATGATTAAAGCTGAGACAGGTAATTGTCCAATTGAAATCGCTACAATATAGGCTCTACCAGCGGTTAGCTGAGCCTTACTTTTTCTTTAAAAACTAAAAATAGTAATGGAAAAATATTCTCTTTTAGCGAGGGATTTTTCATTTAAAGGAGTCTAAACCTTTATCCATTACTATTTATCATCAATTTTTAAAATTTAAGTAAAATGAAGCACTCGAAAACAATTCTCTCTGTGCTCTTTGGAGTGACAATATTGATTAGCTCTTGTGACAACGAAGAAGAGGTTTGTGTTGAAACCAAATGGTACCAAGACACTGACAGCGACGGTTTAGGAAATGCTGATGTGAGTCAAACCGCTTGCGTCCAACCTAGCGGATATGTAGCTGACAACAGCGATACAGATGACAGCAGCGCTGCTTCTACAGGAAGCACGCCCATAGCGGCATTTAATGAGTTCAATGAAAATGCTGTCACCATTTCTTTTGATGGGGAGGATATCACCATCGAATCCAATGGGCTTCCAAACCATACTTCTCCTTATTGGTCAACGAATAACAGCCTATACATTGAACCGTTTGTTGCCAGTACTAGTGAAATGTCTCCTGGAACCATTTCTAGTGGAAGTTACACAGTTACCGTACCTGCTGCACCCGAAAAATCTTCTTCAAGTTCAGCTACCGGTTTAGGTGCTATAGGTATTGCAGTTACAGGAGCTCCCATATTCAATGATGAAGAAGGTCCAAACATAGCTTTATCTGCCAATGTAGCATCAGGTTTTGATTATGCCGGAGCCCATATGGGACCAACAGGCTATCATTATCACCTTGAATCTACCGATGTAGAGGTAAACACCTCTTTGTCTCACGATGATGAAAAATTAATTGGCATATTACAAGATGGGTTTTTACTCTATGGAAGAAAATGTAATTCCACCGATGACCATCCCACTAATCTGGATGCATCTGGCGGACACATTTCCGCAACCCAGCACAGTGATGAAGAAGAATTTTATCACTACCACATTATCAATGAAACCTATATAGGTTCCTATATTCTATTGTTCGGTGTAGATCTACAAGGAACACCAAATTCAATAATGTAATCCGGCACCTCCTGTTTTTCCAGAATAAGAATTGTTCGAAATGTCAAACCTGAAACTAAGGACAATTCCTATTTTGTTAATTGTATACAATGATTAGAAATTTCATTTTTATACTGCTGTTGCTTTCCATTGCAAGTTGTAAGGAAGAATCAAAAACAGCAATCATTACCCAAGCAAAGGAAGCGATCCCTTTGTTCGAGGTACCCACGAATACTATAGACAAATCAAAACTTGTCTACAACAACAAGGTTTCACTTTGGACGCTAGATGGGGAGAAGTTTTCAGGTTATGCCATAAGCTATTACCCTGACAGTACCTTAAAGCAAAAGATTGGGATATTGGATGGTAAAAAGCAAAATGAAACCACCGACTGGTATCCTGATGGTAGAATAAAACATTTGGCCTATTACCATTTAGGGAGATTGCATGGAGAAAAGAAAACATGGACAACTGATGTCTCCCATCTATTAATTTCCCATCTTCAATATTATTCAGGGAAATTGCATGGGGTTCAAAAAAAATGGTACCCTACAGGTGAAATTTTCAAGGTCCTTACCCTAAACATGGGGAGAGAGGAAGGTCTCCAACAAGCCTTTAGGAAAAATGGGGATTTGTTTGCCAATTATGAAGCAAAAAACGGGAGAATTTTTGGTCTCAAAAGAGCCGTCCTCTGTGTAGGGCTGGAAGATGAAGTTGTCCAATATGAAGATTAAAAGATTTTTGATCTAATCCCTCTTTTACCCTAATTTTTGGCTAAAGCCATGATAAAATAATCACCTTTTTTAAATGGGCTAAAGCCCATTCCTATTGAATTAATTCATAGGAAATCCTGAAAATAATTCAATACCTACATTGATCAATAGCCCTAGAATGGAATGAATTTACACGATTATGGGATTGCTGATAATGGGTTTTTCAAATAGTAAATATTTTAGGATTGCTAAACCTTTTAATTATG
>TARA_R110001592_G_scaffold363341_1_pt1 | contig 123663 bp, 109 predicted proteins | sample TARA_R110001592 | Tara Oceans TARA_R110001592 (sample SAMEA4398387) | marine metagenome | biome: Polar Biome; feature: [SRF] surface water layer (ENVO:00010504); material: water (ENVO:00002006), including particulate matter (ENVO:01000060) such as... | depth 5 m
ATGCCTGCCTGTATAACATAATTTCATGTTATCTGGGTCAGCCCCATCTTTTTATTTCTATCATGAAAAGATAGCCCAATTTTTCCAAGAAACAGGGATATTTTCCTTTCAACGTGACTGACATTTTAAGTATAAGCAAAATTCTTCGCAGTCTACACATAATCACTACGCACTTAATGCGCTAGACCATCTCCACAGGTAGAATACCGCCTTTGCCAAATTCCCCAATGATTGAGGCTTTTATATGAATGACCATGTGAATCCGCAGACACACCCGGCCTTTGAGTTTCTGCGTAGTGAGCACATTGATTCCCTGAATATAGAGGTGGCTGAATACCGCCATCGTAAAACAGGGGCACAACATGTCCATATAACAGCCGACAACACTGAGAATGTATTTTTGGTGGCACTGAGAACTGTACCTAAAGATTCTACTGGTGTTGCTCATATACTGGAGCACACGGCCCTGTGTGGCAGTGAAAAATACCCGGTACGTGATCCCTTCTTTATGATGATTCGCCGATCACTGAATACCTTCATGAACGCCATGACCAGCTCTGACTGGACGGCCTACCCTTTTGCCAGTCAAAACAAAAAAGACTTTAACAACCTGTTAGATGTGTACCTAGATGCCGTATTTTTCTCCCGCCTAGATGAGTTGGACTTTTCCCAGGAAGGTCACCGAGTAGAATTTTCCGAACCAGACAATGCAGAATCACCACTGGTGTACAAGGGTGTAGTGTTCAATGAAATGAAAGGCGCCATGAGTTCGGTGCCCTCCACGCTTTGGCATACCCTGTGCAAATATCTCTACCCAACCACGACCTATCATTACAACAGTGGCGGAGACCCGGAGTGTATTCCCGACCTTAGCCATGAGCAGTTAAAAGCGTTTTACCAAACTCATTACCATCCCTCTAATGCCATTTTTATGACCTATGGAGACAAGCCTGCCATAGAACTTCAGGCCACATTTGAAGAACAAGCATTAGCACGATTTGAAGCATTGGATGTAGAGATTTCAGTTCCCGATGAAAAACGTTACCAAAAGCCCATCGCTGTCGAGGAAGCCTACGCCTTCAACGAAGAAGGCAGCACCGACAACAAAACCCATATTGTACTGAGCTGGTTACTCGGCAAAGCCACCGACCTCGAAGCCAGTATGGAGGCTCATTTACTGTGCAGCATTTTGCTGGACAACAGTGCTTCACCATTACAAAAAGCACTGGAAACCACCGATTTCGGCACCTCGCCCTCGCCCTTGTGTGGCCTTGATGATTCTCAAAGAGAGTTGTGTTTTGTCTGTGGTATAGAAGGTAGCGAAGCCGACCGTTCAGAAGATTTGGAAAAAATGATTCTCGATGTGTTGCAAGACGTAGTCAGCAACGGCATCCCTCAGGAACAAGTAGAAGCATCGCTACACCAGCTGGAACTTCAACAGCGTGAAATTGGCGGCGATGGTTACCCCTACGGCTTACAGCTGATTATGGCGGCCCTCACCAGCGCTACCCACCGCGGAGATGCCATTGCACTGTTGAATCTTGACCCAGTATTAGAAAAACTCCGAAACAACATTCAAGACCCAAATTACATTAAACAACTGGCCAGTAACCTGCTACTGAATAACCCCCACAGGGTTAGGCTCACCATGACGCCGGATACGACACTTTCAGCTAAAAGAGATGAGGCCGAGGCTGAACGTTTAGCAGCAATAAAAGCAGGCCTGGACGAAGCGGGCAAGCAAGCGATTATAGAGAAAGCCCAAATACTAAATGACCGTCAGCAACAAAAAGATGATGAATCGATCTTACCCAAAGTTGGGTTGGAAGACATTCCTTTGGAAATGGCCTATGTGGCACCGACAGAGCGGCTTGAAAGCCCACTCCCCCTCACTAGCTATGCTGCCGGTACCAATGGTCTGGTCTATCAGCAAATTATTCTGCCGTTACCAGAATTGTCTGAACAGCAAATTAACCTGCTGCCTATCTACAGTAATTGCCTGACTGAACTGGGTGCTGGAGACAAAGATTACCTCGCCACACAACTTTGGCAGTCTCAAATTTGTGGTGGCATCCATGCCTACGCTAGCGCCCGCGGTCTGCCCGGCAATGAACAAGTACTGGCTGGCCATCTGACACTCTCGGCCAAAGGTCTTGCTCGGAACCAATCATCCTTAACGGAATTGATGCAGGGCACACTAGAGCAGGTACGCTTTGATGAGTTGCCTCGTATTCGTGAGTTAATCGCTCAAACCCGAGCGCGCCGAGAATCCAGTGTGACGGGTAGCGGCCACAGTCTGGCGATGACAGCAGCGTCTAGCGGCACAAGTCCAGGGGCAAAACTGGCTCATCAATGGGGTGGACTTGAAGGTATCCGCCAAATTAAACAATTGGATAGCTCCCTAGCAAATGACCAAAATCTGGAAGCACTGGCAAAACAGTTGGCCGAAATACATCAATTAATATTAACGGCCCCACGTGAGTTTTTAGTGGTGGGCGAAGCCGATAAATTTGCAGATTATTATCAGACCATTCAGCAGCGCTTTACTGGGGAAACAAACCCGGCCTTTACGGCCTTTAGCCAACCAGAACTACACCAAAAAGTAACCGAACTATGGAAAACCAGCACTCAAGTTAATTTCTGTGCAAAATCCTACCCCACTGTCGCTATGTCGCATCCAGATGCCGCAGCCCTAACAGTACTCGGAGGCTTCCTACGCAACGGCTATTTACACCGCGCCATCCGCGAACAAGGTGGAGCCTACGGCGGCGGGGCTGGGCAAGATGGTAATATTGCAGCGTTCCGATTCTTCTCGTATCGTGACCCTCGTATCGAAGCAACACTGAACGACTTTGGTCAGTCTCTGGCTTGGCTTCAAGATGAAAAACATGAATGGTCACAAGTGGAAGAAGCTATTCTCGGGGTAGTCAGCTCCATTGATAAACCCAGCTCCCCCGCAGGCGAGGCGAAGCAAACATTCCATGCCGAGCTTTATGGCCGCTCACGGGAAGTTAGATCGCTTTTCCGCAACCAAGTAAAAGCGGTCACACTGGCTGATTTGCAGCGGGTTGCCACCACATATCTGATTGAAGATAACGCCAGTACAGCCGTGATCACAAACCCCGATAATGCTGCCGTAGCAGAATCGCTGAATCTAACTTCCGTGACGCTATAGGGTACTCAAGACATTACGCAGGAGTATTTTACTGATGTTTAAAACCACAATTGAACCCCGTTTTTCTGAAACCGATGCTCTTGGGCATATCAATCACACGGTGTTTCCCATTTGGTTTAATTTTGCGCGGAAGGATCTTTTTAAGCTGGTGCACCCAAGTCTGTCACTTGATGACTGGCCCATTACAATAGGTCACTTTGATATAGATATTTTTCATCAGGCACGCTACGACAGCGAAGTAACCATCAACACGGGGATTACCAAGGTTGGCACAAAATCATTCACTGTGGTGCATGAGGCTTGGCAGCAGGGAGCAATGGTCGCTCGCGGTGAGGCGGTGCTAGTCTGGTTTAACTACAAAGAGCAGGCAAGCTGCGAAATACCCGAAAATATTCGGGCATTACTAGCGGAGCATTAGGTGAAAATACCCAACCTGCGATCAAACAACCAATGAATACCCACCGGGACAAAATTTACGCCACACCACAACTGGAGATTGCCGGTTTCCAGTTTGACCGAGCTGTGGCTTCCGTATTTCCCGACATGATCAAACGCTCAGTACCCGGCTACGAGACCATCATTGCCATGACCGGCACACTGGCTGAGCGTTACGTGCAACCCAATAGCCGCTGTTATGATCTGGGCTGTTCGCTTGGCGCCTCCACCATTGCTATGCGTCACCACATAAAACATAGCAACTGCAATATCGTAGCCGTGGATAACAGCGAAGACATGCTGAGCCAGTGCCAAGTGATTTTGCAACAAGATGACAACAACCGTCCTGTAGCGATGACTCCTGTAGAACTCGTCCATGGGAATATCCAAGATATCCCCATTATCAATGCCAGCCTAGTGGTATTGAATTTCACTCTACAATTTATCCCAGTGGAACACCGAGCTGAACTGCTGCAACATATTGCAGATGGCTTGCTACCTGGCGGCGTGCTGGTACTGTCTGAAAAGGTGGCCTTTGAAGATCCCCAACACCAGGAGTTGATGATAGAGCTCCACCACAATTTTAAACGTGCCAATGGGTACAGTGACTTGGAAATTAGCCAGAAGCGTTCCGCGTTGGACGATGTACTTATACCCGAAACCCTGAAAACCCACCGTATGCGACTGCGTGACTCAGGGTTTAGTAGCGTCGATGTGTGGTTCCAGTGTTTTAACTTTGCCTCCTTAATTGCAATTAAATAAGCTGCACTTATATAAATAGAATTTTCATGCCATCAACAAAACCTTCCCTTATCAACTTCTCTCCCTTGCTGACAGCCATCGCTGACGGCCCGCTCTCAGCGTGGGCAAAAACACTCCCGAAACAAATTGAACAAACTATGTCTGTCGAACGCTGGAGTGATATGCCCGGCTGGCAATCCGTACTGGAAAACCTACCACAGATCACGGCATCTCAGATCGACTTAAAAAATAGCATGACGGTGGGACAGGCAAGTGATTGCGATGCCAAAACAAGAGCGCAATTAAAAGAGGTACTAATGGGCCTGCACCCTTGGAGAAAGGGTCCATACGACTTATTTGGTCTGCATGTGGACACTGAATGGCGTTCGGACTGGAAATGGGATCGCGTTCTCCCCCACTTAGCACCGCTACAGGACCGCCTGGTGCTGGATGTAGGTTGCGGCAATGGTTACCACTGCTGGCGTATGCTGGGAGAAGGAGCCAATAGAGTCATAGGCATTGACCCTTCCAATAAATTTGTTCATCAATTCTATGCCATTAAGCGCCTCTTAACTCAGGGACTCAAAGAAGAACAAGACATCAACGATTTTCCAGTCGATGTATTACCTGTAGGAATTGAACACCTGCCTCCTGAGCTAAGAGCCTTTGATACCGTATTTTCAATGGGGGTGTTCTACCACCGCCGCTCACCCATGGATCACCTGAGAGAACTCAAAGATTGTTTGCGACCTGATGGACAGTTGGTATTGGAAACACTGGTGATTGACGGTAGCTTAATTCAAAACGGCTTAGGTGAGGTACTGGTACCTGAAGGCCGCTACGCCAAAATGCGTAATGTTTGGTTTTTACCCACTGTAGAGACCCTGCTTTGCTGGATGAGAAAGTGTGGGCTAAAAAATCCACGTATGGTCGACATCGCTAAAACCAGCATTGAAGAGCAGCGAGCCACAGAATGGATGCATTTTCATTCCTTACAGGATTTTTTAGACCCGAACGATGACAATTTAACGGTTGAGGGGCATCCAGCACCGATAAGGGCCGTATTTATAGCTGAAGCTTGACTGGCTACAGAACAAGCTGGCGACGAAAATAGCTCGTTAGTCATCTAACGTAGAGAGGGGCGTGTCCAATTCAAACTCAGCATGAATGTGAGTGCACCATCGATTAAGACGATCAGAAGAGAGTTCGGGCTGTTGATCCTCATCAAGCGCCAAGCCCATAAACAGCTTCTTGCCCTCCGCGCCTAATGTGATTTCTGCTTTTGAGGCATCGTAGTCGTAACCTTCCGTCGGCCAATAGCCAATGATCTTATCGGCTGTCTTGATCACCACATCGTGAAGCATACCCATCGCATCTAAAAAGAAATCGCCATACCCAAACTGATCACCCAACCCGACAAATGCCACGGTTTTACCGGAAAAGTCGATCGCCTCGACATCCGCCCAAAAGTCCTCCCAATCAGACTGAATCTGACCGAAGTCCCAGGTGGGGATACCCAGAATCAGTTGGTCGTAGTCGAGAAACTCTAACTGTGTCACTTCGCCGATATCGTGGATATCCACCACGTCTTCACCCAATCGTCGGGCAATACGGTTGGCAATGGACTCTGTATTCCCTTCATCACTGCCAAAGAATATACCGATTTTGGTCACTGTAGTTTCAAACCCTTATGACTGTAAAAATGAACATCAAAAAAATTGTGCTGCAAAAAAACAGCAGCGCGGATTCTCCCAGCTCTGCCCTCATGCTGCAACATTCTAGAGTTTAAAAGTTGATGATCGGTTTGATCATGTCACGACAGAGACGTCGTTAAAAAAAACGGCTAATTTGCAGTTGAATATAATCATCCCGACTAAATGAATATAAAGGCTCATCTGACTCTGAATTGGTTATGGCCCGAGCCCTGAGCTCAAGTACAACATTATTGCCAAAACGTCTTTCAGCCTCGATATTAAAGAAAGTTTCTGAGGTTTTTTTATCCACGACGACCCCCGCTAATAAGGCCGTATCCTGAGCATCATTTAATGACCACCGGCCACCGACAAAAAGGTCATTATCTGCCATCGTAGCAGGCTCGCGGGAGGAGCGTTCATCGTACTGATACTCCATCAGAAATCCAATGTCAGCATCACTTTCATACACTTGATAGAAGGTGTACTCAAAACCGGCAACACTGGCCATAAACGATTCATCATAACCATCCCGGACAATGGCTTCTAACTTCCAGAGCCAGGCATCTTTGGTATATTGTAAGTCCAACCCCACCTGATCGACTTGATCATAAAATGGCGTTAATTCTCGGCCATTGGGTGCCACTTCTAACCTGGGCTCTCGATTTGTACCGCGAAAATAGTACAGCCCCACATCGACATCACCAAAGTAGTGGCTATATCTCAAGGCAAAATCTACATGTTTATCTTTATCACCCGATTCATATTCAGCATCATCCCAATTTACAGGTAGCGGCGCACGAAAACGTCCATCTACCCCGGGAAAGGTACGCTCACGAAAATAGGGCAAAATATAAACATTCAATAAGCCCCAATCCTTTTGTACCGCCAAGTTCACCATCGGTTGCCCAAGCTTATCTTCTTGGTCGAGGTCTTCCACCAAATCTGTTTGGTTAATAATATCTACCAGGTGGACAGACTCTGTGACGCCCCAGAAAACTTTATTAATTCCGATCAGCAGCTCTATATCCATGCCCTTATAAGACAAGCCTTCATGTGCCCAATACGCTTCACGCAAGTCAAGGTGCGTCCGTTCGTCATCATTTTCATCCCAACGGGCAAAGGGAATAAACGATGCACGCTGGTCACCCTCTGCGTCGCGCCAACGTACTTCCCACTCCCCTGAAATCGACATTTCAGCATCGCTGGTATTCTGCTCAGGCCATAATCCATCCTGAGTAAACCCTCGAAGCTGTATTCCAGCATTGCCCGATATATCCCACTCTGCATCACTGGCCATAGCACTGCTGATACCACAGGCAATGGATGTCAATATTGATCCCAACATGAGCGGTCTGGTTACGCACACCTGAGAGATTACTTGACGACAGAAGCCTTTCACTCAAACTACCTCAGGCGGGATAACCGACCTTTAACAAAATCTTTGTCGGTTAAGCCAACACCGAATTTATATTCACTGTAAACCAGATCTGTACTCTTATTTGTCTGCAAATTTTTCATGATCAAGCGATGAGGACGCCAATATTTTTCTTCATAGATACGATAGTCCTCAAAGATTAACTCTTTGAGCAAACTCCCACGGCGATCATAGAATTCAATTTTACGGATTTGATAGTCCGTAGTATCAACCCATGAAATTTGCTTGGTATAGCCAGAACTTTCATAACGAGGTACACGTTCAACCACATCGCATTGCAGCCCTCCACAAGGCTCTTCTTTCAAATAAGTGTAACTAAACTTATTCAATTCACTTGCGGTAAAATCTTCAAAAGCAAATTCGGAACCTACAAACGGACCCGATTTGTTTCTGGATGAGATTCTTTTAACTCGCTTCAACGCAGGTAGATAAAGCCATTGATCATCCGGATCAAGCATTTTGGCGTAAGAAAGTAATGCTGTGCCTTCGATATCCCTAGGCGTAGAAAACAATACGAGGCTTTTATCACCCACCGATTCGTCAGGTATCTCCAGGGTTGTAAATTTCATAGTTCGTGACGATTCTTTACCGGCAGCATTACGAAGCACCATGGTCATCTCCGCTTCGCTATCACCGAACCCCCGATCTGACCGGTCAGACCTAGCTGCAATATTAAAGCCCAGCTCTTCAGCATTCACTTCTTCAGGAGCCGCGGCCCATGCTGGAGAAACAAGTAGCTGAGCAGAACCTATCATACTGACCACAAACAATAGTGTGGCACTAAAAATATTCCGTTGTTTCATTTTATTCCCCTTTGAACGTAACACGACATATGCCACATTTGTACATGCCAATTTTCTATAACGGCCCAACTGTTTCGGTGTCACTAGAGGAAACAATCTCTTTATCTTTTCCCATGACCAACAACAGTGCTGGAAGAAACAAAAAGTCGAGAAGTAGCGCAAAAAGTATCGACATAATTGTCATCAATCCCATATCAACATTCATCTTAAAGGCTGAGGTTGTCAGTACTAGGAATCCAACAATTAAGATGATGGTATTAACGACTATAGCCATGCCCACATTGCGATAAGCATACCGAATGGAATTCTCCGCCGAGAGGCCTTTTTCATTTCTGGCACGCACATATTTGGAGAGAAAATGTACGGTATCGTCCACGATGATTCCCAGCGAGATGGAAGCTACCGTGGCAACAGAAAACCCCACCTCACCGATAAGTAATGCCCATGCACCAAAGGTCATTAATAATGGTAAACCGTTGGGAATCATACTCAACAAGCCTAAACGGACGCTCCGAAGAGCAACAATCATGATCAAAGCGATAGCAAAAATTGCAGCAATTGTCCCCATTATCATGTTATGTATATTACGGTCTGTAATGTAGGTGAACATGACCTGTGCACTGGTGGGCTGAGCCTGCATGTAGTCCGGCCAGTTTTCCGCCATCCATTGTCGAGAATTCGCTAAAAATGTCTTTGTTTCACTGGTAGTGGCTTTGTGCAACATAGCGGTTAACCGCGTCGCAGACTTATCCACATTAATACGGTCATTCAAGTCCAACCCATAGGGTAAAGACAGTTCGTATAACAATAAGTACTGTGCCGACAATTCGCGGTTAGCCGGTATGCGATAAAAACTCTGGTCATCACCATGCATGTTTTTATTCAGGCGTTTCATGATGTCAGAAATGGAATAGACATGAATCACCTCTGGCTGAGTCCTTAAGAACGTCGCGAATTTCTCAAGGTTATCTAGGTATTCTGGCTCGCTGATCCCGCCAATATTTAACGATGGGACAGAAAATTCAATGGGATACAAGCCAAAAGACTTCAAAGCCTGATCTGAGTCTGTACGAAATTCAATCCGCTCATCAAAATATTCTACCCATTGATCGTTAAAAGTAATCGTTGGAATAAAGGCAACGAAAGCAAGAACCACTAAACTGATCCCCACCAATAGCTTACGGTAATTAGCAATCACAAAGTCCGCCAGTCGTACCATCATTACTTGCGACCATTCAGCTTCATGCGCCTCTTTCACCTTAACCGGCAATAAACTCATTAGCGCCGGCAATAACGTGATAGAAAACAGCCATGCAGCTCCAATACCCACCGCCGTAATATTACCCAAATGCCAAAATGGTGGGGAGTCAGAGAAATTCAGAGAAAGAAAACCCACAATGGTTGTCAATGATGTAATGGTGACGGGCATAAAGTTCAAACGGACAGCCTCAGGAATGGCGTCAACTTTTGAGAGTCCCTCCCGCATCAGACCACGCATTGAAATCAGAATATGAATGGAATCAGCCACCGCTAGGGTAAGAATAACCGTAGTGGCACTCATGGAAATCGGTGTTAATTTAACGCCAAAGAATCCGGCTACCCCCATACCTACAACCGTAGAAAAGGCAATAACCAAGAGAATGGAAACCGTACCGGCAAATGAGCGCAGGATCAGCCAAGCCATCACCAATATCACCAGAAACATGAGGGGCATCAATGTGCCCGCATCAAGCTGTCCCACTTCCGAAAAGGAATTATTGAGCATAGATACGCCCGTTAAAAAAATATTGATTCCTGTAAAGTCTGCTTCGATGCGATCACGTAGTGCTCTAGCTGCATTAACAGCCTCGGGTACTTCGTTCAAATCTATTTCAGGATACTGAAAAACCACATTAATGGACGTAACTTCACCTGAAGGAGTGATCAGCTGATTGACCAAAAGCGGTTCATCTATTGCAATTTTCTTACGAGAAAGTAGTTCCTCAGTAGTAAGATTTTTTGCATCAATAACCAAGTCTTCAACGATCAGATCATCATCAATCGCCTTGGTGTACTGAAAGTTACTGACAGAATCTACACGAATTGCATAAGGAATTTTCCAGGCTTCCTCTGTCAGGGCCTCTACAGCGGCTAACGTGTTGTTATTGAAAGCCGTGGTATCACCGTCACTATTTGCCTCCGACTCAATAACGAACAAAATATTGTCATTTTTGGTATAGGTAGCCTGAAAATCCTCGAATGCCGCTAACTCGGGGTTTTCGTCAGAAAAGAATGTTCGGTAGTTTGCCGCAAACTCCAATTTCGACATCCCTGCACCAGCACCAAAGGTCATAACAACGACACCAATTAGTACCAACCAGCGAAACTGAAGAACCCTTCTTGTTAACCTTACAGAAAAGTGGTCTATCGCTTCAAAATATCGATCCATCAGCTTGCCTCAGATTATTAATTACCCATTGGTCATAAATATGTCAAAAATATATAACTAAACGCCACCTAAACACAGTTGCCTCATACGAAGCATTATACCCAAGAACTCAATACATCTTCGAGCACGTGGCTGACATGATCTGTATTTGAAAACCCTTTAACGGTTGCCGCAAGGCCTGCCAGCGTCACCATTAATACCGCTGCAAGTCGCTCCGGTTCCTGTTCGATGGTAATTTCTCCATCACGCTTCGCTCTACCAATCAAATCTGCCAGAAATCTCCGCTTCACTCCATAGCTCTGATCAATCATTCGCTTAACGTCCAAATCATGAGGAGCCATTTCTACCAACGAGTTGACGACCATGCACCCCTTACCTTCAATACATTTAGCCGTTATTTCATTCAACAATGAACGTAGATTAGCCATAGGAGAATCATGTACATAGGCGCTGGCGGCAACCTCCTTAAATGATTGTTCCATGTAACATTCTAGTGCCTTCAAAAATAACTGGTGTTTATCACCAAAAGCTTGATACAAGCTTCCCTTATGCAGCCCTGTCGCCAAACATAGATCTTTTAGTGAGGTACCCTCATAACCCTGATGCCAAAAGATGTTCATGACGGCCATAAGCACCTTATCTTCCTCAAACCCTCTAGGTCTACCTACACCTTTATATTGATCAGCTATCATTCAAAGGGACACCAATTTATTACCAATTGGTCAAATATACATCTCAGTTCTACTCTTTGTCTAGCCACACAAAGAAACCAATTCATTACGTGGGCTATCATGATCAAACTAGTTAGCAGCAGGGAAAGTCGTTATCTTTAAGGGAACAGCACGGAGGGAAAAGTCAGAAATAACCCAGCACAAAAAAGCCCGGCACAAGACCGGGCTTTTCATTAAATGGCGCACTCGGAACGTGTCATAGCAAACCCCAGAAAACTTTAAACCCACTAGAATCAATGAGATAAAAATCTCAAAAAAGTACTCATATCATAAAAAGGTAACCTTTTTGTAACCTCCAATCAACCATCAGAGACCTTAAGTCTATGAAAACTTTGCAGCCAAGAATGAGTCATATAACAAATGAGATTCACTATACTGACAAAACTAGAGACTTAAAGATTAGAAACCTTAGGGTTGGAGTTTTAAAAGAGTTGGGGCAAGCATTGATTAATAGGCTAAAGGGTCTGCTTTATCAAAGCATGCTTAACATTCACTCCTTTAATCCTAACGCCGCAATAAAAGGCGAGTGATCTTGTACCACTTCCGTGGACACTTTTTATGCACATAGATTTTCATAATTTTCAGGTGGATATAATGATCTTAGATTTGCAGCAAGTTTGTCTTCTTCCGATTCCAGATCATCACTAGACAAATCGAAATAGTATTCATAAACGTCAATACTGTATTGTGTGCCAACACCGCCAAGTTTTTTAAGACTTTCGCCGATGTAGCCTTCTTCCTTAGGAAGGATAAGAACCGCTATTTTGGAATCGTAACTTAAGGCATGGGATATAACTTGATATCTATCTGTATCTTTTGATTTCGTCTTATACTTGGCATCTGCAATCACAATTGTGTCACCAGATCGCATTAGAATAATGTCGGGTTTTGCATCACCCTTGCCAAAACTTGGTTGATTATAGAACTTTTTTCGACCTTCGGCGTTACCGTCAAGAATCACAGTGTCATCAGTGAATTTATTTCGATTTTGTCGTAGTGAATTGAGCAAATACTTTTCGAATGTCGAAGCCATATCAAGAGTAAAAGAATTTAACTCCAGATCGTTTCCTTCTTCATCGAAACTTACCCCCTTTCTTGTCACGATCAATCTACATATTTCGCAAATGTTGACGTAATATCCACGCAACTCGCTTACTTTGCCGGCTTCAATAGCACTAAAGACTTCATCGAAACAATGTAGCTGTTCGTCTAGTAATACCGCATCGAAAAGGGAGTAATACTCTATAAGCGCATTCTTTAATCCGGCCTTCGTGGAGCTGATCTGGTCAAGTTCTTCGATACAAAACTTAATCGTGTACTTTATTAGCCGGTTGAACGCGTTATCAGGGGTGAAATCATAATAGCTTACGGATGCTTTGTTGAAGTGACCGTGTGACCAAAGGAATTTTATAGACTGATTAACATTGATTCTGCCCCGAATCTTATGTGTGTTTTCGGTTTGTTGAAGATATTCCTTTAGTACGCCTTCTTCTAGCAAAGTCTGCAATTCATTGGCTAAACATTCTGCCATAAATTCAAACACGACTGGGTTAGTGTCGTCGGTTTCACGGTACTGTTTTGAAAAAAAACTTAAGGTGTTGAAGTTGTCTTCAGCGATTGCGACGATGTGGGTTAGGTTGGAAATGGAAAATTTGGGTTTTATTTCAATCGCGAGTTCGCTATTGATCGGTATCAGACCGATGAAACCACCGGCAACTAGCGATAGCTTGTCATTTCTGGGCTTATAGTCGATGCTGAAGTAGTTCTTGACCGTGGGAAAAATATTCAGCTTGCCACCATCCTGAACAATTTCAGATATGGGGATATCGATTTCTTTTCTTTCTTCAGCCTGTTTTATTCTCATGTAATAATGGCTTTATTGTCATCACTAATAATTTCTAGGTAGGCAGTTCGAACTTCCTTGTATGCATCATCCTTGAAGCGAAACATTTTTTCGAAAATGAATTTCAGCTTGTGATTCCACAAGAGAACGTAATCTAATTCTTCCCTAACACCCTTGAAATAGGTATGACCGAACCCATGCGGTGACAGCTTATTTGCGGCAATGAAAAATTCGATAGTTTTCTCCAATGTATCGCCAGTGATCCCGGAAACTTGAAGTAGGGACTTCAATATCCTTATGTCGGGTAGAAGTTCAACAACGTCGAACCTTCTTTCCATGGCGGCATCAAGATCGACCACGGATTTATCGTAGGGGTTCATTGTTGCGAATATCACAACGTTCTGCGGTATGGAAATTTCCTTTTCGGAATAGGGTAGTCGAAAGACTATATCGCGATAATCCGGTTCGATATAGGTAAGCAGTTCGCCGAAAATCTTGCTGGGATCACCACGACTGAATTCATCGATAATCAAAATGTACAGGTCGTCAGTATTGTTTCGCGCCCTTTCGCATAGATTAAGGAATACTTTGTCCTTGGGCTTAAACATCGGTTCTGTGCCGTTTGCTGAACCGGTGGATACTAAGCCTTCAATGAAGTCCTCGTAAGTGAATGACGGGTGAAACTGCACCCTTTCCAGTTTGTTTTCATCGGCACTAATGATTTTCAAGGCAACTTTTAGTGCGTACCATGTTTTGCTGGTTCCGGGTGGACCGGTAAAAAGTATACCTTTCGCGCCGCGATCTAATAATTGCTGCACTATCGTGAATATCTTGTCGTCGTCAGGTAGGTCGTCAATTAGTACTCTTGCCGATATAGGCGCGGCTTTTTCAGGCACACTTTCCGGAAACATTATTACGTCAGGAAGGTATGGCTTGTCCGCAACAAAAACTTCGCCGGAAGATTTGGTCAACAGAGTTTGAAGTTCACCCGGGTTGCATATGATGGCATCGACAATTTCTGCCGTGTACTTTTCTCTAAGTTTCGTATCAATCAACGAATTAAGGTCATCAGCACTAACTATGCTTTCAGATATAGCGAAACCTTCGTTTCTAAGAAGCCAAATACATAGTTCAGCTTTTATTTTTTCGATGCCGTAGTAATGTGAAAGAATTTCTCTGATATCACCAATAATCGATGCGTGTTCTTCTTCCAGTAACAGAAGGTGTGCCGGTCTACCCGGATATAGGATGTTCTGACTCCGACTGGCTGCAAGCCGGGTCGTAAAAAAATTGCTTCCTACTCCGTAATCATTCTTTTCATCCAGTTCCCCGGCGAAGTCTTTGGAGTATAAGCCTTGATCATTTAGCGCAACTACATTTCCAACTGCGTGAATAAAATTGGCTCGCGATTCAGAACCTACGGCAAGATTGATTCGATTTGTATTTTCTTCGTGAAGAAGTTGGCTGGTAGCTATCAGGTACCGAAGCCCGCTTACCCGTTCTTTTCTTGATTTTCCACTGGAAGAATCAAGTTCTACAAGCTCATCATAGGCAGTTTTTACTAATGATGGTGAAAAAAACAAGGTCGGCTACTCCTTTAGCATAAGCGAATAGAAACTTTCTGTTTGTGTATAGGCTGATTTACATTAAGCGCCGTACTTTCAACTTTGTCACGGCTTAACGTGCTTACTTCCGTTTGATGGATGTAGTGTTTCAGCTGTTCGGCGACTTGCTTTGCCATTAGTGGCGGTACCGCATTTCCAATTTGCTGGTACTTGGATTTAATCGTACGCCCTTTAAAAACGAAATCATCGGGGAATGTTTGAATACGCGCAATTTCACGAACCGAATAGATGCGATCCTTTGTTGGGTGCCATACACCGGCGTTTTCGGGCTTGAAGGCGGCTGTGATCGTGCCCTGTATTTCATTTCGTGCATATCGTCGGAAAAAGTTCGGGTAATGGTATTTAGCCATATTGTCGTGGATTTTTTTCCATCGATCCGGCAGTACGTCATAATCTAGGTCTTTCCAAGAGCCACCTTCGGGGATCATGGAACCGTAATGAAGTGCCTGTGGATTTAACCGCATCAATTCATTCTGATTGGGCAGCTTCGCCGTAACACCTTTCAGCGTGGCTTTAAGCGATAAGTCTTTATCTTCGGTCACTTCGGGAAAGATGTGGTCAATATAATTTTTGTTTTTTATCGCGATCAAAATCACACGAATACGGTTTTGCGGAACGCCGAAGTGGCTAAAGTTCATTAAGCGATAAGATACATGGTAGCCATATTTGTTGGCTAGAGTATCGATAATTTCATCGATCAATTTTCCATTTTCTGTCTCCGTGCTAAGAATTCCACGCACATTTTCAAACACTACCACTTTTGGATCAAGCTTTTCGATGAACTTGAACGTCTGCTGATAAAGCTGACCGCGCGGGTCGTTAGTCCCTTTGCGTGAACCGGCATTCGAAAATGGCTGGCAAGGAAACCCAGCCGTTAGTACGTCAAGGTCTTTGACATCGGGTACATCAAGTTGAGTAACATCACCATGGATGATATCGCCTATATTGTGCCGATAGGTTTCACATGCATCTTCATTGAAATCGTTAGCCCACACGACATCATAGCCGGCTTGGGTGAATCCTAAGTCCACGCCGCCACAACCCGAAAACATGCTGACTACAGTGAGTTTTTTTTCTTTTTGGGGCGCCATGTTTTTTCCCGGTCTGCTTTCAATTATCAAGCTTCGTTATATTAAGTGACTAACTGTATATTAGTACAGTATTATTTGAAGTGATTTCGTTCTTTGTCCTCAGCGAATAGTTCCGATTGCAACCCCTGCCTGTACTGATCGATGTATAACCGCATAAACTGGCGCAATACCTGCGATGCAGGGATGTCTTGAAGTTTGCACACTTCAATGAACTCCCGATGCAGTTCGGGGGCAATTCTCACCCTAAGTGCCGCGCTTTTAGTCATTGTGTATCCATTGGCGTAACATATGTGTATCCATTCACTATACTATCCCAGTCAACAGGCAAGCTCAACGGACTAAGTGGTGTCTAGGAAATGCACCAACCTGTTTTGTAGACGGGTCGTGTCCTTGGCTTGATATTCCCAGACCAACCGCAATGGTGCCTTTGGGGCAATTTTCTAGGGAAGCCGGTAGCCACTTGCTTTGACTACCCTGCTCAATAAACGCATATAGTTTTACTGCTTTATCGATGAGATACTCAAGCCACTTCGAGGTATTCAGTTACTCACGCTAAACGTTGAAGGGCTGTTTTTGGCACATTACAGACAGTTGTGAGATAGGCAATTAACAGCTCAAGAACACATAATGCATAAAATACTACCTGCCCTACTACTCCTGCTCTCCACCACTTTACTCGCAGAACAACCCCAATCGTTCTCACAAGCTAAGAAGATAGCTACAAAGATATACACCGACCATCAAACAACCTTCTACTGTGGGTGCTCATACTCTCTCCAAGGTAAGAAATTAACACCAGACCTTGATTCATGTGGATATACCCCTCGCAAAGAACCTATTCGTGCTTCTCGCGTTGAATGGGAGCATGTTGTACCTGCATGGGTATTTGGTCATCAATTGCAGTGTTGGCAAAATGGTGGACGTAACAACTGTAGAAAGACCAGTGAGAAGTTCAGACAGATGGAAGCTGACTTAATGAACCTTGTTCCTGTTATAGGTGAAATTAACGGTAATCGGTCAAACTTCTCTTTTGCAATGCTAGAAGGTGAACCTAGAGTGTATGGTGCTTGTGATTTTGAGGTTGATTTTAAAGCTAGGAAGGTAGAACCAACTCCAGAAGTTAGAGGTGATATTGCTAGGATTTATTGGTATATGAGAGATACTTATGGGTTAAAGATTAGTGATAAGCAGAAGAAACTGTTTGAGGTGTGGAGTAAGCTTGATCCAGTGGATGAGTGGGAAACTGAGAGAACGAATAGGATTGAGCTGATAAAGGCATCTGAGTGAAGACACAATGTCTTATTTCGACCCAAAGCGGACGTAAGTTTTACACTGACCCAAAATATTCAATGATAGGTGTTTGACACTAACTCATCATTTAATTCTGAAAAGGAGAATATCATGTTTGATATTGATGAAGATTTACAGGAAACATTGAGGAAACTACGGGCTGACTCGGAGCTTGATATCAAAGAAGATATCTCTAGTTTAAATATTGAGTGTTTTTTGTACTTCATTTCCGGAATTTCTTGCTATGCTCTATTACGATGGTTTGGGCTTGAAGCTATCGCATCTGCATCTCTGTCAGTGCTTTTGGCAGTAAGCCTATTCTTTCGACTTTTCATAATTAGATTGTCTGCCTTTTATAATCATAATTTACTCTGCCATAGCAAATTGTTAGCGGCCTTATTAAACAACATATCTTTAACAGACAAAGGATCAGAAACAACCTAAAATTCGCGTTAAACTGGGGGTGCGTCAGAACCCTCTTAACTGGATGTTGCATAGTCGGTTGTCGATCCAAAGCGGATGTTTATCTTTCAAAACGAAGGTTGATCACTATTTTTGCATAGAAAAAGCACCGTTCTCCACCAAAACAAAAAACGCCTAACCAGTTAATTTTATTAAATTTTCCTGTATAAAGATTTAGCACAAGCACAAGGATGCAAATATGAAATTCAAACTAGCATATTTTCTATTACTTACAGCTTCTCTTAATGCTAATGCTTTAATTATAAATCAAACAGCATTCATAGACTTAGAAACAGATGGTAGAGTTATACCCTTTTTTCCAAACCCTGCTTGGGAAGGTACAGTTGACCTAGACTCTCCAGTTTCATTTCAAACTGGTGATATTTTTAATCTAAGCATCCGCTTTAAAAACAACAAATCTTTGTTACTTAGTGATTATGGTAATAGTACTGGATTGGAATTATCAAAATTATCATTATTATTTGGTGACCCTTCGAACAACAACTGGAGGACTTCAGGCACATACAATTATCGTGGTGTCGGTGGGAGTTTGCTTATTAATCCAGCATCTTTTTCAGTATCTGGCGGTGGTGGAGCACTACAAGGACCGTTTGACCATAAGAACTTAACAGATACTTCTTTTTCGTATAGTGGGATAGATATTAATATTCTATTTAATGGATATACATTGAACGCAGGTACAGGTTTATTCACCAGATTTGAATGGTCCTCAGCCGCAGAAAGCGTTCAAATAATTGATACTCCAGCATCAGTACCCGTTACAGCAACTATTTGGCTATTTTTATCTGGACTTATTGGCTTGCTAAGATTCAAAAACACCAAGCCACAGATATGAAATTCAAGCATTGTTCAACGGTAGATTGGCTGAACTGCATCATGATATTTTTGCAGAATAAGGACACGAAGTGTACAAGATAAACAAATCATCAAACAGTATTCAGCGACTTGAACAAAAGTCTTTTTCTTCACTTGGTTTTCGTGAACGTGATCACCTCCAAGAATGGATTGCCAAGCAGCCAGACGTGCTAGGTGAAGATTTTCTGATCATACAGAAAGAGTTCAGCGGCTTTGACGACACACAAGAACGCCTTGACCTATTGGCACTGGATAAGCAAGGCGCACTGGTGATCATTGAAAACAAGTTAGATGATTCAGGTAAGGACGTAACGTGGCAAGCATTGAAATACGCTTCTTACTGTTCCGGTCTATCAAAAGACAATATCACCAAAATTTATCAACAGTACCTTGATGGAACTAAACCAGGCACTAGTGCGGAAGAATGTATTTCTGACTTTATGGACGGTCAAGACTATGAAGAACTTGCTTTAAACAAGGGTGTGACACAACGAATCATCTTAATTGCAGCTAAGTTCAGAAAAGAAGTTACCAGCACGGTACTTTGGTTGATGAATTACAAAGTCCGCCTTCAGTGCTATCGTGCAACACCATTTGCCATGGGTGAAGAACTGTTCTTGAATGTGGAACAAATAATACCCACTCCAGATGCTGAAGACTACATGATAGGCATGGCTGAAAAAGCCCAAGATGATATTGACACACAAACCGAATTGAAGAGCCGCCACATAGTCCGCCGGGAATTCTGGACACAATTAATTCATACTATGAACAGCACACAATCCACTTTATACCAAAACATTAGCCCCGGCATTGCTAACTGGATAGGCGCAGGCTCTGGCGTACGTGGTGTCGGTTTTAACTTTGCAGCTACGAAGCACTACGGACGAGCTGAATTGTATATCGACCGTGGAGACAAAGAAGAAAACGAATTTATCCTTGATCAATTACTTTCACAAAAAGAAATAATCGAATCCATTTTTGGTGGCCAACTGGAATGGGAAAAATTGGATGAAAGGCGCGCTTGTAGAATCAAGGCTGAAACACAGGGAAACATATTTGATCGTGATCAATGGAAAACCATGACCGATTTCATGACAGACGCTATGCGACGCCTTGAAGAAGCATTGAAAGACCCGTTGAAAGAAGTTGGTGTTAAAGTTAAGAATTATTCACCAGTCTAGAAACAGCACCGCCCCAAAGAATAAGCCGGTTTTATCAACAAGGCTTTCACTTTACTACTGAAAATATCTGTAGCGGTATCAGCGGTGTTGGAGACGGTGATATACCCCTCACACAAGCATAGCAAAAAACAAAATATGCGAGTGATACAGCGACTCTAGAGGTTAAAGCTGCGGTTTCTTCCATCTTGATCTAAAGTGCTCAGAATACGCTCTTAGGTGCCTCGTGATGGATTTTCGACATCAATCTCAACCACTATTCTGAAGCCCTATATTTCACTTCAAATATGTATCTCATGACAAGGATATACAGTTCGATTAAACACCAAGTTGTATCATTTCGATTTGACGGTCGTATAATCGTTTTGATACACTCAGTATAATCGAATTGATACATGAGGTGAGTACTATGAATTATGTAATGTACAGAAGAGTGAGTACCACGGAACAAGGCAGTAGCGGTTTAGGTCTCGCTGCTCAGCAACACAGCATAGAATCCTTCTTAGACGCTACAGATGCTTCTGTCGTTGGTGATTACACTGATATTCAATCTGGTAAGAAGGATAGCCGAGAAAACCTACAGAAAGCTCTCAGAAGCTGTAGAGTAAATGGTGCAACACTAGTCGTATCCAAGCTATGTAGACTCTCACGTTCATTTGCTTACTCAGCTAAACTCTTAGAAGGTGATGTACCTGTCATCATCACTGAAAACCCAAACGCTTCAATGCTAGAATTACGACTTAAAGCTGCTATCAATCAAGAAGAACGTGAACGTATCTCTACTCGTACAATTGAAGCCTTATCAGCAAAGAAACTACAGGGTGATGAATTGGGTAATAAAGACGTTTGGAAATATGCCACTAACCAAGACACTACTAACGCTAATGCAGCTAGAGTAGCTAAATCTGCTGATTACAAACAGCACATGCTCGATATCATCCAAGACCAGTTTGGAAGTGATTTGCCTAGCTTATCTACAATAGCAAATTGGTTAAATGAGAGTGGATATTCCACTCCAAGAGGTAGTGAATTTACTAGAGCTGCTGTACAGCGGGTGATTAGCTCCTCTGAGAAATAATGAATTAGTTTTTAAGCAGTCCAACAAGAACTTAATTAGTCCTTGAAGTTAGCACTTTCAATTTCTCGCTTCACCCTCAGAGGGTCAGACATCCACTTGATTACTACGTCTCCGGCACCACGTCCAGCAATAACCAATTTACCAAAACCGAGGATACGCCCAATAATACCTTGTTTGATAATGATTGATTCAATAGCCGAAAGCTGCATTTCATCCGTTTTTCGAGATATTATACCGTGCTTATAAATTACTCTTTTGTTGGTAACTCCTTGTTCGATAAACTTCCATGTAAGCCAATAAACGATGGCAACTGGTATCCAAAAAATAGTGATGCACATAAACAAATGGAATATAAGGAAGAATTTCACGATCCAATGATGAGTAAATAATTCGTGAATTTCTTCACCTTTTGACAATGAGTCTTGAATGTATGACATGACTATCCTTAGTTTTTAATCGATTAATTTAACAGGTTAGAAATTATAATGAGCTTCATCCTTAGGATGTTCAATTATCTCCGCTTTACTGAGAGATACCAACCCTAATGCCAATTTTAACTCCTTTTAATACTTCTAAACATACTTGATTACTTAAACTACCAATCAACTACAAAGCCCTCCAAGAGAAGGGAGAGCACAGGCTAACTTTCTAACAACTAGACACACATATATCTTTTATCTAACTAAATCTGATATGAGCACCCAAAAACATTAAACCTCATAAATTAATTTACAAAGCTTACGTGTTTTCATAGGTCAACATTACCTTTTTATTAATCTCGTCTATTTCTGAAGGATTAACTGCTTTAACCCCTTCAACCTCGAGCACCTTACTTACATCATCGAACTCTATATCTAAGTGCTTTTGAATAGTACTCAGCATCACATCGTATAACTCATCTTTATGCGATTCAGCAATGCGAATTGAATCATGGATAGGTAAACAATAGATTCCCTTACTTGTAAAATGACCTACAACATCAAATAGAATTTCCGATTCCACATACATCAACTTCACACCCACATTCTTACCATCTAACCACCCTTTAATATGCAGCTTATGCTTGTCATACATTGATTGAGCAATGACTTTGCACTCAAAACTTTCAGATGTAGTTTTACGATAAGCTGTTAAATCAAATAGTGGCAAAGTTTTAGCTATCTCGGTAATGGCACTATCATCTATGCAGCTATCAAGCTTTTCCTCTTCCCCGACCCTCCAATTTAATAACCCTTCCGCACAACCATGAACTGTTGATGTATTTAGTAACATTAACAAACACTGTTTGAGGATTTTTCTATTTAGTCTTGCTTCGTCAGTGCCATTCTTATCACATTCAATATTATCCAACTCGTAAGCGGGGGGTAATGTTGTAAGGTCTTTACCACCTAAAGCGTATGCTAGTAACAAATGAGAACTGACTATGTCCACCTCAACAGTAGGTTCGTTGTTGAAACGAAGATAAGGTCTTAGGTCTTTAGATAAGTTCTGAAGGGGATGGCAATGTAATCTTCCATTCTTTTTAAAGTCATTGCGATAAACGCGTTTGAACAATACATCAGCTTTTGAAAAGGTGTGATCACCAACACTGATTATTGTGTTTTGTGATAATTCATTAAATTTCTTGAGTCTTATTTGATTCGTTAATTTTTTATCTTTAGTCGGTAAGCGCTTGTACTCAAGATAGTACCTTTTAATCTCGTCCTTATCCGTTTTAAGCTGGATCATAGCTTCAACAGGAACAACAATGGTATCAATATCAAGATGAGCATCTAAGAGCTTAAAGAACTTATCTGTAGCACATATCTTTGTTGGTCTACGTATTTGCTTCCCTTCCTTAGAATCAATACCTCCAAGCTTCATTTTAATGAGAGCTAACTCTTCAAGACCCTTCAAAACTGCGTTAAATGATTTAAAAGCTAGACCAAATACATCTTGATATACATTACCTTTTTTGAAGATTTTCTCTTTCTTATAAACGTTAACAATACCCTTTTCACCAAATTGGTGATGTCTAAGATATAAGTTCAAGGATAAAAGTTTAATAGCCCTCTTGGTATCATCTCTAACTCGAGATACTGAACCATTAGCTTTTAGTAATTGTACTAACTCATCACTTACTACCTTAAAATCCTGATATGGATATTCAAGTTTAGTTAAATAGAAAGATGTAGATGCTTTATACCAATTATTAGGATTATTATTCATATTAGTTTCTAGTAATAGAGTAGTAAGAGTTGTTAAAGGGTATGTTATTAGTAATACACTAATATATACCATATTGGGCAGTACTTAAGGACTTAAACCCTTATACACCAAGGGTTTCATGGGTATATAAAAAGTCATTCTTGGTGTTCCTGAGAGTTAACCAATTCCTCTCTCACCTGCAACAAAGCATGCCGTAATATTTCAACCCTAATAACCGCCCTTTCCCGGTATCAAATGCCTAACCCCACCTTTAGGAGCATCAACATCACCTTTCCGTCTGGGTATCAGATGTACATGGCAATGAAAGACAGCTATCTTCTTTTCTTCTATTTCCATTGTTATGTAAGAGAAGTTTATAGGCTTATTGATTTTCGACTGAACAAACTGCTGCAATTGGGCATCATCTAGATCATCAGAGATACCTACAATTTGAGACTTCCCTCCTTTAACCTCTCTCACTCCAATAAGTATGTAGGCATCTGTACGTCTCCAAGCATTTGAGAATGCTATAACATCTTTTAGGAGTTCAGCTTTCTCGCAATCTTGGGCTTTTACAAATTTGTATTGCTCAGACTTAAAATCAAGCGTGTTGCTTTCTTCTTCGTATAGGAGATTATTGATCAGTTCTTTAGTACTCATAAATTTATAACAACTTTCTCAAATTTCTATTCACACTTCATCTTAAGTACAGCTCCTCTCGCAGAATTTCTACAACATCTGGTGTATCAATCGAGAGTTAAACTTGCCCGCCTGATTTGAGGGCTTTGATGGCTATCCTTTAAACCCCTTCCACACCCATTTTGCAGAATAAAAAATGAGCAATAGTGTCATACAAATAAATAGAGGCAGCTGATAATACAAACCCTAATCTATACCAACCTTTCATTCCACTTTCCTCTACCTTCTCATATTTATCAAATAGCGACATATTTTCCCCACTCCTAATTTGGCGTGGTCAATGCTAATAGCCATAACGCCGCCAACACAGGTGCGAGCTTTCGAGTGCTTGGTCTTGTTAAGTTTTTCGAACAGGCAGGTTAGTTCGTCACAAGACGCAGTAAACCTAGCTTGCTGTTCGTCATTGTAAAAGAATATACCCTTGCTCAAGCTAGGTGTTGTTTTAATATCTTCTAGAGCTTGTTCGAATGCCGCCAACATCGATGGTTCATATACTGAGTATGAGTCAGAGTTGAAATGAATAAACTCGTTACGAGCTTCATTAAGCCAATTTATTAGCTCTCTTTGTTTATCGGGTTTGTTTATAAAAAGCTTATCGTATAGCTCCATGAAAAAATCCAGCTGAACGTTTGGAAGACCTTTTAAACCTTCACTAGCTATACTTTCGCCATACGCTTTGAGCCACTTTTTAGCATGTGGCTTCTTCCAAGTATCTATGCCTGATCCACCCCGTAGAGCTATAGATAAGTAACACTGTAAAGCATTGTGAACTGATATTATTGCGTATTTCCAAAGATGTTTGTTGCCATGAATTCTACTCAGGCACGAGCACGCCTCAGTCAAAGATGCTTGACCTATATCCTGTCTATCGAAATTTACGTAACCTTCCATAGAAACTTAACTGCCAATTAATAAGCCCGAAGGCAGCAGAACTAAAAGACTTTGTGTGAGAGGATTAGTAGATTTATCAAAAGATGTGATTGTTGCCAAAACAAACCTCCATGTTGTCTTTATTCAATTCTTAGGTTATTGATCATAATCCATAACCTTAAATAATCAATGCCTTAGTAGATAACTAAATAAAAGCTACTACCTGTGCCCTCTCCGCTTTCAGCAATAGTCTTTTTTACGTTACAGGGTTAATTAGACAATTTCCCTCTCTAATACCTGTAATAAAGCATCTCGCAATATCTCAAGTCTCTGAGATTTTCCATAATTGTCTTTCATGCCATTCCCTGACCAACCACAGATAGCATTAATAATATCTCCACGTACATTAGCATCCTTAAGACGATCAGTCATTGTGTGTCTAAAGCAATGTGTCGAGTGGTTCTTAAATTTGGTCTGGAGTAATTTATTAACCGCGTTACTGCATCCAGTATGACTAAACTCTGTACCCTTAATCCACTGGGGAAAGGCAAACACTTGTCCTTTTTTCGCCTCAGATTTGATCTTCTTCGCCACCTCTAAACTCAAACCTACAAGGGGCATCTCTCTCTCTGAACTTTTAGTCTTAACATCCCTACTTTCAAGAACCCTATAACGCATATGAGGAATAGCGTGGTCTAGACAAATATCCTCCAAAGTTATTCCACCAACCTCCCCGCAACGAGTGCCTGTATCTACCAATAAACCCAAAACTTGAGCCGTTGTGAGATCGGACTTTTTAAGGATGAAAGATTTAACTATTGATAGCTGATTTGAATCGAAAACTTCCTTCTTACTAATATCCAAACCTAACCCCTTGATCTCTATATCATCAAAGGGATTTGATAAATTAAGTTCATGTAGAGCAATAGATTTGCGCATATGTCTACGAACAGTGACTAACGCCTTCCTTATGGTGCCTGTCTTTTTGCCACCATCCAGAAGCTTGTCTACTGCATCCTGTACTTGCTTTCGACGAATGAGACCCAACTGAGTAACTGGTAATATCTCAATAAAGTAATTAAAAAATCTAACAACCTCTTGCTGCTTCTTCTTTAACTGGATATCTCTTCCTGCTTTAACAACTACTCCTTTCAAAGCAGCCTCCCGAATTTCTTCAAGGGTAAGTTTCTCATTACCTTGCAAAATGTCTAACGCTCTTTGTTCGTAGGTATCAGGGGGTGAGTAATGACCACCTTGATCATATTTCAAGGCTAGATCATCCAGTAATTCATTGTAAGGATTACCGTCCACACCTCTCTGATCATTTGTAAATTGGTCATCTAACGGTATAGGAGCCAAGTTATAGCTTTCGAGGAGAGTAACAGCCCGAGTACGATCACCTGTAGAACGAAGTTGTTGAAACTCTTTATCGTAACGAGAGGTTAAAGCTTGGCACTTCTTGATAGCTTCAGATTCGTTAGAAGTTTGAAGTGAATGGACATGTTCCCTCTTACCTTTGTACAGATCACGAAGGTCTTTAGGGATGCCTTTTCTGAAGTAATAGAGGCCAGAAGAACGGCGTTTTAGATGCTTTACAGTCAAGGTTATACAACCAAGTTTTAGAGAGTAAGGAGGCATCATCTTACCCCAGAGATGGAGCAGAAAAAACAGAGGTTTTGTAACCTATTTTGTAACCTATCCTCTAAGCTAAAAACGACAAAACCCCCGGTATACGGAGGTTTTAGGCTACTACTAAGTAGTAAATTGGCGCACTCGGAAGGATTCGAACCTTCGACCGCTCGGTTCGTAGCCGAGTACTCTATCCAGCTGAGCTACGAGTGCGTTGTTAAGGGCGCGTAATATAAGAAAGTGAGCGTTTTTAGTCAAGCCGAAATACAGTATTCTCTATAATTAGCTTGTATAACCCCAAAGAACAGGATGGCTGGTTTGCGGAAAAAAGAACCCTACCCAGTATCTGTTGTACTATACAGAAATACAACAATAACACGTGATAAGTCTGGCGCTTCAGTAGGGAGTAACGTCTATGATTCGAATCGCAATCAATGGCTATGGTCGTATTGGCCGCAACATACTCAAGGCCCTATATGAACGGCCCGAGCTAAAAAAACAGATAGAAATTGTCGCCATCAATGACCGCGGCGACGTGGCAATCAATGCCCATCTAACTCAGTTTGATAGTGTTCATGGACGTTTTCAATACAAGGTTGAGCATGACTCGTCTTCTCTGATTATCGGCAATGATCGCATTAAAGTATTTTCAGAATTATCACCCAACAAACTGCCATGGAAGGCCTTGGAGATCGATGTAGTCTGCGAATGCACGGGCGTATTCACCGATAGAAAGGCAGCTGCGGGGCACATTGCTGCTGGCGCCAAAAAGGTACTAGTGTCCGCGCCTGGCAATGATATGGATGCAACGATAGTCTTTGGTATTAATGATCACATCCTGACGAAAGAACACCAAGTTATCTCCAATGCATCATGTACGACTAACTGTCTTGCCCCCTTAGCCAAACCACTACACGATAATCTCGACATTCAATCGGGGTTTATGACAACCATTCACGCTTACACAAACGACCAACATCTCACTGATGTATACCACACCGACCTTTACCGCGCGCGCTCAGCCACTCAGTCTATGATTCCCACAGGAACTGGCGCAGCAAAAGCCATTGGTCTGGTGTTACCAGAACTTGCCGGCAAGTTGGATGGCATGGCCGTACGAGTGCCTACAGCTAATGTCTCCTTAGTTGACCTAACGTTTGTGGCAAACAAAAGTACTTCCATTGATGAAGTGAACCATATTATGGAAAAGGCAGCGGAAGATGACCAAAATAAGGTACTTAGTTATGTCAATCAACCGCTTGTCTCAATAGACTTCAACCACAGCACCTATTCCAGTATCTTCGATGCTAGCCATACTCGCGCAGAAGGGAAGTTAATAAAAGTGCTTGCTTGGTATGACAATGAATGGGGGTTTTCAAACCGTATGCTCGACACAGCCATACGACTTGCCAACACCTAACAATATGATACTACTGTAAAAATAATTGTTACTCTACAGCACCATCTACTTAAGAACAGTTAACCTGTTAGGTTGTTGCCTTATAAGCGATCATAACGCAGGAAGATAAATTTTTGTCCACACGAAAACCTCATGCTGAAGCATAAACCCAGAAAAGGATTAGGAGTTTAGATTGACTAATACCAGCTATGGAATACCACCCACAAGCCTGCCTGCATGGCTTGAGCTAAAAAATTTGGCACGAACAATCAAAACTAAAAGTATTCTCGAACTATTTGATAGCGATGCATTGCGTGCCCAACACCTATCCATTAAACATGGCGAGCTCTTCCTCGATTACTCCAAAAATTTCATCAATGATCAGGTAATGTCGTCCCTGCTTTCTCTGGCCAAGCAGTCGCAACTCAAAACACATACAGAGGCCCTGTTTAACGGCGAGGCCATTAATACTTCAGAGCAAAGGGCCGTATTGCATATGGCTCTGCGCGGCAATAAAGAGGATAACTACCTTCACAACAATGAACCCGTTTACGATCAGGTAGAACGTGCGCTAAGCCAAGTATCAGCCATAAGCCATCAGCTTAGAGAAGGCTCTTGGCTTGGTTCCACAGGAAAAGCGATAACAGATGTCATACATATAGGGGTTGGAGGTTCAGACCTTGGCCCTAGAATGGCCTGCCAAGCACTGCGTCCTTATAACCATAGTTCAATTAACGTACATTTTGTTTCAAATACAGATGGAGCAGAAGTTCTATCAACCATTAACAAACTTAACCCAGAAACAACGCTTCTAATTATTGTTAGTAAATCCTTCTCCACACAGGAAACTATGCTTAATGCAAAAACTGCATTGGATTGGCTTCAAAACTCCTTAGAATTAGCTCAACCCCAATCCTCTAAACATGTCATTGCCGTCACTGCTAGCAGAAACAATGCTGAAAAATATGGCATAAATCCAACAAGAATCCTCGAGTTTGAAGAATGGGTTGGCGGCCGATTTTCTTTATGGTCAAGTGTAGGCTTATCGGTGTCCATCTGTATTGGACATGATAATTTTGTAGCTATGTTAAATGGTGCAAGAGAGATGGATATTCATTTTAGATCATCCCCGCCTGAACAGAATATGCCCATTATATTGGCATTAATTGGTATTTGGCATAACAATTTTATCAATGCACATACACAAGCAGTAATACCCTATTGTGAACGATTAAAATTACTTCCAGCCTATTTACAACAACTCGAAATGGAAAGTAATGGAAAGTCTGTATCCCTTAGCGACGAAGCAATTGATTATTCCACAGCACCTATCATTTGGGGACAACCAGGCACTGACAGCCAACATGCTTTCTTTCAGCTGCTCCATCAAGGTACCCATTACGTACCTGTTGATTTCATAGGGTTTATAAATGACCCCTCCAGCAATAAAGAACATCACAAGTTTTTATTAAGTAATTTAATCGCACAGGCCTCAGCATTAATGACAGGAAGGCCAATTAATAATCTTGCTCCACACAAGGCGTACCAAGGCAACAAGCCTTCAAACACGCTATTAATTGACGAGTTAACCCCTAAAAACTTTGGTGCCATGATTGCTCTTTACGAACACAAGGTCTTTATTCAAGGAAGCATATGGAATATCAATTCGTACGATCAATGGGGCGTCGAACTAGGCAAGGAAATGACTAAAAAAGTTCTAAGCGAAAAAGCGATGGAGGACCCATCTATTGACGCATCCACTCACCACCTCCAAAACTATATCCAGGCTCACACAAAATAAGGCCATCAACTGATGCCATCTACACTTGGCTATCCTTTGTATTCAATTTTTATATTTACTCAACATCATCACAACTCACGCCTGTATAAACCGAGTCTGCTGCGTAATCCATATTATCGTTACTTACTCTTGGGCTAGTTCTACAACTCACAAATACATACCAGATTTAAATTCTCTTCATCCATAAAAAAAGGCCCCCAAAAGGGCCTTTTTTTATGGATGTAACTTTAAAGTAAACCTTTTAGTGATAGTAAATATTTAACTTCTTCATTATCTACTATCAACTAAAAGGATGATCTACGTACTATCTGTTTTCATTAAAAAGAAATTTAGGTTTGCAGATATACGCTAGTGCTGGCATCAAGAACAATGCACTGAGTGCAGAAACTGTCAACCATAGACCAATCAACATACCCATTTCTGCTTGGAAGCGCAGAGAAGAGAATAGCCATACACAGACACTGGCAATCAATACAAAGGCTGTTACGAGAACACCACGTCCAGCACAGTGCAGCGACAGTGAAATCGCTTCAAGGTGTGTTTTACCACTATCGTATTCACCTTTGATTCGGTCACAGATATAAAGTGCATAATCCACACCTAGACCAATACCCAGTGCAGCTACCGGTACTGTATTGATATTCATACCAATATTCTGCCAAGACATAAATGCAAACGTTACAAGGTTTGCCAATACCACTGGAACCATAAAGAACATACCAGCAATACTAGAGCGATATACTAGGATGCACATCATAACCAGAATGAAGAGTGCCAGCGCAATAGATTGAATCTGCCCTGAAAGAATCACTTCGTTAACCGCCGCGATTACACCAATCGTTCCGCCCGCCAGACTAATCTTAACATCTGGGTTATCAGCAATAAATTGCTTAACACGAGCAATGGCTGTTTGAATTGTCTTACCTTGACGGTCAGCAAAGAACATTGTGATCGAAGCATTCATACGGTTAACATCAGTGAAGCGGTTAAGGTCACCAGGTTCAGCAGCCCTTTCGTACATGTAGATCAACTCAGCATTGTTAGTAGTTGTTTCACCAAGCTCAGCGTATCTAAAGTTACCTTCACGGAGTGTCTCATTTACAGAAGGTAGAATATCTGAAAGAGAAATACTACCACCTATCTCATGCTGTTCTTCCATATAACGCTGGAACCTCAACATGGTATCGAGAACATGAACATTCTTAATCTGGTTCTTTTCTTCACGACCAACAACCACAAACATTCGATCAGCACCCGGAAACTGCGTATTAATTGCTAATGAATCAGCGTTATAACGCGCGTCAGGCCACAATATGGGTGAACCAGGGTTTGCATCACCTACTGTCAAGTGAACCGCTTTAAATCCACAAACAACAAAGAGTACAGCTGCAATAGCTACAACTACATACCTAGCTTTGGTAGCCACAATACTCACACACAGGTTGAGGAATGGACGAATAACCAGACGATCTAAATTCAGTGGATGTGCGTAAGACTTCGGTTTTTTAACCCAAGACAACAACACCGGTGTAACAATAATGGAGCTGACAGCTACTGTTGCCACCCAAACAACCGCTAAGACAACCAATTTTTGTAGCAACGGAATTGGGCTGATCGCAACTACTGTTACACAACCCGCATCTGTACCAATACCAAGCAGACCAGGCCTTAACAGATCTTTCAAGGTCACTGTAGCAGCTTTGTATGAATCCAAATCTTCTTCATGACCCTTAACAGAGTCAATCTCTTCATGGAAACGAGTAATCATCTGCACCGAGTGTGAAACAGCTCGAGCAGTAATTAACATAGCAACCACGACAACCAGAGGATCAAAATGGATCCCTACCATTTTTGCCACACCCAGCGCCCAAATTGCACTGATTGCACCAGACAAAAGAGGTAAAAGTGTTCCACGCCATGTTCTGTTGATCAGGAACAAAAGAACCAAGAAAATCAGGGCTGCAATCGTTACCAGTTTCATTGTTTCTGGAAGATAGTGATTTACCCAACCATAGAGGATAGGATTACCCACGAGAGCAATATCAACGGCATCATTATCTAGCTTTTCAACAAGATCATAAGCTTGTTCATACGCAAGATTGTAGTCCAGAATGTTATCAAAAAAGTCTACTGTAATTAATGTCGCAGATAGATCTTTTGATACAAAGGGACCATATACCAATGGGCTACGTAATATTGCTTCTTTTATCCGCTCAATATCAGCCTGACTTTCAGGCAGGTTAGGCCACATGTATGGGAAGCTTTGAATCCCCTCAGTGGATGCGCGGACCTCTTTCAGCTTCTTACCCGCAATGGAGAAGATCTGAAATTCATTAATTGCATCAATTTTATACAAACCCTGAGTAAGGGCATGCACTTGTTCTAGAACGGGCATCTGAAAGATGTCGCCCTTAGTTGATTGGATCATGAAGGTGATAATACTTGTACCACCAAAGGTTTTCTTAAACTCTTCATGAACCTTGATGTAAGGATGACTTCCAGGCTGTAAATCCTCGAAGACGGTTTTCACGTCAATGCGCACTGCAAAGGTAGCTAGAATCGCTGTAAGGACAAGGACTACTGCCAGTACAGTTTTTCTAGACTTCATACAGAAAATTGCAAATTTTTCTATCATTCTATTCTCCAACAACCCGAAATTGCATGGATGGGCGAGCCCTAATAATTAATTATTTTTAAAAAAACTTACTCGGCGTACAACACCCAAGTTTTGTTTTTTATATCCAATGAACCTACAGTAGCACCGACAGCAAGGCCTTTATCACCCACAATTTCCATCTCTGTATGGGATGTATAATCCGTAGTAGAGATATTCATAGGCTCAAAATTCTTCAGGTCATCAGTAAATGTCATCCACTTACCTTTGTTACCTATGGCTACCCATCTATCAATCGCATCAGACCATTGGATATCCATCATATGCTCCGTCATTCCAGATTGCTCTGGAGACACATATTTCCAAGTCTCACCACCATCATTAGTGCCGACTACAACTCCAGCCAGTCCAACCATTACGATTTCTTGAGGGTTCTTTGCGTCAATTGCAGCAAAACTGTTCGGACTATCAGTAAATATTTCTTCCCAGGTTTTACCGTTATCTATACTTTTAAATATTTGACCATATTCAGCAGCAACATAAATTGTATTGGCATCTACCTTGACGACATCATTCATAAAGATATCGTTCTCTTCACGTAGACGTGTCCATGTTTTTCCATAATCCATGCTACGAATAATTGTGCCCATCTCACCAACAGCTAAAGCCTCACCACCTGGATAGGTATGCACTTTAAGCAATTTGTTGGCTACCTCTGATTTAGGTGAATCCACAGACACCCAAGTTTCACCCTGATCTTCTGTCATGAGAGTAATACCACCATTACCCACGGCAACAGCACGATCTGCATCCCAAGCAGATACATCCTGAAGATGTACATCAACAGTAGAATCTTGGTTTTCCCAGGTTTTCCCTCCATCTTTGGTAATTAACATTTTTCCATAATTACCGGCGGCCAAGTATAAATCCCCATCAACATGAGTAACGCCGAAGATGTTATCCCTGACATTAATTGGTGCAGAAACTACTTCTTCTATCACTGCCTTAGGTTTCACAAAAATACCCGCCCAAAGCAACACAGCAACAATAGCCCAAGGCAATATTGAAACCAGTGTAAGTAAAATCTTTTGTACTGCTGACTGTTCTTTTGCGCCTGAAGAATCAGACGTTTCAGAATCAGCGAGACCCTTTCCAGCAACGTTCATAACACCCCCAAATAATCTTACATAGTCCAAAAGAGACCATAATAATCTTATGTGTACTGACCAGCTATTATTTATTTTATAAGAAATATTCCGGGTGAAGACTGCCAGCTAAAAACATTTAACCAGCAGCTTCACTCGGAATGATCTAGATCGGTATTAACGCGCCAGCTTAATCAAAGTTTTAAGTGACACATCTTGTTCCTCAACACCAGCAGGGTTAGCTTTCATGTTGGAAGACCAAGTCGTAGAGAACTCAGCTTTCCAATCAATGATGTGACCAACTACAGGAATCGGTGCAGCATAACCGTCATCACCCCAATCGACACGGTTTTGGAAGATAAAGCTTTTCCAGAACTTGCCGTTTTTATCGTAAGCTTCACCCAGGTATGGACGAGGGTAGTCAACTTCCATATAAACGATTTTCTTACTGTAGGGATGTTCATCGGGAGGAGTACCCTCGATTACCCAGACTTCACGTGGTTCCCACTGAACTTGCTCGTTAGGGAAGAAGTGAGGAGCCGTATCCATATCTACTGCAGGGAATTCCTTAATGGTGTTTTTAAACGCCAGGTCTACAGTAATCAATGGAGCGTGAGCGATAGCGAAGATCCAACGCTTACCTGTCAACTTAACATCTTTATACTTAGTAGGTACCGCATCCCAAATATCCCAATCATCATACAGTTGCACTGTACCACCGATTGGATCCATCCAAGCGTTACCAGACAGACGACGCGCACGACGTACAGACTTCAGGTATGCCCAGACATCATCTGGAGTTTGAGCCGTTGGATCGTTGTAACGGATAGAGAAGATGCCGATGCCTTTAATATCTTGCGGATAAATTGCAACTAGTACAGTTTTTTGCAAGATAGTGCCATCACCTTCTGAAACTGGACCGCCATCTAGACGACCTTCCATGTAGTAACGACGAGCCCACCAACGCTGAATACGCTCCATACCTTTATGAGCATCCAAGAACACCCAAGAGATGTGACGCAAATCCATAGTTGCACCATAAGTAGGTGAACGCAGGTTCCAGATCAGTTTACAACCTGCAGCAGGGTCATCCATTTTGACATCTTGTGGATCGAAAAACATACCAGCTTTCCAGCCACTTACCACACCACATGAAGTACCTTCAGGAGCTGCGCCATAAACCACATTGGCTTTACCATCTTGAGTAGCTTGCATGTACTTCGGATCCATTTCGATAAACTCTGAATGACGAGTATTAATCATCAGAGCCTTCTCACGGATCATCCACTCAACGTTATCAGTTATCATGCTGCCAACTGTTTTACCTTCAAAACATTGGTCTTTAAGCTTATCGAAATTATCCGCTTTAATAACTGTACCCGCTGGCATTTTAGTACCAGTACAGCCGCCCAGAGCCTCAACAGGTGACGGAGTACCATCCCAGCGACCTGCTGCGGGTGGCTCACCGTAAAACTGTGTATTTGGCTTGGTGCCATCTGCAGTTTTAGCCACATAATTTTGCGGCTTATCTTTGTCACTTTTGTCAACCGCAGCAAGGGCAGCAAAAGGCACCCCGACCAGCAAGCTGACAGTAACTACCGAAGTAGTTATTAATTTCTTGTACATATTAATACTCCCAGTTTTAATCAGTCTTGTTTGCGACAACCAATAAAATCATTAGTTGCGCAAACATACTCATATTATCTGCTTAGAAAATTGCTGCTTAGAACTGTCTGCTAAGTTTGAAGACCAGTTGGTTATCTTCAGCAAACCAATCCATAAAGCCAGCGCTGTTTTCTCTTTTACCCAAAAGAGCACTGCCCTCGCCATTGGATACACAATTCGCATCACAAACTTTTTTCACATCGCCGTCATTCCACCAAAGATCAGCTTCGACCTTCAGACGCCAGTCATCACCCCAGACAAATTCAACCGCAGGTATAGCAAAACCACCACCTCTGGACAGGTCAGTACCAATCACAAAGGAGGGGTTAATGGTATCACGATGGAAATTCAGCAGGGTAAAGAGGGTCAGGTAAGCCTGATGTTCCTTCTTCGGGGCACCGAAAGAGGCGAACTCTACAAGCTCATCATCGTCATCATGAGCCAATATCCACGTATCAAACAACTGGATACTGGAAAGAGACGGACGGTGTGTACCTAAGGCTTCCATCCACTTAAACTCTTTATCAATACGCAACATGATATTAATGGTATCTTTTTCCTTAACACCTTCCCAACCTGGCAGATCTGAACTCAGGTAGCCATAGTTATACGGCTTGTTAGGAATATAGGCAATTTCAGCACTTAGAGTCGCATCCATCGCAGAGTTAAAGCCATTGATGGTAAAACCGTACACATCAATTTCTGGATACATCCAGTCACCCAAGATAGACGCATTAGGTGCTTGACCACCATATATCTGAGCGGGACCTTCAGTCACATCAATTCCAAAACTACCTCTCAATTCATTTGGGTTAACTACAGGAGCAGGATTAAAGGTTTTCAGATAGGCAAACGAGTAGCCAATTGACCCCCAAGAACCATTCCAACGGATACCGTAGGTCATATCGTCCCAGTCACCACTTTTGTGACCTTCATTATATGAATCGGTAAACTGGGTAAAATCTACACCACGATAAGGGTGCGGAATCCAGCGACCACCTTCGATATTGTAGCTGCTGCCCATATCTTCTTCACGATCCCAACCTGGGCGAATGTAAAAGTTCAGACTTCCACCCAGCTCATACAGATCCACGTTGAAGTTAAACAACATTAACGGCTTGCGCCATTCTTCGTTGTTCTCATAAAACAGACGGCCACGGTAGTCATAACCACTAACCACATCCATGGCCTGGAAGAAATCACTTTCGCCCCAAACCAATTGTTGACGACCAACACGCAATAACAGGCGATCATCAAACAAGTTCACATCAAAGTAGATTTCACGCAACCAATCAAACACCTCATCCGTGGTTTCATACTGGTCCATGAAATCACCACGCTGGGGACTCGAACCACTATAGTTACCGTTCAGACCCACCGAATCCATACGCTCCTGAATATCATCCAGATAATCGGTTTGTTCCTCTTTATCAAAACGTGTGATCACTTTCCAGTTCAACGGCCCGGTTTTGATATCAAAATCCAGGTTCAGCGTTAGTTCAGCTTGAGTCATGCGCCACTTATCATCCGCGGCAGTTTCATCCTGATCCTGCAGACTAACTGCAATAGTAGAACGCAGATAACCGCTGTAATTAAAATTGAAAAACGGCGCATCTTCACCGCCATAGCCATATGCAGCCATAGCGGGGCTACTCGCTGCCATTAATCCCCCACAACCCAGTAGAAAGCCACCGACTTTCAATATACTGGTGCTTTTTTCTCTCACCATTTTCTTCTCCCACTTATTCGTTGGATATTATTTTTGCCGCCACAACTTTTATACGGCAGTACGCAATATAAACAGCTTCTACGCTAGGAGCAACAGCAGTTTTAGGCCGAAAAGGTGTATATTTCGACTTAAAAACAAACGCTTTACTAATATCACCCGTCCTAAAAAAAGCCACACCCCAGTGATGACGGGACTTTCAAGAGAAAAACGTTTTATATTCATCCGATTTAAAATCAAGATCGAACGTTTTAAGAAAAAAACGTTCTAATGGATGATTTTATGCTCACCAGCCCATATCCAGCCGCAATAGCGCCTTTACGCTGATTAACCATACCCTTCTAGCTACCCATCCCGAGATATACCCAACAATTTTCTATTACCAAACAGCATCGAATTGTTAGCCAATTACATCTAGTGTTATGATCAAGGCTATACTTCTTTCATGGGTTTTACTTCGTGTTAAAGCCTTCTATCTATAAGTCCAGCAATCTGTCGGTTTTCAATGACTATACATCCATATGTAGCTAGCACAGCCAGATCATCGTAGGAGACTATAACTTGGCACGCCTCCACACAAAGAAACCACAATTAATGGCCGATCACTCCTCGCAGAAGGATGTTGACCATGCCTGGGAAAAATTTTTGTGTACGGGGGGTAATACAGCGGACCTTCCCGTTCGAGATATCATTGCCAACTCTTGGGAGCGCTGCCTCTCTCAAGGTGTAAACCCGAAACAACAGGCTGCACCTTTAATGGCCTACGAAAGCGCCCTTCATGATCTTCAGCAGAGTAACAGCGAACTGATAGACTGCTCTCGCCCCGTCCTTGAACAAGCAAGTTTATTTTTGCGCAACCTCGAAACCATTTTATTTCTTACCGACTACCAAGGACTAAACCTTCAAATTGTGGGAGACCAAAGAACGCTCTACGACGCCAATGGCATTGGATTGGTTCCAGGGAGCGGCTGGAATGAAATAGTCTCGGGCTCCAATGCCGTGGGCACTGCCATGGCCACACGTAGACCGACTCAAGTACACGGCGAAGAACACTACTGCCAGGGCTTCAAACCCTGGACTTGTACGGCAGCAGTGATTGCTGACCCCTATGACAACCAAATGATGGGTGTTATTGATCTCTCAGGGTTATGCAGCATCTATGACAAATTCCACGTTCCCTTGGTCGTCGCCTGGGCCAGCCAAATTCAGTCAGGCTTAGCGAAAAAGACGTCAGAACAATGGAGCACTATCCTAGAACACAGCAATAGTCGATTTGGCCACTACCGAAATTCTGGGAAACTTTTATTTGACACTCAAGGAAGGCTGGTCAGCTTTTCACCCAACGCAGGAGCATCCCTTAACTCGCTAGGTATAGACTTTGACCCTGAGGCCAAGCGACGCTTGTCTCTTCAACGGTTTGGCGGAGATGAGATCATTTACCCACACGATCAAGGCTCTTGGATATCAGAGGATTGGGTCGAGCCTGTACGACACAAAGATCAAATCCTCGGCTTCCAGCTATTAATCCCTTCTGGTAGTAAAAACACACACCGCAAAGATCTTGCCAACACAGAGCTACCCCGCCCAACAAAGTCAAATTTTGACCCCTTTGAGAACATTTACGGCAAAAGCCCTTCATTCAAAGCAAGTGCTGACAAAGCTCGAAGAGCAGCATCCACTCCACTACCGGTACTTATTTTGGGGGATACGGGTGTCGGCAAAGAAATCTTTGCTCAGGCCATTCATGAATCCAGCAACTATGCCAACGGCCCCTTTATAGACCTAAACTGTGGCGCATTCTCCAGAGAATTATTAAGTAGTGAACTTTTTGGTCATGTCGAAGGTGCGTTCACTGGTGCAAAAAAAGGTGGCATGATAGGTAAAATTGAAGCGGCCAATGGCGGCACGCTATTCCTTGATGAAATTGGTGAAATGCCCCTCGAAATTCAACCCTTATTTCTCCGCGTTTTACAGGAGAGAAAGATCTACCGAGTTGGAGACATAAAACCTATTTCTGTAGATTTCAGATTAATTGCCGCCACCAATAGAGATTTAAAAAAGGCCGTCAACGAAGGGCTCTTTAGAAAGGATTTATTCTTCCGACTATCAACAGTAACGATTAGTCTCGACCCATTATCGGGCAGAAAGGAAGACATTGAGGGCATAGCCAAGCTAGTACTTGAGAGAGTCAATAAAACTCACACGATTACCCCCAAGCACTTCTCTTCCACTCTCATGACAGCCCTCAAAAACAGGGAGTGGTCAGGCAATATTCGAGAACTGGTTAACGTCGTCGAGTGTATGTGCTTCATGTCCCAAAATGAAACGCTCAATATAGATGATTTACCTGATGGTTATCGACTTGACGACGCGATGAGCAACCAACCAGTAAATACTGGAGATCTAAGCCAGCCTCTTTGCAGCCTAGATTATGCCGAAAGAAAAACTATTGAAGCGGCAGTCAAACAATCTGAAGGCAATATGACCCAAGCAGCAAAAACATTAGGAATAGCTAAAAGCACTCTGTATCAAAAGATGAAGAAGTACGGCATAGAAAAACCACGATAAGATTTCCCCGTCAAACCACCCCTCTTCTATAGGATGCTACAAACAAAGGTGACAACAAAGAGACTGCTCAATTAAACATCTCTTTCAAACTCGCTACAATTTACACATCCAAAACTACAGCCCCATAAAAACCACCCTTTTCTATCAGCTGGTGCGATTCAGCCACCTGATCCAAAGGCACACGATGAGCAATCCTGTGTTGCAACATGCCACGACCAAGATACTCTGTAATATCATCGATGGCATGCTGTTTGGCTGACTCTGGCATGGCGTAAACAAGCACCAAACGAAGCGTAAGATCCATAAACATCATTCGCCTAAATGGCAACACAGGCTCTGGTACCGCCATAGAAGAATACGTCGCTATTACCGCACCAGTATTGACAGCATCAAGAAGTCCGGGCAAATTAGCGCCAAATTCACCGTCCACTACCCGGTCGACCCCCTTACCTGACGTCATTTCTGAAATTATTCGAATAAGCTCACCACCACCATGTGGGCACACTGCATCAGCACCCGCTGCAAAACAGTGGTCTTCTGCTTGGGGATTGCTTGCTGTGGCAACAACCTGAGCACCGGCATGCTTGGCCCATTGAATGGCGTAGTGCCCCACCCGACCAGCCCCACCCGTAACGAGCACAGTTTTACCTTCAACCGAGCCATCTGAAAAAACACAACGGTGAGCAGTCATAGCAGGGATCCCCATACAAGCCCCATCACTAAAACTACTTGTGGCGGGAAGAGAAACAGCACGATTTGCAGGTAATGCGACATACTCGCAGGCCGTACCAAAGCGCCTAGCATATTGCGCCTGATAAACCCAAACTCGCTCACCCACCCTAGAAGCCGGAACCCCCACCCCTACGGATTCAATAATGCCAGAGCCATCACTATGGGGAATAACAAACCCATCATCTAATAGGCCGGGCGACGGACCAGAACGTTTTTTTACATCAGAGGGATTGACCGCAGAACAATGAATACGAACTAGCACCTCTCCGTGTGCCGGAGAAGGTTTTTTTATAGAAGAAACAACCAAAACATCTTCAGCAGCGCCTAATGCACTGAATATTGCAGCCTTCATCAGCCCCTCCTTATCATAAATATTGACCGTTATATAAGCCAGATCACAAGGAAGCTCTGAGAAATTTCAGGCTAATACATGTGCTGACCGCCATTAATTGAAAGTGTCGAGCCAGTAATAAAGCCGCCGTCATCAGCGACCAAAAACAGAACTGACCGCGCTATATCATGCGCCGAGCCTAATCGACCCACAGGAATTTTAGCAATAATCTTTTCTAGTACATCCGCCGGCACATTACGCACCATGTCGGTATCCACATAACCAGGGGCAATAGCATTTACAGTGATACCGTGAGACGCACTTTCAAGTGCCAACGCTTTAGTAAAACCGAGAATACCGGACTTAGCCGCCGCATAGTTTACTTGCCCATACTGGCCGGCCTGTCCGTTTACTGAACCAATATTTATAATACGACCGAAGCGATTTTCCCTCATGTGTTCAATCACACACCGGGATAGATTAAAGCATGACCCCAAATTTGTATCTAGCACGGCCTGCCAGGATTCAGGGGTCATGCGATGCATGGTTTTATCCCTCGTTATCCCGGCATTATTAACCAGTATTGAGACTTGGCCGATATCACGCTCTATGGCTTCGATATTAGCTTTACATGCGTCAAAATCCGACACATCAAATTTATAGGTGGGTATTCCAGTTCGCTCACTAAACGCTCTAGCACTCTCGTCGCTATTCGCATAATTAGCTACAACATTATAACCCGCCTCTTTAAGCTCCACAGCAATTGCTGCACCGATACCTCTCGTTCCCCCAGTGACTAAAGCTACCTTATACATGTCAAGACCTCTATTTGACTGATAAACCCCTAGGTCAACCTGAGGCCCATTTAATGTCAGGACTCTCAGATATCACAGGCTCTAAAACTACACGTCAATAAAAACCCAACAGTACTAAAAATACAAACCTTCTTTTCAGTAATTACCCGCTTATGCCCCAATAAACCTTATATCAAAAACAACATCCACCAAAACAATCAGCGCCTAAGTTCCCAAAGGCGCTTTTTTGTAAAATGCCTCTCCTTGAAAAGCCTTCAAAGACTGTACACAACAAAAGGTTACTTTATTCGACGAAGTACTGAGACACAGTTGGTCACCCCTGATCCGCCAATATTCACCGTCATAGCAGTTTCAGGTGTACCTTTTGCTGCTACTCCAATAGGCGCACCGGTTAGCTGCTTATACGCCAACGCATGCATTGATGCTCCTGTTGCACCAACGGGATGTCCTTTAGACTTAAGGCCTCCCGACAGGTTTATAGGGCAATCACCATCAGGATCAAACTTACCTTCCATCACATCGAACCCTGCCCGCCCAGGCAAAGACAACCCAATAGCCTCCGCACAGAGCAATTCATTCACCGTAAAACAATCGTGCACTTCAGCAAAATCCAGATCTGAAATACCTATACCAGCTTCTGTGCACGCCTGCTCGACAGCAACTCTTGTCGCCTGCAGCTCATGCAGCCTACCCTGACGCCCATTTAACATCATCCGATCAGTCACATGCCCAATACCACTTAGCTCAACAGCATTCTTAAAATTAGACTTGGCATTCTCCGTCGATGTCAAAACTACTGCCGCTGCGCCATCAGTAATTAACGAACAGTCATGCAATCTCAGTGGAGGTGCAATCATTGGGTTACTACCTTTGCCTGAATCAGGCAAGTTCAGAATAGCCTCTGCGGTAATCAGCTGATTTTTATCCGGCAAACTTCCTGGGCCAAAGTGCGCCAAAGGATTTTGAATGCCATTGCGATAGTTAAGTGCAGAAACGTGGGCCAACATAGTCCGCAACTGATCATCTGAAATGCCATGTTTTTGTTGGTATGCTGTTCCCAGTTCCGCAAACAATCCAGGAAATGTCATTCCACTGGCACCCTCATCAGGCCAGTAGGAACAGCACGCCAGAGCGTGAGTAACCCCGGGTGTATTTAACAAACTCATTTTCTCTACACCCAAAGCCAGAACATTTTTAAACCGACCCGAAGCCACTGCGTACGCTGCGTTATAAATAGCAAGAGAAGAGGTGGCGCAAGCGCCTTCAGTTCGAGTCGTAGGCTTAAAGAGCAAACCCTCTGGATCAATCTCTATCGCCAAAGGCCCAACATGCTCCTGATTGACAAACAGGGACGGAGAGCAAGAACCCACCCAAATAGCATCAATATCTTTTGCTTCAAGACCTGCATCAGCAATTGCGCCGGCACCCGCCTCAATCAACAATTCATAAAAAGATTTTAGATCTTCAACTTCACCCGTTTCGCGATCACGTTTAACGAATGCACCAAATTTTGTGTTGTATGCTCCAACGATACTAACCTTCACAGAGGAACCTCTCTAATATTTATCAAATGTTGTATATGGACAGGATAATCAGCAAACTAAAGTCTGACTGTATAAACCAGCCAAATAATACAATACTTCCGTATTAAATATTCCGACCCTGCTCATCCCAAAAAACCTTACGAATTTCTTTCTTTAAAACTTTACCCACAGGGCTACGAGGCAGTGCATCCCAAAACAGCACTTGCTTAGGAGCCTTAACACTGCCTAACCTGTCCTTGCAATACTGAACAATCTCCTGCTCATTCGGTACAGAGTCTGAGTCTTTTAGCTCAACAACTGCCGTGACCTGCTCACCCCACTTCTCATCGGGCACACCAATAACAGCACAATCTTTCACTCCCGGCAGACCCCAAATTAACTGTTCTATCTCACTGGGATAAACGTTAAATCCACCGGATATAATCATATCCCGTTTTCTATCCACTATGGATAAATAGCCTGCTTGATCAAAAATGCCCACATCTCCCGTGAACTGCCAACCACCGGTTCTAATCTCCTGGGTTGCCTCAGGATTTTTATGATACCCCTTCATCAGTAGATTACCTTTTACGGCAATCTCACCCTCTTGACCGAAGGGAAGCTTATTGCCCTCATCATCCATGATAGCCAGCTCTACATGAGGTGCCATTTTTCCACAGGAGCGCAACATTGAAGCATTAGCCGTTTCCACCGCCTCAACATGATCCTGAGGTGAGAAAAAAGTACACATCATAGGCGCTTCTACTTGACCATAGGTTTGCACCATCACCGGCCCAAATACAGAAATTGCTTCTTTAAGTTTTTCAACTGACATCGGTGCTGCGGCATACCAAAAATAGCGCAGACTCGAATAGTCATAGTTTTTAACATCATCATAAGCCAGCAGCATGTAAATGGCGGTAGGAGGCAAAAACAGGCTGGTGACTTGGTACTGCTCAATAGTGGCAAGTAATTTTTCCGGTACAAGTCCATCCATCACCAGAATGGTAAAACCCTGCAATATAGTCGCAAAAGATGCAACACCTGCCGCGTGGGACATTGGGGCAGCAACAAGATAACAACCAGGGATATCCGGTGGCGGCATCAACTCCTGCTGAATACCGATCATCGTTTTCCAAGTAGCACTTCCCCATTCGGCAAGTTTCGAGTCGCCGGTTGTACCGCCTGTAGCCAATAACGATACCACCGTCATATCTTCCTTGTATTCGGTTGACCCACAGTGATCTAAACTACGCTCAGGAGCACCTTTAAGAAAGGAAAAATTCAGACCAGCAACTTGCTGACCGTCGAGGAAAATCAGTTTTTCATCGCCAAAAATATTGGCCAGCTCAGGGTTCTGCATCACCACCCTGTCATCCAGGAACAACAAAGTTGCTCCAGACTGCTCTATTAATTTTAAATTAGCGTCCAATGTGTTTCTGACATTTAAAGGCAGCCAAATTGCACCGATACGAGAGATGGCAAAAATACAGCAATAGGCAGCAACAGAGTTTGGTGCATAGGTAGCCACCACATCACCAGAACTTATCCCCTTACGCACTAAATGGTCTGCCAAATGAACAGAGGCATAAACCATTTCTTGATAGGTTAGGGTTACATCATTTTCTAGGTCAATAAACTTGGCACTGTCTGTATTCGAACCAGACAGTGCCAAGCTATTATCGAGACAATCAACAAGACGCACACAACGTCCTATTAACTTTTCAATGTTGAAATTGTATCAAGCACAGATTCTGGTTTTGAATCCGCGGGAATTGAGAAGTAATAGAAACCATTACCTTTCCCAACAATTTCATCACCCTGCCAAAGTGGCTGACTTATATCGACACCCAGCGTGTCTGCCGAGATAGCAGACGCCGCTGGTGTGATCGCAAAATCAACATCACCTGGCACATTAAATCCATCTCCAGAAAATGGAAGCTGGATACCAACAGACCAACGATAATGCTTCGTGATATTAAAAACAGGTTGATACCAAGACAGCTCTTCAGTACTGGCTGGCATCAGCTCTTCATCTTCAACCAACAGTACACCAGACAACTCTGTCTCACTGAAATAGCGAAGAAAATCAGCTAGATACATACCCGCAGTATCTATAGCCATTTCTTCTGGCTCAGCATTATTTCCCGTGGCAGCCTTATGAGCCTTAACCAAAAGAGACCGAGGTGAAGGCACAACCAAAACTATAGGCGTTGAACCCCTATAGTTGTTACTTACAGCGGTAATAACTTCAGCCAACAACTCTCTGGGCGCAAATGCTTCCAGCATGACTTTCAGCGCATACGTTAGCCGACCTTTTTCAGCCATGGATGGAATGGCTTTGTCGTCCTCTTCCATCCAGTGTTGAAACAGATCCCAGACATCAAGTACAACCACGTCAGCCTTAACCAAGCCATGGGCCTGCCCATAAAAAGACATATAGGCCGCGGGCGAAGTCCAAGGATTTTCGCCATCACCCAGCAAGAGCTTTTTAGTGTACTCATTAAAGTTGACCCAAAGTCGGGGAGAACCTTCTCCCGACTTTAGGTATGTGACTAGGTCTAGAGCCATATTATTTCCTTGTATCCTGTGAAGGAATACCGGCTTGTTTTCTTACGGCTTCAAGCTCAGCTTCCAGTTCTTCAATCCTAACATCTTTTGGATGAGTCACATAAATAGGACCTGGGTTTTTAGCATCACGTTTGTCATCAATGCTGCCTGCGTAAACAGTGTCAAGATCACTATTCCAAGACCCATAGAATGGAATATTCTCTGGAGGAGTGTCCTTAACATGCGCTTTAACAAATTCAGCATAAGGCTTACCTTGCTGCTTACGCAGTTCACGATAATCAGCACGGAGCTTCTCGGTTGCCTCCAAGTCCAAAGCAAAAGTCTCTTCATTGAATTCAACTTTATACAGCTTTTTCGCCCAATCTGAAGTGATCAATCCTTCCTCAATATCCATAATCACATAGGTCGGATCACGCTCAAGAGGATCACCATAACCACCACCAGTACCCTGGGAGATCATGTACAGCTCACCACGCTTCGAAATATCAAAGCCCATACCCATATGGTGTGTTGAATATTTAGCATCAGGGAACGGCTGTTCATTCATAATTTCATGAATACTGTGCTTGAATTGCTCAGGATTTTTCAGCAACACATCATAAACGTCTACATCCTGAACTTTACACAGAGGATAAGAACCACCCGCATAGCCACCAAACAGACCTTGAATGGTAGGCACTTTAGAACCCTGGGTCGTGGTCATGAAGCCCCACTGATCACTGTCTTTGGTAGATGCAATCATGGTGTAGCCCATACCACCACGGTATTTACCAGGCGCTTGAGTATTAGCTGTCATCTTCTTGGAAACTAACTGAAGGAAAGGCACTTCCTCTTCATTCATTTCCTGCTCACCTATATCTGCCATGGTGGCGAAAATAGGTGATATCGCATGCTCACCATCTCGGTCCATGCGAGCGCCACCGCCCATACCGTTAAGATCTGCGCAGAGGTTACCTAACATTTCACCGTGCTGATTAACACCACCCCAAATGAAGGTGTTAATCATATTGTGCCAAGGTGCCAATACACGGGTGTATTTATCTGGACAGCTGTACAGGAACTTAGCTGTTGCATGCTGTGCTACCGTAAAGCTGTGGAAGATAGACATCAAACTTTGTGAGTTAGGTGCCGCATAAGAACAATCAACCAGCGTGCCTTCTTGAGTGATGAACTCAACGGGAGACAGGCCTGCTTGACCACGTGGTAGATCTGGCCAAATATGGTTCATAAATGCCTGACCTACCATGCCTTTCATACCAGGCAACTGAGTATTGATAGCACGGTTAGTCAATTCTGGACTCGTGCCACGGAAATCGAAAATTAGACGGTCACCTTTCTTAGTCACAGCCAAATTGATTTTTAACAATGCATTTTCACGCAGAGTACTATCCATAATAGTCTGAGTACGAACCGTCATATCTGGCCACTCAGAGATACGACGACGAACTTCAGACACCACACTCTCATTGGTATGACGCAGACAAGCTGTCAGCGCATCAGGGCCATCCGTTTCAAAGACTTCTTTAATACGCTTCTCAAGACGCATACAGGCGAATAGTTTCACCTTCATGTCTTCGTATTGCAGTTTTGGCTCACGCACTGAGTTCTGCAAGAAGGTCAGGATATCTCTTTTAATTTCGTAGTTTTCAACCACTTTGAAGGGGGACATTTTTAGCCCCTCATCAAAAGAGGTCTCAGCCATAGAAGGCATACCACCGGGTTCGATGGCGCCGTTTTCACCTTCGTGAACAGTTGAGGCTGCCCAACAGATCAACTTGCCTTCATGGAACACAGGCAAAATCATACTCTGGTCGGTGTTGTGCACGTTACCGTAACGAGAATCGTTATGGATAAAACCATCCCCTTCCCTAACGCCTACTGTGTGCTCTTCAATCCAGTTTTTAATGATGAACTTGATTGGGTGGTGGACCAACGCAGAGAAAATCAATACACCGCCCGCACTACCAATGGTCAAATCACCTGAAGCGGAGTAAATGCCAGTGATAATATCACCCCATTTTGCACCGGGCGCCGCGCCCATTTGCTCAACCATTTCAAAACCTTCCTCACACGCCGACTGCAAGCGGTCGCGAATAGAAGAAATCTGGTTAAGATCGGTGTATTTATCCATGCACGCTTCTTCTTCTGGACTACGCGGCATGATTCGATGATCACGCATAATTTCAGGGTCTGGCCCAAGAAACAATGTCGTGTCTTTCAGGAATTTCTGAATTAATTCCTGATCTTGAACTTCAGTGTCTACATTCACTTTAGTGTTCATAATAAAACTACCCCTTTAATTCTTTGCTTCTGCACGAAGGAACCAAACTGCACCCTGTTCTGCGGACACATATTTCCAACCGGGCTCAATCAAATAGGTTGTAACTTCTGACGCCACAAGTCCTGGACCCACAATCTGTGTACCAGCTGGGATGTCAGCTTTATTCCACACTGGTGTTTCAACACCCTTGCCACCACCACCGACGAAGTAACAAGTACGAGTGCTTGATGGTGAGGGTGGAGCAATACGCTCAGATTCTGGCACAGGTTTAATATGCGTGAACTTAACAGTGTCATGCTCAACATAAGAAGCAACACGAATAGTGTTGATTCGAATACCCGCTTCTGGTGCCTGACTACCTTCACCAAAACGTTTGCCATAATCCGTAGAAAACTGGTCCAGAATGTTCATGACATCCATCACAGATTTCAAAGAATGTTTAGGCACAACTACCGTGGTTTGCACCAATTGGTTACCGTAGCGCATGTCCAACTCAAGGGAGTGCTTGATATCATCAGCATTAGAACCCTGACGCAACAGATCGTTTTGACCCCGCAAGCTCAATTCAGCCACGATATCGTTAAAGCGTTTGTAGTTATCAAACACCTTACGAGAAGTGGAATCATAAAGAACCATAAACAGTGAGGATTCATGAATATGCATCTGGTGCATATTACCGGCGCCTACCGCCGAGAATACGGAGCTCATGGGAGTAGCCAGAATCCTGTCGATATTCAGATTAGAGGCAATACCACAACAGTGCAGAGGACCATTGCCGCCATAAGCCAGCATAGTGAAGTCTTCAGGGTCATAACCGCGCACACGCAACTCAGTGTTTACACCGTTAGCCATGTTGCTATCAACTTTCTCTTTGACCAGCAGAGCAGCTTCAATCACCTCAACATCCAGATCGTCACAAAGAGCTTCTTCAATGGCAAACAAAGAACGTTTCGGATTCAGAGGAATACTACCACCCGCATAATTTGCAGCATCAAGATAACCCAACACTAAATCAGCGTCGGTTACCGTTGGCTTCATACCACCACGGTCGTAGCAAGCAGGACCGGGGTCAGAACCAGCACTCTTCGGTCCAACCGCCACGGCATTGTACATACGGTCAAATGATGCGATAGAACCACCACCAGCACCCAAGGTCACCAAGTGAACCATAGGAACAGAAACCAACCAACGGTCGATAACCGGGTTAAAGTCATAGTGCTTAATACCACCTTCAACCACGATACCAATATCGTAACTAGTACCACCCATATCCGTTGCGATCACACTGCCAAGATCCGCTTCTTGCGCCAAATGCTCTGCAGCACTGATACCAGAAACAGGTCCAGAGTGAATCGTTTGCAATGCATCAGTTGAGTTCAACTGAGCCATACCACCAGAATTATGGATAACCAACATGGGTTTTGTATAGCCATGTGAACGAAGATTTTGCTCAAGCTGGCTCATAGCGTGATACATCGTCGAGTGCAGATAACCATCAACAATAGCTGAAGTTGCACGCACATATTCACCCTTACGACCCGCTACACGGTGAGACAAAATAACAGGGATGGAACCCAGCAAATGGGTTGGATACTCTTCCAGTAGAATTTTCTCTACTTGTTTTTCGTGGGCAGGATTAACAACAGAGTTAACCAAGCAAACTACAATAACCTGAGCGCCTTTATCAACCAGCGTCCTTACCTTAAGGCGAAGATCGGCTTCATCCAGCGGCATAACCAGCTCACCTTCAAAACCCAAACGCTCACGCACGCCTTCGATCATGTGTGGTAATACTAATGGTTCCGGACGCTGAGCATCAGGCAAGTTTTGCTTGCCCATCTCATCCAAGCCTTCACCATAACCACGCCCTCGGCTCAAAGGAACCATTGCCTCAAAACCAGCGGTAACTAACATACCGATACGCGGGCCATTGTGCTCGATCAGAGCATTAGTACCCAGTGTTGTTGCATAACGAACAGAGTCAACACCTGCCAGAATCTCTTCCATAGAGATATCTAATTCGGTATACGCTTTTTCAACAGCTTCATTGAAGCCCAGAGCGAGATTGTGATGAGTCGTCAATGCTTTAGTTTCAATGTACTTACCATCCCAGACCACAAAACAGTCTGTAAAAGTACCACCGATATCTACTGATATACGCTTCATAATATTATTTCCTAAAACTCTATAACTATTAAGTTATTCACTTGTTGAACAAGCCATCCCTTTACTCAAAACATCTACATACGAAGATAATGAGCGGCAATGGCAATAGTTATCAATGATTGTGACCGTGAGTTCTATCCACCAAAACATTGGGACCTTTAACAGGCTCCAGTATTTCTTCGCGGTGACTCCACTGCTCTTTCAGGGCATCCACATCCACTTCCATATCGTAGAGCGGCTCATGGCCAGGGAAGGTGTACTCAACCTCCATCTGGGTACCACAGGAGGGGCAGTAGAATTCATAAATACTGACCCAGTCCTTATCAGGACAGAAGGTAAACTTGTATTTATCAGGATCGATTACCGAAGGATGTATATCTTCGGGATTACGTTTATAAACCAGCAATCCTTCTTTGTAGTTACCACGGGCCGAACCGACCTCATGATCACAGACGCGACACTCCCAATTTTCTGTTTCCAGATCAATGCGGAGATATTCAGTCATCAAAACTTTCATTACACAGCCCCCTTGGTCAAACAAATGTCGCCCAATTCAGTTACAACAAATTCCCAGCCCTCTCTTACCAAACAGGTAAAAAATTCTTCTTCAATAACAGCTGGACCTACGCCATGGTCGCCTGGCTTCATACTATTTACGTCGTAAACTGGCACATCTGACCATTCTTTGTCATCACCAAAAATCGAACGGTTTTTTGAAGACTGGGCAGCATTCGCCTTTTTCACTTCAGCGTGACTATCACTTTCAACTCTCAACGCTTTACGAGCCGAAACTTCTAGCGTCACTGCATCAGTCGGAGAAAGTGCCTGAGGAACAGTAGCACTGCCATCCAATACATAAACAGATTCTGCACCTTCCTTTTCGCTTACTAGCTGAGCACTAACTTCATATTCACCTTTGGCATAACCTTCGGCAAACATATCTCGCTCAGCACGCTCTAGCAGCTGCTCATAGGCTTTCGATAAAGTTTCTTGTTTCTGATCAGAAAGCACTACTTGATAGCTCTGGCCAATATCACAAGAACCAATACCATAAGCACTGAAGACAGCGGCAGTTTTTGGTACGTATACTGTTTTGATGCCACATTTGTCTGCTGCACCACAAGCATTCATCGGGCCTGCACCACCAAAGGCAAGCAGCACCGTGTCTTCTAAAACTTCACAAAACTTACCTAATTCATTAGCCACCTTCTGCTCATACGCATCGCGTAATTGCAGTAAAGCATCATCAACAGACACACCCAAAGGACCAGCAATGTTCTCAGCAATTGCAGCACGAGCTCGGTCAATATCTAATGCCAAACCACCGCCAAAAAAGGTAGAAGGGTCAAGCAGGCCCATCAGCAAATTTACATCTGTAATGGTTGAATTCTTACCACCACGCCCAAAGCTAGCAGGCCCAGGAACAGCACCCACACTCTCTGGCCCAACCTGGATAGTTTTATCTTGAACAGAAAGAATTGAACTACCACCAACACCGGGGCTATTAATTTCACAAAGAGCAAAGGTAATGGGCACATTTTCAACCATACCCCTACGATCTTCATTAACCTCGTTTCCAACCACATGACCAATATCTGTTGTGGTGCCACCAACGTCCATAGAAAGAACATTAGGTAGGTTGTATTGCTTACTGAAAGCTTTTACACCCTCCATACCACCACGGGGACCTGAGCTGTATGTTTTCAGCGCAATGGTTTTTGCCACACGGGATGCATCACCATCGTTGCGGAAAATTAACAGTGGGTTTTTAGTACGATATTCACGCAGACGATTTTCTGCGTTGTAAAGGAAGCTTTCCATGGCTGGATGCAAGAAGGAATTAATTAGCGCTGTCCAAGCACGGCGGTCTCCCGACACATCATCTGCCAGCTCACTGGCAAACAACATAGGCACAGCGCCTAACAAATGGCGGGGATAGTTTTCAAATGCCACTTGCTTAAACAGTGACTCGTGCTCACTCGCATTATCAATGTCAAAACAAACTACAACACGGTTAGCTCCTTTTGAAGTGAGTCGAGTAATAACTGTTGCAGTTTCTGCAGCTTTTGCTGCATCGCTCAGGTCGTCAAGGTTAATTTCTTCAACCCTGCCTCCAACGAAAAAGTCGTAAAGTTCTGGATCGTGGGAACGCACACGTTCAACCAACCCCGTGTTATCTTTATTGATAACCAGTCCCAATTTTGGGCCTTTACGCTCCACAATGGCATTGGTGCCTTGAGTGGTAGAGTAACGAATGTGTTCTACTTCAGCCAACAGTCTGGCTACATCCTCTTCACCATAGACTACTTTAGAGACGGACTTTAGACCTTCAAAAAAACATTTACTTAAATCATAAGGCGTCGTTAACGTTTTAGTTTTATAAAAATCGTTACCGTTAATCACACAGATATCTGTGAGAGTACCGCCATTATCGATATTAATTAGCATTCCCATATCGAGTTACCTTAAGTTCTAGCTTACGAGATTAATTATGGTTTTTTAACTTGTCACGTGACGTCGCTGTTACAGCAATGCCACGAACATTCATTTTAATGAGCAAACTTCATGCCATCTCAAGATAACTCACGAAAAAAACCCTAACCTATTGAATTTTAAATTTTTTTATTTTTTTATTGACTGCAACTGTTAAAGCAAAATCTGTCCGCAAATCAAACACCTGTTTCACTTCGCTACACTTTTACCCACAGAACCCTCAAGGAGGCTAAACCTATTAGAAACATGTTTTCGTCTCCAATCAAAGAGAAAGTCAGCTATTCAGCTTCAGGTGTAAACGCTATGCGACATTATAGATACGACAATACTCTGTTAGAAAAACCATTAAGAAATTTTAGACCAATAAATAACAGCCTATTCCGACCCAGCTTGTTACTAGGCTTGATAAAACTCCAAATAAAATTCAACATCGCCCATTGCAGGCTTTATTTCATGCACAACACTAGGCGCCATCACACCATACAAATACTCATCTAAAACAAAGCCAACGGCAGGATCAGAATGAATCAAAAACTGCAGCAGGCCTTTTTTAACGACCAATTTCGCCCAGAGACCACCCTCAACGATATAACCTAAACTAAACTGCTCAGGCATGGTGTCCCGATTATATAAAGGTGATATTTCTGCCAGATGCAATTTGTCCGGCAGCACGGGCATGTCGCATGCCACACACTCCTGCACATCGCCAACATGCCCCTTCCGCTTCACAGCAGAACCAATCCATGAACAATTCTGATAAGGAGGATTATGTTTCATCGTTACCCCATGACCACACTCCAAATCTGCTACCCACTCTTGGAAACGATCAAGGTGAAATCCGGTGATAGCTCTTTTCATGCATTACCTCCCTATCTTATTTAAAACACACCACAACACTGCCGAGGTCAAACCTTCTCTATTAACAATTATAGGTAATATTTTGATAGGGAGAAAAAGCTTATACCTTATCAACCTCAAGCAAGCTTTTCTTATCCACGTTATTATTAACGACAAGCTACGACTTAGTGTCAGCAATCAAGGGGTTTGTGAATAACCATTCTCGAGCAGTTTCAGTGATCAATGCTACCGCGGGATGGGCAGTTTTTCGCTCAACAGAAATTGCATAGAATTCTTCTCTCACATCATTAGTCTGCCCAACAGCCACCACGCCATGTTGCTTTTCCACTTCACCGGCAATGGCCGTCGGTGCTATAAAGACACCAACCCCAGCCTGACCAAAGGCTTTCATCAGAGCACTATCATCAAACTCGCCAATGATCCTTGGGTGGATATGTTGACGATCCAACCACCGCACAAGATGATCTCGAACTACAGTCATGTCCCCTGGCAACAACAAAGGCATACCGCTAAGATTGTCTGGAAACCCGTTTCCTAACTTGTCAGCCAACTCCGGAGTTGCAAAGAAAGTAACACCACAATCACCGAGCGAGCGACTAAAGCCAGGCACGCTCAGATCAAGAGGAATCGGCCCGTCGGCGATCACTAAATCAAGTCGGTGTATGGCCAAGTCATCCAGCAAAGAATCAATCGTGCCTTCTTTACAAACGATACGAATAGGTTCCAGCAACTCCAACACTGGTGCCAACAAGCGGTAGGCAATGGACTTGGGTACCACATCTGTCACCCCCACATTGAACATGAGTGGACGCTCATCGGGAAGGTTGCGCAGCATTTCTTTTAGCTCGCTTCCCAATGAAAAAATATCTTCGGCATAACTCAACACCATTCGCCCCACCTCGGTCAGCTCCAAGTTACGCCCCACCCGAGAAAACAAGGATTCCCCGAGGTGCTCCTCCAGAAGACTAAGCTGGCCACTGATCGTCTGAGGTGTCAGGTGTAACCGTTCACTCGCGCGTGTAACGCCTCCAGATTTTGCCACTACCCAGAAATAATACAGGTGTTTGTAGTTAATCATGACAGAGTCCAACAGTTCGATTAATACGAAGTATATGAAAATTATATTCGACTTTTCCTTATTTTAAAATCGACCTAGCCTTGTCCTCTGATAATGACTAAAGCAAATAAAGGAGACAACGATGCAAATCGTGATTCAAGCGGATAATTTTACGCTAACAAATGATCTGGAAGACTATGTAAAACTGCATTTGGGATTTGATGACAGCGGACAATACGACCAAGTAGAACATGTATTGGTCAAACTATCTGAAGTAAATGACGAAAAAGGGAACAAACGTAACAACTGCTTCGTGGAAGTAGTGCTCGAAGGAATCCCTACGCATATAGATGTTCAAAACACCGAAGATGACATGCACTATGCTATCGATCTTGCCGCTAAGCGCGCACGTAAAACAGCATTACTTTGGCTGAGACGCTATGGAGCAAAATCCGCATAGCCAATAAGTCTAGGTCTACCAAAAATACGAGCTTGATTATCTCGGCCCCTAAAAAATAAGACGTAGAGTGTAGTGAGGGAAAAAACGTTTAACAGTAAATAATAAAAAACCCGGCAAAGCCGGGTTTTTTATTTATGGCGGTGAGGGAGGGATTCGAACCCTCGATAGGGTATAAGCCTATACTCCCTTAGCAGGGGAGCGCCTTCAGCCGCTCGGCCACCTCACCAATTCTCTAGTCCACTTAAATCTCTAAGACAAATACATACACCACCTAAAATTGAGGCGGCATAATAACAATACCATCTAAAAAATCAAAGCGGATTGGGCTATTCCTGCCCTTCTTTCTCCTGCTGGATTCGTTTGTAGATTTCTTCCCGATGAACCGAGACATCTTTCGGAGCATTTACGCCCAAACGAACCTGATTTCCCTTAACTCCAAGTACGGTGACACTAACATCATCACCAATAATTAAAGTTTCACCAACACGTCGAGTGAGGATTAACATGATAGAACTCCTATTTACTGCCAAAATTCAGCAAAATGCGCTGAACGTCCTGTTTTTCCCTGGCTTTTATTGTTTTAGTGTAACCAAGCAAGCTTGTTCCGATAAAATCACAACACCGAATCAGCTAACAGACTATACCAATCATTCCATATCAGGGTAAACAGTTTGCACGATTTCTATCCCTTATCCTCCGCCCCCAGATCAAAAGCACTATGCAAACCTCTCACGGCCAGCTCTAGGTAACGCTCATCAATGACAACCGTAATCTTAATTTCTGATGTACTGATCATCTGGATATTAATATTATCTTTTGCCAACGATTCAAACATCGTTGCAGCTACACCGGCATGTGAACGCATCCCCACGCCGACCAACGCAACCTTGGCGATATTCGCATCACTCTCAACCGTTGTAGCGCCAAGCTCTTTTGCCACCGCATTTAAAACTTCCTCTGCTTTATTCATCTCATTTCGATGAACAGTAAATGTCAGGGAAGCCGTTTTATCCTGAGCGACGTTCTGCACAATAACGTCAACTTCAATGTTAGCCCGACCCACAGCACCCAAAACGCGAGCAGCGATACCGGGTACATCTGGAATACCACGAATAGTAAGTTTGGCCTCATCGCGATTAAATGCGATACCTGAAACAACGGGTTTTTCCATATCGTCATCATCCTCTAGTGTAATCAACGTACCCGCGCCATCTTCAAAACTCGATAACACACGCAATGGGACTTTATATTTACCGGCAAATTCTACTGCACGAATTTGCAATACTTTAGACCCCTGGCTGGCCATTTCTAGCATTTCTTCAAAGGTAATTTTATCCAGACGACGAGCTCCTTCCACCACACGAGGGTCGGTGGTATAGACGCCATCCACATCAGTATAAATTTGGCACTCATCAGCTTTTAGAGCCGCAGCTAATGCCACAGCGGTAGTATCGGAACCACCGCGCCCCAAGGTGGTAATGTTGCCCTCATCATCAGCACCTTGAAAGCCTGCAACCACGACGACCTTACCTTGAAATAAATCCTGCTCCATACGGTGCACATCAATACCCTGAATACGCGCCTTGGAATGAGAATTATCTGTGAGAATTCGAACCTGGCTACCGGTATAGGATTTTGCATCAAAACCACGTTTGTGTAAGGCCATACTCAACAGCGCGATAGTAACTTGCTCACCAGTGGAGACCAGCACATCCATTTCCCGGGGGCTAGGCTCTTCGTGAATATCTCGAGCCAGGGCAATCAAACGATTGGTTTCGCCGCTCATGGCAGAAACGACCACCACCACGTCATCACCGCGATGACGAAAACCAGCAATTTTTTCGGCTACAGCCTCGATTCGATCAGTGGTACCAACCGAAGTACCACCGTATTTTTGAACGATTAAACTCATGAACTCTTTTAACTCAAGAATGTTATTACAAGTCTATTCAACCCGTTAAAGTTCCTACTTAAAGGCTATCTGCTAACTACATTAAGGGCTGAAATGATCTTGTAAAAAAGGTCGGCAATTAAACACCAAATCAAGATCAAAGTTAAGGGGCGAAGTGAGAGAGACGGGTTCTCAGTTAGGACTACAGGTCCACTGACAAACAAAACCCCTCCTTCAATTAACCCCCTAGCTTTTGCTCTACCCAGCCAAACACGGAATCAATAGCTACGGGCAATGCGGCTATATCAGTACCACCCCCCTGCGCCATATCAGGGCGACCACCGCCCTTACCACCCAGCTGAGCAGCCACAAACTGCATTAACTCACCCGCCTTCACGCGATCAGTAACGTCCTTAGTGACACCTGCCACCAAGGCAACTTTTTCACCACCCGTAGCAGCCAGTATAACCACCCCTGACCCCAGCTTGTTTTTTAGCTGATCGACCGTGTCGCGTAGTGCTTTCGGGTCAATGCCATCAAGGCTTGCTGACAGCACTTTAACACCTTTTATATTCCTAGCCTGACTGGTCAGATCACTACCGGCAGAACTGGCTAACTTACTTTTAAGCTGAGTATTTTGCTTCTCCAGTTCTTTTGATTCAGCGTACAACGCGACCACTTTTTGAGCGACATTATCACGGTTGGTTTTTAGGGTGCGGCTCACATCATCCAACTGCTTTTCTAATGCATCTAAATAACACAGTGCCTGCTCACCGGTCACTGCCTCTATACGACGAACACCAGCAGCAATACCTGTCTCACTCGTCATTCGCATCAAACCAATATCACCCGTTCTAGAAACATGGGTGCCGCCACAAAGCTCCACAGAAAAACCTTCCCCCATGGTCAACATTCGGACTTCATCACCATATTTTTCGCCAAACAGTGCCATGGCACCTTTTTGCTGGGCCGCGTCCATATCACAAAGGTCGGTTTCTACCACAGTGTTACGACGAATCTCCTCGTTAACTCGACGCTCAACAGCTTTTAACTGCTCTGGAGATACGGCTTCAGAATGACTAAAGTCAAAGCGTAGACGTTTACTATCAACCAATGACCCCTTCTGTGTCACATGGTCACCCAAAACCTCCCTCAATGTCGCATGCAACAAATGGGTGGCAGAATGATTTAGAGCCGTTGCTAAACGAACACTTGGATTGACTTCAGTATCAAGTGGTTGGCCAATATTGATAGAACCCAAAGTCACGACACCAATATGTAAATAGTGATTACCCTGCTTCTGACAATCATGCACATCAAACTCGATACCTGCTGTACGCAGGTGTCCATGATCGCCTGCCTGACCACCTGACTCAGCATAGAAAGAGGTGTTGTCGAGAATGACTACAGCCTCATCACCTTCAGAGACCGCCTCCACGGCATCACCGTCTTTCATCAAAGCCACCACGGCACCCGAGCCACGGGTAGAGTCATAACCCGTAAATTCTGTTTTACCGTCCAGCTTTAACTGCTGGGTATAATCTACCTTGAAAGACCCCGCTGCGCGTGCACGCTGCCGTTGAGTACCCATGGCATCTTCATAGCCAGGCATATCCAATGACAAGCCCCTCTCCCGGGCAATATCATTGGTCAAATCAACGGGAAAACCGTACGTATCATAAAGCGTAAAAATCACACCGCCGGGGATAACATCACCCTTTAATTCGGCCAGCACCGAATCAAGAACGGTCATACCCTTATCCAGAGTTTTCTCAAACTGCCGCTCTTCTTTAAGCAAAACTTTTTCAACTTGTACCTGTGCGTCAACCAGTTCAGGGTAGGCCTCACCCATTTCCGCTACCAGCGCTGCCACCAAAGTGTGGAAGAAAGCTTGGGTTTGACCGAGTTGATTTCCGTGTCGAATGGCTCGACGGATAATACGACGCAACACATAACCTCGACCTTCGTTAGACGGTACAACACCATCCACAATTAAAAAGCTGCATGAACGAATATGGTCAGCGATCACTCGCAGTGACTTGTTCTCCAAGTCGCTGGTTCCCGTTGCCTTTGCAGCAGCTTTAAGCAGCGCCTGAAACAGGTCGATTTCATAGTTGCTATGAACGCCCTGCATCACTGCAGCAATACGCTCAAGTCCCATACCTGTATCGATCGAAGGCTTTGGCAAAGATTCCATGGTGCCATCAGCACTGCGCTGGTACTGCATAAATACCAGATTCCAAATTTCAATATAGCGGTCAAGATCGTCGTTTTCGCTTCCAGGTGGCCCACCGGGCACACCTTCACCGTGATCATAAAAAATTTCAGAACAAGGGCCACAAGGGCCGGTATCACCCATTTGCCAAAAATTATCTTCATCTAGCCGGGAGAACCGCTCTGCACTGACGCCCAACTCTTTCAGCCAGATATCTGCTGCCTCATCATCGGACACATGAACTGTCACCCACAAACGTTCTTCAGGAAGCCCTAGCTCCTCTGTCAAAAACTGCCAAGCAAACCTAATCGCCTCACGCTTGAAGTAATCACCAAAGCTGAAATTACCAAGCATCTCGAAAAAGGTGTGATGGCGAGCGGTATACCCTACATTTTCCAGATCATTGTGCTTACCACCTGCCCGCACACAACGCTGTGATGAGGTGGCGCGAGAATAGCTGCGCTTTTCGTCTCCTAGAAAAACGTCTTTAAACTGCACCATGCCAGCGTTGGTAAACAACAACGTCGGGTCATTACCGGGAACCAAGCTACTACTTGCTACCACTTCATGGTTTTGGCGCTCAAAATACTTTAAAAAGGCGTTACGAATTTCAGCACTTTTCATAAACAATCAACTTCCACGGCCTGCTTTCAGGCCTCTTTATAAAATACAGTTCTGGATAAAATACAGTTCTGGCTATCAGAAGCCCAAATTGTCTTCGGAGAACGCCTTATTGCCAAGAATATGTAAATGAAGATGAAATACAGTTTGGCCAACACCGGCACCATTGTTTATCACCACACGAAAAGCTTCATCAACACCCGCTTTTTTGGCGATATCTCCCACGGCTAACATCAGGTGTCCAAGCAGTGCCTTATCTTCCAAAGAAGCATCAACCAACCGTGGTATAGGCTTCCTCGGGATGACTAACAAATGTGTCGGCGCTTTGGGGGCAATATCCTTAATAGCAATACAGTACTCATCCTCGTAGACAATATCAGCAGGGATATCGCCATTCATGATTTTGGTAAAAAGTGTTTCTTCTGGCATGTTCTGTTTCAACCCCTCGCACTACTTTAACCTTGGCACCCACTTTAACGCTATTAGTGGTTAGAGCCGAGCTTCTCGTCAACACTCAACTGACGTGCTTCGCTTTCCAGCATCACAGGAATACCATCACGAATGGGGTAAGCCAAACCACTGGCACGACAGATAAGTTCGTCTTTTTCTTTGTCATATTCCAACGGTGCTTTACTCACCGGACACACCAAAATACTTAGCAATTTCTTGTCGATCATAGTGCCCCCAGGCTGTGGATATAGTACGGTGGCAAGTTTAAGGGAAAGATGAAGTTAAGACCACGCCTAGGGGGGCTTTACTCAAAGATTGAACGAAAGGAATTAATAGCCTATTTACAGTAATAATAGGCCGCATTGAAACTATTCAGCGCTAGCCGGAAAGTACTTCAGCACCAACTCGGGATCCAAGCGCACGTTAAACCAATTGATGCGCCAGTCCAAATGTGGCCCTGTAGCTCGGCCTGTTGCACCAACACGAGCAATTAGATCACCCGCCTCTACTCTCTGACCATTCTCTGCCACCACGTCACTAAGATGTATAAAGGTTGAGCTAATGCCATGGCCGTGATCGACGATCAGCGTTCCTCCCGAATAAAACATATCTCGATGCACCAACGTCACAACACCGGGAGCGGGAGCAAAAACATCTGTACCTTTTGGTGCAGCAATATCCAATCCATAATGAGGACTTCCGGGCTTACCGTTATAAACTCTGCGGCTGCCATAAACACCAGTAATGGGGCCTTTTAACGGTTTCTGAAACCCCCGCAAAAAATCCCGATAATGCCCATCTCCAGATCTAGCCTGTTTAACCAACACCGCTTCCTGACGGATTCTTTCCAACACCTCATTTGGTGGCGTGACTGTTTTTTGGGGAACACCGTTAACACGTTGTTCTCGATACTCACGCTGGGCCACCGAAAACTCATGGAGCTCTTGATTGCCCTCACGCCCGTCCACAGTCAGCAGCGTTATTTTTGATGGTGCATCTCGCCCCAGCCCAAAGACAAATAAGCCGTCTGCTTCAACTCTTATCTGATGGTTCATCAGCTCCACTGTGGAACCCGGCGCCACACGACCAATCAACAACGACCCTTGAGACAGAGCACCCGTCAACTCAAGAGCTGATACAGCTGACCCCACCAATGTGACAACCAGAACGATAAGACACCGGGGCAAGGACATGCCAAGTTTCATAGCTGAATCACTTTCAATTTTTATCCCTTTGCTTTTTATTAATTCATTCATTCAAACGCTTTCTTGTCTTTCGCATCTCGAACTACCGGCGTTTCCTTATCAAAATAGGGCTCCAAAGAATCCACCTGACAATGCTTTCCCGTGTGTAGCACTCTTATTGAATAGCTATGAGTACAAAACAAATTGTTTCGGGAGGTATACACAAAACCATTTTGCATAATGTCTTTACAGGAATCCATGAAACGCATTTTTACTTGTTTGCCGTCCACCAACTGAAGTATTGCAGAATTTTCATCCAAAAGTTTTACCTTCTGAATGCGATGACTACTGAGACAACCATTGTAAATACCCCAATCTTCTAGGTCGACATCAACTTTCGATAGGCTGATCCCATTCACCCCATCGCTTGCTTCGTCTTCTGATAAAAGCACAGGGTGTCCAGGAACACTCGAGAGGAATACAACCATGACCAAAGCAATAAATAGATGCAACACAAAAACTCGCTATAAAATAATTCAAAGCTTAGATTGACTGACTGCCAGTCCGTTCCTCAAAAGGAGAAAGATATTTTATGAGTGTTGGCGTGAAAAAAATTTACACCACTCCGGCACAGAGAGACTTAGTCATTATCAGGGCAGGAAGAATTGAAGCATTTAGAAATTTGATCCGAATTGAACCCGCGATAGTGAAGAAAACTACTGCGCCTAGCTCTCTCCTTGAAATCCTCACAGAATTTTGTTCCATACTTTTTGTTGAGCACCGCACTGGCCAACTCACACCAGTCAACACCACTTTCTTCTAAAATATGTTCTATAAGGTATTGGTCAACACCCCGTTGTTGTAATTCCATACTGATACGATTAGGCCCCAGCCCCCGCCTTATTCGAGAGGATAAAAATGCTTCAGCAAACCTCTCATCAGACTGAAGATTGTCCTGCTGCAACTCAAAGACAACCTGACCTATTATTTCAGAATAATCAGGTAATTTATCGCTCAGCTTCCGCTGTAATTCAAAACAGGAATGCTCTCTGCGCGCCAATAAGTTCATCGCACGCATCCGTACAATAGACTTGGGATTTTCTTGCTGCCCACTCGCTTGTTGAGAAATAGATTGATCTGTTTGAGTCATTGATTACCTGACCATTTTTTCCGGGAGCTTTTAATTGAGCGATACACCTAATACGCCAATTTTCAATAATGTCTGGACTATTTTAGTCGGCCGCACCTATCGCATCAAAGTGCCTTCACCTTTGTTACTGTTTACCTGAAATTTCCTGAGCTTTCTTCAGCGCTTTTCTTTGGTCCGCTCTTTAAGCTAAATTTTCAACCTACAGTCCCAAAGTTACCCCACTGAGCCAGCCCTTCCTATTTATAACCGTTTCTTTTACAGACATGTAATCGTAAACAGGCGTATTTTCTACCTAATACGCTTGAACGGTTCCAACATCAACTGAACCAGACCCTCATCACGCCTATGTTCAATCCCTATTTTCATATCTGCTTGTCGATGATGCTTAGAGCTGCTTCCAAACATACGGTCCCAAAAGCTAAATATCGTACCGTAATTGCTATCAGTATCCTGTTGTATCGCGTGGTGGTGAACCCAATGTATAGCTGGGGTAATGATTACCCGTGACAGTATTCTCTCCAACCTTACAGGCAAACGTACGTTGGAATGATGAAAACCTGCATTGGTCAGTACTACTGCCTCAAAAATTATGACGGATAGCAGGGGCATGCCTAAGCAAACAATGACAAGCGAACGCACCAACGCGGACAAGACAACTTCACCAAAATGAAATCGCACCGCTGAGGTGACATCTAACCACTCATCCAAGTGATGTACCTGATGAAAGCGCCAAAGCAAAGATATACGATGATTAGCCCTGTGCCACCAGTAGATCCAAAGATCCAAAATCAAAACGTCGAGCAATAATCCGCCCCACCCTTCGGCTAACAAGCCACTACGCCAATTTATACCCCAACCTACGGCAATAAACGTTATAGGTAACACAATGAAGGGGGACACCAAACTGTTGCATAACCATAAGGAGATGTTACGTAACATACGGTTTTTCGACGCAATGGCCTTAGGCACTACCGCTGAGGGAAAGTAACGCTCTGCCACAAATAAGCCTAGTAGAAGACTGACTACAATAATGCTCTTATAAACGACCAGCTCTGGCATCTATATACTTCTCAACTATTATTAAGTTATCCACATTCTGCATCACAGAAATGATTTTCTACAATATTGTTCACTATTTTTATAATACATCGAGGAACTTACCTACAAAAAAGCCGTACTTCTAGAGGAAGCACGGCTTTTTCTTACTTACATGAAAATTTTGGTACGGAGATTAAGCTCTAACCTCAGATTCCTCTGGATTCGCTGATTCTTTTTTAATCAACTCATCTTCAGTAGAATTTTTCTTTTTCACAACAGGCATTAACTCAGTACGAATTTTCTGTTCGATTTCATTAGCAATTTCTGGATTTTCACGCAAATATTCACAAGCATTTGCCTTACCTTGGCCTATTTTGTTGCCATTGTAGGCATACCAGGCGCCGGCCTTATCAACCAGACCGCATTTCACCCCTAGATCAACTATTTCACCTAGATGGTTAATACCCTCGCCATAGAGAATCTGAAACTCACATTGTTTGAAGGGTGGGGATACTTTGTTTTTCACCACCTTCACTCGGGTCTCATTCCCCACCACCTCATCGCCATCTTTCACCGCACCGATGCGACGAATATCCAAACGAACAGATGAGTAAAATTTTAATGCATTACCACCGGTCGTTGTTTCAGGGTTACCGAACATCACACCGATTTTCATGCGAATTTGGTTAATGAAAATGACCAAACAATTGGCATGTTTTATATTGCCTGTCAGTTTGCGCAGCGCCTGCGACATCAAACGGGCCTGCAGGCCCACGTGGTGATCACCCATTTCTCCTTCGATTTCAGCACGGGGGGTCAAGGCAGCCACGGAATCCACAACCAACACATCTACCGTGCCGGAACGCACCAACATATCAGTAACTTCCAGTGCTTGTTCACCGGTATCCGGCTGAGACACCAGCAAGTCATCAACATTAACACCCAATTTTTCTGCATAAATAGGGTCCAAGGCATGTTCTGCATCGACAAAAGCACAGGTACCACCTTGCTTTTGAGCCTCAGCAATCACTTGCAAAGTCAGCGTTGTTTTACCCGAAGACTCTGGCCCATAGATCTCCACAACTCGCCCCTTCGGCAAACCACCGATACCCAATGCAATGTCCAGACCTAATGAGCCAGTAGAGATAGACGGCATAACCACATGCTCTCTGTCTCCCATACGCATAACTGTCCCTTTGCCGAACTGACGTTCAATTTGATCCAGTGCCGCTTTAAGCGCCTTTTCTTTATTAGGGTCCATGATCACTGCCTCTTTATTCTTAATTGACTCTGTAATTCTTAAATGACTTTTATTTCCTAAATGCTCAACTTTTGATACCTGAACATTTGAATTTCCAGTAGCTTACCCCAAATTTTTTATACTGTATAGTCATACAGTACTCTATTTTTCTAGGATATGAATCAGGCCCTTTAATGCCTGCTCTATCGCTGCCGCTCTAACGGTAGAACGCTCGCCCTTAAACTGGAACGACTGAGCTTCCATCACACTGACATCTCCACCACTACGTTTTGCCCAGCAAAACCACACAAGACCGACTGGCTTTTCCTTTGTACCCCCACCGGGTCCCGCCACGCCACTGACTGCAACGGCAACATCTGCATCAGATGATTTCAATGCACCAAGAGCCATAAGCTCCACTACGGACTTACTGACTGCACCTTCAGACAACAACACCTCTGCCGGCACACCTAACAATTGTTGTTTTGATTGATTTGCATAGGTAACGAAACCAGCATGAAACCACTGTGAGCTACCGGGCACATCAGTAATAGCACTGGCAACCCCGCCGCCCGTACATGACTCAGCACAGGTAACCGTCTGTCGCTGGGACAACAGCTTTTCACCCAACTGAATAGCAAGTATTGCAGAGTTACCATTCATCACAATGCCCTATTTCATAGCAATATATTTTATCAATTAGATGCTAGTTAAACGAAACAGTAACCAATGTTTCGTAATGGTAGGTTCCGGGAAACAAATCAATCAACCCAATATGTTCAACTGTATGCTTTCCCGCTAACTGCTGAAGATCTCTCACCATGGTTGCCGCATTACAACTCACATAAATCAGCTTTTTAGGCTTAAAGGTCTTCACCCAATCAGCCAAACCTGGAAACCCTTTTCTAGGAGGGTCAACCAACAACACATCAAACTGTTGATACTCGGAACGAGCTTTAAATGTTCTCAGCGCCGAATCTGAAAACAGGTCCAAATGTACAAAGCTCAAGGACTCTTGATTTACTCGGTCTGGGGCATAGTCCACCATTACCCGAGCCATTGCAGCATTGTTTTCAACAAGACTGTCGGACAGATTGCCCTCTCCTGAGAACAGATCCAACAATGAAGCAACATCATCATTTTTTATTTCTTCATACACAGCCGTTTTTAACACGGCATTCATTGCTTGGTTAACTTGGCTAAAACCACCATGTGCATAGGGTTCATCCCATTTCACACTGACACCTTCTGGGGTCAAGTAAAGCTCACAATGTCCTTGCTCGCCATGATCCTCTGTCCAGCTTTTGTCATTATATAGTTCGTCAAATGTTGCTCTCAAACGATCATCTATTGCCTGACATTCTGGTATTTCTACAACATTATTCGTAACGCCATCCATCATGCCAAGGTATTTATGCCGGTAGTGAAGCTGTATCCGATTACGATACCCCAGCCGTTCTTTTGCTGGGCTAACATGAATGGCTGGAATAGCCGCCTCCAACCGATTCAAATGATGCTGCAACGCCTGCTGTTTATAAAGTAATTCACTTTGATAATCCGTGTGCAAATAATGGCATCCTGGGCAGCTTTCGAAATGCTTACACTGCGGCTCCTCTCGATTACCTGCCGTAATATCCAAGGTGCTCAGCCGAGCAAACATCACATCTTTGCTGGCTTTAGTTAACGTTGCAGTACCCTGATCGCCCGGCAAAGTTTTAGGAATAAAGCAAGGTTTGTTATCAATTTTTGCAACACCCTGTCCTAGGGAGTCCATACTCTCTACCTTAAACTCCAATAAACGTTCAACCTGTTTTCGCTTGGGTTTTCCATACCGAGCTTTTGTTTCAAATTTTCTTCGTTTCAAAGTGCTATTTTCCTCACATTACCCGCTAGTGTTACTGTATCAACCACAACAACGACGCCAGATATCACAAAAAAACCACATAAATCAATATATTGATAACTATTAACATCATGCCAACTACGCTACTGCCCCACAGTTTATTCCAAAAACTCCAGCACACCTTTTAATTTTTACCTATGGTATATTTCTCTGCTTTAACGACACCGATCTGCCAAAAGTCAGTCGGCGTAATGGGTCGACGGATCACCCTATACAAGCATCATGTAGTAGTAGGTGATCAGTACATAATGACAAAAACTCTAAAAGCTAATGATGTCCAAGCAACCCCTGCCCGCCTACGTGTTCTACCGCTCATCGCCTTTGTGACGACCCTACTTGTCGGGCTATTTATTGTCCACAACCACCATTCATTATGGCAAAAAGAGCAGTCAATACTTATGTCTGAGCTTGTCTCCTCACAAGGAGATACTATTCAACGTCATCTTTCTCGCTCGCTGTCGTCCACTTATATTCTCAAATCCTTGATTGAAGTCGATCAGGGTAATATCAAAAACTTTGAGACTTACGCTAAAAATATATCTGACTCTTTGGGTGGCATTACTAATTTACAATTAGCGCCAGGAGGTATTATTCAGCACATTTACCCCCTAGCGGGGCATGAAAAAGCCATTGGCCTCGACATACTGAAACATGACAACAGTCGTGATGATGCGACTTGGGCGATCTCTCACGCAGAACTCATTCTGTCGGGTCCTTTTGAACTCATCCAAGGAGGCAATGCTGTTATCGGCCGCAACCCAGTATTTTTGAAAGATTTGGGGGGCAAGAAATCATTCTGGGGATTCGTCTCGGTATTAATCTACTTAGACGACCTTCTCTCCGACACCAATTTGAGCACATTAAAAACTAAAGGATACTACTACCAATTATCAAAGGACAGGAACGGTACTGAATATATTTTTGCCCAAAGCCATACAGATATGAACTCGGCTGAAACCATTATTAAAAAAGCTATTACAGTACCCAATGGCACCTGGCTTCTGAGCATGGGTCGCGAACCTAGGCCCTGGCACTACATAGCCCTAGCCCTACAGATATTACTGGCCGTTTGCCTAAGCGCGTTGATGGCTTACATCTCCTATGCACTACTGAGGCGACCCATACAGCTCCAGCAACTGGTGGATGAAAAAACGGAGGAATTACACAAACTAGCCTTCTATGACCCATTAACCAAACTCTGCAACCGTCGACTCTTTAACGACCTGCTCTCTCGCATGATCATCACCACAGAGCGTAACGGGACTCAGATGGCTTTGCTTTATTTGGACTTAGACGACTTTAAGCGTATTAATGATTCGCTAGGCCATGAGAGTAGGGATCAATTACTGAAAATTATTGGCAAAAGAATCACTGCCGCTGTTCGCAAATCTGATATCGCTGCCCGTATTGGAGGAGATGAATTTTGCATACTTCTTCCTAATATTCAGAGTTCCATAAATGCTGCGAGTATTGCAGAAAAAATACTGCACACTATAGGGCAGCCGATTAGGTTGGGCGTCCACTCTGTAAGAATCACCCCCAGCATTGGGATCACCCTCGCGCCCCTCGACGGCGTCAGTGCAGCCCAATTACTCAAAAATTCCGACCTGGCCATGTACAGCGCCAAAGATAACAGCCGTAACAACTATCAATTTTTTGAGGATAAACTTAACATCAATGCTATGGAACGCTTGATACTCGAAAGAGAACTCAGCCAAGCCGTGGAAAACAACGAATTCATCCTCCACTTCCAACCACAGGTATGTCTACTTACCCAAAAAACCAGAAGAATAGAGGCGTTGGTACGGTGGCAACACCCCAGCCGAGGCTTCCTACCACCAGGCGACTTTATTCAATTTGCAGAAGACAGCCGGCTTATCATTCCTATAGGCTCATGGGTGCTGGAGCAGGCGTGCCTACAATTAAAAAAATTAAACTTTCCTGAGCTCACGGTATCGGTAAACTTGTCGCCGAGACAATTTGCTGACCCTAACTTATTAGTCACCATCAAAAAAGCTCTAAGCAATAGTGGTCTGGAGGGGCATCGTTTAGAGTTGGAAATTACAGAAACTGTCTTAATGAAAAATATGGAAAATGCAATTACCACACTCAAGCAAATTAAATCCTTAGGCATTCAGATTGCCATAGATGATTTTGGTACTGGCTATTCCTCCCTCAGCCAGTTAAAAAACCTACCGGCAGACACACTGAAAATTGACCGTGAATTCATTAAAGATATAATTGAAAGCACTGAGAATGCAGTTATCACAAAGGTCATTATCAGCATGGGACACAAACTAGGACTGACTGTCATAGCCGAAGGTGTCGAAACAGAAGAGCAAGTAGAATTTCTTCATCAGATCCAATGTGATATGGCCCAAGGTTACTTCTTCAGCAGGCCCGTTGACGAGGCCGGTTTGATTAAATTTTTATCCATGAACACCTGAAACTTAGTTTTGTTTAAAATATTGATATCCTTTCTTTCCACCCATTAACGAGAAAGGTAAGAATCGTCCCTGTTTTTATAGAGTGTAATTAATGACACTGCAACTCCCTTTATTAACTGAATTCCTATCCATATCAGGAGCATCTTTTATCCTGATTTTTTTGGCTGAATTTGGCGACAAGAGCCAATTAGTTTGTATGACGCTCGCAGCAAAGCACCGTCCATGGCCCGTACTCCTAGGTGCAGTCACAGCCTTTGCTATTCTCAACCTGCTGGCAGTTCTGTTTGGGGCTGTAGTCTCTGCCTGGATTCCTCAGTTTTGGCTCGCCTTAATCGTAGCCGGGTTATTCGGCTTTTTTGGGATTCAGTCTTTGCTCTTTGATGATGACAACCAAGAAGATGAAGACGTAGGACTCCGCAGCAGTCATAGCCTGTTCATCACGGCATTGCTAATGATTTTTATCGCAGAATTTGGCGACAAAACCCAACTGGCCGTTGCTGGATTATCATCAACTTTCCACGGTCTCCCCGTTTGGCTAGGATCAACATTAGCACTTCTCGCCACTACCGTTCTTGGCGTCCTCGCAGGACAACGATTATTGAAACACCTACCCCTGAAGCTAATTCATAAAATGAGCGGCGTGCTATTTCTAGTACTGGCTGCACTAGCTCTGTATCATGCCTTCTATTGACGAAAGAATCACAGGATGTTAATCACTTTAATGTTATGTTAGAGATGGAAAGATTTTTTAGTCTGTCAACTACCCGCATGACTGTATGACTGTTGTTAAAAATCGTTAACAATTTGAGTTTGAATAACAAACAACAAAAAAAGGAACCCAGTTGATGGACAAACCTGCACACAAAATATTTGCTGCGAACTTGGTAGAAAACCTAGTCACAGCAACATTTGTTCTAGATCCCAATGGCATCGTCATCATTTGGAATCGTGCTTGTGAAAAATTAACAGGGCTTACTGCCAAGGAAGTCGTCGGCACCCGAGATCACTGGCGAGCATTTTATTTAAAAAAACGAATGTGTCTCGCCGATGTTCTGGTACAAGGTCGAACCGATGAATTGGCGCGGCTCTATGATATTCACGCTCATCCCTCTATTCACGCCAGTGGTTACAAAGTGGAAAATTGGTGTGTCATGCCACGCACCAGATCCCGCCTCTATTTAACCGCGGATGCAGGCCCCATTTATGATGAACAAGGCCAGTTAATAGCCGTTGTACAAACCATTCGTGACAGTACTGATTACAAAAAGGCACAAACTGCCCTAGAAGAATTATCTGTCACCGACGAATTAACAGGGCTCCACAATCGACGTTTTTTTAACGAGCACCTGCACCTAGAATGGTCAAGAGGCCTTCGTAGCAACGAACCCCTTGCATTAGTTCTCTTAGATATCGATTACTTCAAACAATACAATGATACATACGGCCACCTGTCAGGTGATAAATGCTTGCAATCCGTGGCTCGAATTTTACAACACAGCCTATTACGAAGTAGCGATGTTGCTACCCGTTACGGCGGTGAAGAGTTTTGCCTATTGTTACCGAATACGACTATTGATGGCGCATTAGAGGTTTCCAAGCGCATTCGTTCAGCGATGGAAAGAATGGAAATTCTCCACAAAACCAGCCGTATATCTGATTTAGTCACAATGAGTGATGGTGTCGCCTGCCTAACCCCCTCACCTGAAGGCATTCCAACAGAGCTTGTCGCCTTGGCAGATGAAGCCCTCTATAATGCAAAAGCTCAGGGTCGAAACCAAAGCGCTGTAATTGAATCTTAGTCGTTACCAGCAACGACTAACCTGACAACAAAAAAGCACTAAACCTAACAAAACCCTTCCTTGCCAGCTCTAGACAGAGTGTTTGCAAAGATTTCCGTTTTAACCACAAAAAACTTAATCCCTACTCACTATGCAACCGACTCTTCAAAGATTAACCTTTATAGATGCTGCAAGAACTTATGCCGTTTTTTTAGCTCTATTGGCCCACGCCTTCATCACCACGGGGCTATTCAATCAACTGGGCGAAGCCAGTATCTATATAAAACAATTTACGCGTGTAGCCACGCCTATTTTTGTGTTTATGTTTGGATTCATGGTTGAGTTTGTTTATGCCAAAAAAACGAGAGAGTTAGGAGGGAAAGCGGTAAAGCAACGTTTACTTGCTCGTAGTTTTCAATGCTATCTTGCCTACGTATTAACATCGTTTTGCGGGTTTCTTGGCGGGTACTACTCTGAAGGAAATTTTATATATTCATTGTTTTTCTTCGGTGACGCTAGGTTTGGAAATATTCTAAGAGTTTATGCCGTTTTATTACTTTTGGTGCCCGTTATCATCCGATTAAGGATACGCCTTGGCACTGGGTTTATTCTTATATCCTATGTTTGCGTTGTTTTGAGTTTCAACCTACTCGAAGAGACTAGAAATCTATCATTCGGCTTTCTCGATCACCCATTAAATGTCTTTTTCGGCGCAGGGCCAGTGAAGGGAGGCCCTAGCATATGGCACAGCCTTAGCTTTCTACTTGCAGGTATGTTTATTGCCTCTAGCCTTGAATGTATCTCAAACAAATCAAACAACCAGTTTTACACCTACTGCCTCTATTTGCTGGCATGCTCACTCATACTCGCTTTATTCTTGATACAAGAAAGCCCATCAGAAGCTTGGACAAAGTTTGCCGACATGTCATACCGTCTTCACAATATGGCAGGGTATTACCTCATCGGTGTAGTTTGTAGCGTGATAACCCTAGCAGTATTTTCTGTTGTAATAGGGAAAAAGCCTTTACCTAAATGGGCTAATATTCTTATGCCCATGGGTTATTCATCCCTCTTCTCATATACCTTCGGTAACTGTTTACTGAATCTCTTTGGCGGCATCAGTACACAAATACCCTCTTTAGTTTTTTAGTGGTATTTTTCAGCCTTGTTTTATTGGCGACCACGGTTCTTAAACAGCTGCCGTTTTATAACACAGCCCATTCTTTCCTAAACTTTCGCTTTAAAAACGACTGAAGCCACCCTGATTCCTGATTAACGCATCGATACATAACTAAAGGTCTCTAAAGTAATAATTAACCGCCAAGCCTGAAAGAGTAGAATTCAAGCAGTTCCAGCGTGATGAAATTGGAAAGCATAGGGGATTCACTCCCCCTTCGCGAGAACGTGGTGGTTCCAGTTCGCCCGCTGGTTACCATCTTTTTATTTCTAGATCCAACAGATTATTTTGAGAGATACAATTCAGATAAAGTTTCAGGATGCACTGGAGATATTAACAAGAACAACTCAAATATTCATAGCGAAACGTCACAACACGCGCGACTCTCTATCCAAAAAAGCAAGCCTATACCCACTCCATATCCTAATACACGCAAAGACATCCGGAAACTTACTCCCTATAAGGATGATTCTTTCTTACATTTGTTCATGGAAAGAACTAGTTAAACAAATTTTCTTCCAATGAAGGCCCCAACACGTATGTTTCGGGGATTCATATAATCTTTGCATTAGAATACCCTGCTAACCGATTAGACACAGATCCGATTGAAAAAATACGTTTTACAGTAAAAGTTACCGCGATGATGGCTAATGTAAAAAGATATGCGGGCTAAACTACCCAACAGACTTACCTCGTCAGGCTTGAAAAGCCTATATTGTATGGAAAGGCCTATATTGTATGGAAAGGCCTTCTTTGAAATCAAAGCTTCTGCAAACCAATTCTATCAGCTATTTCGATGAACTCGGCCAAATAATAGTACGGCTTTTAACCCTTTACTCACCACCGAGTAAAGCAACCAGCTCACGCAAACTTTCAACCACATAATCCGGACGCTCGGTAAGCGGATAAGCTACCACGCCTGGACGCTGAATAAATGCAGTTTGCAGCCCGACCGCCTTTGCGCCCGCCAAATCCCAAGCATGGGCTGCAACCATCAATGCGTCTTCAGGTTGAATCTCAAGCTGTTCCAACACCCAGCGATAAGGACGTGGGTCAGGCTTGTAGGCTCGAACGTCTTCGACACTAAAACGCCGATCAAAGTATGTGGTTAAACCAGCATACTCAAACTGCGCTGCAACTCCCGCATTAGAAGAATTTGTCAAACTCACTACGCGAAAGCCTGCGGCCCTCAGCGCCTGTAATGATGGCACCACATCTGGGTAGGCGGGCAACTGGGTAATGGTTCCGGCAATAGCCTTGCTTGCCACAGCGGAGTCGAGTTCGACACCCTTACTACTTGCAACCATCATCAACGCCGCCGTGCCGATCTGACCAAAATCGTGATAGTCACCGATCAATGTCTCGACCAGCGAGTAATGCAACATTGTCGAAAACCACAAAGGCAGAAGCTCTTCGCCGCCCGGCAGCGCCTGTGATACAGATCGTCGCAGAGGAGCAAGATCAAGTAGCGTTTCATTAACATCAAAAATAATCACTTTGGGCGCCCGCAGCACATCAATCTCCTCGGCAAAAGTTAAGGTCGGTAGCGCACTAAGTGCCACCATCAACAGGGGAAACGCAAAACGAAACCGATATAATTTTTCTCCACTCGTTAAAAGACTTAATATTCCACTCACAATAAAAACACCTTACTTAATAAGTTGTTTAGCCTCAGCGGCAATACTGTAAAGAGTCGACTTGGTATAGGCACCACGCCCGAGAACACGACAAGTTAGACATATTCTACCACTAGCTATTGCGGATATATTAAAAATGACAGTAATTAATAACATAAAAAACGTCAACGACAGAGAAAAAAAGTGACCCAGCCAATTCAAAATCAAAACCAAAGCTGTTGAATTACACCTCAAATCGACCTGTGAATTGCATTCAAAAATAATCTAACGGCGGGAACGTTTTTCAAGGTCAAAGCAATCACTTTCTAATGAACAACTGGATTAAATAACTTTTCGGATATTCGCATAAATGGCTCAAAATCATGTTAACTCAACGGGCAGTACCACCGGACTGAAGCCGGAAGCCGGTATGACTTTGATTGCCACACCTATCGATAGATCGCGGTAGTTTTGTACCTATAGCTGCTGAAAAAAAAGCCGACATACTCCAAATGGCTTTTTACCATGAGACGTTTTGGCAAAGTTCTGATAAAGCGTCGTATCATGATCAATGCTTTGCGAAACTCCCTAATGATGGGCACTTTATTGAACATGATCAATCAGGGCCGTCAATTTCTCAACGGTCTAGAGATTGCTTGGGAGCAGGTATTATTAAACTTTATGGTACCTTACGTTGTGGCGTGCTATAGAAAAAAACGAACCCGAAAGGAGTAATCATGGATATTGAGCAAACCTCGGTCACCGAAACAGCGGATTCCAATAGTATAAATTTACCGGATCCTGTGTACCTCAAAGAGTTACGCGTTCTGATGCTGAAGTTTGCCACCCAGCAACTAAGAGATGAAGCATTGGCAGAGGATGCCGTGCAAGAAGCGTTGATTGGCGCATTGAAAAATGCTGGTTCTTTTAACCGGCACTCTGCAATGAAAACTTGGGTGTTTGCTATTCTCAAAAATAAAATCGCCGATGTGCTGCGCAAACGACAACGAACCGTCGAAGCCAGTCACTTGTTGCGCGATGATGAAGATGGAGAAAATCTTGATGAACTGTTTAATAGCAAGGGTTTTTGGCAAGTGGATGAGCGCCCCGCTGCTTGGTCCCAGCCGATGGAATCCGTCAAGAGCGATCATTTTTGGCGAGTATTCGAAACCTGCTTAAGTGGCCTACCGGAAAACCAGTCGCGTTTATTTATGATGCGGGAGTTTATCGAATTGGACAGTGCCGAAATCTGTGAAAAGCTTAGTATTACCACCAGCAATCTGCATGTCATGCTGTACCGAGCGCGTTTGCGCTTGCGTGAATGCTTGGAAAACCACTGGTTTAGTGAAGGTGAAAGCCCATGATGAACTGCCAACAAGTCACCCGTCTACTTTCTGATGCTCAGGAGCGTCAATTGTTTTTAAAAGAGCGTACTGCACTCAAAGTCCACACCATGATGTGCTCTGGCTGCCGTAATTTTGGCAAGCAAATGGGCACATTACGCGAACTTACGCATGAATATGCAAAGGGAACCCAAGGGGAAAAAAACCATGAGGGCACAGCTGATAACGATAATGATCGTCGAGATTAATTCATCGAGCGCTTGCTTCAATTTCAAGTAACGAGCAAGCAGCCCATTTTGATGCTTTGCTATAAATAGTCTCAGCAAGCGTCATTGCCCTAGCTATTTACATCACTCTCTAGGGACCCAGTACGCTAGCGAATCACGCTCAAAGAAGTATATAGTCTAGGCCTTTTCTTCATCATTCATCTATCGATGGGGGGCGCTGGTGCTTAGCACCGCACTGGATTCACTCCTGTTGATTGAATTTATTATTCTACCTTTTCCACTTTTGCTGAAAGTTCGGAGAGTGTTGGCAGCTATTAGTCTGGCAAATTATTTTCTGCGATTGCCACCTTATGGCCCGCTGATGCGATTTTAATTGCACAAGCTATCTGGGTTTACATACAGACTTTTAACTATCATCAATTTATCTGTAAGAAATTGTCGGTCAGCCCCGACTAATCTGCAAACACTGACTTTTTGCCCTCAAACATAGGAGTGCCCGATGCACGCAACCTTATCCCTTTTGGAAGTGACTGATTTTCCGCCCATCCAGCGCCAAAGCCTAGAGACCCTACAAGTCAACCTTGGTTACAAATGCAACCAACGTTGCCTGCACTGCCATGTCAATGCAGGGCCTCATCGCACAGAGATGATGGATAGAGATACACTGGAGTTGATCGTCCCGACCATTAAGGCTCGCGGTATTAAAACCCTGGATCTGACCGGCGGCGCACCTGAATTGCACGATGATTTTCGTTATTTGGTAGCCGCAGCCCGTGCTGCTGACGTGCACGTTATCGACCGTTGCAACCTCACTATTTTATTTGAACCCGGCCAAGACGGCCTGGCGGAATTCCTAGCGGAAAACCACGTGGAGGTTGTCGCATCACTACCCTGTTATTCACTCGAGAACGTTGATAAGCAACGCGGCGAAGGTGTCTTTGATAAAAGCATTGCCGCGTTACAAAAGCTTAATGCGCTTGGTTATGGTGGCGTGGACAGCAAATTGCGTCTTAATCTTGTTTACAACCCTCAGGGGGCGACACTGCCCCCCAACCAGCAGACGCTGGAAAACGATTTCAAGCGAGAACTACGCATTCATTTTGGTATTGAATTCAATAATCTGTACGCATTGGCCAACATGCCCATTAAGCGTTTTGGTTCTACCTTAATTTCTAAAGGCCAATTTAACGGCTATTTGAAGCTACTAAAAGATAACTTCATCGAAGAAAATCTTGATCAAGTCATGTGTCGATCGCTGTTAAGCGTAGATTGGCAAGGCTATTTATACGATTGCGATTTCAATCAACAATTGGATTTGTCTTTAGGCGGAGGTAAACGTCAACATTTGCGTGATGTGTTGGAACATGATCTGGAGGGCACATCGATTTGTGTGGCAGAGCACTGTTTCGGTTGCACTGCCGGCCAAGGCAGCAGCTGTGGCGGTAAATTATAGCAAGCAAAAAAATATGATGTCGATCCACCAACAAGTTCAAATGACAAGGTAATTTTAATGAAGAAGGTAATATTATTAACTGTGATAGCCGCGATGGTTGCTGGCTTTTTTTATTTTGATCTCGATCACTTGCTTACATTAGACGGGTTGAAAAGCGGGCTGGCACAATTCGAATCTTGGCGTGAAGTACGCCCCTTAATTGTCGGCGGCGCCTTCTTATTACTGTACGTTGTGGTTACCGCCCTATCGCTTCCTGGTGCCGCCGTTATGACCTTGGCAGCCGGCGCTTTGTTTGGTCTGATGTGGGGGACGGTAATTGTGTCCTTTGCCAGCTCACTAGGCGCTACCCTTGCCTTCCTAGTCTCGCGATATTTATTAAGCGAAACCGTGCAAAAACGTTTTGGTGATCGTTTAAAACCCATTAACGAAGGTATTGAAAAAGACGGGGCATTCTATCTTTTCACGTTACGGTTAGTGCCTATATTCCCCTTCTTTTTAATCAACCTGTTGCTGGGTCTTACCCCCATCCGCGCAGCCACGTTTTATTGGGTTAGTCAGATTGGTATGTTAGCGGGCACACTTGTTTTCGTAAACGCAGGTACACAACTGGCACAACTGGATAGTTTGTCGGGGATTTTATCGCCATCGTTGCTGCTGTCATTTGCCTTGCTGGGGCTCTTTCCTTTCATTGCAAAAAAATTGTTGGCTGTTATTAAAGCGCGCCGTGTTTATGCTCAGTATCAAAAACCTAAGCACTTTGACCGCAACCTGATCGTGATTGGTGCCGGTGCGGGAGGTTTGGTTACGGCCTATATTGCCGCTGCGGTTAAAGCAAAAGTTACGCTTATAGAAGCCCATAAAATGGGTGGTGACTGCCTTAACTATGGCTGCGTGCCCAGCAAGGCGCTTATTAAAAGCGCAAAGCTGGCGCAGCAAATGCGTAATGCAAGCCATTACGGCTTAGAGGATGCCAATCCAAAATTCACCTTTAGAAAAGTGATGCAACGCGTTCACGAAGTAATTGCCAAAGTCGAGCCACACGACAGTGTCGAGCGTTACCAAGAACTAGGTGTGGAAGTGATTCAAGCTTATGCCAAACTGGTCGACCCTTGGACAGTGGAAATCAAGCACCACGATGGTAGCGTTCAGCACCTCACCAGCCGAGCCATCGTGTTAGCTACCGGCGCACAGCCATTTGTTCCACCGCTACCGGGTATTGAAGAAGTGGGTTATGTCACCAGCGATACGCTGTGGGATGAATTTGCCAAACTGGAGCAAGCGCCAAAACGATTAGTGGTGTTGGGCGGCGGCCCTATTGGTTGCGAGCTAGCCCAGAGTTTTTCGCGCTTAGGTTCCGAGGTTGTTCAGGTAGAGATGGCTCCACGCATCATGATGCGTGAAGACGAAGATGTTTCAGCGCTAGCTACCGCGTCAATGGAAAGTGATGGTATCACCGTGCTGACTGATCACAAGGCGTTGCGCTGTGAACAGAACAGCGAAGGCAAGTTTATTATTGTGGAACACAATGGTCAGGAAAAAATCATCGAATTCGATGCCTTGCTCTGCGCAGTCGGTCGTGTGGCGAGGCTGCAAGGCTATGGCCTTGAAGAGCTGGGCATCGAAACCAACCGTACCATCGTGACCAACGACTACCTAGAAACCCTGTATCCCAATATTTTTGCCGCCGGTGATGTTGCAGGCCCCTACCAGTTCACGCATACCGCAGCCCATCAAGCCTGGTATGCAGCCGTTAATGCCTTGTTCGGACAATTCAAAAAATTCAAGGTTGATTACCGTGTTATTCCATGGACCACCTTTATCGACCCTGAAGTGGCTCGAGTGGGGCTTAACGAGCAGGAAGCCAAGGAAAAAGGTATTGCTGTTGAGGTGACTCGCTACGAACTGGACGACTTAGATCGCGCTATTACCGATGGTGCCGCTCATGGATTTGTGAAGGTGCTGACAGCGCCGGGCAAGGACCGCATTCTTGGCGTCACCATTGTAGGTGAGCACAGCGGCGATTTGCTGGCGGAATTCGTGTTGGCAATGAAGCATGGCTTAGGTCTGAACAAGATCCTAAGCACCATTCACGCGTATCCCACATGGGCCGAGGCCAACAAATATGCCGCCGGCGAGTGGAAGCGAGCGCATGCGCCACAGCGCGTGCTGGCCTGGTTAGAAAAATATCATTCCTGGAGACGAGGTCATGGTGATAAAAAAGATATTAACGATCGTAATACTAAGCTTTTTGGCAGCTCAGATAATGTGGGCTGAACCGGCTAAACCAGCCAGTTTCGATCATGCACCTTGGGATGCCCTACTGAAGAGTCATGTGCAGCTGCAGGAAGGTGGCAAATCCACAGTGGTCGATTACCAAGCCATGATGCGGGATCGCCAAACTCTCAAGCAGTATTTGGATTCGCTTGCTGCTATCTCAGAGCAGCAATTTAACCAGTGGTCGAAACAAGACCAGTTGGCGTTTTTGATCAACGCGTACAATGCTTGGACCGTAGAGCTAATTCTGACAGCGTGGCCGGATATACAGTCGATCAAAGAGTTGGGCAGCTGGCTAAGCTCACCCTGGAGTAAAGAGTTTATTTCCTTACTGAGTAAGACTCGCTCACTGGATGATATCGAGCACGACTTGATTCGTGGCTCTGGGCGTTATAACGATCCTCGTATTCACTTTGCCGTCAACTGCGCCAGCATCGGCTGTCCATCATTGCGATCCGAAGCCTATGTTGGTAATAAACTTGACCAACAGCTGAGCCAACAAACGGCTTTATTTCTAAGTGATCGAAGCCGTAATTACGCTGAAGATACGACAATTAAACTATCGTCGATTTTCAAGTGGTATCGTGAAGATTTTGAGAAGGGCTGGAAAGGCTTCAACAGCTTAGAAAATTTTTTACTAGCTCATGCGAAGGTGATTGGCATTTCAACATCGCTCGCAGAAAAACTAAAAAAAGGTAGTGCCAATATTGAGTTTTTGGATTATGACTGGCGGCTTAATGGAAAGTAATCAGAATCCTATACACCCGCTCCATCCAGCGCTATCTATCATCGTGCCAATTCTCAATGAAATTGAATTGCTACCCGAACTGATGACTCATTTACAGTATTGGCAGCGACGAGGTTGTGAAATTTTACTGGTTGACGGCGGCAGCGATGATGGTTCCGCAGATGTGGCTGAAGCCATTGGTTTTAGGGTGATACGTTCAGTTCGGGGTCGCGCCTCGCAAATGAATGCGGGTGCGGCACAGGCCAAAGGCACAGCTTTGTTATTCCTACACGCCGATACACGCATGCCAAATGATGGTCTCGAACAGATTTTTAGTGCTTTAAAGGGCCATCTTTGGGGCCGCTTTGATGTTCGCATCAGCGGCGATGCACTCATGCTTGCTGTGATTTCCTTCTTTATGAATATGCGCTCGAGGCTCACAGGTATTGCTACAGGAGACCAAGCTATTTTTGTGAAAAGAGCATTATTTGAAGAAGTAGGTGGTTTTACTGAGCAGCTCTTGATGGAAGATATTGAATTATCCAAGCAGCTACGAAAAATTAATCATCCCGCATGTCTCTGCACCAAGGTTACAACCTCGGGACGCCGTTGGCTAACACACGGTCTGTGGCATACCGTATTGCTGATGTGGCGATTACGTTGGGCATATTGGCGTGGTGTTTCGGTAGAAAAACTGGCAAAGGAATATTTTTAATGGCTGTACGAATTGTGATATTCGCCAAAGCGCCTTTACCTGGTATGGCGAAAACACGATTAATACCTGCGTTAGGTTTGGATAGTTCAGCACAATTGGCCAGAAGATTGCTGAGCCATACCGTTGAGCAAGCCATCATGGCCAATATCGGGCCGGTGGAACTTTGTGTATCACCGACGACCCTACATCCGGTCTGGAAGGAATTAGCACTACCCCCTGCACTCGCATGGTCCGAGCAGGGAGCAGGCGATTTAGGCGAACGTTTAGCTAGAGCATCTCAGCGAGTAACTGCTAGTGGCGAATCCATTTTGTTAATCGGTAGCGATTGCCCGAGCCTTACGGCTGAAAAACTCCGTAAGGCTGCATTGGCGCTAGATCACCACGATACTTGTATGGTCCCAGTGAGCGATGGTGGGTATGCATTGTTGGGTTTGAATCGTCACCTGGCTACGGTATTCGCTGACATGCCTTGGAGTACCGCTACGGTAGCCAACATTACGCGCCAGCGGATATTGGCGGAACGCTGGACGCTCAAATCATTTACGCCTTTGCATGATATTGACGAACCACAGGATTTACGGCACTTACCTAAAAGTTGGCTGCCGCATTTCAGTGCCATCCATTGTGGTGCTGAGACATAAATTACTTTACATAGGAGAACAACCAATGAATTCAAATATCTCGACAACAGATTCCCTGCAAATACCTTTGTCCCGTTCATTACTCATGCTACGGCTAGGCGTTTTTGTGGTGATGTTGATGTGGACACTCGACAAGTTTGTTAATCCGGCCCATAGCAGTAAGGTGTTTTCTGGTTTCTATGGTATCGATTGGTTGAGTCAAAATGTTTCTTATATCATTGGCGCTATCGAACTGTTACTGGTACTAGCGTTTGTTGCAGGCCTTTGGCGCCGCTGGACATACGGTGCCGTGCTGTTGCTTCACGCGATCTCAACCTTTTCATCCTACAAAATGTACCTGACTCCCTTTGACAACCTACTGTTCTTTGCAGCATGGCCTATGCTGGCTGCTTGCTTAACACTGTACTGGTTGAGAGATTGGGATACCTTGTGCGTCATTCCTTCCAAGGTGACGAGATAATGTGCTAAAGGTGAAATTGCATTGTATTTTATTATTTCGGTAGGTCGATAGCATCCGCCCAGATTAACAAAATAAAACGGCCAATATTTGAATGCAAGCTGGAGTCTAATAGGGAACGACGCCCCCCGATTACGGCTCTTTTGTTAGTCAATACGTTGTTAAAAAATATTTTTCTTTAAGGGGTTTTTATGAAAAACAAAGTTTCAGCAATCACCCTCCTACTGGTCATGATTATTATTGCCTTCGGCAGCCCGATGGTGTCAGCTAACGAATATAAAATAGAGAATGTACGTGGCGATGTTTATCGGTTTATAGACGACAGACATCGATCGGTTTTTTTAGTGACTCATGAAGGCATAATACTTACAGACCCTTTAAATACACCTGCGGCCAATTGGCTAAAAATAGAGTTAAAAAAACGTTTTAATGTACCCATAAAATATGTTGTCTATAGCCACAATCACAGTGACCATATTTACGGTGCAGAGGTATTTGATGACCCCGACACCATCTTTATTGCTCATGAGTTGGCAGAGCAAGATATTCGAATGACCAAGGCCGATACCGTTTTACCCGATGTTACCTTCAAAGAAGATATGGTTATTTCTTTGGGTGGCCACACCGTTGAATTGAGCTACCACGGCCCCAATGATGGCCGTGGTTCTATTAGTATGCTTTTCCAACCGGAAAAAATGCTTTTTGTTGTCGACTGGATTGTACTGGGTCGAATGCCTTGGCAGAAACTATGGAGTTATGACATCCAGGGCATGATTAACTCCACCACACAAGTGCTTGAACTGGACTTTGATATATTCGTTGGTGGCCATGCAAACATTGGCAGTAAAGCTGATGTTCAGCGATACCTCGGCTACCTTCAGGCCCTTTATAATGCTGTTATCGACGGCATGCATTCTGGGAAAACCCTGACAGAAATGAAGCAAAGTATAAAGTTAAGCGAATACAGTGACCTTAAACAATTCGATGAATGGCTACCACTAAATATAGAAGGCGTTTACGAACGGTTAATGGAAGAATCAGGCATGGGTTGGAGGCCGGATATTAAACATTAATACCGAGGCCATAAAGCTTAGAACATAAACAAGTGGCAGCCATCAGAAAATCACTACTACACCCTCGATTAATTTATATTCAGTGTAAGAAATCAGGGCTGTGCTGCGACTAATAGATAATCGCAATTAGAGTGTCGTAATAAGGCTATTCCTAAACCACGCCCGGCCAAGCCAGGATTATTTGCAGCTAGCCTTCATTAATCACTCACATGCAGTTTTCCAGTTTCCCTGTTTTTTAGCTGGTCAGGAGAGCGACTCAGCGCCTGATATTGGGAAACCTAATTTAGAAAAAATATTATCTTATTTGGAGTCATTCATTATGTACGACGTCGTTCAAGACTATTACGGCAAGCAGTTGCAAAGTTCATCCGATCTGAAAACAACCGCCTGCTGCGACGTTAGCAATATGCCGGAGTGGCTTAAGCCCTTGCTCGCTCGTATTCATCCCGAAGTGCTGTCGCATTACTACGGTTGTGGTTTGGTTTGCCCGCCACTGCTATCCGGTTGTCGGGTGTTGGATTTGGGCTGCGGTTCGGGGCGTGATGTCTACGCCTTGGCGCAACTGGTAGGTCCAGAAGGTGAAGTGGTGGGCGTAGATATGACCGACGAACAATTGTCTGTGTCTTGCGCGCATCAAGATTGGCATGCCGAGTCCTTCGGTTATGCTAACGTGCGATTTATTAAAGGCTACATCGAAAAACTCGACGAGCTGGATCTGCAACCCGATTCTTTTGATGTCATCGTGTCTAATTGTGTAGTCAACCTATCACCAGACAAAGCCGCCGTTCTCAAAGGTATTCACCGACTGCTGAAACCCGGTGGTGAATTCTATTTTTCCGATGTGTATTGCGATCGTCGTGTACCAGATGCTGTGCGTGAGGACTCCGTGTTGTATGGTGAATGCTTGGGTGGAGCATTGTACTGGAATGATTTTCTACGCCTATCCAATGCCGCAGGTTTCACCGATGCACGCCTAGTGGAGGATCAGCCCCTAGCAGTGACAGATAGCAAACTGGCTCAGCAAACCGGTAATCTACGGTTTTTCTCTGCCAGCTATCGCTTATTCAAACTCGATGGGCTAGAGAGTGCCTGTGAGGATTACGGCCAAGCCGTCATTTACCAGGGCACGATTCCAAACAGCCCACACAGTTTCGTGCTGGATAAACATCATGCCATTGCAACCGGTCGGGTATTCCCTGTTTGTGGTAACACTTGGCGCATGTTGAAGAACACGCGCTTTGCCGAGCACTTTAGTTTTATCGGCGATTTCAGTCAGCATTTTGGCTTGTTCGAAGGCTGCGGCTCGACTATGCCTTTTGATTCCACAACATTAACCATAGAGAGCAATCCATGCTGCTAGCTGAAGAAGGACGAGCTCCTCACTCAGCAAAGCCGGTAAAAGCGCAGATACGTATTTTGGTGCTCTGCACGGACAATCCTGCTCGCTCCATTATGGCCGAGGCCATTTTCAACACCCTAGCTGCCGACTTGTTTCAGGCCTATAGCGCAGGCAGCAGCCCTGCCGAAAAGTGCACCTCATGACACTGGAGCAGATCAAGCAATTGGTGCTGCCTGAAACTATGGTTGTTCGTAGCAAGAGTTGGCAGGATTTTACCGGCATCAATGCTCCGGAGCTGGATCTGGTGTTAACCGTTTGCGACAACAGTGCAGCCATCGCCAAAGTCATGAGGGAATTGTCATGATTAAACCGCTAACAAATGCGCTTGTGTTGCTGAGCACAGTGTTAAACCTATCAGTGGCCCAAGCCGATAACAGTCAGCTAACATTAACGGGATCAAGTACGGTTGCGCCACTGGCAATGGAGATCGCCAAACGCTACGAGTCACTACATCCCGACGTACGTATCGATGTGCAAATGGGCGGATCTTCGCGAGGCATTAATGATGTTCGGATGGGGTTGACCGACATTGGCATGGTATCGCGGGCGTTGAAGCCCACTGAACAGGATCTCACGCCCTTTCTGATTGCCATGGATGGTATCGGCATCATCCTCCATAAGAGCAATGCCATGAGCACGCTCAGCGACGCTCAGATAATCGATATTTACACGGGAAAAATAAACAATTGGCAACAGCTGGGTGCTGCCGACCTGCAAATCACGGTGGTCAACAAGGCCGAGGGGCGCTCCACGCTGGAATTATTTCTACACCACTTTGAACTAAAAAACAGTCAGATCAAAGCCCAGGTTGTGATCGGCGACAATCAACAGGGTATCAAAACGGTTGCGGGCAACCCCGGTGCCATTGGCTATGTGTCCATTGGCACTGCCGAGTACGAGGAGACTCGCGGTACGCCCATAAAATTACTGCCTATGGCTGGTCAGGTCGCCACGGTTGAGTCGGTTGCCAAAGGTTATTACCCCTTGTCACGCCAACTGAATCTAGTGGTCAAAACTAAGCCGGTTGGATTGCTTAAGAAGTTTATTGCCTTTGCGCAATCAACCGAGGTGAGGGATCTCATCGACGCGCAATTTTTTGTGGCGCCTTTAAATATGGAATCAAAAGTGGACAGCAAAGGTGAATAGCCTGCGAGGTAGCCGAAGCTATGCATAGTAACAGCGGCCGGGTCGATCGCCGCCTCACTATCCTACTGTTGGGTATGGCCGGTGCAACAGCCCTGTTGCTGGCGCTAATTATGCTGTTTTTGCTGAGCGAGGCTTGGCCCTTTTTTGCCAACCGCTGGCGGGATGGCTCATGGCTGCAGTTGTTCTACAGCCAAAACTGGTATCCGCTGGAAGGCCAGTTTGGCATGGCCCCCATGATATTGTCGTCGCTGGCGGTGACGGTGGGCGCAGTTGCTTTAGCCTTGCCGCTGGGTTTGGGTAGTGCCATTTTCCTGCAATTTTATGCATCGCCTCGATCGGCACAAAGCTTTCGTCTGCTATTAAATGTGTTGGCGGGTATACCCTCAGTGGTGTTCGGTTTGTGGGGCTTAACGCGCTTGGTGCCGCTAATTACCAGCTGGCAACCGCCGGGGGCTTCGATGCTGGCGGCGATAGTGGTGTTGACGTTAATGATTCTACCAACCATTGCCCTGACCAGCGCTTCCTCCTTAGCCAGTGTACCTAGGGAACTGCTGGCTGGCAGCATGGCGCTGGGGCTGCGCCGCAACACCCAAATTCTGCATATCATCCTACCCGCTGCCCGAGCCGGGATTAGCAGCGGCGTGCTGCTTGCCACGGCGCGCGCACTGGGTGAAACCTTAGCGGTGCTGATGGTGGCCGGCAATGTAGTACAAAACCCGTCCGGCTTGTTTGAACCCGTACGCGTGCTAACGGCCAATATTGCGCTGGAGATGGCCTATGCTATGGGGGATCATCGCGCCAGCCTGTTTGCGTCCGGGTTGTTGCTGACGGTTCTGGTTTGGCTGCTCTCTTGGTTCGCGCATCACGTGAGCCGTGCTAACAAACAGGAGCGGCAGCATGGCTGACCGCGTATTTAGCTGGTTGCTATTAGCTTGCGCCCTGCTGGTGGCGTCCGCACTGCTGTGGGTACTGAGCGATGTGGTGCTGCAAGGCACTGCCCATTTTAGCTGGCAGTTTCTGTTTGCCGCGCCTATAGATGCTGGCCGTGCCGGCGGCATCGCCCCGATATTGGTTTCTACGCTATGGCTATTACTGATTGCACTCACCGTTGCCTTGCCCTTGGGGCTGGGCGTCGCCATATGGCTATCAGAATTTGCCCACGGTAATAGTCGCTTTGCCAGCAGCACCGGCATCACACTGGATATTTTGGCTGGCGTGCCCTCTATTGTTTACGGTCTATTTGGCAACGCTTTTTTCAGCATTTACTTAGGCTTAGGCTTTTCCCTATTGTCCGGTGGTTTGACCCTAGCCTGCATGATAGTGCCGGTATTTGTACGCACCTGCGAAGCTGGTTTACGCGCAGTTAACGACGATTGGCGACGAGGTGCATTGGCGTTGGGGATGACGCGCAGCACCGCCATTTGGCACATAGTGCTGCCAGCCGCACGCCCCGCCATTGTCGCCGGCCTGATTCTTAGTATTGGCCGAGCCACAGCCGAAACGGCGGCGCTTTTGTTCACCAGTGGTTATGTTGACCGCATGCCGGGATCGTTACTGGATTCGGGCCGGGCACTGGCGGTGCATATCTATGATTTATCGATGAATGTCACCGGCGGCGACGGCGCAGCCTACGCCTCGGCGTTAGTACTGGTAACGTTGATTATTGTGCTCAACACCTTGGCGCAAAGCCTAGTGGACAACTGGTTTAAACGGAGGCTGCAAATAGCATGAATAGACCAAAAGAAAGCATCTATACTTTGGGGGAAATCGAACAAGGCGCACCCTGCTGTGTGCCCGAACCCCATTTACAGATACAGGATCTTACTGTGAATTACGGCGCAAAGACCGTACTCTCGCAAGTATCCCTTGATATTTACAAGGGCTGCATCACCGCATTAATTGGCCCGTCCGGTTGCGGCAAGACCAGCTTTCTCTCAACCCTAAACCGGCTCACTGACCATCATCCGAATGCGCACGTCAGCGGGAGGATTCTGTTCGACCGCCAGGACCTGCTGCACGATCCCGTAGATACCCTCAAGCTCAGACGTCGGATCGGCATGATTTTTCAAAAGCCCAATCCGTTTCCGTTATCTATTTGGCGCAATCTGGAGCTTCCGTTAAAAGAGCACGGTGTGCGCGACCGTCATGAGCGACATCGAAAAATAGAACAAGCACTGAAAGACGTAGGCCTCTGGGATGAAGTGTTCGACCGCTTGCAAACCTCCGCCATGGCTTTGTCTGGTGGCCAGCAACAGCGACTGTGCATTGCCCGCGCATTGGTACTGGAGCCGGAAATCCTGTTGATGGACGAGCCCTGCAGTGCCCTCGACCCTATTGCTTCTGCGGTGGTAGAAGAATTAATTCTGTGCTTGCGCGGGCGTTATACTGTGGTCATCGTTACCCACAATCTGGCCCAAGCCCGACGCGTGGCCAATTATGCAGGCTTTTTCTGGATGACTGAGCGGGTCGGCAAGTTAATCGAGTTTGGCCAATGCCAGCATTTATTCGAAGCGCCGATACACGCATTAACGGCCGCTTATATATCAGGTGCTCGAGGATAGTCAGATGGAAAAAGGCTTGTCGGTTTTGGGAAGCATGCTGGCCCGTTACCTGAATAAGGTATCACACCAGCATGGCCATATGCCCGTGCATACATCCGATCAATTACTGGCTACGCTGCAGCCAGGCGATGTCCTGCTGGTAGAGGGCAATCGGCGCATCAGCACTGCCATCAAATACCTGACACAATCAACCTGGTCGCATGCCGCCTTATTTATCGGCATAGAGCATGGTTTCACTCTGCCATCCCACCACTGTTTTGTTGAAGCGAATACTCTGGATGGCGTGCGCACGGTCGGAATCGATGAATTCCGAGGGTTGAATACCCGCATCTGCCGTCCAATCGACCTTTCTTCAGTAGATTGCCAACGCGTCATTGGCCATGCCATGGCACGACTGGGCCAACAATACGACTTGCGTAATGTGTGGGACCTGGCCCGCTACCTGATTGCTACGCCGCCAGTACCGCAGGCTTATCGAAGACGCATGATTGCGCTGGGTTCAGGCGATCCATCACGAGCCATTTGCTCTTCGATGATAGCTCAGGCATTCCAGTCCATTCATTATCCCATACTGCCTCTTGTGGAACATCAGTCGACGGACTCACCGTCATGTCCCGGCTGTATCGAAGAAATCCTCCACATAAGGCACCATAGTTTATTTGCTCCGCGTGATTTCGATATCTCTCCTTATTTCCAAGTGTTCAAGGTTGGGTTAGCCATCGGTTTCGATTACCAGTCCCTGCACTGGGCCGACTCGCCTGAATAGCAATGGAGACATCGCGACCGTTATTCATTTGCCGGCAGTTTGCAAAAAACCTTGCCCTGCCTACCCATGCGAGGCAAACACGCTGAGGCGCTTTTAAATAGCTGTTTTTGGTGGTTGTTCTACAACCTCGTCCTAAAAAAACGAACAGTAGGACTGGGGATACATTATTTTATTTATGCCGTTTTTGTACCGTCTCGCTGAGTCACCAATTTGGAGTGACTATGAATATACAAAGAGGGATGGGATGTACAAATCAAGAACTCTGTGATCAGATCGGAGCTGTGCTAGATTATTCATTTCTAGGATTGTTTATTTGGTTTGTGGTTTATGTCATTGTTGAAGTGGCTAAAAGCAAAAAATAACTTTACATTTTTTTGGTAGATCTTCGATCACCAAAAAGAAGATTTACCTAACACTTGATACATCGTAGCTTTCCTCTCTTTCTTTCCCCCTTACTCTCCCCCCTGAGATGTCAGGTATTGCGTAACATTGGCGCTTTACGCAGCATTACCTCAATTGGTTTTTCTGATCAAATAACATGCAGCCCGCTACATCTTCCAGGCTAGTGTTACTGAGCACTTAGTGCCTATATTTAGCGGGGTAAATTGATATATTGGTCTAGAGATTTTGCACTATTCAGCCGGCCAACAGCTTACAATAAATCCTTTTTTATCAATATCTTGATATTTTATTGGCGAGGATGGCTTAGTATAATCGTCCACTATTCTAGGGTTGGCTGACTTGTAATCTGATTGTGCAGCTTTCAGTTTTTTAGGAAGAATTATGACAATAGAACTAACGTACCAATACATTTTTGGCGCAGCTAGCCTAGCTTTGCTTTGCGTCGTTGCCAGTGTGTTAACACGCCGTATTGGAGCCCCGATTCTATTGGTATTTTTAGTTGTGGGAATGCTGGTAGGCGAAGAAGGTCCGGGGGGATTTAAGTTTGACGATTTCAGTTTGGCCTTCCTGCTGGGCAATATAGCCCTGGCTATAATCATTTTTGATGGTGGCCTGGGAACGCAAAAAGATACTTTTCGCGTCAGCCTAAAACCTGCCCTATCTCTTGCCACTGTTGGGGTGCTGATCACTGCCGGCATTACTGGCTACGCAGCCTATTGGGTGCTTGGGCTACCTTGGCAAGAGGCGCTTTTGATAGGTGCTATTGTCGGTTCTACTGATGCTGCTGCAGTTTTTGGGCTACTTAGAAATGCAGGTTTTGAGTTAAAGGAACGTACTGGCGCAACCCTTGAGATTGAATCGGGGTCGAATGACCCCATGGCTATTTTCCTTACGATTACTCTCGTGCAGGTGTTGCAAGTTCAGGGTGATGGCAATAAAGGCTGGACTATTTTTAGTGAGCTTCTTCAGCAGATGGGTTTAGGTTTGGCTATCGGTTTTACGGGTGGCTACCTACTTGTTCAGCTATTAAAAAAATTATCACTGTCTTCTTCATCCTACCCGCTGCTGGCTTTAGCGGGTGCTATTAGTCTTTTCGGTTTAACAACCATGTGGGATGGCAGCGGGTTTCTGGCTATCTTTATTGTCGGCGTCATGATTGGCAATACGCCATTACCTTACAGCAACGATATTCACCGATTTCATGATGGCATATCCTGGCTAAGCCAGATTGGCATGTTTTTGATGCTAGGTTTACTTGTGACGCCCAGCAATCTTTTGCCTATTATCGTCCCTGCCGTCTCTATAGCCTTTGTACTTATTTTTATATCAAGGCCATTGGCAGTAGTGGTTTCTTTGTTGCCCTTTCACTTCCCATGGCGTGAACAAGTATTTATTGGTTGGTGCGGACTACGTGGAGCAGTACCGATTATTTTAGCGTTGTTCCCTTCGTTAGCGGGACTAGAACACACCCAAACGTATTTTGACCTAGTGTTTTTTGTGGTGCTGATCTCACTGGTACTACAAGGCTGGACGATCGCGCCTATGGCCAGATGGCTGGGTATAGATCTGCCGCCAACAGCAAAGGCAGCTGAATGTTTGCATCTAACGATTAGGCACGAACAAGATAAAGAGTTGTTGGTATATCCGGTGTTAATGGGTAGCCGTGCAGCCGGCATAAGTGTTAAGCGCTTGCCAGTAACAGAGGGGAGCCAGATAGTCGGCGTCATTCACCGAGGAATACTACTGCACGACATAGAGCAACGGAAGCTTATCTGCGACGACCAGGTCATCATTCTGGCGACCAGTAGCGCTAGAGCCACATTGGGTCGCGTATTCGCTCCGCTCGCACACCCCTCTTTCCCTGAAGGCGGCAGCTTTTTTGGTGAGTTTGTGTTGCATCCAGAGACCAAGCTGTCAGAAATTGCCCAGGCCTATGGTTTCGATGTGGATGCACGCAATGCAGAATTGACCGTCAAAAATTATCTTGCCAAAAAGTTTCATGGCAAGCCGGTTGTTGGGGATTATGCCAAGCTGGGGCCGGTAAAACTTATTGTAAGGGAAATTAAAGGCGTTAATATTGAGTCTGTTGGCTTGAAGTTAAGAGCATAAAAATAGGCAATAACGCAATTTAACCTCAGTATTTTTTATCAGGGTTAATACCCCATAGCCGAGATTATATTAAGTAAAGAGAGCTGTTATAGCAGTGCAAAATGACTCTGTATTGCTATCACATTGTTTGATCATGGCTTTTAGTCATCGCTCCATTTTTTAAACTATTATTCAATATTACTCCCGCTGCACTAAAGGAAAATCATAATTATTTTTCATTAAAAACGGTAAAAACATCGTCCAATTTATAGCTGTTTCGCTGGTCGTCTCCCAAAATACCAACCGACCTCAAGCCTCTGTTTTTACCCGTCTCCACCAAAACCTTACTTCCTGTATTCATGCTTTCAGTGCCATCGTTGATAAAGATTTGGTATCCTGCTGGTTTGTCATTATCCCTCCTTCTAACTAGGTGGTTTCAACCAGTTGCTAGTTAATGAGTTAGACCGCGATCAAGTTTGAAAGTGTAACGTTTAGAGATAATCTATTTAAGTACCAAAAAATGTCACACTTATTTTGCGTGAAAACACGATATTTATTGAAATTTCGCGAGCTTACAACTCTATAGAAATATTCGATTAATTAAACAAAAAACCTTATAAAACAGCATAATAATGAAAAAAATATCAATAAAACCAGGTGCAATAAATATCGAACACACACCTATGATGCAACAATATCTACGCATCAAAGCTGCACATCCCAATGAGCTGGTGTTCTACCGCATGGGTGATTTCTACGAGCTGTTTTACGATGATGCCAAGAAGGCCTCGCAGTTAATGGATGTAACCCTCACCGCTCGAGGCAAGTCCGGCGGCAACCCCATTCCTATGGCAGGAATTCCCTACCATGCTGCAGAGGGCTATTTGGCTAAGCTGGTGAAGCTTGGTGAATCCGTGGCGATTTGTGAACAGATAGGTGACCCTGCCACCAGTAAAGGTCCGGTAGAACGTCAGGTTGTCCGAGTAGTCACGCCGGGCACGATCAGTGATGAAGCGTTATTAGATGAAAAACGAGATAATCTGCTAGCTGCTGTTGCCCACCATAATGATCAATCTGGCATCACTACTTTTGGTATCGCCACGCTGGATATAGGTAGCGGTCGTTTTTTAGTATTGGAAGTGACTGGCACAGAAAGTTTACACAGTGAGCTCCAACGTTTAAGTCCCGCCGAATTATTGGTGAGCGAAGATTTTCCTGCTCCTGAAATTATTGATATTTATAAAGGCACGCGCCGTAGGCAGCCTTGGGAGTTCGAACAAGACACCGCTCAACGCCAACTCAACGATCAATTTGGCACCAAGGACTTACAAGGGTTTGGTTGCAACCATCTGCCTTTGGCTCTGGCGGCGGCGGGATGTCTGCTGCAATATGCCCGAGAAACCCAGCGTACGGCATTACCCCATATTCGTACTATCAACCATGAAAATCGTGATGACAGTGTGATTCTGGATGCGGCCACCAGACACAACCTAGAGCTGGATACAAATCTTTATGGCGGCCAAGAAAACACCCTGTTATCCGTTTTTGATAACACCTCAACTGCCATGGGCAGCAGGCTGTTATGCCGCTGGATTAACCGCCCATTGCGTAACCTAGCCATCTTACAAGGACGACAACAGGCCGTTGCCGCATTACGACTCAATTATTGTTATGAAACACTCACTAATGAGTTAAAAAACATCGGGGATATGGAACGTATATTAGGCCGACTCGCCTTACGATCTGCGCGCCCCAGAGATTTAAGCCGACTGCGACAATCCCTAGCTGCCCTACCCGCTATTCAATCCATACTGTCTGATTCAAAATCACCGGGTTCAGAATCTACCCGGATTCAACAACTGCTTACCCAAGCGTCTGAATTTCCGGAAACTGTCGATTTACTCCAGAGAGCACTGATTGAAAACCCACCTGTAGTGATTCGTGATGGCGGTGTTATTGCTGGGGGGTATGATTCCGAATTAGATGAACTTAGAAATATCAGCACCAATGCCGGACAATTTTTGATTGACTTGGAAGACCGCGAAAAACGAAACACCGGGATTAGCACGTTAAAAGTAGGCTATAACCGAGTTCACGGTTATTACATCGAAATATCTCGTGCTCAATCCAACCAAGCACCCGTCGAATATATTCGGCGACAAACACTGAAAAATGCCGAGCGATTTATCACTCCCGAGCTTAAAGAATTTGAAGACAAAGCGCTTAGTGCCAAAAGCCGTGCGCTGAGCCGTGAAAAAGCACTCTATGAAGCCTTAATTGAGACCCTTAACGAACAATTACTGCCCTTCCAAGAATGTGCCGCTGCCATATCTGAGCTGGATGTACTCACTAATATGGCAGAACGTGCTGACAGCCTGAATTTAATGCCAGCCACTCTTGTCGAAGAACCTGGTATCAATGTCACAGCTGGCCGCCACCCTGTTGTAGAACAAGTGCTGGACAACCCTTTTGTCGCCAATGATTTACAACTGGATGATCAACGGCGGATGCTGATAATTACCGGACCTAATATGGGTGGTAAATCTACTTACATGCGCCAAGCCGCACTAATCGTACTGTTAGCCCACATCGGAAGCTGCGTCCCTGCACAAGGGGCCACTATCGGCTTGGTTGATCGTATATTTACCCGTATCGGCTCCTCGGATGACTTGGCCGGAGGCCGCTCCACCTTTATGGTAGAAATGACCGAAACGGCCAACATTCTTCACAATGCCACCGAACGTAGCTTGGTTTTAATGGATGAAGTAGGCCGAGGCACCAGTACTTTCGATGGGCTATCCCTAGCTTGGGCTTGCGCCGTACAACTGGCCGAGAAAGTAAAAGCCTTCACACTTTTCGCGACACACTACTTTGAACTCACCAGCTTGCCGGACAAAACCCTTGGCGTAGCTAACGTCCACCTGGATGCCACGGAATACAAGGATGATATTGTATTTCTGCATACGATTCAGGAGGGTCCAGCCAGTCAAAGCTATGGTATTCAAGTGGCAAAGTTGGCAGGTATCCCCGCAGAAGTCCTTGCTTTGGCCCGAAAAGAGCTTGCTAGCCTTGAGGCGGGAGCGCACCCTACGGTAAAACCAACATTAACCGCCGAACCATTTCCAAAAAAACAGTCTGCACCGTTCCAGAGCGAACTATTTGCTGATACTCTCGGTGCGAAAGTACTCGATGCTTTATCCAGCATCGAACCGGACGAATTGACCCCAAGGGAAGCACTTGATCAGCTCTATGCACTGAAAAAACTTTGCAGCAAAAACTGATCTCGCTCAAAATTAAATGATATTCAGCAGTTATTGTTTAAATACAGGAATTGATTTCTGTATAATGCGCCGCTGTTGAAACACCAGTATTACGGAGAGAGCACACAATGACCTTCATCGTCGGCGAAAACTGCATCAAGTGCAAATACACAGATTGTGTCGAAGTTTGTCCAGTGGACTGCTTTTACGAAGGCCCCAACTTCCTAGTCATTCACCCGGACGAATGTATTGACTGTGCGCTCTGTGAACCCGAATGTCCTGTCGAAGCTATTTTCTCAGAAGACGAACTACCTGAAGACCAACAAGTCTACTTAGAGCTGAATACAGAATTGGCAGAAATTTGGCCCAATATCACTGAAAAGAAAGAAGAACTTCCCGATGCTGAAGAGTGGGATGGTGTTCCAAACAAACTGCAATATCTGGAGCGTTAATAGCCCCCCCATATACTTTTCTCTTCAAAAAAGTACCGATATTGGGAAAGCACTTCGACTGAAAAAGTACTGATACTAAAAAGGCGGCTATCGATTTCGATAGCCGCCTTTTTAATTAATACCCCAGTTTGGTGGGAGCCCGTTAGAAAAATACCGGTTACTGATTCATACACTCAAAGCAATTCAAGTACATCCCTCTGGGATCATTAAATCGTGTCATCAACTCCAGTTTTCTGGAGAAACCGTAAAAATGAGCAATCAGACTACTAGGCAGCCATTTCTCAGGTAAAGCAGCTGCCATTACGCCGATTTGTCCTTTCGTTAGTTCCTGCATCAACTGTTCACGAAACTCCAAAGGCTTACGTATATGCTCCACATCGTAGGAATCCAACCCGGCTGCCGCCGCCGCAGAATCCGTGGCCTGTTTCAAATTTCCCAACTTATCAACAAGACCCAGTTCTAATGCCTTATCTCCCGTCCATACACGCCCCTGAGCCACTTGATTGACTTGATCGGTAGTACTATTTCGGGCATCAGCCACAATGGTCAAAAACTGATCGTAAACGTGATCAACTCCGGCTTGAACCACTTGCTTCGCCTGTGACGACATGGGCCGGTTAAGTTGGTACAAATCTGACAAGGCTGTAGTGCCAACACCATCACTGTGAACGCCCAAAGCCTCCAGGCTATCTTCAAAGGTAGGGATAATGCCAAAAACGCCAATAGATCCGGTGATTGTTGTCGGATTAGCCCACACCTCATCAGCCCCCATGGCAATCCAGTAACCTCCAGAAGCTGCCACAGAGCCCATTGAAACCACTACAGGTTTTCCCGCTTGTTTCGTCAACAAAACTTCTTGTCGAATAATCTCTGAAGCAAAAGCACTGCCACCAGGACTATCAATGCGTAAGACCACCGCTTTTATCTGCTCATTGTCACGAGCTTGCTGGAACAACCCCGACAGGCTATCACTGCCTATGCTCCCCGCTGGCTGCTCTCCATCAAAAATCGCCCCCTTGGCCACAATGAGTCCAACTTTGTTATCTACAGCATTTGTATGTAGAGACTCTGCTCTGCGCATGTGCCCTAAATAACGCCCAGTATCAATATATTCATAACCACCCTCACTCGCCACACCAGCCAACTGCTGAAGCCGAGCTACCATTTGCGACCGCGTAGATAACTTATCCACAAGCCCGGAAGCTATGGCTAATTCGGCAGTATTGCCATTATGTTTCGCTAATTTACTACCCAAGTTGTTGGCATAATCATTTATGGCGTCCGCGGGCAGGTCTCGCAGGTCTTCCACCCGGCTAGTGTAAGCAGCCCAAAGTGCATTAAGCCACTCTGTAGTGTGCTCTCGAGAAGCAGCTGACATACTCGAACGGGTAAAGGGTTCTATTGCATCTTTGTAGGTACCTACTCGGAAAATATGCAGATTAATATGGAGTTTATCCAATGCTTCTTTGAGGTAACTGGGGTAACTACCAAAACCCGTGAGCAACACAGCCCCCATAGGATTAAGGTGAATTTCATCCGCATAGCTGGCCAGGTAATACTGTTCCTGGGTGTAGTTGTCTCCTACGGCAACAATGGGTTTGCCACTGGCCTTAAAACGGGCCAACGCTTCACCAATATCCTCCAGCTTGCTAACACCACCCCCAATGAGGAAATCCAGCTCCAGCACCAAGCTTGTTATCCTCGAATCATTGGTGGCACGATCAATCGCCTCAATCAAATCATAGGTCAGTGTTTCAGCATCCGCTGGGCGGCTTTGCTCCAATATCTGAGTTAACGGATCAACATAGGTCTTTTGCTCAACCAAAAAGCCACCCGGCGCTACTCTCAGGGCAGCTTTCTCCGGTAATGGTTGTACGTCCTTTTGTACAAAGCTCATGATCACTACGATTAATATCAATACAAAAACAAGATTAACCAACATCCGAACCGCACTTAGCAGCCCACCAATAAATCGGAAAAAACGTCGAATCAGACCGGGCTTTTCACTCATGACATATCATCCTGATAAAGAGAATATTGTTTCCAGCGGCTATACATCATTGCCGCACTAAACATCACCACCAATAACACTAACTCCGCCCAATCAAATATATTGGCATCAGGCGAGAATAAATTGTTAACGGTGACAACAAAGTACAACAACGTCACGAAACACAACATGGATATCGTTTTATAACGCTCCACATATAACCCAGGAAGAAGAATTAATAAGGGTACAAAGGTAAAAATCATCAAACTTACGGGCGTAGAAGACTGCAAACCATTGAGCAGCAACACCAATAGAAACAGTATCAAACTACCTCGGGTTAATTGACGCCCAATACAGAGCTTCTTTCCAAGGTTGGGAATAACTTTTATTGTCATGAAACTTCCTAGTGACTCTACTAAAGGCTGCCTAGTGACGACCTCAATTATACTCTTGTGACAATGGCCTCTAATTATCGAGGACGCAGGTTATGGAGCATCAGATAATTTTTGTGCCAAAACAGCAATGCGTTTACCCAATGCAACACACAGCTCAGCTTCTTCAGCACTGAGATCAAGATTCCCATCCGCCGCTTGGTGCGATGCGCCATAGGGTGTACCACCACGGGTTGTCGTGTGCAAAGCTGTTTCACTGTATGGCAACCCAGCCAACACCATTCCCTGATGCATCAGCGGTAACATCATACTCAACAGCGTCGATTCCTGTCCGCCATGCAGCGAGCCCGTAGACGTAAACACCGCCGCGGGCTTTCCAATCAAGTCGCCGTTCAGCCAAATATCACCCGTCATATCCAAAAAATGTTTAAGTGGAGCTGCCATATTGCCAAAACGAGTGGGACTGCCGAGTATTAAACCAGCACTACCCTTCAAATCCTCCTGACTACAATAGACGTGACCTTCCGATGGAATATCTGGCTCAGTAGCCTCACAATTGGGGGATACCGTCGGCACTGTTCGCACCCGAGCTGCAAGACCAACCTGCTCCACACCCTCGGCAATTTTTTCAGCCATTACTTTAGTATTACCATAACGAGAATAATAGAGAACTAGAACATACGACATCAAAGAAACCTCTATAGAATGTTCAAAATTTGTTCAGGAGGACGCCCTAATACGGCTTTATCGCCGTTAATAACGATAGGACGTTCAATCAACTTGGGATTTGCCACCATCGCCTTTATAAGCTGCTGATGAGAAAGACTGGGGTCAGACAAGTTATTTTCTTTATAAGCATCTTCACCCTTACGTAACAATTGACGGGCAGGGATTCCAAGTTTTTTTAGAATGTCATCCAATGCTTCTACAGTCGGTGGTGTTTCCAGATACAGTACAATTTCTGGAGCGATACCGCGCTCCTCTAGCAGCGCTAAAGTTTGACGGGATTTGGAACAACGGGGGTTGTGATAAATGCTAATCATAATCTTTGTGTAGAATACCCTTGTTAGAGAAAGAATTTTGACCAAAAATACATTCTAGCTGGAAACCAGCTGCCGGGGCCAGACAGAGTCTCATAAACGAGGTTATATCGTGTCTTTAACAGCAACAGAACAAATACAAATGGCCGGGACTTTTTTTCGGCATCTCATGAAACGCTTTATTTGTGATGGGTGCCTCCAAAGCGCCGCGGCTCTAACTTACATGAGTTTGTTTGCGGTGGTACCGCTAATGACCCTGATGTATTCCATGTTTTCCTTAATTCCAGCATTTCAGGGTTTGGAAGGTCAGGTTCAGGAGTTAATTTTCAGTAACTTTGTTCCACAAAGTGGTGCAGAGATACAACAGTACCTCACTGAATTTTCTAGCCAAGCGCGCAACTTGTCTGCCGCGGGTGCCATCATATTGCTGATCACCTCTTACCTAATGCTGACAAACATTGAGCAAGCCTTTAACAATATCTGGGGAACAGTTGGCAGCCGCCGTGGGTTATCGAGCTTTTTGCTCTACTGGGGCATTCTAAGTCTAGGGCCTTTGTTGCTGGGTATTGGCCTGGTCATGCATACGTATCTCCTCTCCTTTGAATTGTTGGTCGGTGAAATCGATGTATTAGGCATCACCGCCAGAATATTTGGAATCCTGCCCCTGATCTTTACTTGGGCCGCCTTTACCCTACTGTTTATTGCTGTTCCCAATTGCAAAGTTTCCACACGCTATGCCGTCATCGGTGGACTGGTCACGTCCATTTGTTTTGAACTCGCTAAAGTGGCCTTTGGCACATTGATTGCCCACTCCAGTTACACCACCGTCTATGGGGCTTTTGCTATTTTCCCTATCTTTCTGATATGGATTTATCTGATGTGGATTATCGTACTGGGCGGCGCGGAACTAATACGCGCCATGGAGACATTTAAGACTACCTGGAAAGGGTTTGATTACCCAGACCTCGTCGCTGTCTTGGTGGTACTTTGGGAATGCTGGTCCAAGCAGCAACAGGGTGGCGCACTGTCAAACCGCGACATTATCGGCGCGGGCCTCGAAGAACAACACTGGCGAAGATTGCGTGACCTATTGTTGGAAAAACACATGCTAGCTGAAACCACCGCAGGGTATTACGTTATGACACGAGACCCCCACCACCTGCAGCTAACCGACATTGTCTCCCTAAGCGGTAGAGGGTTGACGGTATTACCTGGCACCAAAGCGAACGAAGCATTAACCAAATATCCCTGGTTTGCCCAACTATCTGATATTTTGAGCCGCGCTAACGAACAATTGGACGACACTTTCTCTCCAACGGTTGCTCAGCTTTTTTCTGACGAGAACACAAATGAACAAAATGACTAAACCAAGAACCCACCCTTTTTTTTTGTGGCTGGGGCTATTACTTTTGAGCTTATCCCTAACATCTTGCGGTAATCATGAAACAACTTATGCTCTAACAGATGGCACCAAATTTCAGTTTTCCGAGTTAAAAGGTCGTGTGGTCTTTATTAATTATTGGGCCGAGTGGTGTAAGCCCTGCCGTACCGAAATGCCCGAGTTAAATACCTTCCAAAAAGAATGGCATGACCGAGTCCAAGTCTTGGCAGTGAACTATGACGGTGTCACTGGGGACCAGTTAAGCACACAGGCAAAGGCAATGGGTATCAACTTCCCCGTACTGACTACTGACCCCAGGCAGCAGTTTGGTGTAACCGCCAGTGGCGCACTTCCAGAAACACTGGTAATCGATACCCAAGGGGTTTACCAAAAAGTATTATTGGGACCGCAAACTGTTGAAAGCCTGTTAGCCGTTGTTCACGAATTAGAAACTCATGAATTGGCAACTGACAGGGGCGACAAATGATCTGGCAATGGTCGTGAGTGGGGTATATACGGCGTTGAGGGCTACTTAGCAATCAAGGCTATCAGTAAAAAACTGGCTAAAAACCAAACACCTGCTTCACAAAAGGGATACTCAGCTTTCGCCGTGCTTCCAACGAGGCATCTTCTAAAATATCGAGACAACCCATCAGCTCTGCCAACCCTCGAGCAGTTCGGTTCGTCAGATAACATGCCACATCATCACTCAATTCCATCCCTCGTCGTGAGGCCCTAAATTGAAGAATTTGTCGTTTTTTATCATCATCTGACGAAGCAAGTTGAAATACCGGCCCCCAACCAAACCGGGACTGAAGGTCGGGTAGTTGTAATGGCATTTCTCTGGCAGAACAATCTGCACCAAGTAGTAAACAGCCATTGGCATCTTTGATTCGGTTATACAGATCAAAAAGTGCTCTTTCCCAATCGGCATGCCCAGATATCACCTGAACATCATCCAGGCAGACCAGAGTCAGTTGTTCCAAGTCTTCTAACAATTGCTCTGGCGGATAATCTAACAGCTCACGCAATGGTAAATATTGAGAGGACAAGCCCTGAGCTGAAGCCTGATGACAGCTCGCCTGCAAGAGATGCGAAACACCGCTGCCAACAGCGCCCCAAAGATAAACAAATGGCTGTTCACCAATGAGCAGCTGTTCACGAAGTACTGTTGCCACCTGACGATTAACATCCTGCTCTTGAAGAAAAAAATTCTCTAGCGTAGCGTCGTCATTCAGATTAATACGCAGGCTCAGCTGTTGAGGCACTAGCGCCGCCCCCAGATAAAATAGAAGTTTTTCGGCTTTGGTAATGTTTTTGTTACAACGCCAACACCCGAACTATCAAGACTCTCGGTACCATTAAGAATCTCAGCACCATAAATAACTTCGTCACTATTAGTAACTTCTGCACTTCCTACTTCACCACTATTCACCGCAGTATCAATACTCGTCTCATCTAAAGTGTTGGCCACCTCAGCAGCAGAAAAGTTTTCAGTCATTCGTCGATCCCTACGCAGGGTATCCAACAACAGGTTCACCTCACCTTCCACATACAATCGCAACCCTAGCCGGTCATTATCGACCTCACTTACGGTCAGGTGGCGAACCACCTCTAATGACTCTAAATAATGGGTTGCCTCATTGAACGACTGGTAATCATTAATATTTTCAAGTTGAAGAAAGACCGTCTCCGTATCCATTTTAGGCACGTAGGCATACTGGCTGGCAAGACGATCCACCACATCAGGCACAATCTTGTTCATTAATGCCGACAAATTATCCGCCACCACATTTTGCAGGCTATCATTGCCTTTTAGATAGAGCAGTCGCGCGGCCCGCCATTGGCCAGAAGAGCTCTGATACATACGCAGAGCCAGCCACGTATTGGCATTGTAGCGCTTTGCGGCTGCTGTCAATTGTGCTTGATTTAGATTCCACACATCTATCGCAGAAATACTCCTGCTATCTTGTAAATCCAACAAAGGAAGAATCAATGGAGCACCGCGATCATCCATCAATGACTCCAGTGTCGCCACAGCTTCCGGCAAGTTTTCGGAGGTCACAAAACTGCGTCCACCGACAGGGTCGTCAATCACCATCCACACCAGTAATCCGGGACGATCAGAGGGCCACACTTGCAACCGATATTCCCTTAGCAGCTTGTTAATTGCCGAAGGGGCATAATTTAAACTCATACCGAGCCCATCGGGCGATGACTCAGGAGTCCGGGGATCACGGTAGCTCACATAGCCATATTCAGTCACATAGCGTTCAGGGTTAGAGTAGCTCACATTCGCCAAGACTTGGCTATCACCTGTGACTTTCACTAACACCTTACCTAGACCAACTCGCATGGCCCGCAATCTTTCAGACCCACTTTGGCCCGAGACCGGTACAACAGTATGATAGAGATCAGTGACCGTTTCTGCCTGTAAGCGCAAGGGCAAAAGCACCACAACAATAAGGGCAATCAGAGTATTTTTAATAACAACACGGTTTTTCATGGCGCGATTGTACCAGTAGAGTACAAATAGGCCCATTATCCGACTGCCAGTTCACTGCTTTTAATATAAAATACCCGCTCTTTTAATTCGCCCCTCAAAAAAGCAGCCATTTCACAACGGCTACTGATAAGTAAGGCAACGACTTAAGGCAACTAGAAACGACTATGAGCGACCAAAAGCCAACCCCTCTCAGCTATAAAGATGCTGGTGTCGATATTGATGCCGGCAATGCACTCGTGGAACGTATCAAGCACGTTGCCAAAGATACTCGACGACCCGAAGTGCTGGCAGGACTGGGTGGTTTTGGAGCCTTGTTTAGCTTGCCCAGCGGCTATAAAGAACCCGTACTTGCCTCAGGTACCGATGGTGTTGGCACCAAACTCAAACTCGCCATGGACCTAGAACTCCACGACACTATCGGCATTGACTTGGTCGCTATGTGCGTCAATGACTTAGTGGTCTGTGGTGCTGAGCCACTGTTTTTCCTCGACTACTATGCTACCGGAAAATTAAATGTCGACATGGCCGCATCTGTCGTCACTGGTATCGGCGAAGGTTGTAAATTAGCGGGCTGCTCATTGGTAGGTGGTGAAACCGCCGAAATGCCAGGTATGTATGAAGGAGAAGACTACGATCTCGCCGGTTTCTGTGTGGGCATCGTAGAAAAAGCTGAGATAATCGACGGCAGCGCTGTCCATGTGGGTGACACGTTAATTGGCCTTGCATCCAGCGGCCCCCATTCCAATGGCTATTCATTGATTCGCAAAGTCATCGAGGTCTCCGGTGCCGACATCCACAATGAAAGTATTGATGGTACGACGTTAGGTCAAGCACTGCTGACACCCACTCGTATCTATGTAAAATCTATTTTGGCATTGGTAGAACATGCCCACGTACCCGTTCATGCCATTTCACATATCACGGGTGGTGGACTATTGGAAAACATTCCAAGAGTACTGCCAGAAAATGCAAAAGCCGTTATCGACACCACAAGCTGGAAGCAGCCTGCCATCTTCGATTGGTTGCAAACCAATGGCAATATAGATGACACCGAAATGCATCGCACATTTAACTGTGGTATCGGCATGGTAGTTTGTGTTCCCACTGAAGTGGCTGAAACTGCACTGGATACACTGCACGCTGCGGGAGAGGACGCCTTTATTATTGGTCATATCGCCCATGCCGAAGCTGACGAAGAACAAGTCGAGCTGTTAGGGCTGTAAGCTGAAAAATTATAAATCATGATCACAAGCTGCAAGAGCTACAAACCATGACCACAAAAACTCGGCCCCGCTTGGTTGTACTGTTATCCGGCAGCGGCAGCAACTTTCAAGCCTTTATCGATGCGACAAAAAGTGGCGAGCTTAATGCAGACATTGTCTCCGTCATCAGTAACAAAGCGGGTGTGATGGGACTTGAACGTGGCAAAAATGCAGGTATCGCCAATGAGGTGGTAAATCACCGTGAATTTGTAGATCGTGAAAACTTCGATCACATATTAGCCGAACGAATCGAGAGCTACAAACCCGACTTGGTAATTCTGGCTGGATTCATGCGCATACTCACGCCGGGATTTGTGCATCGTTTTGCCGGTCGCATAATGAATATCCATCCATCATTACTGCCAAAATATCCAGGGCTGCACACCCACAAACGAGCCATAGAAGCGGGTGATACCACTGCTGGGGCAACGGTACATTTCGTTACCAGCGAACTAGATGGCGGCCCAGCTATCATTCAAGCTGAAGTACCTGTACTGCCCGGTGATAATGAAGCTGCACTGGCGAACCGCGTACTGGTTAAGGAACATCAAATCTACCCCCTAGCGGCCCAGTGGTTCTGCGAAGGGCGCTTATCCTTCAACAATGGCAAACCTCAACTGGATGGAAAACAACTGCCTGACGCCGGCTTCCCTTTCTCTGATATCATCCCTGAACACTGAAACCGTTTTTTAACACATGTTTGCTGAACAAAAGACGACAAACTGTATCTAATCATCGGTTCAGCCATGCCAACTACAGACACAGGAATACGGTTAATACTATGCCGACACTCAGTCAGAGACTTGCCGTCTTTTATATGCACCTTAGCGCTTTACGTCTTAAAAAAATCAGTGTTGGCATTATCACTGTAATAAGCGCTGTTTTTGCCACATCAGCATACGCTGACTTTCAGGTTGAACCTCAACCCGCACCGCCAACAGATCTCGCGTTAATGCCCTACAATCTTTCCTATGCCGCTACGTATAACGGTATGGATATTGATGCCAGCCGTCAGTTAAAACTAGCATCAGGTCAGTACACTCTCAGTACCACGGCAAAAAACATGCTCAGCAACATCACCGAGCACGCCGAATTCCGCATTAGTAACCAAGGTCTCATCGTCGACCTCAACTACCAATACAAACGCAGTATCCTCGGCATGAAGAAAACCGAAAAGCTGACCTACAACCGAGATGAAGGTATTGCTAACTACGACAGTAAAAAGAAACAACGTCAGGTCGTATTAAAAGATGGCTACCTCAACCGGCTGACCTATCAACTCCAACTACAAAGAGATTTAATTAATGGCGTTTCCCCCTTGCACTATCAAGTCATCAGCCGCGGTCGACTCAAGTCCTATAATTTTGAAATAGTTGGTGAGGAAACCCTCGACACGCCCCTTGGTAAAATTCATACCACAAAGGTAAAACGAATCAGAAAAGATGATGACAGGGAAACCTTGCTCTGGCTTGCGCCCCAGTGGAATTACTTGTTGGTACAACTCTGGCAGCGTGAGAAAGGCGGGGAGGACTACAAAATTGCTCTCCAACAGGGAACACTCAACGGTGAAACATTAAGTCATTAAACAACCAGTTGGTTAATAAACAAAAAGTTATTAAACAAACAGAACTAACACAAGCAACATAATTCCGGGCCCACATCATGCAAATTTCACCAGAAGACCGTCCTGACGATCAATCACACCCTCTACAGAACTCTGGAGGAAAATGGATCGCATTACTCATTGCTTTCGGTCTTCTCGGAGGCCTGGCTTACTACGTGTTAAGCCCACTCGACCTCTCTCCCGAAAAACAGCTCCCTGAACCCCAAGCGATGGAGAATAACGAAACCGTTGAGACTGTTTCAACCCCGCCACCAGGATCACAGAAAGAAATCCCTCAACAAGCGAGCACCAAGGCTGAGCCATCCTTTGTACTACCCTCCCTAGATAAGAGTGACGCGGAGGTAAGCAAACAGCTCACCAACCTCAGCACCGATGGAAAGCTGAACCAATGGTTTTATACCAAACATATCATTCGTAGAGGCGTAACCTTAGTAGACGGGATGTCGAGAGGCAAACTCCTCAATAAGATGCACAATGCCCCCGGGCCAAAAGGTAAATTTGGTGTTGTAAAGGAAGGCAATAAATTATGGCTAGATCCCGCCAACTACCAACGTTATGGCTATCTCTCCAAGATGGTGACATCTATTGACAACGACAAGCTGGTCGGCCTATTTCACCGATTCCGCCCGCTATTAGAAGAGGCCTATGGCGAACTGGGCTACTCACCCAAGGAACTCGACAGCACCATCATTGCAGCCCTTGAGCAAGTCATTGCCGCACCGATTCACACTAACCCGATTGCGCTCACTCAAGAATCAGTTCAGTACAAATATGCCGATCCAACACTGGAAGCTTTGCCACCTATTCAAAAACAATTGCTAAGAATGGGGCCACAAAACACTCAACTCCTTCAGAAAAAAGCGCGGCTATTACGCGAAGCATTACTCCAATAGCCGCGGCCACCATCTCTTACCTAAGGCTTTATTAAGGCAGCTCAGGTTCGTCCTCTAGCGCTGCCTATTTAAACGGCTTGAACATCAAAATCAGTTTGGGCAAGAGTGTCATTGAAGCCAATAAAGCTGAAAACATAGCAAGCCCCGTCAGTAAACCGAAGTACACCGATGGCATAAAGTTAGACAATGCCAAAATGGAGAAGCCCACAATAATGGTAATCGCCGTATAGAACAGTGCTCGACCAATACTGGCATGAGCCCTGTGCATACTCGCAATATAATCATGATCAATGGCAAACTCATATTTAAAACGGGTGATGTAATGAATGTCGTGATCCACCCCAATCCCTACAGTGATAGCGGCAATAGTAATGGTCATCATATCAAGGGGAATACCGGCAATACCCATACCACCAAGTACCACACCAGCTGCCAAAAGGTTCGGCAGAATAGCGATCAACGCAACCGACAGTGAGCGGAACAGCACCAAGAACATGGCCATAATACAGAGAAACACCGTTCCCATCGTTAATATCTGTGAACGAAATAGGCTCTGCAACATGTTGTTATAAAGCACCATCGGGCCGGTAAAGTGAATCTGGTCTTCTGTAAAACCGGCCTCATCTATGGCAAAGCTATGTATCTTCTCCAGTAGTTTATTGCGATCCAAGTCACCCAAACTATCTTTGATACGCAGGCTGATGCGCGCTTGATTTTCACGCTCATTCACATAGGGCCAGAGAAGAAATTTGGCATTCTCAGGCGACATTGCCAATGACATTAAAGCCAGCTCAAAATCGCTGATCTCACGGTTCACTAGTTCAGAATAAACATCTGTCACCATAACCAGAGAACTGACTTTGCCCACCTCAGGTATGGCCTCAAGATACGTATGAAGCTTGGCTATATCTTCAATTCCAGGACGGGTAAACCAATAGCTATCTTCAATAAACTCAACCTCTTCTTCAGCCACACCAGCCGAATCAGAAACAGTCTCATCATCAGTTTCACCACTGTCGCTGTACATACCGGCAAAGGGGTCGCCGTAGGGGTCATCAGCCGCTACCGACGCATTTTCTTCCGCCTCTACATCAACAACCTCACCTTCATCACTATCGGCATACATACCTGCAAAAGGGTCCCCATAGGGATCCGCGACTACATCCTCTTCTTCTGGCTCACTGTCAACGACCTCGCCTTCATCACTATCGGCATACATGCCAGCAAAGGGATCTTCATAGGCGTCGTCTACTGCCGGCCTATTCTCCGTCTCAACATCACCCTCTTCAGCGAGCAGATCTTCAACGCTAATCGATCCATCATCAATCTTCGGCGGGGCATTAATAATAATATCCAGCGGTATGGTACCGCCCAATTTATTATCAATGAGCGAAAGCCCTTGATAAATTTCAGTATCAGCGTGGAAATAATCTATAAAATGATTCTCCACCTTTAGCTGAGATATCCCCCACGCACTGACAATTGAAGCCAGCAATGCCAGCCCCAGCACCCAACCACCATGGTGTTCAGTAAAACGAGAAAAACCGAGGGTTAAAGCAGAGGAATCATCTTGTTTATCACTGTTCACACCCTTGCCATAGACCATCATTCCTGCCGGAATGATGATAAAGGCAACGATAAGTGACAGCGCCAATCCAACGGTCATCATCCAGCCAAAGTCGATGACTGGGCGAATATCGCTAAGCACCAGAGAAGAAAAGGCGACCATGGTTGTCAGCATGGTATAGAGGCATGGCCTAGCCATGCTTTTCACCGTATCCCTGACCAAATCGAATTGCTCGTTATTAGGGGACTGGCGAAGTAATTCTCGGTATCGAACAATCAGATGAATCGTCAATGCCAGGGTAATAATCAATAACAGTGAGACAAAATTGGAAGAGACGATTGTCATCCGCCAATCGACCCAGCCGAGATAACCTAACATGATTTCTACGCACAAAATGCACGTTGCTAGGGGCAACAAAACCCACCGAGCCTGACGAAAAATAATCGCTAGGGTGATAATAATAAACAACAAAACAACGGCACCAAATACGTTCAAATCACTTTTGATAAAGTCGACCATATCAGCGGTAATCATGCTCAAGCCGCCAAGGAATATTTGGGCATGATCTTTATACGGCGACATTTTTTTCCGTATTTCTGCCACCCGAATTTGTTCTTCAGCAGCACGAACTGTGCGGTAATCCAGAAATTCCTGATTAACAACCTGAAGGGCCACAGCCTCTTCAGGTGACAAACCTTGAGTATCACGTTTAATCCGCAAGGTATCCCGCTGTTTCACCAGTGTCTGGTATTTTTCATCCTGCGCTATTTCCACAAGAACAATTGTCGTTTGAGCGTCCTGACTCATGATAAGGTTTTGATAAACCGGACTCTCTAGGAATTCCTGGCGCACCAGATCACGGTCAACACCAGGTAGAAGTAAGGTGCGGGGAGGCTTTAAAAGATCACCAACATCAACTTTAGGACTATAGAGCAACGGCACATCCAACATTGAAGTAACGGTTCCAATGCCGTTAATACCCCTTAAATCATCACATAATGCTTTGAGTGTTTGAAGGCTATTATCGTCAAACAGATCACCTTCATCAGGCTTATATGTCACCACTAAGAAATCACTACTACCGAAACGGTGTATCGATTCTCGGTAATAAGCTAGGTCGTTGTCATTTTCAAGGGTGAGGGAATCAAGAGAGGCGTCTAGCTTTAGGTTTGGTAACCCCAGCCCCATCATGATGGCAATGAACATGACGGCCAAAATAGCAATAATAGGGTGGCGCAGAATCAGTTTTTCGTAAATTCTCAATAGGCTCTTTGACATCTGACGACCCCTCTCTCACTTAGAATGGATTCAAATTAAAGTACGCTACATATATTTCCCAAAGAGGCAGACTATAGTCATGTCGACCGAAGAACAACAACATTGCAACTGATAGATTTTTTTATCCTGTATAAAGTGAACATAGCTTCGGCATAAAATGCAGGCATAACATCACTGTGCTACCTACTTATATGAACGTATTAATCCAGCCCAAACACCTTAAGTCCTAACGTATAAAGGAAAGACTCAACAACATGTACCTTGTTATCAAAAATGCTCATATCACCTTTGCCATCATCAGCATCAGCCTGTTTATCGTTCGGGCCTACTGGTCCGTCACAGAATCTGACAAGCTACAACAACGGTGGGCAAAAATACTTCCCCATGTTAATGACACCTTATTGCTTTCCTGCGCCATTTATCTCATGGCCTCGATCCACCAATATCCCTTTAGTGATCACTGGTTAACCGCCAAATTTATTGCACTGTTAATTTATATTGGTACCGGAACCGTCGCCATCAAACGGGGGAAAACACCAGGCACACGCCTATTATTCAGCTTATTGGCTGTAGCAACATTCAGCTATATTATTGCTGTGGCCACCACCCATTCTCCATGGGGAGTCTACTAACGAAACCAAATCGTGAAAAAGGATGTAAAGCGAATGAATAACAACGTCTATAGAACTCAAAGTTTGAGCCCTCTTTTTATCTACGCCGTTGTTTTTGGATGCAGTCTAGTCGCTGCCATCGTTTTGTATGGCTGTCTGCCATCCACCGGAATATAGGAAAGAGTAAGAGTGCAAAGTTAGGAGGCGCTGTTATTTTCGACGAAGTAGGTCGCCGACTATTTATATTCGCCTTGCATGAGGCCGAACAAAGGGCTGACGAATCAAGGAAACTATTCCGCCAGCTACTTTCCACAGTAAAACTTTTGCTTTAATCATCACCGTTCAAGCCTAAAGAGAAGCTTAGGCTTTTGGTAGTGTTACCCCAGTCTGCCCCTGATACTTGCCACCGCGATCCGCATAAGACACTTCGCAGACTTCATCGGACTCAAAGAACAACATCTGAGCGACACCTTCATTGGCATAAATTTTTGCTGGCAGGCTGGTTGTATTGGAAAATTCCAGTGTTACGTGACCTTCCCACTCAGGCTCCAGTGGTGTGACATTCACGATAATGCCACAACGGGCATACGTCGATTTACCCAAACAGACCGTCAACACATTCCGAGGAATTCGAAAATACTCAATGGTACGCGCCAGCGCAAAAGAGTTCGGTGGAATAATGCAGTAATCGCCCTTTATATCAACAAAGGCATCGTTATCAAAATGCTTGGGATCAACAGTCTTAGAATGGATATTAGTAAAGATTTTGAATTCATCTGCACAACGAACATCATAACCATAGCTAGACACACCATAGGAAATCACCTTCTCACCATTGGGGTCGGGCTGGCGAACCTGTCTTCCCTGAAACGGTTCAATCATGGCGTGTTCCTGCGACATACGGGTAATCCACTTATCGGATTTAATACTCATAAACCTATACTTCCCAAAACAGTTTGATCATAAAAGTGGGCCATAATACCTGTTTGAACCTACCGATCAAAGTGCCCCATATAGACAGCGCCATTTGCTTGTACTAACTGGCTGATATTACAAGGTGGAAAGGTATGATCGGAGGGGTGGGCGTTGCTAATTGCGCAGATATCGCAATATGTGCCCTTTAAAGGTACTGGCAAGCAGATTGTCATGGTCAGGCTTAGACTTTGTATGGGAATATCCCAGCGTTATCATTTTTTTGCTAAATGACGAGTGATTAGAACGCCCCGGGTCCACCAGAATGATTTCGCATTTTGGTTTAGCATGCTGATCAATAAAATTGGACAACAAATCGATATGATCGCGCTCATATAAAACATCAGAACCGATAATAACGTCGTATTTTCCCAGCCCATCACACGAATCATTCCAGCTCGTACGCAAGAATGGAATTTTCGCACCATTGTTCAGCCTGACATTTTCAGTCAAAAAGTTACTTGCCTCGGGGTGAATATCCGTTGCAGTAATGTCGGCATGACGAGAATTAAGTAGCAAGCTCGATAACGCCATGCCACAGCCAACTTCCAAAATACGTTTGCCTTCTATGGGAAAGTTTGCCATTTCGTGAGCAAGAACTTCACCTGACGCCCAAACAACCCCAAAAAGGGACCATTGGGCTGACGAGATACCCAGTGCATCAGCCTCTCCAAGGGAATCAGAAAATTGCTGTTTATCCCAAAGGGAGCGAACATGAATATCAAAGCGATCAATTTCTATGGTTTGATATCGGATACGGAGAGGAGGCATTTTGTAGCTCGGTGCGTGAATGACACGTAACTAGCCTTAATCGAAATCGATTCGCCACGTAGGGAAAGGTCACTATAAGCATATGGGTTAATATTTACTATGCGTATTGTCCTCACTTGTTTTTCAATGCTTTCTATTTGACTACCCCACCCCACGTTTTATGTAGCAATGAACAATCATAGACCGAGCCATAGCCGATCACCCCTCTCGCCAGGATCAAAACCGATGTTTAATCGTTCATCTAACGTAATATGTTCACTCTACCCCTAACTTTCACCCACCCAACTCAGGATCCAGCATGAACAAATTATTAATTTTCTTTGCAGCAGGATGCATAGGAGCACTAGCTAATAGCCTGACTGTTTGGCAATTTGGTCAACTTGGCATCACATCCTCGATTGGGGTTTCGATCGCACCTGCATTAACCCCAGCGTGGTTATACCCAAGACTGGTATGGGGCGGCATTTGGGGACTGCTTTTTATCCTGCCGATGCTCTCATCACGACTGTTACTGAAAGGAGCCGTTTTGAGCCTCTTCCCAACAGCTATTCAGCTATTTGTTATTTTTCCTATGACGACACACAAAGGTATAGGTGGCATTGAACTGGGGCTACTCACACCAGTATTGGTTGTATTTTTTAACGGGGTCTGGGGAGTTGTGACGGCAGCCGCAATAAGGTTTTCAAAATAACCAGCCAGTAAAAAGCGTAGTTTTAACTGCGCTTTTTACTGATATATAACCAGTTATGTTACAAGGTATTTATAGCCACAGCATCTCAACTCCCAACTAAGAACCCGACTTTATTCAATAATAATTTCCGGACCACCTGGAGAGGATTGACCTGCCAGTAAAGCAGCCACTTTAGAGGCTATCTGACCATACGCCTTTGCAGCGGCCCCCTCAGGATGAGAGATGACAGAGGGTTTCCCCGCATCAGCCTGCTGACGAATATCAAGAGACAACGGCAAAGCACCCAATACTTCGGTCTTGTATTCCGATGCAACTTTCTGCCCCCCGCCTTCACCAAAGATGTGTTCCTGATGACCACATTGACTACAACTGTGCACCGCCATATTTTCCACAACACCCAGTACTGGAATGTTGACCTTGTGAAACATTTCAATGGCCTTCCGGGCATCCAACAATGCGATATCCTGAGGTGTGGTGACAATCACGGCCCCAGATAACTTCGCCTGTTGCGCCAATGTCAGTTGGATATCACCGGTTCCTGGCGGCATATCTACCACAAGATAATCCAACTCCCCCCACAGGGTTTGATTGAGCAGCTGCATCAGAGCACCCGTAGCCATTGGGCCACGCCAAACCACAGGAGTCTGCTCAGTCACTAGGTAACCCATGGACATGGATTTCACACCCAAAGCCTCCACAGGCACAAAGAATTTTTGCTCCACAATATCAGGTCGTGTTCCTTCAGCAACACCCAACATCATTTGCAGACTGGGACCGTAGATATCCGCATCAACAATACCGACGTTGTTACCCTGTTGAGCCAGCGCCAGTGCTAAGTTTACGGATGTCGTTGATTTCCCCACGCCTCCTTTTCCCGAAGCTACCGCAATAATATGCTTTATGCCCGCCAAACCTGCCTGAACTGGTGCTTCTGCCATCATCCAACCTCATACCAACTAATGAAAATCCAAGGGAAAACCGTTATAGTGGCGCACTTTTTGATAATTGCACGCACCGTGATAACGGGCCTATCCATACACTAAAACACGAACACCAAATTATAGCAGTCTATCAACATGACCGAATGCCTGACCGAACGCCGAAAAATTCTTGTGACCAGTGCCCTGCCCTATGCCAACGGGTCAATCCATCTGGGACATTTAGTGGAATATATCCAAACAGATATTTGGGTGCGCTTCCAAAAAATGCGTGGTCACGAATGTTACTACGTCTGTGCTGATGATGCTCATGGCACGGCCATTATGTTGAAGGCAGAACAACGTGGTATTTCACCAGAAGAGCAAATTGCTGAAGTTAAGGCCGAACACGAGAAGGACTTTAGCGACTTTCTGATCCGCTTTGATAACTTCCATTCCACCCATTCTGAAGAGAACAGAGAGCTATCTGCACTGATCTATAACCGCTTACGCGAGAATAATCATATTGCCTCTCGGGAAATCACCCAGGCATTTGACCCTGAAAAGAATTTGTTCCTTGCAGACCGTTATATCAAGGGCACCTGCCCAAAATGTAAAGCAGACGATCAGTATGGCGACAACTGTGAAGCCTGTGGTGCTACGTATGCACCTACCGACCTAATCAACCCTGTCTCTGCTATTTCTGGCGCAACACCTGTTGAAAAAGCCTCCACCCATTACTTCTTTAAACTGCCTGAATTTTCAGACTTTTTGAAAGCTTGGACCCGTGCAGGGCATGTGCAGGAAGAAGTCGCGAACAAGCTTGGTGAATGGCTTGATGCCGGATTACACGAGTGGGACATCAGCCGCGACGCGCCCTATTTTGGTTTTGAAATTCCCGGTGCACCCGGTAAGTATTTTTACGTTTGGCTGGATGCGCCCATTGGCTATATGGCCAGCTTTAAAAACTTGTGTGAGAGAGAGGGTCTGGAATTTAATGATTTCTGGAAGCAGGATTCTGATGCTGAGCTTTACCATTTTATTGGCAAGGACATCGTCAACTTTCATGCTTTGTTCTGGCCCGCCATGCTAACCAGCGCCAATTTCCGCACCCCTACCAAAGTTTGCGTCCATGGCTTTCTGACGGTTAACGGCAAGAAAATGTCGAAGTCTCGGGGAACATTTATCAATGCCCGCAGCTATCTGGATAATTTGAACCCAGAATATTTACGCTACTATTTTGCGGCAAAACTGTCCTCTGGCGTAGATGACCTTGATTTAAATCTGGATGACTTTTCACAACGAGTGAACAGTGATTTGGTCGGTAAGGTTGTCAATATTGCCAGCCGTTGTGCCAAATTTATCACCAAGGGAAATGACGGAATTTTATCGAGCAACATTGCCGACGAAACTCTGTGGCAACAGGTAGCCGGTGCAGCTGATAGCATTGCTGCCCATTATGAAAACCGAGAATTTGGTAAAGCCATTCGGGAAATCATGGCTCAAGCAGATGCCGCCAATGAATATATTGCGGCCAAAGAACCCTGGAAGTTATCCAAGGAACCTGGCCGTGAGCAGGAAGTACTGGATATCTGCTCATTGGGAATCAATCTGTTTAGAGCATTAATGATCTATCTTAAACCTGTACTACCGGCCATGACTGAGGCAGCAGAGCTCTTCCTCAACGACGAACTTCGTTGGGACGCGGCACCCCAACCACTTCTCAATCATCAAATCAATAAGTTCAAACCCCTGATGCAGCGGGTTGAACAAGATAACGTAGACGCCATGTTAAAAGCTAGCAACCAAGCTGTCCCTACGCCTGACTCAATACCGGCCACAACGTTACAGGCTAAGGAGATTTCAATAAAAACTGGATCCTCGCCGACGGAACCACTGGCAGACGAAATCAACTTTGATGATTTTATTAAAGTTGATCTGAGAGTTGCCCTCATCACCAAAGCGGCCTACGTGGACGGCGCAGACAAACTGCTGCAACTGACGCTGGATATCGGTGGTGAAACCCGGAATGTATTTTCTGGTATCAGATCATCTTACCAACCTAAAGACCTCGAAGGTCGGCTAACCGTACTGGTCGCTAATTTAGCCCCACGTAAAATGCGTTTTGGTATCTCTGAAGGTATGGTTTTAGCGGCTGGCGACAAAAAGGGAATCTATCTTCTGTCACCCGATAGTGGCGCAGAACCGGGACAGAGAATCACCTAGGGACTAATATCAGCCAGGACGATATGGTTTATAGCTATACCTTATGGCGAAATATACTAAAAATTTGGTGTTTTATGCTTATTAGCGGAATCAGCATACCGCTATAATGTTTGGCCTATTGAGATAAGACTAAATGCAAGAATTTGCTGTTATTCTGATTAGCACCATATTGGTGAACAACTTTGTACTGGTCCAGTTTCTGGGCCTGTGCCCATTTATGGGTGTCTCCAACAAACTGGAAACCGCCATCGGTATGGCCGGGGCGACCACTTTTGTACTGACACTGGCAGCAATGTCCAGCTATATGGTCAACAGTTGGATTCTGATTCCACTGAACCTTGAGTACCTTAAAACGATTTCTTTCATTCTGGTGATTGCCGTTGTGGTCCAGTTCACCAAAATGTTTATCGAAAAAAGTAGCCCTCTACTCTATCGAGTTCTTGGTGTCTTTCTTCCCTTGATTACCACCAATTGCGCGGTATTAGGGGTCGCATTACAAAATACCACCAAAGCTCACACCTTCTCGGAATCGACCCTCTATGGTTTTGGTGCGGCGATAGGGTTTTCTCTGGTCTTGATACTATTTTCCGCCATGCGTGAACGTCTTGCTGTCGCTGATGTACCTACACCCTTCAAGGGTGCCGCTATTGGTATGATTACTGCTGGACTAATGTCATTAGCCTTTATGGGCTTCAGCGGACTGGTATAGGGGCATAGCGTGTACGACATCATTGTCCAGAACCCGTTCTCGGCTGCACTGGTTGCATTAGTCAGTCTCTCCATTGTTTTTGGAGCCATACTTGGCTACGCCGCCGTTAAATTTAAAGTGGAAGGCGACCCCATTGTCGAGCAACTCGACAAGTTGTTGCCACAAACTCAATGCGGCCAATGTGGTTTCCCCGGCTGCAAACCTTACGCACAGGCTATTGCTGATGGTGACGCCATCAACAAGTGTCCCCCCGGCGGCCAAACAACCATTAACGCCATTGCCGATCTACTCGATGTGGAGGCACCAACTCTCGATGCTGAACACGGCGAAGAGAGTGAAGTGAGGACCGTTGCCTATATTCGTGAAGATGAATGTATCGGCTGCACTAAATGCATTCAGGCCTGTCCCGTAGACGCCATTCTCGGTGCCGCCAAACTCATGCACACCGTGATTGCCAGCGAATGTACTGGTTGTGACTTATGTGTAGAACCCTGCCCTGTGGACTGTATTGATATGCTTCCCGTGGAGAAAGGGCTGGCTGATTGGAAATGGGGATTACCACCAACCGTGGAAGAACAAATTCTAACCATCAACCCCAAAGATATTATTGCTTCTGACCATAAACAGGTTGAAGACAATGACGGTAAAGACTCAGACGACAGCGGAGAAAAAGCCGCATGAGAAAAGTCTGGGATTTAATCGGTGGGGTTCACCCCCCCGAAAATAAACATCAGTCTGTTCAGGACAGCATTGGCATCCTACCCCTGCCTGAGAAACTGGTTATCCCGCTGAATCAGCATATTGGCGCGCCACCCAAACTCTTTGTAAGTATTGGGGATAAAGTACTTAAAGGGCAACCGCTGGCCGAACCCAAAGGTATGGTCAGCGTAGGTATTCATGCTCCTACATCCGGATTGATCAGTGATATCAGCGACTATCCAATTCCTCATCCATCAGGTATGGCAGCTCGATGTATTACCCTGATACCCGATGGTGAAGACCGCAGTATCGAACATCGAGGAATTGATAATTTCCGCGAACAAAGCCCTGAAATATTGCTGGAAATCATTCGGTCGTCCGGAATCACTGGCATGGGAGGAGCGGGGTTCCCCACAGCCGTTAAACTCAACCCCCTACAACCTATTTCAACGCTGATTATTAATGGAACCGAGTGCGAACCCTTCATCACATCAGATGACATGCTGATGAGAGAGTACCCGGAAGAGATCATTGAAGGCATCAAAATAATGTCGTTCACTCTCGGTGAGCCCGACGAAATACTGATAGGCATTGAGGACAACAAGCCGGAAGCCTATGAAGCGCTTGAGCCCTACCTAAAAGACACCAATATTAAGCTAGTAAGGTTTGCTACTCGCTACCCTTCTGGTGGCGAGAAACAGTTAATCCAGATCCTGACGGGGAAAGAAGTCCCACAGGGAGGATTACCTGCAAATATAGGCATCGTATGCCAAAATATAGGCACTACCTATGCGGTACAACGGGCTGTTGTTCATGGCGAACCATTAATTTCCCGCGTCACTACCGTGACCGGCAAAGCCTGTAAGACCAACAGAAATTACCACACATTAATCGGCACGCCCATTAGCCACTTGCTGACACATAATGGTTTTGACCAAAGCAAATGTTCACGTTTGATCATGGGTGGCCCAATGATGGGGTTCACCTTGGAAAACCCAGACATTCCGGTGATAAAAACCACCAACTGCATTCTGGCGCCCGACGAAACAGAGCTACCCACGCCACCACCAGCTCAGGCCTGTATTCGATGTGGCATGTGTGCAGAGGCTTGCCCTGCGAGCCTTCTGCCCCAACAACTCCTTTGGTACGCTCAGTCACAAAACTACGAAAAGCTTGAGGCTCAAAACCTGTTCGACTGCATTGAGTGTGGTGCCTGTTCTTATGTCTGCCCCAGCAACATTCCTCTGGTTCAGTACTACCGAGCAAGCAAAGGTGAAATGAAAAAAATGGCGGAAGAGAAAGTGCATGCCGATAGAGCTAGGCAGCGCTTTGAATTCCAAAAATCCCGCAAAGAAAAAGAAGAAGCGGCGAAAACAGCCAAACGAGAAGCGCGGAAAAAAGCCGCTGAACAAGCTAGGGCTAAAACCGCTTCCGAGCCGACACCTGCTACAGCGTCTTCGTCCTCCAGCACTCAGGCTTCAGGTGCTGACGATATTATCAAAGCAGCGATGGCTCGCGCCGAGTCAAAAAAAGCCTCACCGGAAGAACAACAAGCTAAGCTGGAGCGCGGAGTAGCTCGAGCCACCAGTCATCTGGAGACAGTACAGCAACGGCTGAAATTGCTGGAAAAGAATGCTCCTGACAAACAACGGGAACAAGTTCTGGCTGCCATAGAAGATGCCAAAGTCCGGCTTGCCGACGCTCAGACAAAGCTTGGTACCACCAAGGCCAAACCCGATGAAAAATTAAACGCCCAAGCAGTGTTGATGGAAAAGGTCCAGGCCAGCCCCAAAGAGGCCCTAGAAAAGAAAATTGCCCTACTGAAAGAACGCATCACAACGACAGAAGAAAAAATTTCCGCCGCTGAAGACAAAACAATTAAGTCTGCGCTACAAAACGGTTTAGAAAAACAGCAAACCAAATTGAATGATGCCGAGCAGCAACTAGCTGAAACATCAGCAGATGCTAAAGCGCCCACACCTGAAACCGTGGCAACAGAAACAAGTGATGCCGCATCCTTAGCTATTGCCAAAGCTCAGGCTAAAGCTGCGGCACAGGCTGACATGTCAGATGAAGATAAATTACGTGCCACTATCGAGTCTCTCAAAACGCGCCTAGAAAAAGCACAGGAACGGCTAACAGACGCGGAGTCTGAGGGTTCTGACCACATAGAGGCACTTCGTTCCGGCGCAGACAAATTGCAAGCCAAACTGACATCTGCTAAAGCAGAACTGTCAGAGCAAACACATTAACGGACACTGACCATGGCTCTGCTTAAATTGACATCACCCCATGCCCACACCGCTCAATCTACAGCGAATGTGATGCAACTGGTGCTACTCGCAACCATCCCAGGGCTGCTTGCACTCACCGTCTTCTTTGGCTGGGGCACCCTAATCAATATCCTCATAACCAGCATCGTTGCCCTGGGCTGTGAAGCGGGCATCATGTACCTGCGAAAACGACCCGTAATGTTTTACTTGCGAGACTACAGCGCCCTTGTGACCGCAGTACTACTGGGGCTGGCGCTGCCACCTCTGGCGCCTTGGTGGATCGCCGTGGTCGGCACCGCTTTTGCCATTGTGGTAGCCAAACATCTCTATGGTGGACTGGGCTACAACCCCTTTAATCCGGCAATGATAGGCTATGTAGTTGTACTGATTTCTTTCCCCGTACAAATGACCTCCTGGCCTGCACCTGCCCCACTGTACCCAGCCGATATAGATGTGCCTGGTATCTGGCAATCACTGCAAATAGTATTCCCCTTTTTAAGCCCAGAGGTCGTCAAGAGTACTGTTTCAGGAGGAATAGATGCGTTCACTGCAGCCACACCACTGGATACGTTTAAACACAATACCGGGCTGCTAGTCGATCAACTGTATAAACAAGATCCTTTATTCAGTCAGGGCCATTGGGCCGGGCTCGGCTGGGAGTGGGCCAATTTCGGTTTTCTTGCCGGCGGCTGCTTCTTACTGTATCGCAGAATATTCACCTGGCACGCGCCTGTGTCAATGCTGGTCGCACTGACCGTTTGCTCAACGTTATTCTATGACGGGGGAAGCTCTTCAAGCCATGGCTCACCCCTGCTGCACCTGCTTAGCGGTGCGACGATGCTCGGCGCATTCTTCATTGTCACCGACCCAGTCACCTCCGCCACCAGCAACCGAGGGCGTCTCATCTATGGCGCACTGGTTGGCGTATTGGTGTTTATTATCCGTAGCTGGGGTAGCTATCCAGATGCTATCGCATTTGCTGTACTACTGATGAACTTTGCCGCACCCTTGATCGACAATTACACCCTGCCTCGCACCTATGGTCATAAAAAACCACGCCGTGCGACGGAGAAAAAGGACTAGATGATGCTAGGCAAATCCATCCGTTTTAATAGTCTGATATTGGGCCTTTTTGCCTTGATCACTGCCGCACTTCTCGCAGTGACACACGAGGGCACAAAAGAACGTATTGCCGACGCTAAACGTGAAGTCGCAAAACGAGCCTTACTAGAAATTGTCCCCCTTGAGCGCCACAACAACGATGTGCTCATCGATACACTTAAAATTCCTCCTGAATATTTTCCAATGCTGGGCATTAAAAGCGGCAACATTAATATTGCTCGTGACGGCAATAAACTTGTAGCGGTCATTGTGCCTGCCATAGCACCCGATGGTTACAGCGGCGATATTCAGATGATCATCGGCATCAACGTGGACGGCACTATTGCGGGTGTCAGGGTCATATCCCACAATGAAACACCAGGTCTTGGCGATAAAGTCGACATCAAGAAAAACAACTGGATTCTGGGCTTTAATGGAAAATCCCTGACAAGCCCTAAACCCAAAGATTGGAAAGTGAAAAAGGATAAGGGCAGCTTTGATCAATTTACCGGCGCGACCATCACACCGCGTGCCGTGGTAAAACAGGTATTAAAAACCCTTCAGTACTATAAAGAAGACAAGGAAAGACTTCTGAAAGCAGCACAACCGACCGAACCCACGGAAGCAGCTCCTCCAGAGGCACCAAGTCATGGCTGATACATCCTATCGAGAAATTACCGCCAATGGGCTTTGGAAAAATAATCCGGCTCTGGTACAACTATTAGGCCTATGCCCACTTCTGGCCGTCACTGGCTCCGTCGTCAATGCATTGGGGCTCGGGCTGGCTACTATGCTGGTTTTAACAGGCTCTAATATTGCCGTTTCGTTGATTCGAAAACATGTGTCAGATGCTGTGAAAATTCCAGCTTTTGTGATGATCATTGCAACATTTACCACCTGCATTGAACTGATCATGAAAGCCTATACCTATGAGCTGTATCTAATACTGGGTATCTTTATCCCTCTCATTGTTACCAACTGCACCATACTGGGTAGGGCCGAAGCCTTTGCCAGTAAAAATCATGTTGGGGCCGCCGCCTTGGATGGTCTCATGATGGGAGCAGGATTTGGCGCAGTATTGCTAGTCATTGGAACGATTCGGGAGATTCTTGGCAGCGGCACACTGTTTGCCAATATGCACCTGTTGTTTGGACCCATTGCCGAAAATTGGACACTACAACTCTTTAGCGAAGGCTATGGGTTTTTAGTCCTAATATTGCCACCCGGCGCATTTATTGTAGCCGGAATGCTCATCGCCTTAAAAAATATCATTGATAACAAAATAGAACGTCGAAATGCCGCGTGCCGCACACCCACTGTAAAGGGTGCCAAGCGAGTTCGTACTACAGGGACGGTTTCTTAGCATTTTTTTCTCGTACAGTTGCCGAAAAATTATTGTTGAAGTGAATCAGCTCTGTCATTTTTTATTATTCAACCAACACGGACAGTCTCTCCCATATTTTTAAACTGTGTGGGTGTTTTTTAAGACCCGCTAATGTATCTTTTAGATACATTGACGTGACCAAACTCACTCAATAGCATGAGCATCTGTTATAAAGTCACTGGCCTGCCGTAAAAACACGGGACAGTTGAATTCATGGAGAAAACCAAGTGAAAAGAAGTGGGGCATGGCTTACCCGGTATGCATTAGAAACAATTGGTGTCACTCATACCTTTGGTATTCCCGGCGAACACAATACAGAAATTTACCATGAGCTAGACTTGTCCGAAAAAATTACTCCCTGCATCGTGACCCATGAAGCCTCTGCAGCATTTATGGCTGATGCTGTAAGCCGCACGACCGACACAATAGGCACCCTGATCATTGTCCCTGCATCAGGCGTTACCCACGCTGCCAGCGGAATAGCTGAAGCCTTTCTTGATGGCATTCCAATGCTTATCATCACTGGTTGCGTGGACAGCGAACCCGGCCACCGTTATCAGCACCAAGCTATCGACCTCCCCACCCTTGTCGCACCTATAACCAAAGCATCCTTCCGGGTTAAGAGCCTAGGTGATCTCGTCTCGACTATATTTGAAGCTTACCGTACGGCCTTAGACGGTGTGCCAGGGCCAGTATTTATAGAAATTCCTATTAACCTGCAACTGTCTCACGAGGAAACAGGCGAGCTACCGACGTTTAAACCGACACCAACCAAATCAGCAATAGATGACACCGTCATAGCTCAAGCTGCACAAATGCTTATCCAAGCCGAACATCCTGGCATCTTTGTTGGCTGGGGCGCAAAAGAGGCTACAGATATCATTCAGTCATTAGCCTCACACTTGGGCGCGCCGGTGGCGACAACCTTACAAGGGTTAAGTGTCTTTCCTGCCAACCACCCATTACATACCGGCATGGGGTTTGGCCTATCAGCGGTACCCGCGGTACAACATGCCTTTGAAAAATGTGATTGTCTGCTTGCAGTAGCAACATGTTTTTCTGAAACATCCACAGGTAACTTGAGTGTCACACCACCAGAAAATCTTATTCATCTGGATATCGACTCAAAAGTATTTAATGCACATTTCCCAGCGGCACTATCCCTGCAAGGTGATGCGGCCAACTTACTGGCAGCTCTACTTAAAAAAGTCCTAGAGTTACAAGCAACCCCTAAAGAAAGCGAAGAACTCGCCCAACAAATCGCCGCCAACAAACAGAGCTACCAGTCACTATGGCGCAAACATAAAACTGACCGAGTAAATCCAGCCAACTTTTTCGATACCCTAAGAAAAAAGTTGCCCGAAAAAACATTAGTCGCCTGTGATGATGGTAATCACACGATGCTTGCCGCAGAGTTACTACCCATCAACCAAACCGGTGGATTTATTTGTCCCACAGGCTTCAATGCCATGGGTTATTGTATTCCTGCAGTAAACGCATTAAAGCTCTCCCACCCAAGCCACACCGTTGTCGGAATTGTTGGGAACGGCGCCATGCTAATGTCCGGAATGGAAACCATAACAGCAAACAAATACGATCTCGGGGTCATTTATTTTCTGTTTAACGATGGAGAACTAGGTAAGATTGACCAGTCTGAAGAAATACCCAACAAGCGCATGACGGGCACCAAACAGGGTGAAGCCGATTGGATTTCATTCTCCCATGCCATGGGTTGTGAGTACGTTGCCATTGAGGATGACAGCCAACTACAACCTGGATTGGATACCGCCTTTAGGCTGACGCTGCAAGACAAACCCGTGGTCGTCGATGTCTACATTGACTACAGTAAACACACAGCCTTTATGGACGGCGCTTTAAAAACCAAGTATCGCCGGGCCAACAGAACCACGAAAGCTCGCCACCTAGCCCGCGCATTAACTCGCAAGTTCATTGGTTCTAAATAACCCATTCAAAACTACAGGCCAAAAAACTGCCCTAACACAAAGCGGTATACCACCTAAACCAGTAAACCTACTATCTGATTAGCAACCTATAGGAAACATTCCACAATTTTAAGTCTGTAGGGTAGGATCAACACCAACCTTCCGTTACAGTCTTCATACCGTTTATAAACAACACCTGTGCTAACTTCTTACTATTGACTGAAGAGCTACTTATTAAAGAATTTTTTGTATCCAAACAAATGTCAAAAATGTGTCTCATCAATGTGATCATAGTATTGTCGCTAAGTAGTTGCGCTACCTACCAGCCCAACCAGGTTGACGATATTTGTAAAATATTCCATGGAGAAACCGATTGGTACGAAGATGCGCAAGCTGCGAATAAGCGCTGGGGAACCCCGATTGGCTTAATGATGGCCATCATTAAGCAAGAATCCACCTTTCGGCATGACGTCAAGCCACCAAGACCCACATTTTTATTTATCCCACTGCCCAGAAGATCCTCTGCTTACGGCTATGCTCAAGCTCAAAACCCGGCATGGCAGGATTACCAAAAAGCAACGGGTAACTGGAGTCATGACAGGGATGATTTCGGCGATGCCATCAACTTCGTCGGCTGGTATACCAACACATCTCAGAAAAAACTTGGCATTTCAAAATGGGACCCCTACAAGCAGTATCTCGCCTACCACGAGGGCTGGGGCGGCTATGCGCGAGGAAGTTTCAACAAAAAACCCAGCCTACTTCGCGTAGCCTCCAAGGTAAAAAGACAGGCAGAAACCTACAATGCACAGTTAAAAACATGCAGCAAGGCCTTGGATGAGTCCGTCAGTGGTTGGTTTTAATATAGACGGCGGATAACCGTTTCCAGTCACAAACTAATCGTTACAGCACGTTAAGTTCACGCTGAAAACTTATTTAAAATTTACTATTTTAAAATGTGGATTTTCTACCAAAACCTCCATTTTTGTAATGGAATCCAAGGCCACTAAATTATCAGCACTGCCATCCCTAATTTTTATACATTCTTCACTATTTTTATTGCGCCCTGTATCAAGAGCCGCTCCTTCTAGCTCCGTACCAGAATCCAGTGTCAATTTAACCCGATAGTTATATATACAAACTATTTCTATATAGTCATGCTGTTCACAAGAGATCATAGGGCCTTACCTTAGGGAGTGTGGTGTTCGGCTGACTTGACTTGTATGGTTGTTTTCTTAGATTTTTCATACTTTTAAATCCT
>TARA_R110001592_G_scaffold40757_2_pt1 | contig 122584 bp, 104 predicted proteins | sample TARA_R110001592 | Tara Oceans TARA_R110001592 (sample SAMEA4398387) | marine metagenome | biome: Polar Biome; feature: [SRF] surface water layer (ENVO:00010504); material: water (ENVO:00002006), including particulate matter (ENVO:01000060) such as... | depth 5 m
CGTCTATATCATTTATTCTGAAGCAATCGATAAATTCTATGTCGGACAGACCGGAAACATCGATAATAGGCTACTATTCCATAACGATTCTGAAAAAAATAACATCTGGACAAAAAGAGGTATTCCTTGGGTTTTAAAAACATCCATTCCTTTCAATTCCAGAACTGATGCGCTTAAAGCTGAAAAATTTATCAAAAAACAAAAATCTAGAAAATTAATCTTAGACATTATCCAAAACGGATACATAAAATAAGCTAGAGCATCTGATCTCGGTCAACTGGGAAAGGTCCCGAGATCGAAGGGATTCGGAAGCCCAAGAGGAGGAGCAAAGACCACGCAGATAGCGGGGTCTTTTTTTTTGCCATGGAGCAATTTTTTGTCTATATCATATATTCTGAAGTAATCGATAAGTTCTATATCGGACAGACAGCAAACAAGAACAACCCAAATCATGTTAGCCATTGCACAAACGCAAAAAAACTAACGCACAAATCATTGGCTTAAACAGTTATGATTGAGACAATTGTTTTATTAAAAAGCATTTGTCTTAATCAAAATTATAACTTTTTATATTTAAAATAACGTTTTTCCATTTGATTATATGTTTTACATGTTTATATTGATAAATAAATACCCGCTTTGGGTTAGAAAATTGCTTTATCCTACCAGGAATGGTGAAACCAACCATTTATAACTGGTGGATGCATCAATTTTTATAATGATTAAAATTCAAATACTATGGGATTGATAACTGCAGATTTACTAGATATCCATCATTATCCTTTCGGGACAAATGATCCCAATGGAGAAAAGATTGCAACAAGATTCCTTCTACCCCCTATATTGGCTAAGTCAGCTCAAAACAAAATCCGTGAACACCTTACAAAATACTTCATTAATCACAGAAGAATGAATAAGGAAACCGCTAGTAAGAGAGCGGAAAACTACAAGTTGAGGTTCTTTTACAAAACACCTTATCACCATCACGGTAGGGGGAAACTTGGAATTTACAACGACACCACAAACACAAAACTTCCGCTTGAAAATTTAGCGGACTGCTATTTTATGGACAATGGCAATACAATTGAATTGCATATATTTGACAACATGACTTTTTCATGACCTCAAAATAAAACTAAAAATAAGTTGCTCCTTTTATAATTAGGTTATGGAAACTACCAAAAAGAATCCCTTACTTTTTAAGTCTTTCCATAACATTTCCAGGATTCATGATTTAAATAAATAGATTCTCTAGCCTTTACCTATTATACTCAAAGTATAAAACTCCCTAGTTTTTACACTCAATTAATAAAAAGTGGAGGGATTTGAGACAATTGTAAAAATCAAATCGTATAGACAATTCAATGCTTTAGATACCTTCACTAACCATCATGAAACACCTAAATTTACTAATTCTCTTGATTGGTCTTACTGCTTGTATAAGCTCCTGCGTAAATTGGGAGGATAGTTTTTCGAATGGCAGTCTTTATGATACCTGGAAAATTGAGAACTTGCGCGAAGACTATGGACTGAATAGCGTCACAACACTTTTAATCAAAGAGGACAGAACGTTTGTCAAAACCATTACGTACCAACAGCCAAACTCAGGAGAACTAGTAGGCTATTATTTTTTCTCAACTGGCTCCTACCAACTGGACGGCAACATTATTACTTTCTGCCTAACCAAACTCTTTTTATAGATAATGATAAACCCTGGGGGGAATTTGAAGACTTGACCCCTGTAGACTTAGCCAATGTCCATACCCCTATTTCCTCCACCTTAGCATACAGAGAAAAGGGCATGAAACTATTGATAACCTCCCCATGCAATGACATTGTGCTCTCTTCATGTGCTCCCTCTCCTATATATACAAGAGCAGGTATAAGTCAATAAAAAAACATCTCTATCTTAATTTGAGGCAAGAAAAAAAGTAACCAGTAGATCTTAACATGTTAATTTCATTTTCAATTTTGAAATGAATAGCCCAATTAGGCCAAAATAAGTAGTAAATCAGTAGGTTTCAGCTTTCAATTATACGTGAAAATCACCTAATGAAACCCCTCACTAATCTGCTTGAATTCCTAATAACATGAAAGTCTTGAAATTTACTGCTTTCTTATTGGTCTGTTTATGTTTCAGCCCAGTCCTGATTTTTTCTCAAAAATTAGCTACTGGCTCCTATTACCAGGAAGTCAGTCAAAAAATTGATCTTCCGAAAAATGCAGGTTTAGACGTTGTGAAACTATTCAAGCATGGCCAAACAATCAAAGCAGTCACTTCTCATGGAATATTTTACAAGCAAAAGGGCAAATGGACAGGTCAACCTTTTGTTTCAGGTATAATCAATGCTACTGCAGACAATTCGCAAACAGTATGGATGAACAATGACAAGACCATTTGGTCTGAAAAAGGCGATAGAATACCTAACCCACCGCGGACAGACGCTCGTCAATCCATTACAAGTACACATTGGATAGATAACAACACCCTGTTGACCGGAACAACCCATGGACTATATACATGGAACGGAACCTGGGTAAAATCCACCTCCTTCCCTAATATAAAAATCAATGCCATAACCCAAGGCAATGATGGGACTATATGGATTGCAGCGGACGAAGGACTATGGCGAAAAAAATCAGGAATATGGCTAGACATGGATAAAATTGGTTTGGCACTTGGACATGATAGCCAATACCTGACAGTGACCACTGGATTAAATGGTAAAGACATTTTATTTAGCTCACCAAAAGCAATTGCATCCCTCGCTGCTGATGGCAATCATTGGCTAAAAAGAGGTGCGGATGGACTCCCATATGGCCCTGCAACTAAAATCCTTGAAACGGATAGCTTACTATGGATAGGAACACCGAAAGGTCTGATTCGCAAAGGAAAAAACTGGAGGTACTATTCCAGTAAAAGATGGTTACCCGATGACCAGATCAATGATATACTCCCTATTGAACCGGGAAAAGTATGGGTAGCCACTCCCAATGGCATCTCGGAAATTGGATTAAAATCCATGACCTTGGAAGAAAAGGCCAATGGAATCGAAGAGACTATCGAAAATAGACATAACCGAATTGGCATAATCAACAGGTCCAAACTGGCCATAGCAGGAGACATCAACAGTAGCTTTTTGGAAAACCAAGACAATGATGGCCTTTGGACCTCCTGCTACCTAATTGCCGAATCATTCAGATACGCGGTAACCCAAAGTGAAGACGCCAAAGCAAAAGCAAAGCGAACCTTTGAAGCGCTGGAAAGACTGGAGACAGTCACAGGAATACCGGGCTACCCTGCCAGGTCTTACGTAAGGTCTGAAGACCTTTTGGCCCCTTCCAGGTCTCCCCATCCAAAAAATTGGCATCCATCACCCGATGGCAAATGGCAATGGCTAGATGATACCAGCTCTGATGAAATCGTGGGGCATTTACTTTCCATGTCCTTGTACCACGACCTAGTAGCTGATGATGGGGAGAAAAAAAGAGTAGTGGACCTTATAGACCGTATCGTCGGCAACATTGTCGACAATGATTTGCAGTTGATTGATTACGATGGCAAACCCACAAGATGGGCTATTTGGACGCCAGACTCCCTGAATAGATCCTCCAATTGGCTGTATGAAAAAGGACTAAACTCCTTGCAGATCCTATCCTCTTTGCAAACTGCCTATCATTTTACAGGAAAGGCGAAATACAAAAAAGTTTACCAACACCTTATCGAGAAAGAAGGTTATGCAAAAAATGCCCTCGAAGCCAAAATGACTGACCCGTTTGATATCAGCCATTCCGATGATATCTTAAACTTTCTTCCTTACTACAACTTACTCAACTACGCACCTAAAGACGATCCTTCTTACCCCTTATATTTGCAAAGCCTCAGTAGATCCTGGAAAGCGGTGCGTTCAGACAATATGCCGGTTTGGAATGTTTTTGCAAGCGCACTTCTAAAAGAAGACATGGATTTAAGCATTGCCCTCAGGGAAATACAGACTTTCCCTTTGGATTTGATTACTTGGTCGGTAGAAAACAGTCACCGATGGGATTTGAGAGTGGATGAGTTCCCGGGCAGAGGAAGAAGCCCTCAATCCTATACCGCATTGCCCTCGCCCGAAGGAAACGCTTTTAGATGGAACACCAACCCGAAACAGTTGGACATCGGAGGCGGTGGAAAAACAGAGGTAAGTGGCACTTATTACCTAGTTGCCTATTGGATGGGGAGGTATTATGGGTATTGGGAGTGAGGAACTAAAAACTCACCAAAAAGAAAAGGCCACTTAAAAATTAATTTAAGCGGCCTTTTAAATGTTTGCCTAACTAAAGAATAAGCATTGTACCAGGAGCGGGAATCGAACCCGCACGGGGTTACCCCCACAAGATTTTAAGTCTTGCGTGTCTACCTATTCCACCATCCCGGCGACATTAGCGACAACTAATATAGAAAAAGGAAAAACCATTTCCACTATTATTGCCATCTAAATAATAAAGCCCTTAAATAAGGGCTTTATATGAGCGAAAGACGAGATTCGAACTCGCGACCCCGACCTTGGCAAGGTCGTGCTCTACCAGCTGAGCTACTTTCGCTTGTCATTTGTACACAGAAAAACTTTTATTTCCGTGATTGTGATGCAAATTTACGCCTAAATTTTTAAAGTCCAATAATACGAAAGAAATTTTTATCAAGAAAAAGCTACCTGCCTGACAATAAAGGCACTAAATTATTCCAACATCTTTTTTACTTCATTTAATTTCAATAATGCCTCCACAGGAGAAATCGTATTGATGTCAAGCGCCTCCAATAAATCCTTTGCTTCTTTGAATTTTGGATCCAATTCAAACATGCTCAATTGGTAATTGTTTTTTGGCATGTCTTTAATGTTTTCCTTATGCTGTTGAAGCTGCTTGTCTTTTTCCAGGTATTTCATGATCTCAGCCGCACGCAAGACCACAGGGTTTGGCATTCCTGCCATCTGGGCAACATGGATACCAAAGCTATGCTCACTCCCTCCTGCTTGCAACTTGCGCATAAAGACCACTTTATTGCCCAACTCTTTTACCGCCACATTAAAGTTTTTCACTTTGGGGAAATCATTGGCCAGTTGATTAAGCTCATGGTAATGTGTCGCAAACAAGGTTTTGGCTTTGCATTTAGGGTGGTTGTGCAAATACTCCACAATGGACCAGGCAATGGATATACCATCATAGGTTGACGTTCCTCTCCCAATCTCATCCATAAGTACCAAACTCCTGTCAGAAAGGTTATTCAATATACTGGCAGTCTCAGTCATCTCTACCATAAAGGTAGATTCTCCTTTGGAGAGGTTGTCTGAAGCCCCTACACGGGTAAAAACCTTGTCCACTATGCCAATCCTCGCAAATGAGGCCGGCACAAAACTCCCCATTTGGGCCATCAAGACAATCAGAGCCGTTTGCCGAAGCAATGCGGACTTGCCTGCCATATTAGGGCCGGTAATGATAATGACCTGTTGCGAAGAATTGTCCAGATAGATGTCATTCGGCACATAATCCTCCCCAATTGCCAGTTGTTTTTCTATTACGGGATGCCTACCATCCTTAATTTCAATGGCGTCCGTATCGGCAATTTTAGGTGCACAATAGTTGTTCTCAGCAGCCACTTCTGCAAAACTCAACAGACAATCCAATGTAGCCAAAACCCTTGCATTTTGCTGGATCTGCGCTACATAATCCCCAGCATCTTGCACCAACAATAAAAAATACTTCTGTTCCAAGGCTATTAAGCGCTCTTCTGCATGCAATATTTTTTCCTCATATACCTTAAGCTCCTCGGTAATGTACCGTTCAGCATTGACAAGCGTTTGTTTTCGGATCCATTCTGGCGGTACTTTGTCCTTATGGGTATTGCTAACTTCGAGGTAATAGCCAAAAACCTTGTTGAAAGCTACTTTCAATGAAGTGATGCCTGTCCGTTTAACTTCCCTTTGCTGAATTTGAACCAAGTAATCTTTTCCAGAGTTGGCCAGTTTGCGGTATTCGTCCAGATCAGGATCTACCCCATTCTTGATAATCCCTCCTTGATGGGTAAGCATAGGCGCATCCTCCATCAATTCCTTTTCGATTTTTTCCAACAGATAGGAACAAACATTCAGTTGGTCTGCCAGTTTTTTTAAAGCCCCATTTTGCTGATTCCCTAGCAATTCTTTAACAGGCAAGGTACTGAGCATGGCTTTTCTTAAATGGTTCATCTCCCTGGGATTGATCCTGCCCACAGCCACTTTTGAAATCAACCGTTCAAGATCTCCCACCTGTTTGAGATGTGAAAACAACTCCTCCCTTAATTCTGACTCCTCATAAAAAAAACTTACTGACTTTTGTCTTTCCACGATCAATCCTTTCTCTTTCAGCGGTAAGACCAACCACTTTTTCATCATCCGACTGCCCATGGGAGTCTGTGTTCGGTCCAGAATCTGAATGAGTGGCACGCCTCCTTCTTGCTGAGGGTAAACCAACTCTAAATTCCTGATCGTAAATTTATCCAGCCAGACATATTTCTCTTCTGCAATTCTGGATATAGAAGCGATATGCTTGACTTCTTTATGCTCTGTTTCTTCTAAATAATACAAAATGGCCCCAGCGGCTGTGCTACCCAGCTCCATATTTTCTATCCCGAAACCTTTCAGATTTTTGGTTCCAAAATGGCTTGTCAGCTTTTCATAGGTATACGCTTGCTGGTACACCCAATCCTCGCAGTGAAAAGTGTGGAAATCATTTTTTAATAAGGTACCGGCAACAGCCTTTGCCGCTTTGGAATAAATAATTTCAGAAGGATTAAAACTCTGAAGCAATTTCTCTATATAAGATTGATGCCCTTCGGCACACATAAATTCACCCGTAGAGAGATCCAGAAATGCGATCCCCAACTGGTCGTTGCTGAAATGAATACTGGCCAAAAAATTATTGCGTCGCTTGTCCAGCACATTGTCGTTATAGGCCAAGCCAGGCGTAACCAATTCGGTCACACCTCTTTTAACGATTCCTTTTACTTCTTTTGGGTCTTCCAATTGATCGCATATGGCGACCCTGTTACCTGCTCTTATCAGCTTGGGTAGGTAAGTATCCAAAGAGTGATGCGGAAAACCTGCCAACTCAATATGAGAGGCAGAACCATTGGCACGCTTGGTAAGCACTATGTCAAGGATTTTACTCGCCCTGATCGCATCCTCACCAAAGGTTTCATAAAAATCCCCTACCCGAAAAAGCAAGATGGCTCCGGGATGCTTTGCCTTGATGGCATTGTATTGTTTCATTAAAGGGGTTTCCTTGGCTTTCGTCTTGCCCATTGTCATTTTTCTGTTTTAGGACCTGAATTTAATTAAGAATGTAAGGGAATCAAAACCTAAATCTTTTACAAGGCCATTGTCTCTTCTGTTTTTTTCGTCTGGAATTAAGTAAATTTGAACTCCTTTGGACTTTATTTATCCTACCACTCAATAAATCAGCATTTTAAATATTCAAATTATATCCCGATGAAAAAACTCAGCATGGCAGAACTCAACCGACTCTCTGTTGAGGATTACAAAGAAGTCGAAAAAAAACCAATCGCCCTGATTTTGGACAATGTTCGTAGCCTAAACAATGTAGGTGCGGCCTTCAGGACTTCCGATGCTTTTAGGGTAAATAAGATATACCTCTGTGGCATTACTGGTCAACCTCCCCACAGAGAAATTCAAAAAACAGCTCTTGGTGCTACTGAGTCAGTCGATTGGGAACATCATGAAAATACACTAGACGTAATTAAAGCTTTAAAAAAAGACGGCTATATTATCTGCGCGTTAGAACAAGTCTCTCACAGTACCCCACTTAATGAATTCAAACCAGAACCGGGCAAGCCTTATGTATTTATATTCGGAAACGAAGTATTTGGTGTAGAAGAGGATGTGGTAAAGGCAGCAGATCAAGTATTGGAAATCCCCCAATTTGGCACCAAACATTCCCTTAATATTTCGGTAAGTATTGGCATAACCCTTTGGGACATGGTGAGTAAAACCAATGACTTTAAGAAGGCTTAGCTTATAGCCTAGATATAGGTGAATTTCACATCTTTTAAAAACATGCTGTCTATCAAAACATAAGCTGTTTCGGGTATTCAATTACTCATCACGCTTCAGGTACCGGTCAATTATCTCATCCGTATCCTGATCCTCCGCCAGTTCAAGTAAAGCCCTGTTGACTTCATACACCAGGTTACTCTGTAATGGAAAAGCAAAGCCATATCCTTGTTTGTAATATTCCGCCTCTGCCATAAATAAATCTTCGTCCCCATGATTTTTAAGATAAAACAACAACTGTGGGCGATCATAGACCACAGCCGCTACCTCCTTTTTCTTTAACTTAGAAATGGCCTCTTCCAATGAAAATACTTCCACAGGTTTGGCATAGCGTTCTTTCAAAAATATTTGGGAAGGAGAGTTTGAAATAGTGGCTACATTTTTATTTACCAATTGCTCAATATTCGAAACTGGGGATTTGCCCAAAGAGGACAAAGTAAGGGTACTGGCTATGCCCGCTACCATAGAAGTGGCAAAAATAATAGAGATAATCATCCAACTTCCTGCGATGATTCTTCCCGTCAGGGTGATCGGTGCTTTGTCTCCATACCCTGTAGTGCTCATGGTAACGATGGCAAGCCACATCCCATTCCCTATCCCATCAATTGGGTCATTTGGAAATTGATCTTTGGAATGGTTTCTCTCTGCCAACCACAACATGGTACCCACTATGGCAAGAATGAATAAAAAAACAAACACAGCAATCAACAATTTAATACTAAAAAACGGCTTGATCTTGTCCCAATACCCTTGCTTTTCAGAACGGGACACGATGGCCAGGCTTGAATTGTAAAAAGGCTGTGAGAACCTGTATTTTTCTACTCTATTTGAAGTTATACTGATAGGACCAATTACGATATCTAAAGCTCCCTGTTCCAATGAATGTAAAGCATCATCCACCGTATTAAAAGACTTAAAATAATAATTCCACCCTTGTTTGGCTGCCAATTCTTCCCAGATTTCCACGGAGATGCCACTGACATCCTGTCCTTCACCATATACAAAAGGCTCACTCCCTGCCACCCCCACAAGCAAGGTATCAATGTCTAAACGCAATTGGCGGGCTTGTAGGTTAGTCGTTAGGAGAAGGAGACCTAGTATAAAGAAAAAAAGGATTGACCTGTGACCTTGCTGAAACATGGGCGTTTGTTTTGTTAAAGACTACCCAATTTATTGAATTTAATTAATAAATTGATTCTAAACAGCTTCCAATAATGGAGAACCCTTTAAAAGGGTAAAGAAACTTCTTCACAAAATGAAAAAATTTTTCAAGTCAGGAAAAATTTTCTTAGATAATTATAGAGGTAATTGGTCTTGGACTGGATTAAAACTAAAGTAGTGTTTCAATTTTTAGGAAAGCTAAAAAATATCTGCTAAATTTTTAGTCTATAAACCCTAATCGCATGAAAGACAATATTTTCTATATCGTTTTCGCTTTATTCCTTGCATGTAACGGACAGAAAAATGAATCCGAAGGCGTACCACCTTCCTTAGAAATCACCATGGACACTGTCATAATAGACCCGGGTCAGGAAATATTATACCTCCAAAGGAGAGTTAGGGTAAATGCAATAAGTGAGGATAAAAAATACCTTTACAATGTTGATCCCCTGAAACGCAGTATTGAGCAAATCAACCTCAATAAACTAGCCCTAGAAAAAAAACACACCTTCGAAAGGGAGGGACCAAATGGCACCGAAGCTATCTGGGCAATTTCTTTAATTGGTGATGACAAGCTACACATAAACAATAGTACGAATGAACATGTATTCAACTGGCAAGCGGAAAAGCTCGAAAGTTTCAACATGACTGAAATAGGCAAAGAATTAGGCCACATGGAAGAAGAATATAAGGTTCATAAAACGATAAGTATAGCCTCAGACGGTAAGCAATTTGCGTCTTTAATCTCCGATCATGAAAAAAAAGACATGTTCTTTGCATTAACCAATATTGAAGACAAAACCTTTAAGAAATTTCCAATCCCAGCCATTGATAAAGCCAGAAATTTTGAAATATCATTCAATAATGGAGGAAGAGGTTTCAGCCTGGAGTCTCACCGCTATTTAGTAAAGGAGGGAGGAAAAATAATATTAGGAACCAACGTAAGTAATGAACTCTATGTGCTGGACGCAACAAATGACTCCCTCGTACACATCACCTTCAACAGTCAACTGAACCCAAATGAAAAAAGTGGCACTTATCCCTCGGAAGTTGGAAATCAGGCGCAATTTGATAGCTACTATCAAAAAATAGCGGAAGATATAAACTTCATGGAACCTGTCTGGGATGAAAATAAGCAGGTTTATTACCGTATGTCTTATCGATCGATATTTGATGAAAATGCTACTACCAAAGAAGTACAGCCATTCCTTCCCACCGGCTCAGAATTTTATTTAAGTGTTTTGGACAAGAACCTTAATTTAATCGCTGAAGACCATTTCCTAACCATTGACACCTATCCAAATATATATTTTTCCAAAGATGGCAAAATATGGCTATTTAAAAATATCGGGGATGAAATGAGCTTTGTAAGGTTGGATATTAATTGGTGATCAATTTTTATTTCAAATAATAAATACCATTTTTAAATATCCCCTAATTCCTTAGGAAACTTAAAAACAATCGGCTAATTTTTACTCCCTAAACTATAGGCCAATGAAATCCAGCTTTTACTGCATCACTTTATTTATATTTTTTGCGTGCAACAATCAAAAACCGGCCAGTGATGGGGACGAACTACCTTCCTTAGAAATATCATTAGAAACTGTCGTGATAGATCCAGGTGAAGAATTACTATTCCTTAATAGCAATTTGAGCTTAAGTGCACTAAGTGAGGATAAAAAATACCTATACAACATCAACTCCAATGAATATACCATTGAGCAAATCAACCTAAATACCTTAGCATTTGAAAAAAAGTACCGCTTAGAAAAGGAAGGCCCGAATGAAGTAGGCCATAGTATACATTCATTTTCACTCATCAACGAAGACAAGCTTTTTATTAGCACTTTTTATAACGATGGTATTTTTAACTGGCAAGGAGAAAAACTAGAAAGCTTTGGTATTAAAGAAATAGGTATTGGATTAGGCATATTAGAAGAAGGGGACAGGCCCTATAAAACGGTAAGTATAGCTTCAGATGGTAGTAAATTTGCTTCTCTAATTCACAATTTTGAAGATAAAAGACGTTCATTCATTTTAATAGAACCAGCCAATAATACAATTAAAGAACTCCCAATTCCAGCCATTGAGAAAGCCAAAAATTATGATGTTGCATTGGTAGAAGAGAGGACACTTGCCATTGTTGGTCCTCAACGTTATTTAAACATTGAAGAAGGAAAAGCGATACTAGGAACCGAGGCAAGTAGTGAACTCTATGTGTTAGACAAAAACGCAGACTCGCTAAGACATATAACTTTTAATAGCCGGCTTATTCCCAATGAAAAGTCAGGCACTTATCCACCAGAAGTTTCAAGTAAGAATCAGTTTTTAACCTATGCTCTAAAAATACAGAAAGACATCAGTTACAAGGCACCAGTTTGGGATGATAAAAGAAAGGTCTACTATCGATTTTCTTTTCAATATATTTTTGATGAAAACGCCATACCAAAAGAGAATCAACTCTTCCTACGGCCTATCGGAGCAACAGTGTACCTAAGTGTCTTGGATAAGGATTTTAATTTGGTGGCAGAAGGAGCTGTCCCTGAACTAGATCGAAATCCCTCTTTTCACTTTGCCAAAGACGGCAAATTATGGCTATTTGAAAACATTGAGGATGAAATGGGCTTTGTAAGGTTGGATATAAATTGGTGATCAATTTTAAGTTCATCTATAATTCCCATTTCTAAGTATTCCCATATTTCTTTTGAAAACTAAACACTATCCGCTAATTTATACTCTTAAACTTTAAGTCAATGAAATCTAGCTTTTACTGCATTATTTTTGCCGTGATCTTCGCTTGCAATGGATCAAATAAAGAAACAGATAGTGACCTTCAGGGCTTACAAATAACAATGGACACTGTCATTGTAGATCCGGGTCAGGAAATTTTATTTCTCACTTGGCAATTAGGGCTTAGTACACTAAGTGAGGATAAGAAATACCTTTATAACTTCAACAACCAGGATTTCGCCATTGAACAAATCAATTTAAACAGCCTCAAATTTGAAAAAAAATACCCTTTCGAAAAAGAAGGTCCCAATGGTGTCGGGGAGTATTTAATGGGTCTTTCACTTATTGGCAATGATCAGATTTTTTTTAGGACTTTTAAAGGTGAGGGTATTTTTGATTGGCAAGGCAATAAGCTCGAAAGCTTTGATTTAGCGGGATTGGGTAAGGAACAAGAGCTGCTGGAAGAAACTGATAGGGCTTATAAAATATTAAGTTTATCACCTGAAGCTGATAAATTTGCTGCTTTGATCACAAATTACCAAGAAAAAACAAGTTCTCTAGCCATAATTGACCGAGAACTCAAAACATTTAAAATGCTTGCTATTCCAGCTGTTGATAAAGCCAAAAACTTTGAAGTGTTTCTAAATGATGGCAAAACTGCATTTGGTTTGAGCTCCTATCGCTTTTTTAAAAACGAAGGAGACAATATAATTCTAGGCACCGGGGTAAGCAATGAACTTTACGTACTGAATCAAAAAAGAGACGCTCTGGAACTCCTGTCCTACCAAAGTGAGTTATCGCCTAATCAAAAAACGGGCACTTATCCTGCGGAAGTTTCAGATTTGGCTGAATTTAGGAATTATCGCAAAAAAATTATGGGGGATATTAATTTCATGGATCCTGTTTGGGATGAAAAAAAACAAGTGTATTACCGAATTTCATTTCATATGAAATTTGACGAAAATGCAGAAATTCCAGAAGGAGCGTTGTATTCCCAACCTAGTGGTGTGGAAGCTTATTTAACCGTGTTAGATAAAGACTTCAACCTTATTACAGAAGGGAATTTTCCGCAATTAAGTCGAATGCCAGGACTTAATTTTGCCAAAGACGGCAAATTATGGCTATTTGAAAACATTGAGGATGAAATGGGTTTTGTGAGATTTGACATTTCCTGGTAAAGAAATTCTTTTTTCGCAGACTTTACCTCATAATGGTAAACTAATTAAACTCACCCAATACTTTCCCCTATAAATTCAGCTTGCATTTTTAGTTGATAGCGTCATAGGTCCTTACTTTAGGTTTTAAGTACCCCTATTGCACCACTCATTTATTGGGCGACCATCGAATACACAACTAAAACCCATGTAAGCATGGAAATTGATCCCATTGAACCAATTTTACCAGACATAATTTGCTATTACTACTTCCGTAAAATTGAAATTTTATTTCTTAAAGATATTCAATAACTTTAAGGTTAACTATTGGTAAAAATTACCCGTTAAATATCAATAGTTCCCAATTACAATTGGGTAAAGAAGGACCTTTTAAAATTTTCAATTTTCAATAAATGACACAAGTCATACCCAAAGTAATACACAGGTTAACCTTTCCTTTCACCTTGCTGCTCCCTTTCTTGGTTGGCTGTGGATGGGAGAAACCTGAAGCCATCCAACAGGCCTATATGGACCTGCCGGAAGCCATAGATTTTAATTACCATGTTAAGCCTATTCTCTCAGACAAGTGCTTTGCCTGTCATGGGCCCGATGCTGCCAATCAGGAAGCAGATTTAAGACTTGACTTGGAAGAGTTTGCTTTTGCAGCACTGAAAAGCAATTCAAGTCATTATGCCATCGTCCCAGGAAAGCCAGGAAAAAGTGAGGTAGTAAACCGAATTCTGACCGAAGACAAGGAGCTGATGATGCCACCTCCTGAATCAAACTTAAGTCTAAGCATAGCAGAAATTGCCACGCTGACAAAATGGATTGAACAAGGAGCAAAATACAAACCTCATTGGTCATTTATTCCTCCTGAAACACCTAGAATTCCTAAACTTGAGAATAAAGACTGGGCCAATAATGAAATTGACAAATTTGTTGCTGCCAAATTAAAAACTGTAAACCGTAATCCCTCAGAAAAGGCAAGCAAGGAAACCCTGATCCGAAGGGTAAGTTTTGACCTAACAGGTCTTCCTCCATCGTTAGAAGAAATTGAAGAATTTGTTAACAGCGATGACCCTTTGGCTTATGAAAAATTAGTCGACAGACTCCTTGCTTCGGCTGCCTATGGTGAGCGAATGGCTGCAGACTGGATGGATGTGGCAAGATATGCCGATTCTGATGGCTACCTGGACGACAAGCACCGGGATTTTAGTCCTTATCGGGACTGGGTGATCCGGGCTTTTAACAAAAACATGTCCTACGAGCAGTTCATCACCTGGCAATTGGCCGGAGATCTAATTGAAGACCCAACGCAAGAAAGTATTTTGGCAACGGCCTTTAATCGCCTTCACAAAAAGAATTCTGAGGCCGGTATCGTTTTCGAAGAGTACAGGGCAGAATACGTTGCCGACCGTACCTCCACAGTAGGAAAAGCCATTATGGGCCTAAGTATGGAATGTGCCCGCTGCCATGACCATAAATATGATCCGGTCAGTCAAAAGTCCTTCTACCAATTGTCAGCCTTTTTTAACAGTACAAATGAATTGGGAACTGCAGTATATGGACCAGGCCAAGTACCAGGGCCTGCATTATTACTCACAAATGAAGAACAAGACAAAATTTTAAATTACATAGACAATCAGATAAAGTCCAAGGAAACCCATTTGGCCGATTTGCGAAAAGTAGCCAATAAAAAGGTGAAACAGCTGCCTCTCTTAGAGGCCGGTTTACCAAGTAAAATCCAAAAAAGTCTTTCCTCAAAACTTGTAGCAGCATACAGTTTTGAAACCATGCTTCCAGGAGGCAATAAAACCACTTTTAAAAGCCCTGGAAAGACAAATAATCATGGATCTGCGGAGATAAAAGAACCAGTAATAAAAGATGGTGCTGCCGGAAAGGGTGTTTTCATCAATGACTATACCACATTGAGCTTACCGGACAAGGTAGGCTGGTTTGACCAGACAGATCCTTTCTCTGTAAGTCTTTCGGTATTTCCTGACACACTTTATAATGAAGCCGTATTGTTTACTCACTGTGAAGATATTCGCTTAGGACTAAAAGGTTATTCCTTATTTCTGGAAGACAATAAACTTAACTTTATCATGGCCTACAGCTGGCCGGACAATGCTATACAGGTAAAGACGGTTGCTGCGATCCCTGCAAAAGAATGGACAGACCTCACCATTACTTACAATGGATTGGGCAAGGCTGATGGCGTCGGTATTTACCTCAATGGGGAAAAGGTGCCAGTGACCGTTTCTGCTGACAATATTTATAAATCCATCCTATTTAAGCCAGACATTCATACCTACGGATTCCGAGGCTTTGTTTTGGGCGTCAGGGATAAGATGAAAACCTTTCTAAAAGGTGGACTGGATGAATTAAAAATATATGATCAGGAGTTAACTGCTTTGGAAGTATTTTATGATGCCAAACCAGAAAAAGCCAAAGTCGCTATTTCAATAAAAGGAGATCAAGAGACCAAAGAATTAGTAGCCGACTACCTATTCGAATCCGAGCATCCTGAAGCCAAGGGCCTTAGAAAATCAATGGTAGATTTACGAAAAGACCGAGCCAAAACGACTACAGATATTAAAGAAATAATGGTGATGGGGGACTTAGAGAAACCCAGACCTACATATATTCTAGACCGGGGAATGTACAATGCGCCCACTGAACAAGTTGAACCAGGCATTCCTGAAACTGTTTTACACTACAATGAAAAATGGCCAAAAAACCGGTTGGGATTGACCAAGTGGTTTTTTGATCCTGAAAATCCATTGACTGCCAGGGTATTTATCAATAGAATCTGGCAAATGCACTTTGGAAAAGGACTAGTGGTTACTTCTGATGACTTTGGAAACCAAGGCAGCATGCCTTCTCATCCTGAGCTACTGGACTGGTTAGCGGTTACTTTTCTGGAATCTGGCTGGGACATCAAAAAGATGCACAAACTCATCGTGATGTCTGCCACCTACCAGCAATCTTCAAAAAACACTCCTGACCTTCTGGAAGCAGATCCTGACAACTTGCTTTTGGCTAGAGGACCCAGTTTTAGAATGACCGCAGAAATGGTCCGTGACAATGCTCTTTCTATAAGTGGATTGCTCGCACAAAACAGGGAAAGCGAAAGTGCGTACCCCTACCAACCTGAAGGGCTTTGGGATGAAATCTCTACCAAATCTTGGAGGTACCGGTATTTACAGGAACCTGGAGAGGGCCTTTATAGAAGGAGCCTCTACACCATATGGAAAAGAACCTCTGGTCCACCCTCTATGATGATCTTCGATGTTAGTGACAGGTCAGAGTGTAAAGTGAGAAGAACAGAAACCAGCACGCCTTTGCAAGCATTGGTGTTATTAAATGACCCGCAATATGTAGAAGCAGCAAGGGTGACTGCAGAAAGACTAATGAAAGAATATCGCCCAGAAGAGCAACTTGCCAAGGCCTTTAAATTAAGTACAGGCAGACAGGCTGATGCCCAAGAATTGGAGATCATTCAACAATTTTACCAAGAAGAAGAGGAACGTTTTGGTCTGAATAAAAGGGATGCCATGGCTTACCTAAGCACAGGCAGCAAACCTGTGGACAGTACGCTTGATCCAGTTCGGGTAGCCTCTTTGGCTACCGTAATAAATGGTATAATGAATACGACAGAAGGGTATACCATAAGATAATAAACGCCATGAATGAAAATGACATAAATAAATTCGGAGAGACAAGACGTGGTTTTTTGAAAAAGACTTCTCTGGGCTTTGGAGCCATTGCGCTTTCCAGCCTTATTGGTCAAAAGGCTGGATTTGCCGGAGTACCAGATAGCTCTGGACTATACAAACCACAAGGGCTCTCTACCGGTACGCACTTTCCAGCAAAGGCCAAAAGAGTGATTTATCTTTTCCAATCTGGAGGACCTTCACAGATTGAAACTTTTGACTACAAACCCTCATTGGAAAAATGGCATGGGAAAGAAATACCACCTTCCGTACAGGGAACCCAGCGAAATTCTGGAATGGTAGCAGATCAATCTACTTTTCCATTGGTGAAATCAATTTATGATTTTAAGCAATACGGACAATCAGGTGCCTGGGTAAGTGAGATATTCCCACATACTGCCAAGGTGGTGGATGAGCTTTGCATAGTCAAATCTATGATCACCGAAGCCATCAACCATGAACCTGCAGTCATGTTCATGCAAACAGGTTCCCAGCTAAGTGGTAGACCATCTATAGGATCCTGGTTGAGTTATGGCTTGGGAAGTGACAATGAGAATTTACCCAATTTTGTGGTTTTACTATCTAAAAGTCCAGGATCACAGCCATTAAATTCCACCGCATGGGGCAATGGATTTCTTCCTTCCCACCACCAAGGCATTCAGTTCCGATCAGGAAAAGATCCTGTTCTCTACCTGAACAATCCGCATGGGGTACATGACCACGACAGGCGTCGTGCATTGGACCATATCGGCAAGTTAAATCAGCACCAGTTTGACCTGTGGCAGGATCCTGAAATTCAGTCCAAGATCAGCCAATATGAGATGGCCTATAAAATGCAAAACTCCGTCCCTGAAGCAGTGGATACCAGTAAAGAACCTGATTATATCTACGAGCTTTATGGAGAAGATGCAAGAATTCCTGGCACCTATGCTTCCAATTGCCTGCAAGCAAGAAAACTGGCCGAACGTGATGTGAAATTCATCCAATTGTACCATATGGGCTGGGACCAACACGGCAGCTTACCGAGCGGTATCAAACGACAAGCATTGAGTACAGACCAGGCCACGGCAGGTTTGATCCAAGACCTCAAGCAAAGGGGACTTCTGGAAGACACCTTGGTTGTATGGGGTGGAGAATTTGGGAGAACCAGCTTCTCTCAAGGAAGACTCACTGCGGACAATTATGGCAGAGACCATCATCCTGGATGCTTTACCATGTGGATGGCTGGGGCTGGAGTAAAAAAAGGAATGGTGTACGGAGAAACGGATGAGTTTAGCTATAATGTGGCTAAAGACCCCGTTCATGTCCATGACTTCCAGGCCACCTTGCTGCATTTATTGGGCATTGACCATGAGAAGCTTACATTCAAACATCAAGGCAGAAGATTTAGACTTACAGATGTTCACGGACAGGTAATCAATCAACTTTTGTCATAATATTAATTCATGTATTCAAGAAGAAAATTCATTCAAACATCTATCACAAGTGGCGGCGCAGTATTCACTTCCGGAATGCCCCTTTTCAATATCAATTCAAATTCAGCGCAAATCCAAGAGGATATTTTGGGGCATGGTGACTTCAAATACAAGGTAGAAAGTGACTGGAGCAAAGCCAATAGCAACAGCCACCCTGTAAACAACTGTCATGAAATGGTCTTGGATAAAAACAATAGACTGATTTTATTGACTGACCATCCGAAAAACAATGTCTTGATCTACGACACCTCGGGTAATTTACTTGACACCTGGACCTTGAATTTTTCAGGAGCCCATGGCTTGTCTATTTCAGAAGAAGGGGGTGAAGAATTTTTATTTATTACAGATACTGGCTTAGGAAAGGTTGTTAAGTGCACCTTAGATGGTAAAATTCTAATGGAGCTAGACCACCCTTCTAAGATAGGGGCCTATTCTGAACATGCTTATTACCGACCTACAGAGACAGCTATTGGCCCAAATGGAGATATCTATGTAGCCGATGGTTATGGTTCTCAATTTATCTTACAGTACGACCGGACGGGCCAATTTATTCGAAAATTTGGAGGGGATAGTTTTCTTCAGCCAGACAAATTCAAACAAGCGCATGGGGTAGCCATTGATTATCGAGACCCTCAAAATCCTACCCTACTTTGCTCAGCAAGGATAAAGAATACTTTCAAAAGATTTACTTTAGCTGGTGAGTATTTGGAAGATCACTACCTACCAGGTGCATTTATAAGCCGTCCAGTTTTGGATGGTGAAAACTTGTATTCAGGGGTGTGTTTTGGAATGGAAGAAGGCAATTATAACATGCGCCTAAACAGAGGTTTTGTAACCATTCTGGACAAAGACAACAAGGTGGTTTCCAATCCGGGAGGAACGGCCCCTGTCTATAATAATGGTAAATTAGAATTGATGCTTCAGGAACTACCTGTCTTCAAACATTGCCATGATGTCTGTCTGGACAGGGACAAGAATTTATATGTTTGTCAATGGAATGCTGATGGCGTTTATCCTTATAAATTACATCGAGTGTAGGTAATCTATTTCTCATCTGAGGTGCCAAATGTTGAATCAGCTCTAAATTACCTTCACTTAGATCATGCAATAGACAGCTATTGCATGACCTATCTGAGGGCTTTAATTTTTCTTGTAGCATCCTCTGAAAATCAAATTTATAAAGCCCAGTAGTTAGTCTCCAGCATTTATTTTTTTCGATAATATTCTTTTCTTAAAACACATCAAAAGCCATTTTTTTACTCCCATTTTACTATTGTTGCAGGAAATGTGATTTATCTGTCCTACATTTGAGGTCAATAAGTTCTTTTATTATTTCTTCATCAACCGAAAAAGGCTTTACTTAACGTGAATTAAAAGGGAATCGTGTGAAAATCACGAACTGTCGCGCAACTGTAAGTAACCACAAAGGTTTTTACCCTTAGCAAATCCACTGTTCTTGAATTGAGAATGGGAAGGAAGGTAAAAATGTTACAAGTCAGGAGACCTGCCTGTTTCGAATTGACAATGCTTTCGCGATTCGAAGCGTGATGTCAGGTTCGGTGTTACCCTCTCAAGGTCAATTGTTTTCCCAGGGATAATTGTGTCTTTTTTGGTAATTCCCCAGATCTACCTCCTCTTCTTTCTCCAAGCAATTCCGAAATAACGCAAAGGGCTTTTAACACATTTTATTCATTTAAAAGTTAAAAGAACATGCAAACGCACATTCTTGGCTATCCGCGAATTGGTAGCAAAAGAGAACTCAAAAAAGCCTGCGAGCAATATTGGTCAGGCAAAATTTCACCACAAGAACTTGCCGAGGCAGGAAGAGAGATTCGATTCCAGAATTGGAAAACCCAGCAAGAGATCGGAATTAATCTTATTCCGGTCAATGATTTTTCATTCTACGACCAAGTACTTGACATGTCGCTCACTGTAGGGGCTATTCCTGATAGGTATCTGCCTCTTCTAGAAAAAACAAACCTTAGTCCGTTGGACCATTATTTTGCCATGGCAAGGGGCTACCAAAAAGATGGCTTAGACATCACCGCCATGGAAATGACCAAATGGTTTGATACAAATTATCATTATTTGGTACCTGAATTTACCGAAAAACAACGCTTTAAATACCGCTCATCCAAAGTTGTGGAGGAGTTTAAAGAAGCCAAAAGCCAAGGCATTAATGCCAAGCCGGTACTTATCGGTCTGGTCACCTATTTATTGCTTGGAAAAGAAAAGACAAGCGGATTTGATAAAATTGACCTTATCCATGATTTACTCCCTGTCTACCTGGAAATTTTAAAAGACCTGGAAAATAATGGTGCAGAGTGGATTCAATTTGATGAGCCATTTTTGGGTCTTGACCTCAGCGAAAAAGAAAAAGATGCTTTTGAAATGGTATACCAAACCATAAGAAAGGCTTTCCCAAAGCTGAAAATTCTTCTTGCCACTTATTTCGAGGGCCTAAATGACAACATTAACCTGGCCTTGTCCCTTCCTATCTGTGCTCTACACCTGGATTTGGTTCGGAACCCGGCTCAATTAGAGGCGGTATTGCCGCAATTCCCGGAAAAGTTAAGCCTATCCTTGGGACTTGTGGACGGTCGAAACATATGGAAAAACGACTTTAACAACTCACTTAAAGTCATCAACAAAGTCAGTCACATATTAGGCAAAGAAAGGGTGATGCTTGCGCCTTCATGTTCCTTATTGCATGTCCCTTATGATTTGGATGCTGAAACCCAAGAAGAAATTCTTTTACCGGAGATCAAACAATGGATGGCTTTTGCAAAACAAAAATTGACAGAGGTGGTATTACTTCAGGAATTGTCTTTGCCAAATCCTCATAGAGACAGCCTTCTGAAGCTTAAAGCAAACCAGGCAGCTATTGCTAGTCGCGAAAACTCAAGTCTGATCCACAATGAAACCGTGAAATTAAAGGAAACTGCCATTTCGCCTTCAGATGATAAAAGAGACAGCGGTTATGCGTCGAGAAGAACCTTGCAGCAAAAATTGCTAAAACTACCTTCTTTACCAACTACCACCATTGGCTCTTTTCCGCAAACAGGAGAGGTAAGAAAATGGAGGTCTCAGTTTAGGAAAGGTTTTATTGACTCGAAGACTTATGAAAACTTGTTAAAGGAGGCTACCGAAAAGGTCATCCGAAAACAAGAAGAAATTGGGTTGGATGTATTGGTCCATGGTGAGTATGAAAGAAACGACATGGTGGAATATTTCGGCGAACAATTAGCAGGGTTCACCTTTAGCCAATTTGGCTGGGTACAAAGCTATGGTAGCCGATGCGTAAAACCACCTATCATTTATGGGGATGTTTTCCGGCCTGAGCAAATGACGGTCTTCTGGTCAGCTTATGCCCAGTCCTTGACCAAAAAACATGTGAAAGGGATGTTGACAGGGCCTGTTACTATTCTACAATGGTCATTTGTCCGCAACGATCAACCTCGCTCTCAAACCTGCCGACAGATTGCATTAGCAATAAGGGATGAAGTATCGGATCTTGAAAAAGCAGGTATCAAAATCATACAGATAGATGAACCTGCCATAAGGGAAGGACTTCCCTTGCGGAAATCGGAATGGGAAACCTATCTCGCCTGGGCTGTTGAGGCCTTTAGATTGGCCTCTTCTGGTGTAAGCGATACTACCCAAATTCACACCCACATGTGTTATTCGGAGTTCAATGACATCATGCCAAGCATTGCCGCCATGGATGCGGATGTGATTACCATCGAATGTTCGCGCTCACAAATGGAGCTTTTGGATGCTTTTGCGGACTTCAAATACCCTAATGAAATAGGGCCTGGAGTCTACGACATCCATGCGCCAAGAGTACCTAGTCAACAGGAAATGGTACAATTGATAAAAAAAGCACAAGATGTAATTCCTACCGCCCAACTTTGGGTGAATCCGGACTGTGGCTTAAAAACCAGACAATGGGAGGAAACAGAAAAGGCCTTGAAACTTATGGTTGATGCTGCCAAAGAGTTGAGAGAAATAGAGAAAGCTCCCATAATCTAGCTTAAATCAATTTAGACCCGGGTTGGGTAATCCAATTCTATCTAATCCGGGTTTTTACATTGGCCATTTATTGCGCTGCAGAATTACTCAGTTGCTGCTCGAGTATTTCATCTTCCATCATTCTTTGTTCGAGTTCCTTGGCATAAGTTCTTCCCGGCTTAAAACCGTACTGCGTATAAGCCCTTGCGGCCCAATCTTTAGCCAAGTATAAATCACCTAGCACTTCATGGCCCAAAGAAATATTGTAACAAAGCTTTCCATAGGTTTTGTCATCTCCAGGAAGAGATAAACCTTCTTCCCAATTACTGATCGCATTTTCCCATTCATCAACTTCTGCATAGCGCCCTCCCTTTTCTAAAGCTGGGTATTTCTTTGATTTCGAATAAAAAGTACGGTTTATGTCTATGTACATAGGGGCAATTCTTCTTGCATAAGTGGCACCAGCCATTTGCCCCACAAATCTGGTGGCTTGTGCTTTTTCGATCAGTAGCACCATTGCTTGAGCTCTTGTCTCGGCTTCAGCTGACCAAGCATTGGTTTTCCCCATATCATGCTGGTCTAAAATATTACCACTTTCAGGGTCATACAACCTAAAGCCAACCTGAACTGATGCCACCCCTTCCACCATTATTCCAGGTACTTCTATGGTTTTGGCATTCTCATCTTTACCAATTTTTTTCTTGATGGTGATCTTTTTATCTGTGATTACAAAATCCGAACTGAATTTCTCCAAAGTCAATACCGCATCTGTTTCATAACGCATGCAAAGGTTTCTAACTATTTCTCGGTTGAGAGGTGCAGGGAAAGTTTGTGAAAAAAGTCCTCCTATCAGTCTTTCATTTGCACGTATAATTTCATACCTGGGAGAAGTATTAAGTTCTTGATGTATGGACGCCACTGTGCAATCAATGGCATTTTTCACTTCAAAAGGCATTTCACCAGTAAGTATCCCTTCAATAATAGCGACCCCCTGACTTTCAGGTTTTGTTCTGTCTACGATGAGTAAACGCTGTATTTTATTTGGCACATTAATCTCTGCAGGCATCAATCTCGTGATGGAGACATTCTTTGTGCAGGAGCCAAATGCCATCAGGATCAAAACAAAAAGCAAACATTTAACAATCTCTGAATTGGGAAATTTCATAAGCTTGAGTAATTTTCTGCAATTTAGCTCAAAATAGACAAAAGTTATCGGCCATTAAATACTAAAAAAGGGGCTTCTCCTTCGAAAAGCCCCCTAAATCTAAAATATTTATATTAATTACATACTTACCAAGGCTTGCCTGTGCCTTGAATTACCCAAGGTTTGGACCAAGCACTATTGGCTCCATCTACCTCAGAGAAATTGGTTGTCTCCAAACGGCTCATGGCTACCTCCACATTTGCTTCATTAAGATTTCGTTCCTCCACCATATAATACAGGCGAACTGGCAATACAGATCGAATAGTAAAAGGCCCAGCTTCCAATTCAGGGTAACCTGTTCTACGATAATCAAACCAAGACTCTGCTGCAGCCGTCCAAGAGGCTATCCACTTCTGTTCTATTAATTGTTTGACAGTACCATCAAATTTCACATTCTCCTGTGTGAGGTAGCTGTCTACCGAACCAGACAATCCCCAAGTAGTAAAAGAAGACTGAATGGCTTTGTTATAATATTCTTCAGCAGTACCTCCTACGGCCCAGCCTTTTAAAGCGGCTTCAGCCAAAATAAAATTAACCTCTGATGCCGAAATCAATCTTGCTTTCAATAAAGGTCCAGTAGGCTCTCTATACCTGTCATTAAGCCAAGAAACATGTGGATTAAATGCCGCTTGATTGGCATCTGGGCTCATGTTATAAACCTGCGCACCAGCTATACCTGGAGGAATCCCAACATAATCAGCATTCTGACTGATGTCTTCTAGCGCAATACTTCTGCTTTCCAATACATCGGGTGAAAGGTATCTTTTACCACCTTCTATCTTATCTGTTCCTTCAGGTAGACTAGCATCCACTACAAGAGGGATTTCAACAGGATTGGCCCATACTCCAAGTCTAGGGTCATTTTTGCTTCTCATGGCTTCTACCAGGGTTTGGCACATTTTCAATCTACGGTAATTGCTTGCATCTACATCAAACTTGGTATTGTTTGGCCAGCTACTTTCCTTACTTATACTTTCAAAAGCCATTGTGGCATCATCCCCAGGATTAGTAATGATTGGGTACATGCCAGGGTTCCCAAGAATGGTTTCTATTCCTTGTTTCGCAAAATCTGGCAACTTCTCGGAAATTCTCATATAGTACCTTAGCTTAAGCGAGTTCGCCATCTTTCGCCATTTTGAAGGGTCTCCATTATAGTAAACATCCGCTCCATCGATTGAGCTGTTGTAATCTCCTTTTGGTCGGGAAAGCAGTTGGTTGGCCACCTCCAATTCGTCGAGTATACCTCTATAAATATTCTCTTGGGTATCATAGGCAGGAAAAGTAGTCTCAGGAGTTACTTCGTTTCCTTTAAGGGCTAATGAATAAGGCGCATCTCCCCAGAGGTCCGTAATTAAACCAAACATCATCCCTCTTATTACCAAAGTTACCCCTTGGTGAAGTTCCTGATCCAGTTCTACCGCCCTGTCATATACAAATTGGTTGTTTCTAAGGATGCCATAATAACCCGACCAGCTATTACTTCGGTTCCAGTCATAGGAATTATGAGCTCCTGACCATCCATCTTTTTGGGTATGCTGCATGACTCCTGCGATGTCTTGATACCCAAGATTTAGCACAGATTTCCCCGCCTCTGTCAGCACCGTCGAAAGTACCAAGTTAGGATTCGCCGTTTCTGGACTTGCTCCATTTGGGTTAATATTCATTTCTATGAGATCTTCCTTACAGGAAAAGGTACACAGTAATAAAAGTGCCCAACCGAATAATAATTTATTCTTGATAATCATAATATTTTCGTTTATCAGTTGAAAACTAATACTTAAAAAGTAGCATTGACTTTAAATCCTATCGGCATCACCCAAGGCATTACGTTCCATCGCTCTATCCCTTGTTTGAATTGAGATCCTGCTTGGGTGCTCCCAGATGGTTGAAATGCCATCTCTGGGTCTATATTGATTTTCGCAGCTGTCCACAGGATAATATTCCTGCTATAAACAGATAAACTCAAATTCTGCATCTTTAAAACCGAGGCATAACGTTTAGGCAAGTCGTATCCAAAGGAAACTTCTCTTAACTTGACAAATGAAGCATCATACAAGAAGGCCCTTGAAAAGCTCCAGGCTGTACTACCTGCATAAGGCAAGGTTAGCGTTCCTCCAGGCTGTCCAATATTCTCGCCCAAGTTTTCAGCGTAGGCTGTAGGATTGCCATCGTCATCAAATTCTGTTGCATATACACCAGGAATAAATACGCCTCCATGGGGCAGAGTAAATGGGCCAAATGTGAAAGGGTAACCTCCGTATTCAGGCGTAGGTCCTCCAACCAATGGGAAGTTATTGCCATTGATCAAGATCATGGATTCCTTGTTATCGATCAGGTAGTCTTTCAATTCACTGCCTTCCATTTCTCCTGGATTGATCAATTTGTCTAAGAAGATTGAAGACCTACCATGCTCCTCTCCAAATCTATACGTTTGAGAAACAAAATCTCCGCCATTTCTCCAATCAAAGGTCAGGTTCAAATGAAAGTTTTTGTAAGACAGTGAGGTTTGCATACCCAAAATAAATTTAGGATTAAAATTACCTATTTTATTTCTGGTACTTACAGCGTCTATACTTTGCCATTTTCCTGTCTGATCCAAAAGCGGAAAACCGAAATAAGGAGATTCCGGATCCTCTACAGTCACCACTTGAGCATCATAAAGGTCGCCAATTTCCTCCCCTACATAAGTCCAGGCACCACCTCTGGCATCTGTCCAAAGTGTATAGTAAGGCAATTCATCTGCCAATTCAATAATCTTTGTCCTGTTCCTGGTCAGGTTAAAATTGGTCGTCCAGTTCCAGTTTTTACTTTGGATTATATCTGCGCCAAGTGAAAGCTCTACCCCTTCACTTTGTAAAAGACCAGCATTGATTTGTTTTCCAGAATAACCTGTGGATGGAGGTAAGCCTATTCCAATAATTTGATTTTCATTCTCTACTTTGTAATAGGTACCACTAAATCTTACCCTGTCATTAGCAAAATGAAGATCAATGCCCCCTTCAAATGAGGTTGCAATTTCCGGTTTCAAAAACGGATTCAAAATGTTACCAGGTAAAGTCAACCTTGGTATATTCCCCCATGCTCCTGCATTGGACAATGCAGCTAAAAGCTGGTATGGACTGGCATCATTTCCCACAGAGGCAAAACCTCCTCTAAGCTTTACCAAACTGAAAGGTTCCGGTAAATCTAGCATTTCGCTGACCAATACACTTAAGGCAGCAGAGGGATAGAAATAGGGGTTTGCGTCAGGAAGAGTGCTTGACCAATCATTTCTAGCAGTAAGGTCCAGGTAAAGCATGTCCTTGTAGGAAAGGTTTGCCAAACCATATAAACTATTGATACCTCTTTCAAATCTACTATTAGAATATTCGATATTATCTGGTGAGATATTCTGAAGTGTAAACACACCTGGAGTGATCAAACCAACACCCGATTTGGAGCCGGCAAACAGATTACTACCATTTTGGTATCGAATATTTCCTCCTCCAGAAAGCGTAATCCCAAAATCATTTACATCCTTATTATAAGTAAGTAAGAAATCAGCATTGGTTTCCATACGCTGAATTTCTGTAACACCATAGGCTCCCTCAGGCTCCTGACTGTAACTCCTACTTATCTTGGTTTCTCTGGTTTCATTGAAAAGGTCCAAAGAATAGCGAGCAAAGAAATTAAGCGATGGCGAAATCTGCCAATCGGCTTTTACATTTCCAAAAACCCTGTCTCTTTTGAAGCTATTGTTTACCTCATTGGCAAGGAAAAAAGGGTTATCAGTAACCCTGATTTCCTGACCAGCATCCATGGTTTTTTGTTCCAGTCCCTCTTGACCTGGTAGCCAGTAATCTTTCAGATCCAAAACATTGACATGAGGAGATGTTTCGTAGGCCCATTGCAATGGGTTTGTTCCGCGCTCACCTGCAGGTCTATTGTTCGAATTGTTACGACTAACATCTATATTGGTGCTAATGCTTAATTTATCATTAAGTTTTAGGTTGGAATTGATGTTTAAGGTATTTCTAAATAAATCTGAATTAGGTATGATACCTTTATTCCTCATGTTGGAATAAGACACCCTATAATTCATTGATTCACTACTATTGGCTACTGAAAAACTATTGGATGTGGTAACTCCCGTTTGGACAAAATTTTGAACGTTATTCGGGTAGGAAACCAAAGGCATAGCAATAGGATTGCCATTCTCATCCAAAGGGCTGTTCCATTGCACCTGCTCGTAACCTTTATCCAATTCGGCACCAAAGGCAGCATTCACATTTTCCTGTACCAGGCTACCAAATGGATTGGACAATGGCGTACCACTTATTTCTGGTGGAATGGCAGAAAATTGCCCTGCGCCAAATTTGCTGTGCCATTTCAGGAATTTAAAAGGAACATCAAATACAGTATTGGTGGATACATTTACGGTTAGGCGATCTACATTCCCACCTTTAGTAGTAATGATAACCACGCCATTCCCTGCCCGAGAGCCATAAAGTGCTGCTGCACTTGGGCCTTTAAGTATAGATATATCTGCAATATCATCAGGATTTAGGCCTGAGATTGCATTTCCATAATCCACTCTATTTTCTGAGCCTACCGAAGACACATTGTTAAGTGTATTGGCAATCGGCACACCATCTACAACAAACAGTGGCTGATTATCGCTACTTAAAGAAGAGGCACCTCTAATGACCATGCTTACAGATGAACCAGTACCTCCGGTAGAATTAATAGATACACCCGCAACCTTACCAGCCATTCCATTAAGAAAACTTTCCTGGACTACCCTGGTAAGCTCTTCACCACCCACGCGCTCTATAGAATAACCTAAAGAAATCTCTTCCCTTTTTATACCAAGTGCAGTAACTACGACTTCCTTCATTTCTGAAGCATCTTCATTGAGGGTGACATTAATTACTGAGCGGTTGCCTACCACTTCACTTAATGGCTCAAAACCGATAAATGAAAATATCAAAACCGCGCTGTTGTCTGCGACGGATATGGAATAATCCCCATTAACATCTGTGGCTGTACCGGATTGACCTCCTTGAATAAGTACATTCACACCGGGAATACCTAAGCCATCTTCTTGAGAGATAACTTTACCTGTGACCCTTCTACTTTGGGCCAAAGCTTCTGGAACTATGGATCCTATCAGGATACATAACATTACGAAACAATACCAGTGTCTGATTTTTGTAAACCTCTGCACCATAAATTATTTTTATAGTTTAAACTCTATTTCTTATTATACTACAATACATCAAAAAGATACCATTATCTCCGCAATATATATTGGCAAATAGGTAAATTATCAAAAATCTAACAACTCATATTGTATTATATGTATGTTTCTATTTTGTTAACAGTAGATTATTAAAGAGTTTATTCTGATTTTTACGCCTAAAAATAAGTATTACCAAATACCTTATAGATCAAATGATTATACTATTTTTTAACCTAAAAGCTAAAGCGTTTAAAAGGAATTGAAAAAAGGGGGATTTTAACTCCTGCCGATACTTCAAAAAAATAGAATGATTAAAATAATGAGAATTGCGGCCTATTTTGAGCCTAATTTTTCCTTTAACTTATCAATTAGACCTAACTTTTTCTGCAGCCGGGGACCAGGACTAATGCGATAAATAAGATTTAACCGATAATTTCCTGTACCCAAATTGATTTTATATCCACTGACCGGAGTTAAATTAACCTGATTGTATACATAATTGACATTAAGAGACCATCTATCGGAATTGTATCCGGTAAACCCTCTTACTAAATAATTTGGACGAATAGACCAGTTACTATTTTCAGTACCATCTTCAAAGCTCAAATAAGTCCTGCCCAATGACAAGCTGGAGGCTGCAGATAATGTAATGAAAAAGTGCTGCTTTATAATCCAGGAATAGGCGTAACCAAAATTCGGCCCTACTTCAAAATACTTTATCTGTTCAAAATTTTTGGCAGCAGATTGTGCATGCAGGATACCCATGGCATTTCTCACTTGCCCACCATAGATTTCCATTCCTGCCATAAAAGAACCTGCTGACTTTTTTTGCCACTCATTCTGTAAAAAGGCTGCTCTATAAGAAAATTCATCCCCATTAAACAAATACTGAACGGAAGCACCTAAAATCCTGAGCTTCATCTCAGGGAACATCCTTGATTCATTGGTATACGATGAAGTACTCCCCCTCTCTAAATAATAGCCATTATAAAATTGACCAAAAAAATCTATTACCCAATTTTCCGGGTAGGCATGGGCCTGCAAATCTAAGTACTTGGATTCACCTCGATTTTTATCTGGATTTAAAAACCCAAAACCGTAGGCAAGGTTCAAGGTTAACCCATTATAGGTAGCGCCAACTCCCATATTCAAAGTGGAGTTTGGCCGGTACCAATAATTTTCACCGCCTACTTTTAAACCAACTCCTGTATATTTTCTAGACAAATAGGTTCTTAGCACAAGTTTGTCGGGGAAGGTTTTATAGTATTCAGTTGAATCGGAAGACTCCTGCGCTACTACAGTGGCATGAAAAAAAAGAAAGGGAAGGGCTAAGGCAAAGATATATTTCATAAAGACAATTAAATTACCCATAATAAATGAAACCAACTCGTTCGCAAGATTAAAACGTAACTCATTTAGGAAAGGGAGGTTAGGAAAAATTAATTCGAAATAACCTCCATTTAATTATTAAAAAAAGAATAAGTATAAAAAGTTGCTTAATCACCCATAACAAATATACGGAATTTTCGTCCAGTAAAGCAAAAAAATCTTCTTAGTATACTTCGATATTTTAAAGAAATAATCACAAATTAAAAAATTCGATTTAAAAAAAACTCATCACTTTTCTCAAAAGATTACAAACAATAAATGGAGAATAAATTCAAAATTTAGACAAAAATGGGTCTTTTTTAGTTTAATTTAGGCTTAAAATACCTCAAATAATTACATTTCAAGAATTCAGAGGCATAATTATAGCAACTCAACTGGGACAGCTTAATAAACTTGAAATCCTGACCAATGAGATCGGGTTCGAATACAATAAAAAGGAAGAGCGGAAAAAAAAATTATTTATTCAAATAATCCAATTAATTAATCTAGCTATGTAGGCTTTCACATAAGTAGGTCCGGTCCTTACCAAAATTGGTAATTGATGGGAATTCAACGGATGTGTTCATTAAACCCCATATTCATAAAGAACTTAAAAAAACAAAACCTAATCGTGCTATTAAGTATCGCTTGGTCTTTGGGTTTTAAAGCAGACACTATTGGATTGTCTGTTCAATTAATTGACACCCCAGCAATAGAAAGCACCCAAGTATTCATTGTTAGCAAATGCAAAATGCTCTCTAATTAAGAAATTATTCTAAATTTTATCCTTGCCTAAAAACCACTTACGGAAGTAATAAAGCACTGGATTCTTGTATTTGAGTTGCTTCCAGGGACGGCTGCCGTGTGGCCTGTGCCATACAGGCAAATCAGGGAGTATGTAATTGTCAAAACCTAAGGCAAGAGATTTTTGACTTATGTGGGTGTCGTACCAGTCCTTACTGTTGTCCAGATCGGCAAAATCGTATTCCTTTAAAAAGTCAATATTAATCAGGGTACAGCAAAAACTAAGGCTTCTTGTAGTTTTTGTCGGATCTTTGGTTTTTAATTGTTTGAACTTAAGGTAGGGAAAATTTACCTTTCCCTCCCCATCATGGGTAATGGCTCCAACCAACCCCACCTTAGTATTATCATTCGCAAAATTCACTAAATTTTCTAGCGTATCTTGATTTACTTTAACATCAGATTCTACAATGATCAGGGGCAAGCTAGCTTCCAAGGCTGTTTTTTGGGCAAGCTGAAGGACAGTCTTATAATTGGGGGAAGGATTTGAAGTTATCTCCTCCAAGTTTATTAGCTTAAAGTCTTTACTGCTACTTGCCGTTTCCAAGGCCTTTTTGGTTTGATCAGTAGAGTAATCGTTAAAAACCCAATAGTCATATAGGCCATTGGCATCTGAAATGGCCTGAATGGTTTCCAGAGTAGCCTCCAGAGCGTCTTTTACGGGTGTGATTACAATTGCCTGCATCTTGGAAATGTAAGAAAAAATCCCTGGGAAAATTCCCAGGGATAAAATTTATTGTTAATTCAATTTTGCTAGCACTTCTTTTAAACGCTTCAACGCTTCTTTCAATTCAGCCTCAGACGCTGCATAAGAAAGCCTTATGGAATCGGGTGCGCCAAAAGCCGCTCCTGTTACCAATGAAACATTAGCTTCTTTAAGTACATATAGGCAAAAATCATCTGCATTTTCAATTTTCTGATCACCTGCTGATTTACCAAAAAAGGCAGAAACATCAGGGAAAAAGTAAAATGCACCTTCAGGAACGTGTGTTTTGATTCCAGGTATATCGCGCAATAAGTCCAATACCAAGTCTCTTCTTTGAAGGTAGGCTGCCGCCATTTCTTCAGTTGGTTTTTGGTCCCCAACCAGACCCGCTAAGGCTGCACGCTGAGCAATACCTGTCCCACCAGAAGTAAACTGGCCTTGAATTTTCTCACAAGCTTTCGCAATGAACAAAGGAGCACAGATATAACCAACTCTCCATCCGGTCATCGCATACCCTTTAGAAAATCCATTTACGGTGATCGTACGTTCAAACATTCCAGGGAAAGAAGCTATACTCGCGTGAGAGCCAGTGAAATTGATCAATTCATAGATTTCATCGGCTATTACCAAAAGGTTTTCTTTGCTTTTGATAACATCAGCAATGGCTTCCAATTCGGACGCACTAAAAACTGAACCTGAAGGATTACAAGGTGAAGAATAAATCACCGCTTTAGTCTTGTCCGTAATGGCTTCCTCTAATTGCTTAGCGGTAGCTTTAAAGTTGTTTTCCAAGCTACCTTGAATAAGCACGGGTACACCACCAGCCAATTTGATTACTTCAGAATAAGAAACCCAATAAGGAGAAAAAATGATCACTTCATCACCTTCATTGATAAGGCACATGAAGATATTGGCAATAGAATGCTTAGCTCCTGTAGAAACCACTATATTTTCAGCCTTCGCTTCTGATATATTGTTTTGATCCCTTAGCTTTTTAGCAATCGCTTCTCTAAGATCTTGATAACCAGCTACTGGAGGGTAGGAAAAATATTTTCCTTCGTCGATGGCATCTTTTGCCGCCTCTTGAATGTGTTTAGGCGTTTTAAAATCAGGCTCTCCAAGACTCAGGCCTATAATGTCTATTCCTTGAGTCTTTAATTCCCTGGCCTTTTTGGCCATAGCCAGCGTAGCTGACTCTTCCATATTGTTTATACGATCAGATAGGATGGAATTCATTTATATTTTATTTAAATTACGTTTGATAATCAGATTAGTAGGACCTTTTGTCCAAGTAAATTATTTGGTAATGAATGATGGCCTTTCCGCCCCTTTTTAATTTTGCAAAAATAAGCATAATGACAACGATTCCTAAATCTTTGACTAGTTTTGAGAAATGTTATCTTGGTTAATTAGGCTGGATCTTTTGGTTTTTTACACCTAAGTACAACAACTGGGCCTTTATATTCGTTTTAAACTTGTTATGAAAAAACTCATTTACTTATTATTTGTAGGGCTTTTTTTTATCACTTCAGCTGGATTTAGCCAAGAAGATTCTACCAGGGTTGAGGTAGACTCATCAGGTGTAGAAGAGAATATACTCCTTCCCACCTCTACGCCTGTACTCCTCTTTTCCGATGCAGAAGACAATCTCAAGGAAGAAAAAAAGAAGAAGAGGAAGAAAAAGAAAAAGAACTTTCACTTTGGTGAAAAAACCAGTAAAGGGTTAATAAAAAATAGCTTTAGGGATCAGGTAACTTATCAGTATTTTAATTACACTTCTAGAAATAAAAAAATAGACACCTATATCAGGGACATATTTTGGTATGACAGTAAAAACAAAGCCATCAAGACCGGGAACTTCAACCCATCTCAAGGCTATTTGTTACATGGACCATATGAAAAAAGAATTGGCGAGAATGTAGTTGAAACTGGCATGTACTTTTACGGTACAAAGCATGGCAGATGGATGAGTTTCGATGCTAAAAACATTCTTATAGACAAACGGAAATATTCAGAAGGATGGCCAAAAGCCTCAAGGATCACCTATTACAATCGAGGGGAGCGAAAGATAGAAAAGATAACTCCTATTGAATACGATCTCGAGGAGGGTAATTTCTTCCATTTTTACCCGGACGGACAAGTTGCTGTAGCTGGGGAATATAAATTTGGAGAGCGAATAGGCATATGGACAGAATATTGGCCCAGAGAAAATAACAAAACGGTGAAGAAGCGCGAAATTCAGTACCAGAATGAAGCTTTAAACAATGTCTTCAAACCTTATATCAGGGGTGAATGGGACAAAGAAGGCAATCTAATTTACAGCCACGTTCAATAAAAGGCATCCTCAAAGTGCTTGAAAGCTATAGCCCCCGTTTTGTCTTGGTACACCCCTACTATGTCAAATCGGATATCTTTCTTCCAGTCTTTTTCGTATAGGTAATTGTCAGCAGCTCTAATTATCAATTGTCTTTTTCGAAAATCCACAAATTCTTCAGCGTAACCAAAACCAGTTCCGCTGCGGAATTTAACTTCAACGAAGACTAATATTCCCCTTTGCTCGAGAATTAGATCTATTTCAGCATGTTTGTACCTGTAGTTGGCCGTAACAAAAACATAACCGTTTGCTATCAGCCAATCTTTGGCGAGCTGTTCAGCCCTCGTTCCTTTGTCATTGTGTTCAGCCATTGTATGATATTGACTATATTTGAAAAAAACCATTGCATAAGGTGAATCAATTTATAAATAAAAAAGTTATTTTCCGGGATTTAGGCACCAAAGATTACCAGGAATCCTGGGATTATCAGGAAAAATTATTTGCACAAACGGTTGATATTAAGATCTCTAATCGCAAAGCGACCCCTGATCAGGAGCAAATCACCGACAATTACCTCTTGTTTGTAGAGCACCCACATGTTTATACTTTAGGAAAAAGTGGTCGCCCGGAAAACCTTCTTTTAGACGAAGCTGGATTAAAACAATATGCGGCAAGTTATTACCCTATCAACCGAGGTGGAGACATAACTTATCATGGGCCAGGACAACTTGTAGGCTACCCTATTCTTGATTTGGACAACTTTTTTACGGATATTCACAAATACCTCCGCTTCCTCGAGGAAGCAGTAATCGCTACCCTTGAAGACTATGGAATAGCGGCAGGAAGGATTGAAGGATTAACAGGAGTATGGATAGATCATATCGAACAAAAAAACCCGAGAAAAATCTGTGCTTTAGGTGTAAAATCAAGCAGATGGGTAACCATGCATGGTTTTGCATTCAATGTAAACACTGATCTCAGCTACTTCAATCATATTATTCCTTGCGGGATAAGCGACAAAGCTGTCACTTCAATGCAATTGGAACTTGGAAAAGAAGTACTCCTTTCAGAAGTGAAGGATAAGGTAAAGTTTCATATTGGACGATTATTCGAGATGGAGCTATTGATAAGTGAAGAACAAAAATGAAAAAAGACATAAAATTCCACCCTGTGACTGGGGTAAAAATGGCCATCGTAAAGGAAGGTAAGGCAACAGATGAAAGCTGGGCAGTATACTTAATCAATAAAAACCTTATTGAGTTGGAAACCTTAATGATCACGGCTAAGGGCTACGGAGAGGTAGCTGGAGAAGCAAAAAAAACCTCTGTCATGCGACACATGATAGAAAAGTTAGAAGCAACGAGTATAGCCAGAGTAGAAGCAATTGATCCAGCTTTATTTCTTTTAAACAATGAGTTCTGGGTAAGTTATTATATTCTAGACCAAATATTTGACAAAAAGTTTATATTTGTAGCAGGCAGCGTTCAAGAAAAACACATGACCTACATTCCTGAACTGGACATGCAGGGCATCTTACATACCTAAAGCTTATGGCCGATTTTTTCGAACATCTGAATGACATCCTTTTTCTGGACATTGAGACGATCTCTGGAGCGGAAAAACTTGAGGATTTACCACTTAGGATGCAAGACGAGTGGAAGAAAAAAGCCCTACAATTACAAAGAACTGACGAAAGGGAAGCAGATGAACTCTATTTCGAAAAGGCAGGAATCTACGCAGAGTTCGGTAAAATCATTTGTATTGGAGTAGGTTATTTCACCTATAAAATAGAGGAAGACGAACTTATTTATAGGACCAAATCTTATGCAGGATTAACGGAACATGAAACTTTGCTTGAATTCCGAGGCTTATTAGAAAAACGGGACTGGATGCTTTGTGCCCACAATGGCAAGGAATTTGACATCCCTTATATTTGTAGAAGGATGCTTATCAACAAACTTCCTCTTCCTGAAATATTGCAGCTTTCAGGAAAGAAGCCATGGGAAATAAGACATCTAGATACCTTAGAATTATGGAAGTTTGGGGATTATAAACATTACACCCGGTTGGATTTGCTAGCGACAATCTTTGACATCCCCAGCTCAAAGGAAGGCATTGACGGCAGCATGGTCAACACTGTTTTTTACAAAGAAGAGGACCTCGATAACATTCGCAAATACTGCCTAAGAGATGTAGAGGTTACAGCCAGGATTTATCTTGCCTACCAAGGTTTGCCCGGTGACTTATCGTTCGAAATCATCAACCTAGACACAGCTGCAGAATAAACATCACAACATAAGGAAGGCCAATATTTTAGAATAAATATCCTTACCTTTATAATTACATTATATTTTTATGGGAAGAAATTCAGGAAGAAAAAAATCAGGATTTAAAAGCAAGGGCAACACGGCCACAGATTTAGAACAACTTAAATCAAAATTAACGCAATTTTTTGACAATAATTTCGGCGAAGCTTTCGCTGAAAAACAACTCATCAAAAAACTAGTACTGCGGGACGCAGCTACTAAAAAACTTTTAAGCCCATCCCTTCAGGCACTAGTGAAAGAAGGCAGGATAAGCTGTAGCCCTAGAAACCTTTATTCTTCAGCAGCAGATCCCGATTTCATCGTAGGAGAAGTAGATTTCGTCAATGCCAGGTTTGCATTCGTGATCCCTGATGATCATGCAAAGAAAGAAGACGATATCATGGTCAAAGAAGCAGATTTAAAATCTGCACTAGATGGTGACAAGGTTAGGGTAATGATCTTACCAAAAAGAGGAAGAGGAAACCGCAGAGAAGGTAAGGTGCTGGAAATTTTAGAGCGAAGCAGAGATGAATTTGTGGGACGGATAGAAATCTCCCCTCGATTTGCTTTTGTTGTTCCTGACTTTAAAAAAATGCATCATGATATCTTTGTTAAGAAATCTGATCTCGAAGGGGCTCAACATAACCAAAAAGTAGTCGTAAAGCTTACCGATTGGAAGGAAGGAGATAAAAACCCTACAGGGAAAATCATCCATGTTCTGGGTACGGCCGGAGACCATGAGGTAGAAATTCACTCTATCATGGCTGAATTCGGACTCCCATTCGATTACCCAGAAGAAATCGAAGCTGAAGCGGAGACCATTTCTGACCGCATCCCGGAAGCTGAAATCAAAAAAAGAAAAGACTTTAGAAATGTAGAAACCTTCACCATTGACCCGGCAGATGCCAAGGATTTTGATGATGCCATCTCGTTCCGCTATTTGGAAAATGGCAACATGGAAATAGGGGTACATATCGCTGATGTTACGCATTATGTAACGCCCAAGACTTTGATGGAAAAGGAAGCCTTTGACAGGGCTACTTCCGTGTATCTTGTAGACAGGACCATCCCAATGTTGCCTGAGCGACTCAGCAACGGACTGTGTTCATTGCGTCCTAATGAAGACAAACTCACCTTCTCATGTGTATTTGAGATAACTGACCAGGCTGAAATCAAGGATTTTTGGATTGGCAGAACGGTTATTCACTCCAACAGGCGCTTTAGCTATGAGGAAGCACAGGAAAACATGGATGCAGAAGCGGGAGATTATGCCAAAGATTTATTGAAAATCAACTCCTTGGCAAAAATACTTCGAGGAGCAAGATTTAAGAAAGGAGCCATCAACTTTGAGACAGTTGAGGTGAAATTCAATTTGGATGAAGCTGGAACTCCCGTTGGACTCATCATCAAAGAGCGAAAGGACGTTCACAAGTTGATCGAAGAATTCATGTTGCTGGCCAATAAAACGGTCGCCACTTATATTTATAATAAAAACAAAGGTAAAAGTACTTTCGTCTACAGGGTTCACGATTATCCAGACCTTGAAAAGCTGGCCACATTTGCCAGTTTCGCAACGAAATTTGGCCATGATGTCAAGTTTATGGATGAAAAGAAAGTATCCAATAGCTTGAACAAACTTATGGACGAGATAGTTGGTAAGCCAGAGCAAAATATCCTGGAGCAACTAGCCATCCGAAGTATGGCAAAGGCAAAGTATACGACAGAGCCTAAGCAACATTTCGGCCTTGCATTTGACCATTACACGCATTTCACATCTCCTATCAGAAGGTATCCTGATATGATGGTACATAGGCTTCTCCAACATTACCTGGATGGAGGCAAACCACCAGAAAATCAGGTATGGGAAGAAAAGTGTCTGCATTCCTCAGAGCGGGAGAAGAGAGCTGCCGATGCAGAAAGAGCCAGCATCAAATACAAGCAGGTTGAATACATGAAACTTGCTGAAGACAAAGATTACGCTGGTATAGTTACCGGAGTTACTGAGTGGGGTGTGTATGTAGAGATTTCTGAAACCAAATGTGAAGGGATGGTCAAGGTTCAGGATTTGACAGATGACTACTACGACTTTGACAATAAGAACATGCGATTGGTAGGTGCCAAAAACAAAAAAATAATAACCTTAGGAGATAAGGTACAGGTTAGGGTAACACGTACTGATATCGATAGGAGAACGATAGATTTGGAATTTGTAAGCAATGATAAATGACAACCAGCTCGAGGAAATTAAAACTACCCTTGAGCAACACATCCAAGCACTAGACTTAAAGGGAAATCCATCCGAACTCTACGACCCAATAACCTACCTGATGGGTTTAGGAGGAAAAAGAATAAGACCACTATTGACCTTACTTGCTTACAATTTGTACAAGGAAGATTACAAAAAGGTGCTTTCCCCAGCAGCTGGCATTGAGGTTTTTCACAACTTCACACTCATGCATGATGATATCATGGACAATGCGCCATTGCGTAGAGGTAAAGCCACTGTGCATGAGAAATGGGACGACAACACAGCCATCCTATCGGGTGATGTGATGTTGGTAAAAGCCTATGACCTATTTTTCTCTATAACACCTGAGCATCTTAAGGAAAGCCTTCAGTTATTTAGCAAAACGGCAGCAGAGGTTTGTGAAGGACAGCAGTTGGACATGAATTATGAAAAAAGGGATTCTGTGAGCGAAGCAGAATACCTAAATATGATACGTTTGAAAACTGCAGTCTTGCTGGGTTTCGCCTTACAGCTTGGAGCCGTATTGGCAGGTGCATCAAAGGAGGATGCAACGCATTTATACGATTTTGGCGTAAACATTGGGATTGCCTTTCAACTAAAAGACGACTTACTTGATGTCTATGCAGACAAGGAGAAATTTGGCAAACAGGTCGGAGGAGATATTTTAGCCAATAAGAAAACTTATCTTTTGGTTAAAGCCAATGAATTAGCGACGGGAACACCAAATGAAAGCCTACAGAAGTGGCTTAAGGCAGATGCCTACAATCCTGAAGAAAAAGTCGAGGCTGTAACCGCTATATATGACCAACTTCAAATCAAGGAGAAAACAATGGTGTTGATGGATGATTATTTCGAAAAAGGATTCAAGCAGTTATCAAGTCTTCAAGTTAAAAACTCAGCCGGACTACAGTTACTTCAAAACTTAACCCAAAACCTAGCCAACAGGGAAAAATAAAAACATGGAATTATCATTGACATTAATTATAATCATCATCACTTGTCTTATTTCTTATTATGGCTGGAAAAACCCTGAATTTATAAACAAACAATTGTTCACTCCTTACCTTATCAAAAGGGAGGGAAGCTACGGCCGGTTTCTGTTTTCTGGCTTCATACACAAGGATGGTACCCACCTCTTGTTCAACATGTTTACCTTTTTTTTCTTTGGCAATGTAGTAGAGTCCTACCTTACCTATATGTTTGGATTTGAAATGGGTGTAGTTGCCTATTTGGCTTTTTACCTTTTGGCCATTGTGATTGCGGATATCCCTACGTATCTTAAAGAACAAGACAACCCTGCATACCATGCGCTAGGTGCCTCAGGTGGCACTTCCGCAACTGTCTTTGCGAGTATAATTTTGATGCCCCTTTCTGATATTTGCATCTTTGGCATATTTTGCCTGCCAGGATTCATTTTAGGAATACTCTTTTTAGGCTATGCTTTTTACAAAGGCCGAGCCGGAGGAGACAATATCAACCATGATGCGCATTTCTATGGTGCCGTGTTTGGAATTGTAGTGATCGTATTGATTTCCCCTGAGAATGGTTTGCAATTCTGGGAACAAATAAAAAGCTTCAGCCTTTTTTAGACTGAAGCTTTTATATTATTTCGCTTTTTTCAACTGCCTCACCAGTTTGTCCACCACTTCTTTTAGTAATGGAATCCAATGTTCTCCCTTTTCTTCGGCAAATACGTCCGGACCAGGGATTCCTACGCGCATACCAACGATGCTTGTAGCATTGCCACCACTTCCTTCAGTCTTGAAATACACATCAACAGCATTGATGTTTTGAGTAAATTTTGAGAGTTTGTCTATAGAAGACCTTATTTCTTCTTGTACAGCATTATTGATTTCAATATTGACTGATTGCACATCAATCTTAATTCCATTGTAGTTTTCTGTGAAATTCATTTTCTAAATAGTTTAACTCCATCAATCCGGAGTAGTGATAGTTGATCCTACGAATATCTTAAAACTGAGGAACAAAAAAAAGGTCATCCGCTAGAATGACCTTTAAATAATTAATTTCTTAGTAAGCTTAAGCTTCTGCTGGAATGACTCCTACAAAAGATTTACCATCGTGCTTTTTAGTAAAAGCAACTTTACCAGGAACCAAAGCAAAAATTGTATGGTCTTTACCCAATCCGACGTTAACGCCAGGATGGTGTTTAGTACCTCTTTGTCTTACAATAATGTTACCAGCGATAACTGATTCACCACCAAATTTCTTTACACCAAGTCTCTTACTTTCAGACTCTCTACCGTTTCTAGAACTACCTACACCTTTCTTATGTGCCATAACTTATTATTATTTAAGGTTGCAACCCGAAGGATTACAGTGTGATATTTTCGATTATTAATTTCGTGAATTGCTGACGGTGACCGTTTTTCTTTTTGTAACCTTTTCTTCTTTTCTTTTTGAAGACGATTACTTTGTCACCTTTCACATGTTCAAGGATTTTCCCTGATACCTTAGCGCCTGATAATAATGGCGCCCCTATCGATACAGTGCCATTGTCATCTGCCAAAAGCACTTGATCGAATTCTACGGAAGCGTCAACTTCGCCTTGCATTTTTGGTGCAAAGATGTGTTGATCTTTTGTTACTTTGAACTGCTTACCGGAAATGTTAACTATTGCGTACATAATGGTTTGATATAATTCAATTATCAAAATGAGGTGCAAATATAAGAAAATATACCAAATAGTTAAAATAAATATCCAATATTAATTTTAGTTTATACACTTTAAGGCCAAAAACAAAGGTGATTCACGCTGCCCAAACCCAATTAATTGTATCCAAACGCCAATTTTAGCAATAAACACCAACAATTGAGCAGTATAATATTGAGTGACAGCAATTTAGAAAGCATATGAATCCAGCGTTTAAACCATAAATTTGACCAGGAGTCAAAAAAACAGCTGTTTTAGGCCGTTTTTAAATATTTCAAAATTATTTAAAAAAAGTTAACCTTGCATATTAAGACCATTTAGATTAAATCTTTACTTAACATAGAATATTTTAATATACTGTTTTTAAGTTTATTATGGTCTGTTGACCGAGATTCAACTTTTTAGGGTTTTTAGCAGATTCCGGCTTTACTTTTTCAATTTTCTTGCCCATATTTGTTAAGTCTTTGTTACCAATTCAGTCTAAAAGCCTTTTGTCTAGACAGTAAGAAGAAATACGGTACGGGCTAGCAATTAATTTTTATTCAGATAAAACCATTTCTACTAATGAAGTCAGAGCCAATATTAGAACAGGGAGATAACAGTCGATTTGTATTATTCCCCATCCAACATGATGACATATGGGAATATTACAAAATGGCGGAAGCAAGCTTTTGGACAGCGGAAGAGATAGATTTAGGGCAAGACCTTAACGATTGGAAAAACTTAAGTGATGGGGAACGTCATTTCATATCACATGTACTGGCATTTTTTGCGGCAAGTGATGGAATAGTTAATGAAAATCTTGCAGAAAACTTTGTCTCAGAAGTACAATATACAGAGGCAAAGTTCTTTTATGGTTTTCAAATTGCCATGGAAAACATCCACAGTGAAACCTACAGTCTATTAATAGACACCTATATAAAGAATGCTGAGGAAAGAGACCACCTGTTCAATGCCATAGAACATATGGACTGCATAAAAAAGAAAGCGGAGTGGGCTTTACGCTGGATTGACAATGGCAATTTCATGGAGCGATTAGTCGCTTTTGCTGCAGTGGAAGGAATATTCTTTTCCGGATCCTTTTGTTCCATATTCTGGTTGAAGAAAAGAGGTTTGATGCCTGGCTTGACTTTTTCCAATGAATTGATCTCAAGAGATGAAGGATTACATTGCGATTTTGCTTGCCACCTTTATACTAAACACTTGGTTAATAAATTACCTGAAGAACAGGTTACAGAGATCATCAAGGATGCGGTAGAAATTGAAAAAGAATTTGTTACAGACGCATTGCCTGTAAGACTTATTGGTATGAATTCTGAGTTGATGTGCCAATACATTGAATTTGTGGCAGACAGATTGCTACTTGAACTGGGATGTTCTAAAGTATGGAACAGTAAAAACCCGTTTGATTTTATGGACATGATCTCTTTAGAAGGAAAAACCAACTTCTTCGAAAAGCGTGTTGGAGATTATCAAAAAGCCGGGGTAATGAAAAATAAAGACGAAACTTCCTCAGATAAATTTTCTGTTGAAGAGGACTTTTAATCATTTTTTAACCATTAATTATCAGTAGTTATGTTAGTAATAAAAAGAGACGGTAGAAGAGAGTCTGTCAGGTTTGACAAGATCACAGCCAGAATAGAAAATCTTTGCTATGAATTGGATGCGCGCTACATCCACCCAATTGAAATCGCTAAAAAAGTGATTGATGGACTATACGATGGCGTAACTACCACAGAGCTGGACAATCTCGCTGCTGAAGTATGTGCTTCTTTGACGGTGAAGCACCCAGAATATGCCGTTCTTGCTGCAAGAATATCTATATCAAATCTTCATAAGACTACAAGTCAGTCGTTTTCCAATACTATGAAACGACTGTATACCTATATCAATCCAATAACAAATGAGAATGCAGCACTGATAGCTCCAGATGTTTATGGAATTGTAAAAAAACATGCTGCTAAGCTCGACCAGGTAATAGAATACTCCAGAGATTTTGATTACGACTTCTTCGGATTCAAAACCTTAGAAAGAAGTTACCTTATAAAATTGGATGGCAAAGTTGTGGAAAGGCCGCAACACATGCTTATGAGGGTGTCCATTGGCATCCACAAAGAAGACATAGATGCGGCTATTGAAACCTACCACCTACTGTCTCAAAAATGGTTTACGCATGCTACTCCTACCCTCTTTAATGCTGGTACACCAAAACCTCAGTTGTCTTCTTGTTTCCTACTCACAATGAAAGACGACAGTATTGATGGGATATACGATACATTAAAACAATGTGCTAAAATCTCTCAATCAGCTGGAGGCATCGGTCTTTCTATTCACAATGTGAGAGCCAAAGGCTCCTACATACGTGGTACAAATGGCGTATCTAATGGAATTGTACCAATGTTGAGAAACTTTGACATGACCGCTAGGTATGTGGATCAAGGTGGTGGAAAGAGAAAAGGTAGCTTTGCTATATATCTTGAACCATGGCATGCAGACATCAAGGATTTCCTTGACCTTAAGAAAAATCATGGTAAAGACGAACTCCGTGCGAGAGATTTATTCTACGCAGTTTGGGCTTCTGATTTATTTATGAAAAGGGTGGAAGCCAATGAAGAATGGTCTCTATTCTGTCCTCATGAAGCACCAGGTCTTGCAGATTGTTATGGCGAAGAGTTTGAAAGACTTTATGAGAAATACGAAAAAGAAGGACGTGCTCGTGAGGTAATAAAAGCACAAGAGCTTTGGTTTGAGATTTTGGAATCCCAAATCGAAACGGGTACCCCTTACATTTTGTACAAAGATGCAGCCAATGGCAAATCCAATCAGAAAAACTTGGGGACCATCAAATCATCCAATCTGTGTACTGAAATTATGGAGTACACTTCACCAGATGAGGTAGCCGTTTGTAATCTTGCTTCCCTTGCTCTTCCGAAGTTTATCTCTACAGGTAAAGATGGTAAAAAATATTTTGACCATGACAAGCTTTACGAAGTGACCAAGGTGGTTACCAGAAACCTTAACAAGGTAATTGATGTCAATTATTACCCTGTTCCTGAAGCCAGAAAATCCAATTTTAGACACAGACCTGTTGGATTAGGTATCCAAGGGTTGGCGGATACTTTCATCCTATTGAGAATGCCTTTTGATTCACCAGAAGCCAAAGGACTTAATGAAGACATCTTTGAGACCATTTATTTTGCTTCTATGGAGACTTCCATGGAACTGGCCAAAGTCAATGGTACTTATGAAACTTATGAAGGATCCCCAGTATCTAAGGGACTATTTCAGTTCGATATGTGGGGGGTTACTCCAAAATCAGGTCGTTGGAATTGGAAAGAACTGAAAGAGAAAGTAAACAAGTATGGAGTAAGGAACTCACTTTTGGTAGCTCCTATGCCAACAGCTTCTACTTCTCAAATTCTTGGCAACAATGAGTGCTTCGAACCCTATACTACCAATATATATACAAGGAGAACGCTATCTGGCGAATTTGTAGTGGTCAACAAACACCTAATGAAAGATTTGATCAGGTTAGGGATTTGGACTGATGGAATGAAAAACAGGCTGATCGCTGCCAACGGTTCAATTCAAAACATGCCTGATATCCCTCAAAACTTGAAAGACCTTTACAAAACGGTTTGGGAGATTTCTCAAAAAGTGATCATTGATTTGGCTGCTGACAGAGGTGCTTACGTATGTCAGTCTCAAAGCATGAACCTCTTCTTGCAAGAGCCTAATTTTGGGAAATTAACCTCAATGCATTTCTACGCCTGGAAAAAAGGCTTGAAAACAGGTATCTACTACCTAAGATCTAAAGCGGCTAGTAGTGCGATTCAGTTTACAGTTGACAAATCCCAATTGAACGGTGACAAGCCTGAAGCAGCAATTGAAGATGTTGACAGCAAAAAATTACAACAAGAAGCCATTATTTGCTCACTGGACAATCCAGATGAGTGTGAGGCTTGTGGTAGTTGATCAACAGGTATAAAATGCATAAAAAAGCAACTGTCCTTAGGGCAGTTGCTTTTTTGCTTTTAGTAAGGTCAAGAAATAAACACTTCCCTCATTTTGAATAAACGATGTTTACATTTTTAGGGCCTGATACTTCCGTCATAACAGAACCATCGCCTTGTTTTTCATGCCTGATGTACAATATCCCATAAGGTGTTGGGAAGGTGCCTTCCACCCATTTCAAATCACCTAAATGCGGATCAATAAGTATGGTCTTTGATCCTGATTCCAATACCTGAACACCAAGGACATGCTTAGTCATCCAAGCGGTAGGGCCAGACGCCCAGCCATGACTTAGGTTATGACGGAGCTTGTCATAGCTATAGCCTCCATAGCTGGCATGAACATCCACTTTATCATCAGGCACAAAACCATCAATTCTAGCAGCATTTTCCAACCAATCAATATTGAAATCTTCCCAGAAAGTAGTGGCTCCTAAATCAATCATAGCCCCCCAATATTCTCTGATATTTTCAATCGCTCCCTGATAGTCTCCAGCCTTTGCCTTGGCTTCCAGCATATAATAGCCATAGAAAGTAGAGAAATCTGCTACGCCATTTTTTGCTATCACCTGACGATTGGCCTTGGTGGGGTCCATAATACCTGTCAGGGACATTAAAGATGCCGCTTGCTTTGACCCTGCAGCATCAGGACGGTAGGTTCTTAACTTTGCCGCCATGTCCTTGGCTTCTTTGGCCATTTCCTGATTGTCCAAAACCGTATATATTTCTTCAGAAGCATCAAAAGCCCAAATCAACATAGACTGCAGACCTGCATGTATGGCTTCAGGATTTTCGCTTGATGGCCAATCCAGAAAACGAGTGCCATCTAACTTTTCTTTATTGCCCTCTACCCTACTTGCCATGTGTCGGGTAAGTAGTTTCAAATAGTTTTCTTGTTCTTTCAAATAAGTTTTATCCCCGTAATGCAGGTACCAATCCCGGTGGATAATGATCCACCACATTGAATACGTACTGATCCCATTCATCCATTCGGGCATAGGGGTAATGTCACGGATCAGGTCTAGGCTTCTAGGCACCACTTCATTGTATCCAAAGACTGCACTGATCGTAGATACCTCAGGATGCAGATCCCCTACCCATACCAAACGGTCTCTTTTGATGCCATCCCAAAGGTATTCTTGCATGTTCATGTGAACCGTATAGGCTCCCATGTCCCATATTTTATTCAAACGATCATCATTGCTCTTAAAACTACCCAAGTACGGAATGTCTCTATATACCAATAGGGCATTGGCTTCTTTTAGCAGCAACTCTTTATTGGGGTCGACCAAATCAATGCGTGCATACCTGAATCCAGAGTTGCCAATTTCCAGCTTTCCAAGCCATGGTAAGGAGACGATAAAATCACGCATGGCGTGATCGTTGGTTGCCCCATGAATGGTGTCAATCGAAGACATGGCTTCAGTAACGGACTCTCCAAATCTTATACGAACACGAACAGGATCTTTGGATCCTATCATGCCTGTTACCAATTGAATCCCTCCATGCAGGTTGACTCCAAAATCCAACAGAATGCCAGGCTTTTCAGTTTCAGTACTTTTCATGACCAAAAAATCCTGCTTATTGGTAAGGATAGCTTGCCCAATTGGTTGGTTTAGGAGATGATTTTCATTTTTTATTAAATCAGGATTTTCAGTTGATTTCCAAAATATTTTTACCGGAGCTATGTATTTACGCGTTCGGGAATCATCGGCCACTTTATAGTCCCTGCCATTGTTAAAAGCGGGTGGCAATTGGGCAAAGGCGTGGGAACACATCGCTATAAAAAGGATTACGGTAAAAACTGGCCTTATAGCCTTTTGGATGAAACTCATTTGGATAGTCATTTTGGTTAATCAACCAAGATAAAATTATTTGCACAGATACCTGTCCTGTGCGTACCTGCTCCAAGTGATTTTTCAATGATATATTTTTTCAAGCAGTTTATTCAACACCTAACTGATTTAATTCGGCATCAATTTTTTTGTTCCACCTCTCTTGAGCCGAGGAATTAGACCCATTGGAAGTCTGCCCATCGTAGGCTTCTTGCATCCGATTCATTTCTCTGAAGGCTTCCAGGTAATGATGAGAAACCTTTCGCTCATAGTTGCTGGGATCAAGCTCCAACTCCTGAAGGGTATTTTTAAGTCGCTCAATAATTATTTTAGCGATATCAAAATGCCTTTGCTCGTGATTTAAGCCATAACTATTATTGGTTGACCTCACCCAGGAAGAATGCTTCAACATGTAGGTTTTAAACACCAAGTCAACAATCAATTCACCATTTTCCATGCTGCTATTCAACTCATAACCTATGCTTGCAAAGATTGATGCCGCATAATTATTGAAAGCAGGCCTACCAGTGAAATCTTTCCAAGTTAGCGGTCTCTCGGTAGCATAGAAAACAGTATCGCTTTCACTTGAACGTGTATAGTCCCTCATTTTCAACCGTACCGATTGTGCAAGTAGATTGTTATTCGGCGCATCTTTCTCTATCCAATCATCAAAATATTTCATGGCCAAATTCACCGACCGCCTGAGAAAAGGTTCCAGTAGGTAAAACTGTCCTACGCCTCTTTGGTAACTTATGCCTCCCTGAAAACCTAGCAAATCAACCAATTCATCCCCCCTTTCCAAAGCAAAGGTAAAGTCCAAGTGAATATCTCCTTCTACTACACCTTTTCGGGCATCCTTAATGTTTTCAATTATTTTGACATCCTTAATTTTGATCACTATAGAACGAAGTTTCTGACTGCTAGGATAAGCACCAAAAATATACTGTTCCAAGGCTGCTATGGTTCCCCCCTCCAAGTTTACGGTTAGCAGATTGCTGCCGCTTTTAACATCCGGAACCAGAAATGCAGTAGGGTTAAGATCCTTTCTCTCATCTACAACTTTGGAGATAAAATATTCATCAGGACTAAAAACCTGTGAAGTTACCCTTAACGGTATGGGTTCCAGGCTAACTTTCTGAGAAAAAACATTCCCTATAGGTGACAACATTGCCAACACAACAATGGGCGCGGCAATAATGTGCGAAAAATATCTTTTATAGAATGTTGAAGTTATCATTAGAAAATCAGCTATGGTATCTTTAACCCGTTTGGCCACTATTGGGTTCTTGCCAAATCAAGAAAAATAACGGATAAAAATATATATTAGTTGTTCCTTTTTACTTTCAACGCAAAGCCACTACCAGATCTCTTTTTGTTGTGATGGCCTCAGCACTTACATAACAATACCCCTTGTACACCCGCCCTTTCATTACCATGGTTTGGAAACCATTTACTTCAGCCACCTCTTCCAATAATTCAGGATCAAACCTACACATCAGCTTTGTGCCGCTTACATTTACACACATTTTTTCATTGACCATAAAAGCCAGGCCACCAAACATCGCCTTTTCTTCTACTTCCAATTGTCCCACTTCAAAGAGGTATTCCCGAACCCTATCTGCAAGCCTTTCGTCATATGCCATTTTTATTTTCGTTAGCTGAACCTCAAAATACCAAATAAACACTGCTATTGGTATATTCTGTGAAAGTAATTTTAAAAGGCTTGCCTAAGTAATAAGGTTATTATCAACTATAATAATTTTTGCAATATACCAATAGGCGAATTTTTTGATGGGAAAATCTAGAATTGCATGGCTATTCCAGTTACTTTTAAGGAAAGAATGTCTTAAAACAGATAAGCAATTCATTTCTATCTGACTATTTGATTTAATGAACTGAGCCATTATAATTTTGACAAGCGCCATACCTCCCTTTTCATGATAATTGACCAAATTTTACAGACCAAAAGTTTTCAAAGATTTCACCTTTTTGTCCTCCTACTTTTTCCCCAACTCATAGCTCATTCAGTAAGTGCTCAAATAAGATCGGAAGTTCACTGGGAAAAGGGGCGTCCTTCTTTGATTATTGATGGAGAGCATTACCCTCCATTTGCCTACATGTCCTACTTAGGGGAGGAAGAATACTATGAAGAAATCGCTGCAACCGGCCTACATCTTTACAACCTTCCTGTCTACCTGGGAGAGGGGGGAATAAATACCATCTCAGGTATTGGTGCTTTTAGAAATTCAATATGGAGAGGTGAAAATGAATATGACTTCTCAAGCATAGAAGTAGATTTTGAAAAAATACTCAATGCTGATCCAAAAGCAAAAGTGGTCATCCGTTTCTATCTGGACCCTCCTCGCTGGTGGACTTTAGCAAATCCCTCTGCAGCAGCACAACTACCAGATGGCACATTATTTCGCCAAAGTTTTGCTTCAGCGGAGTGGCGAGAAAAGACCAGCGTCGCTTTTGAGGATTGCCTGGATTGGTTGCTCAAATCCAAATACCGAAACCATCTGGCGGGAATTCATGTGGCCAGTGGATTTACAGAAGAATGGTTTTACCATCCTAAACAGTACCAGGACCAAAACCCTGTGCGACTGCAAGCCTTCCGTGACTGGTTAAAGAATAAATACATTACTGTTTCAGCACTAAGGACAGCATGGCATAATTCATCCGTCACTTTTGACAAGGCTCAATTGACAAACATAGATGAACCTGTCAATAAAATTGAATGGAGAGACCCTAATAAAGACCAAAACTACATCGACACCTATCGCTTTCATACTGAGGTCATGGTGGACAATATTGCTTATTTCTGCAAAATTGTCAAAGAGAAAAGTGACGGTAAATTGTTAACAGGTGCTTTCTATGGCTACCATTATTTTGTCACCGACCCAAGGAGGGGGCATGGTTCCTTGGCGAAGTTATTGAATTGTCCAGACTTGGATTACCTTTCTAGCCCAAATGTATACAACCGCGCCATCGGCGAAGACTGGCCTCCCATGGTGGCGGTAAACTCAGTTCACAAGCATGGCAAGCTCTGGTTAGCGGAGAACGATACACGGACTTCGAAAACCACCCTATTAAAAGATCAATCTGACGGGATAGCCCCTTCCGGACAATATGAAGATGGCGTATGGCTTGGCCCAAACAGTCTTCAAACTTCTGTGGCTCTACTATGGAAAAATGCAGCAAGAATGCTTACTTATGGCTATGGGGGCTGGTGGTTTGACATGTGGGGAGGGTGGTTTAGCGATCCTGAAATGCTTCAGGTATTGGAAAAAACCCAGCAATTTCACCAAGACTACCCGTCTGAAAATCCAGAAATAATGAAGCCTTCTGTATTGGTGATTGTAGATGAAGAACTTTCCTTTTGGGACAAGAGTTATGGCAGGCTAGCAGAGAAAATACTGTCTAACCGATATCCGATAGCCAAAACAGGAAGCGCTTATGACCTTTATCTAAGGACGGATTTACAAGAGATTGCCCACAGTCAATACCAGGTAATCTGGCTTATGGGATTGCTACAATTAACCGATAAAGAAACTGCCCTGATCAAGCGATGGCAGAAAATGGGAAAAACAGTTATGTGGACCAGCAATAAAGGAACCAAGCTCAACTACCCAAAAAAAGCAGCCGAATTTCTACCTGGGAAATTGCAATGGAAGCCTTCTGAGCTGAAGAAAATCTGGACGGAAGCTGGCGTTCACCAATACATCAGTTCGGAAGACATCTGTTATGTAGGCAGAAATTGGCTGAGCTTACATTCCGTGGATGGTGGAGAAAAAAACATCCAACTCCCCTATTATGCACAGGTAATTGACCCATTGACAAACAAGGTCTTGTCAGATTCCACCAACCAGATCAATATAAAAATGGATGCAATATCAACAGTCATCTTCCGGGTCAATCCGTTTTAATTAACCATTTGTTTATCTGAATTTTAGGGTCATTTTCATAATTTGCAATTATAACGCTATTTCGGACACAAAATAAAAACCGACATGAAACTTTTGCTACGCACTTTCTTCCCATTATTCTTACTATTGATTTTCCAATTTTGCATTTTTCCTGAAGACACTAAAAAAATAATAGATGACGAAGAGGAGGAAGAAGAGGAAGAGGTAGTATTGGAAGATCCCACCGACTTGCCATTTACGGTAGAATGGTCCATCAACAAAGAAGGTGATGAAATTGGGGGCTCATTTTCTCCTTTTTTGCATGTGGGAGAAACTGACCTTTACATTTATAGCCCCTACAGTGGCAAAGGCATTGTTTCCATGAACAAAAGCGCTCAAGAAACCAACTGGAACATTACCAAAGAAAGTATTGGGGTTCCCTATACCATGAAAACAATCGGGGATCACCTATGGGCCATGACCTATGACATCAACAACCCCACTGTAATTAAAGTGGATCCTTCAGATGGCAATGTACTATTTGAAAAGCCTTCTGGAACATTTCCTTCCGGGCAGGTAGATGGTAACTGGTTTGGTTTAAGAAAAAGGGAAACATCTCTTTATAAGGTAAGTTTGGAAACGGGAAATGACGAAGTAGCTTGTGGGGACTTAATAGTAGACAATATTCGAAACTTTCTCATCAAGGATGAGCAGCTCGTCCTTATGGTGATCCGTGGGGGCAGGAATTTGCTATCCATTGATCCCAATACCTGCAATGAATATTGGGAAGTTTTCAATTATGATGAACCCAATTATGGTCACCTCATCCACAATTCTTTTGCTGTGGACCTTGGGAGTAAAATCCTGAGTGTAAGCCTGGATAATTTCCTATTGCGCTCCTCCACTACAGGAGAAGCGGAATGGAAATACCCCGAAGGTTTCAATGACAATTCACTGGACCTCTCTCATATGCTTCACCTGGAAAGCAAGAAGTCCCTGATCTACCATGACAATGAAACTGGAAAAGTCGTGGCCTTTAATTGGCCCTCTCATTCCAAAACATGGGAGTCTCAGCTTCAGAATAGGGATGTGGGCCAATTATTTCTGGTAAAGGATAGGCTCTTTCTTTATACAAAAAACAATTTCCTTTATGAGATCGATGTTGAAAATGGGCAGACCATATCTGAACGAGAAATAAAGGAACTCTATCCGTTTGAGATAGCCACCATTTCCTTTGCCGTCAATCGTCTTGAAGATCATTTTGGTGAAAAATATTTCAAAATTTATGGAGATGAAATCTATTATACCACCGAACAAAGCCTTCTGGTTTCAGCCAGGTTAGATTAACATTAACCTGACGCCTCTCCTGAGCTTGTCGAAGGTAATGCTTAGAAAACTATTTTACCCGTTAAAACCTGCCCTAAGTTTATTGATGATAATTAATTAAGCGCAAGCCCGGCAGGGGTGATATTTTTGTAGCCATGGGCATAAGCCCGTGGTCAAATAGGCGGACCTCAATTGATTTTGGCGGTATTGTTGCTTTTTTTCTGCAACAATGCTGACAAAATCACGACTGAAGATGGCAATAGAATCCAACTTTTATCGGACCTTGAAATACACAACTTTCGCTTTCTATTCTTAAGCTAATGCCATATTATAGAATTAAGCGCAACCCCGGCAGGGGTGATATTTTTGTAGCCATGGGCATAAGCCCGTGGTCAAATAGGCGGACCTCAATTGATTTTGGCGGTATTGTTGCTTTTTTTCTGCAACAATGCTGACAAAATCTCAACGTCTCTCAAACCCGAGCCAAACAAAAAGCCCCACAACAAATCAAAATTTGTTGTGGGGCTTTTACTGTATAGGGTAAGAAATTTATTTTTCCTCCAACAATACTTCTGCATGTACTGCTACTTCGCTCCATGTTTTGCTCACACCGTCTTTACCAGTATGTAATGCTTCACAAGCCTTATTGATAGAAGCCACAGCATCTAAAGCATCCCAGTCTCCTAATTCCATTACACCGTCAAAAATGAATTGGGTGTCATTGACAGTAGAATACTCCAAAGGAATGTTTTGCGTAGATCCATTCAATGTTACATCGATAGAACACTTGTTACCACCTTCCACTTTAAACACACCTGAGATCAATTCCGTGTTTTCCATTACACCGAAGAAAAATTCCAAGATTTTAGGGTCTCTAGTTCCTGTAGCGTCATTGGTGAATAAGCTACTTACAGGAATGCTGAACTTGGTACCATTCATGGCTTCAAGAGCGGTCGCTCCTTCACCGTAGTTGGTGATATTAATTTTAGTGAATTGTCCACCAACAGGCGCTTTGTCTGTGGTCTTATAGGCCACAAAGCTTACTTTAGTAGAATCCTCTACCAAAGTAAAGTTGCTTTCCGCAACGGCCTCTGTTTCAGTTTCAGCGCTTTTATTGGCATTATTACAACTAAAATTAGCAAGCAACAAAAGGCTTAAGGCAATTAGTTTTAAGTTCTTCATGGTTTTTTTATTTTAAAAATCTTGCCAAATTTAAACATATTATAGACGCAATTAAAACCTATAGCCAAATCATTTCCATTATACCTTAAAGTTGTTTTTTTTTAATTCTTTAAAGGAGGTCAATAATTGAACAATCCCTTGCTGGGTTGAAGGGCAACATCTTGTTAAGGCCTTAATTTTATTCTAAAATGGAATGATCCCATAATTTTACTACACCCTTCCAGGGCTTTAAGGTTTCGTTTTTGCCGATTGTGGATGGGCCAACACCCATCCCTATTTTACACCGCCCATTCAGGGCTCCAATTTTTCCAGATTATCCATTCCTAGCCCTGAAAGGGCGATATATCTCAGCACAGGGTGGCAGCCCTGTGATTAAGTCCAATCCCCATCCTCCAAGCCCTGAATGGGTGACATATTGCTCTCACCTTGATTTGCGAAAAATTATGCTAAAATGAAGTGCTCCCATAATTTACCACTCCCTTCCAGGGCTTTTAAGGTTTTGTTTTTACCGATTGTTGATGGGCTGATACCCATCCCTATTTTACACCGCCCCGTCAGGGCTCCAATTTTTATAGTTATCCATTCCTAGCCCTGAAAGGGCGATATATCTCAGCACAGGGTGGCAGCCCTGTGATTAAGTCCAATCCCCATCTCCAAGCCCTGAAAGGGTGACATAAAAAAACAGTTTTAATCCCAAACATAACGTTCATCATATTCTACTCCGTATTTCTTTAAAAAACCAACATATTCCTCTTTAAAAGTCTTTTTTTTATGGTGTTCATGTTGGTTGGCTATATAAATCTTCACTGCCTCCACTTGTGTTGGATTTATTGAAAAAGAACCATATCCATCTTGCCAATAAAAATCCTTATAGTCTTCTCCCCTAGTTTTTATCCACTTGGAAGAATGCGATTTTACACTTTCTACAAGTTTCATAAGTGCAATTTTTTTAGAAAGATTGCATAAAATATGTACATGATCTGTACCCCCCCCAACTATGATTGACTGACAATCCATCTTATTACAAACACCTCCCAAGTAGGCATGTAATTCCTTATCAATAGGTGGCAGTATCTTTGGCGTCCTATTTTTTGTGCTGAATATTATGTGAATGAAGTTTTGTACTAGTGACTGTCCCATAATTTACTACACCCTTCCAGGGCTTTAAGGTTTCGTTTTTGCCGATTGTGGATGGGCTAACACCCATCCCTATTTTACACCGCCCTTTCAGGGCTTGGTTTTTCGAAATCCTCAATTGATTTTTTTACAGTATAACTCTAATAAAAAGATTATTGAAACCTATATACTTTAACATCGCTTTCATTTTTTATAGCTAGCTATTTCCCAGCCCTGAAAGGGCGATATATATTAGCACAGGGTGTCAGCCCTGTGATTAATTGCAATCCCTAAACTCCAAGCCCTGAAAGGGTGACATAAAAAAACAGTTTTAATCCCAAATATAACGTTCATCATATTCTACTCCATATTTCTTTAAAAACCCTAAGTATTCTTCCTGAAAAGTCTTTTTTGCATGATGTTCATGTTGGTTGGCTATATAAGTCTTCACTGCCTCAACTTGTGTTGGATTTATTGAAAAAGAGCCATATCCATCTTGCCAATAAAAATCCTTATAGTCTTCCCCCTTGGTTTTTATCCACTTGGAAGAATGCGATTTTACACTCTCTACAAGTTTCATAAGTGCAATTTTTTTAGAAAGATTGCATAAGATATGCACATGGTCTGTGAACCCTCCAACTATGATTGGCTGGTATTCCATTGTCAAAATGGTAAGAAATGGCAAAACCGTACAAGTCTGCAATCGCTTTTACAATGGAAAGCCCCAGACCTGTCCCATTCACCTGGGCTTCTGTTTTATGAAATCGGTTGAACACCTTTGCACTGTCTAGGGGTTCAGTAGCACCTGTATTGCTGACCCGAAGGGTGTCTTTCGAAAGAATTATCGCTACCCTTCCCTTTTTAGCATTGTGAAAAATGGCATTTTTAAGCAGATTGGAAACGATAATATTGGCTAGGGTAGGGTCAATGTTAATGAGCAATTTATCCTGCTCATCAACAGTTGTTGTCAAGGCTTTAAAGGAGGAAATTTCCTCCAATTCACTCACCGTCTGCCGCACGATATCGTTCAAGGAAATTTCTCGGTTGTCAAGAAACTGCTTGTTGTCAATCTTCGAAAGCAAGAGCAAGGATTTATTCAACCGAGTCAAGCGTTCGATGATTTGAAAAACTTCAGCAATCTTTTCCGCAGTTCCCTCCTTTAGGTCATCCTGCTCAAACAGCAGTTCCAGTTTATTGGTGACCATGGCCAATGGAGTTTGAAGCTCGTGGGAAGCATTTCCGATAAACTCCTTTTGTTGTTCAAATGCGGCCAGGCTGTGTTGCAAAAGGGTACTGACCGCCTGCTGCAAATCCAAAAATTCTTTGGTTTGGGTATTTGTTGCGGGAAGCTTCTGGGTACTTCCGAGGCGGTAACTTTTCAGTTCTTTGAGAAAATCATAAAATGGCTTCCAAAGCTTTTTCAGTACAATATTATTGACAACCATTATGCCGGCAATAAGGAGAATGTAAAGCCATACCACGTCCCAAAAGAGCTCATTTATCAAGTCGTCTTCCTCCACCATTGAATTGGCCACTTTGAGCTCATAATATTGCCCATTGTTTTCAAAGGCCGTCGTCAACATCCTTACCGGCTCGGGCTCGGGAGCTTGGTCATCGGCATCCTGCATGTAGATTTCCGTATCAATATAGCTGTCCCTCATACCTAGGGCTTTATCAGTGCCTATTTTGCGAAGGGTAAAGAAACTTTCGTCAAAATAAGTTTTCGTCAAAATGGAGGAATCCACCTGGGCTTTCCGTATGATGATGCGCTTGTAGTTTTCCAGCCCCTCGTCAATACTGCCCTTTATTTCGTTGAGCATGTTCATGTAAAATACCACTGACCAAACAGTAACAATTCCCAAAATGGAAATGGACAGGTATTTCAGTGACTGGTTGAGGAGCTTCATTTTTCAATCAATTTATAGCCTATCCCATAGGTAGATTCTATTTCAATTTCGGCTTGGGCTTCTTGCAGTTTTTTGCGCAAATTTTTGATCTGGTAGTACACAAAATCCAGGTTGTCCGCCTGGTCAGAATTGTCTCCCCAGACATGTTCTGCTAGACCTGTTTTGGTGACCAACCGTTTTTTATTGAGCAGGAAATAATTGAGTATGTCAAACTCCTTTCTGTTGAGGGGAATATTTTTGTCATTGACGAAAAACTGTCGTTCATTTAAATCCAGAACGATGTTTTTGAATTCGATGGTGTTTTTACCCCCTTGGTTTTTCCTACGGAGCACCGCTTTGATACGTGCATTAAGTTCCGCCAGGTGAAAGGGTTTGGTCAGGTAATCGTCTGCCCCAAGTTCCAATCCTTTAAGTTTGTCATCCAGCGAATCTTTGGCCGAAATAATGATAATATTCTCAGCCTTCCCTGCTTTTTTGAGTTCGTTCAATATATCCAAGCCACTCCCATTGGGCAGCATAATGTCCAATAGTATGCAGTCGTACTGATAGACAAATACTTTTTCAATGGCCGAATGATAGTCCGCCGCCGTTTCCACCAAAAAATCCTCCTTCTCTAAGGATGCCACAATGCTGTTTTGCAGTTCTATTTCGTCTTCAATTACTAAAATTTTCACGCCCTAAATATGCTTTAAGATTTGGGAAAGAAATGGGAATTGGTGGGTTTTTTACTGGTAAGCATAAGTTAAACTCCTCCATTTAATATGATTCTGTTCTACTTAATTTTGCTTTTCATTAACTCTGTCAAGCTTGCTGTAAAGGGAACCGCCGAAGCTCGACCAGAAACATAGTTCTTTAACTTTCTAAAATCCCATTTTACATTTTCGAATTCCTGATCCGAGACAGATTCTATTTCAAAAACCAGGTAAAAATCTCCTTTAGGAGATGGGTAGGCTTTCTTTTCAAGGTCTTTTTTTGAAAATAATCGAGCACCTTTGTTAACAATTCCCAAAAGCTTACCTGAACTTTTATCACCTGTAGTGTGAAGCAAAAGGTACCTTGCACTAATATGTTCAATATCTAATTTTACTGAACCATTGTCTGTACCAGTTCTGACATTATAAAGCTTATTTTTCTTAATCCATTCTAAATGTTTTGGAGATTTATAAAACCCAACCATTACAAAAGTATCATTAGGTATTAGTCCCCTATTACTATTAATTGGCTCTGGAAGCAAATCATTTACTTCATTATCAGTCTCAGGTGGAGACTTAAAAACGTCAAAAGTTCGGTAAGCAAACCTCTCTCTTTGTGAAGCTCGATTAATAAAATGATCAATAACTTCAGTAATAAATGCTTTTAAATCTCCAATCCCACTATCCTTTTTTGAAGGACTAACAGGAAATGCACCTAATCCTGGGATTATTTCATGGAACCCTCTTTGTTTTACGGATTTACCACCTGGATACAAAACATAGGCGCCCCCTGTTCTTCTAATGGCATCCTTATAGGCATGCATTTTTAAAAGATCCGCATTCTTATATACCCCTTTACGGTTTTCTGTTTTTTCATTATTTAATTCTTCCTCTGCATGCTCTTCTAGTAAGTCATTTAGGTTGGCTACTTTATATTTGGCATCAAAATGAATGTGCACAATTAACTCTTGCCTTTCAGCTTCCTCCTCAGAAATCTCAATTGGCCAAAATGAAAGGGTATAATCAGGTCTTAAGGTTGTGGTCCAACTACCAGAAGCAGGATATTCTTTTTGACCGCTAAAAGATCGGTTGTAATTAAATTTAAAATTGAGTTTACGTGTTCCAGAATTATAAATCCCCCTGAGTGCAGTATGCTCTCCTTGTTTTAATTGAAGGCTCAATCCATCATCTGTAGGTTTTATTAAATTATTAATATCTGTAGGCTCAATATCAAACAAGTCTTGAAATAAATCAAGTAATTTAAAAAACAACCAATATTCGTAAAGCGTAGCAATGTCCTTTTTACTACCGCTATATACATCATCACCTCCTGACCAAATAAGCTTGGCTGCTAGATCAAACATAAGCCAGACCCTCAATACTTCTCGGTAACCTTCTTTCCGCTGTAGAATGGGGCTACTGATCCTAAGGGTTGTCGGCCGTGAAATATCTTTAAAAACTGTATGATGCAATTGGGATTCCAATTCTCGAATAAGCAGTTTCGACTCTTGCTCAATCCTGCTGCCCGTTTTAGAGACGGCATTGATATCCATACAAAACTTCAGAAAAGTTCCTAATGCATGTTTTATAAAGCGGTTCTCTGGTGTGTCAACTGAATCCGTTTTTCGAATAGATACTATTCTTTCAGGAAGCGTTTCCAATCCAACGCTCCTCAAGTAGTGTGAAGTTGGTAATGCTGTTCTTCTTCCTCCTCTTAATATTTCTTTTATATTGGCATTGGAAAACCTTCTTACCTGACGAATGTCCTTGGCTTCAGAAATTTCAGACCAATTGGTAACAGGAGCTGAAACAATCCGGTGAATCGCTTCTGAAAACTCATCTGTATCAATCACAGATTTAATAAAAGCAAAACGCTGATAATTCGTTGTGCTGTCTTTTGAAAAATTAACTTCAAAATAATGGGAAACTGGTGAATTTGCCTGAAACAGTAAGTCTGTACATTTTTCTGTAATGAATTCCAGCATATCACGATAATCATCTCGATATCCAGATTTAACAGACTGTACCTCTAGCTTTACATGTCCAATTTGGTCCTCATCTCCTATTTTGATGACTTGTAATGAAAGCGTCCCTACAAAAATATTGGGTGAAATTGTTCCTGTGTTTTTGTTCCGGGGATGCGGTCGTACAATCTGCTCAGGGGTATTCCCAAAGATAAAGTTTGGATCACTAAAGGTGTAATAATAATCACAGCCTTCTACCAGTTGATACCTTGCTTCATTGTTTTCAGTTGCACTAGGTAAAGCATCAAAAAGAGTGTCAGGTTTACGAGTATCTAAACACAACAGTAACCCTTCTTCTATTGAATCAAGCTTAATATCTACGGAGGAAACAGATTTCATAGCTTAAGCTTCGGCAAAACTTGTGAATCCATTGTCAATTGCCCCCTTATACATTCTTGTGATTTTTTCTAGGGATAACGGGTAGCGTACATTAGAAACACTGAAATCAAAAATATCTTTCTCAAAGACCTCTTTTTCTATTTTAATTTTTTCTTTATCTTCTGATGTAAAACATAAATTGCCTAAAGTAATTAATATTGGACAAAGCTTTCTTCTAGAACCATGAAGTTTAGGTAATAGCTTTTGCATGATTGCAATGTCTATTTTTTGATCCGGTGAAAGTTCGCCATCTAGGCTCGTAAGTTGATTGATTAACCGAAGTATTTCACTTGCACTCCTGTAGCCAAATTCTGCTCCTGTTTTTTTCAGTTCACCAAAGAATTGAAGCAGTGTTACTTCAATCTTCTCAAGGTCGTTAGTTGTAAAAGACTTGTTTTTTGACAATTGCAAAAAGCTCCTTTCCATCCCTGCACCTTGTGCATTCAATGCTTTCATATCAATTTCTTGAGCATTTTTAAAAAAATTCTTCATATCCTGATCCGATACACGAAACTCTATGGTATTGGCTCTGTCCAGAACCTTTGGGCTAAACATATTGGTGGTTTCATCAATATTTACAGTGCCAATTATAAATAGGTTTTCTGGTAATTTTAATTTTGATGGTACACCATTTTCTACTGTAGAATTATGATCATACAATGGTATTTCTTTTTTCGATTCCATAACACTAAGAAAATCAGCGAAATACCGTTCTACATGACTTAGGTTCATTTCATCAAGGATAAGAAAATAGGGAAGCTCAGAAGAAGAATTAGCCCGAATGATTAAATCCAACACCCCACTATCAGGCTTTACGTACTTTTCAGGCTCTAATGCATTCGGATACCCTAATAAAGGCTCCCTATTTGTCCAGTCGGCACCTACAGGAATAATGCAGTATTGATCGTCGTCTTGGCATATCCATTCCACAAAAGCTTGTGCTAACTTTGTTTTTCCTGATCCCGAAAGGCCTGTGAGGATAACAAAGGGTTTGGTAAGGAGAGAGGCAACGAATCTTGTAATTAAATTGCTAGAATAAATCAAACTAGAATTCTTCAACGCATCTGAAAAATAATCTTTATTAAATTCTTCATAATTTAAAAAGTTATTTTCCATATTCTCCAAAAATTTTACATGCGGTAGATTATTATTTGTTTTTTTATAATAATAATTATTAATAAAGGAAATTAATTTAATTGGACATGGAGTCAAATAGGCTCCTTCTCGCAAATTAAGTATATTGTTATAGAAGACTTCAGAATTTTTCGAAATAGAAGCAAGAAAATCTCTATTTTCATCATTTAAAATAGCTCCTCTATGAATTCTTGGATTCAATTCTGTGAAATTACTTAATTCAATTAGGTATGATGGCCCCTCCCAGTTAGTTCCAGGTACTCCAGATGTTTCAACGAATTCTTTTTCTACAATTGAAACTCCCGAAATTTCTATGTTATTTATTAAATGTAAAACAATATCGCCCTTCTCCACCCTCCTCATATTTTTATAAATATCAGCTCCTTTTTTATTCTTTTGAGGAGACCAAAGTACCTTACCTAGTGCTCTATCTCCTTTCTCCCTATCCGGCCTACCTTTAACTTTAGTCTTTTCTATCCAATATTTTTGCAATTTTCCCATGTTTTTTTTTAGGGTTATTTAATTTAAACCCGCATAATTTTAAAAAATATTCCTCTTTATTTAACCAGTAAATATAGCTTTAAATAATCTTCCCCACTTAATGTTTTCAACTAATCTTTACCTCGTTTCAATATAAAAAAGGATTCAAAATAACCCTTCTAAAACCTTTTTTAAAACATAGAATTATACACTTAAAATTTAATTAGAAACCTATAAGGCCCTTACCTCAATTTGCCACAACACACCTAAAGTACAATATAAGAACTATTCATTCCCCAAGTGGTTATAGTCTGTTTTCGAGGGCTTTTCAATTTTCAGTCAATTTGTAATTTGTACTTCTTCCTCCAGAATCTTCTTGCAGTAAACACACCACCTAATCACCGCATATTTAAAAGGAATAATGGCTTTTTTCTCCGCAATTCGGTTTCTGGGAATTGGTTATCAAAGATTTGTTAAATATTTAGAAAGTTTGGCAGCTGGGAATTAAAAACTAGGAATCGCCCAAATAGAAAATATACTACCCCAAAAACACCCCAATATGCCATAAAATCCCCGAAGGATCGTGTAGAAAAAATTCATTTCCCCAATCGTTATAGACGATTCCGGACAGGCGGACGCCTTTGTATTTTTGGGAGAGGGCTTTTATCTTTTCGAACTGCGCATCCAGGTCCTCCACTTCCATAAATAACATGGTATTGTCTACCCAGTCTTTGACATAGGCATCCTGCAGGTAGAAGCCAAAATCTCCTGATTTGAAGTAGGACATATTGCTGGGAATCACCACTTCTTCAAACCCAAGGTCTTTATAAAACTGACGAGACAGCTCATAATCCCTGGCGCCAATAAATGGCCTGATTGACTTGATTTTATGCTCCATAAATTATCTTGTTTGATTACAGAAAGAATCAAACAAGATAATTATTATAATAGGGAAAATAAGGATTGTTATTAGCTGATTTTCTCAAAAACGCGAATCAATTGGCAGTCTCTAGCTCCTTATGCGTCAGCTCCCAAAGTTCTACTACTTCTTCGGCACGCCAGTTCTGGTCACGCTTGGTTTTCTTTGAGGCAGCTTTTACTGATTTTTTAAAGCACCTTTCCAATTTAAAACGGCCGTCTTCAGCCAGTTCTTTTTCTATGGGATGTTCTTTGGTGGCTTCTGTAATTTGGCCCAGGTTGGAGAACAGGAGCACGAGTTTACCGTCTGGCAAAAGCCTTTTCTTAGCCTCAGCAAAGAACGCTGGGAACAGCTTCTTATCGTAATAGATGCCTGCATCCAGGCTTTCTGGTGCATAGGATTCGGGCAACCATGGCGGATTAAAAACAATTAGTTCGGTTTGCTTTTCCCATTTCCCAAATAGGTTGCCATAATCTAACTCAATCTTACGAGACAACTTGGTATCTCCCATAAAGGCTTTTAGGCCAACAATCGCATTTGGATTGGTGTCAGTTCCAAAGACTTTCTGAAAGCCATATTGCACCATTTGCATGGAAAGCACACCGCTCCCAATCCCAACATCTATGGCCGTTTTTTTAGGGCCTTCATACCGCTTAAGCCATTGGTCAAATACTGACAAATGATCAAAACGAGTAGGAAAATAAGTCCCGTAGTAGGGATGCAATTTATTTCTAAGCACCGGAATAGTCATCCCATTTTTATACCATTCCCAGGAACTGTTTAGTCCCTGCACTTGAGGGAAGGTCAATAAAAAATCACTATCGTCTGGGTACAATTCCTCCAACCAGCCTATGAAAGGGGCTTTTTTTAGTGCCAATTTATTGCCTGCAATTTCAATCAAAACAAGATTGGAAAGCTTACGGTAGGTTGCTCGGAATTCACGCTGTTCCTTGAAAGTCGTGTTAGGAAGCTTGTTTTGTAGCTGTTCTTTCAATTCCTTCAATAGCAACAAACCATTGCTATAAAAGGCTGTAATCAACACCTGCTTTCCTGCCTCTAATGCTTCGATAGCAAGCTTTACGTCTGTGGTACCATCAAAGACGGTTTTTGGTTTGGCGGAAACAATCGGTTCCGGTTTGTTTATTTTTATTGCTCCAGTCATATTTTACTTTGTGCTTTGGGAAACCCTATAATCCTGCTTTTCAAACCAACAAGAAAGTTAACCATCATTTAGAAGAAGTCGATCATACAGGCCTCTAGGGTGAGCACAAAGGTACTTCATTTAAACCCAATACATGCATTATTGAAAACTATTCACACGAGTTCAAAACCAATTCATAACAATAAGGTAAGGTCTGGAGAAGAGCATAGGGTAACTTTGGAAAGTTCCAGAAATTAAATGCGCATGAAAAAAGCCCAATGGATAATGCCATTGGGCTATAGGTGCACTGAAACATCTTGGATTGCTCCATGTTTCTATGCAGTAATTTATTAATGCTGTATAAGTACAAAAAATGTACTCACCTGCAAATTTTGAAGAGGATCTAATTAACCTGCTTTTTGTATCACTCCACATGCCACCCTTGAACCGGCTGCACCTGAAGGTTGAGAAGTGAAGTCATCTTCATCGGCATGAATGATAATGGCTTTATTAAGGATATCTGAATCCTGTCCATCACCTATAGACCATCCTTCAACCATCATTTCTAGGTTTCCTTTACCATCTTCACCTACAGTCAAATTATCGATATCACCTGCATGGTATTCATTTTCACCTCTTTTGCCATGGTCCTCCCCATCTGGGTTCCAATGGCCACCTGCAGAAGAAGCGTCATCCGCACTACAGTCTCCATTTTCATGAAGGTGAATCGCATGCTCTCCTGCCGTCAAATTTTCTACTGTCAATTCAAGTCTAACCTTTCCATCGGCTTCTTGGGTAAAGGTTGCGGTTCCAGTAACATTGCTTCCACTTGCTGCGGAAAGCAAAGCCGTAGCTGACATCTCATTCATCGTGTCAGTCATTGTGGTTTCCATATCCATATTACCCATATGGTTTTCAGTCATTTCAAGGCTATCGGTAGCATCATCCCCAGAATTATTGGTTCCAGATCCGCAGGCAAATGCCATGGATGCTGCCCCGATAAAAAGAAAATAATTAATTGTTTTCATCATCATAGTCGTTGGTTTTTAAATTCAATTACTATTCAAGAAAAAACTATGCCAAAATAGCTGGTCTTTAATTGTTTTTATAACAATAAAGAGATTCAATAAAACTTAGATAAGAACACCCTATTATTAAACCCCTATTTCCCTTAAATCTGACAGCTCAAATTTTTATGGACTTGTTGATTAGAATAAGGTTGGGTAAAATCAAATCCCTTTTCCTATGGTTGCCAATGTTTTCTGATCAAAGCGACCTTCCAGCTCGATTACCATAAATTCGTTGTCATTGTCTGATCGGATCATCAGCACCAGCCCTTCAACGGAATCTTTTCCCTTGGAATAAATGGCAAGTCCGCTGTCTTTATCTGTGGCATCCATCATCAGCTCATAGCGTTCTTTTCCTAGTCCTTTACTAAGCTTTTGAAAATCTGTCCTGGCACGTGTGCCACTCACTGGCAACTTGAAAAATTTAACTCTTTCTATGCTTTCAGTAATGGCATCCAGATTGGCTTCTTCGATTTCTAGGTTCCATCCTTTGGCAAAGTCAAGGAAGTTCCCTGCCAGATCTAAATGAAAGAAGTTTTCCTGCCCCTTGTATTGTTGGTACAACTGATCTACACTTTTACTTTGGGCATAAAGTGCTGAGGGAAGGCTAAAAAAGAGTGTCAATGCGATAATAATTGTTGATTTTTTCATGGTAATGGTATTTAGTGCTTTTTTGATTATTTACTTTTTTTGGCTCGTCCATACGCTTCCATTCCTGGCAAATTGGTGTTTTCGGAAAGCATGTTGAGGTCTTGGTAGGTGAAATCTCCCTGCATACTCATAAAGGTGAATTCACTGGTAGAACCCGAAACCATTAGCAGTTCTTTGATCCTGCCTTTTTCTTCCCTGACCATAAACTTCAGCGAGCTTTCTTTGTCCCTCACATCCATGAGCTCTTCATACATGTCCGTTTTCAGGTCTCCCATGGCCTCATTGAACAAGGCCAAACCACCAATTTTTTCAGCAGAAAGAATCCTGATGCCTTTTACTTTGGTGATCAGTTCCATAAGGTTTGCGGCATCTTCATCTTTCTGATCGGCATTGGAACTCAGGAACCCACCTGCCATTTGCATCAGTTTGGGACTGATGTAAACCCTGGAAAAGCGTTCATCCTGCCGGTATTTTTCATAAAACTGATCTATGACTTCATTTTGGGCCTGAGCCAGCCATGGCAATAAGCACAGTGCCAGGAATAGTATCTTTTTCATCGCTAATTATTTTTATTGTTTTCATACCAATGCGCACCTGTATTGAGGTATTTGATCTTTTCCATGCCTTCCAATTGACTGGTGCCTTTTCTAAGGTTGACTTGGATTTTACCCATGGCTTCCACCACTTGCTGGTAAGCCAATTCTTGTTGCTGTTTCTCATACTCCCTATAACCCCACCAGCAGGCAGTTAAAGTAAGGAATACCAATAGTACAGCCGCCAGTTTTTGCCAAGGATATTGTTGCTTCCGCAGAGGCAATGAAATTCCTTTTGGCTTCTCTAAACGGATGGTTTCAATCCCTGAATAGAAATCCTTGAGGCTTCCTTCCTCCTGATCAGCCTCAATCTCACTGAAAAGCAAATTTTCCTCTTCCAGTGTCGTTTCACCTTTCCAGTATTTCTCCCACAATTTCTCGTTTTTATTTTCCATAATTCTCCAGAAATGTTTTCAATTTTTTCCTAGCCCGGTGCAGTTCCACCTTTACCTGTCCTTCATTAAGCTCCAGGTAATCGGCCATTTCCCTGTGTGTAAGCCCTTCTACTTCCCTCAGGAAGAAAATTTCTTTTTGGCGCTCAGGTAGTTTTTCGATAAACCTAAAAACCATTTTGGTTTGCTGGCTAAAATCCACGTCAGGAACAATCTCCATTGCCCTATCCCCAACTTCCTCCATTGTCCCCCACTTTCCGGCTTCCCTGATTTGCTGAAGGGCCTCATTTTTCAAGGTCTTCACCATCCACCCGGTTGGGTTTTCGATAGAAGAAAGATAATCCTGTTGCAAAAACCCTTTAGTCATCGTTTCTTGAACCGCATCCTGCGCCCTATCCCTATCCTTCAACCATAATATGGCAAATCGGTAGAGCCTGTTCTTTAAGGGCCATAGCTGAGATTCAAAAAAGGACTTCATGTAGTAATATGATGATCGGGAAACAAAAAGGTTACACTTTTGGCAAAAAACTTTTTTGAATTTATGCCTAAATGATAAAAATAATCCTGTTTGGACCAATCATGACCATATTTCCGAAAAATGAATTTAAAATAGGCTATAGCCATTGCGCTGTGAATCCTTCCATCCTGATCCAAAAACCATAACCTTTAAAGAACGGAAATTACCTGATATTTTATTCCGTCGAAAACACGAATCCCATTTTTGCTATCTTTCTGTAATAAACAAATTAGTGTAGGTAGCAGTTGAAAGCAAAAAATAAAAGTTTGCTACCGAAGGTTACTTTTTCGCGAGGTCTTAGAATCTGGGTTTAAAAATAAAATATATAGTTTGCCTCCTGACTATTTATTAATTTGCCTATTCAAAGAATAGAAAAAATCAAAGCATGCAAAATACCGGAAATCATTTGCTAAAAATAAAGGACAAAAAAAAAGCCCTGGTAAAACCAGGGCTTGTGGTGATGAGTGGGCTCGAACCACCGACTCACGGATTTTCAGTCCGATGCTCTACCAACTGAGCTACATCACCGCTGAAAGTGATGCAAAGGTACTTATTTGTTACTTTTGTACAAGCAATTTTAATAAAAAAATTGAGGATAAATAATAACACATTCAATATGAGTAGCTTACCGCAAATCCTTTTTTTATTGGTTTTAGGAACTGCAGGATATATCCTGTACAAACGAATAAATTATATCCTAAAAACCATTCAACTGGGCAAACCCACACAACGCAATGACAATCCTGGGGAAAGATGGAAGACCATGTTGTTGGTCGCCTTTGGACAAAAGAAGATGTTCAAAAACATGATTCCAGCCTTGCTGCATATGGTCATATACGTATCTTTTGTGATCATCAACCTAGAGGTATTGGAATTTATAATAGATGGAATAGCAGGCACGCACAGGGTTTTCGCCCCTTTTCTGGCAGGATTCTATTCCATTGCCATGAATTTCTTTGAGTTTTTGGCAATGGGTGTACTCCTTTCCTGTGTTATTTTCCTCATCCGTAGAAACATCACCAAAGTACCAAGACTCAATATGGTCGAGTTGAAAGGCTGGCCAAAATTAGATGCCAACCTGATCCTGATAATTGAAATAGTATTGATGATGGCGATATTAACCATGAATGCTACGGACCAAATTTTAGCTTATAGGGGCATCGGCGGATACATTCCCCTTGGAGGCCTTTGGATAAGTGGGAGTATTCAGGGCCTATTTGAAGGACTGGAATCCAGTACACTAATTTTGATCGAAAGGTTTGCCTGGTGGTTTCACATCATCGGCATTTTAGGATTTGCCATTTATGTTACCTATTCTAAACACCTGCATATATTCCTAGCCTTCCCCAATACCTGGTATTCTAATCTGGAACCTAAAGGAAAAATGCCAAACATGGAAGTCGTAACCAATGAAGTGAAAATGATGTTGGGAATGCCTACCGATCCACAACCTACTGAAACAGCAGAAGTGGGTAGGTTTGGTGCCAAGGATGTGAATGACTTGTCTAGGATAAACCTTTTGAATGCCTTTTCCTGTACTGAGTGTGGAAGATGTACGGCGGAATGTCCTGCAAATATTACGGGCAAAAAATTATCTCCCCGCAAAATAATGATGGACACCAGGGACAGGGCTGAAGAAGTGAGTAATAATTTATCTGCTGGCAAAAAAGGATTGGATGATGGCAAATCCCTTTTGGGAGATTATATCACACAGGAAGAAATAAATGCTTGTACCAACTGCAGTGCCTGTGTGGAAGCCTGTCCAGTGAATATCGATCCTTTGGCCATTATTGTAGAATTGAGGCGGTATACGGCTATGGAAGAAAGTGGCAGTCCGGCACAATGGAATGCCATGTTTCAAAATATTGAGACTAGCTTTGCTCCTTGGAAATTCCCTCCAACAGACAGATTTAATTGGGCAGCAGATTTAAACAAAGATAACAAGTAAAATTCGATACTATGAGTGATAGCTATAAAGCCCCAACCATGGCTCAAAAAATGGCTTCCGGGGAGGCCCCGGAGATTTTATTTTGGGTAGGTTGCGCGGGATCATTTGATGAACGATACAAATCCGTAACCCTGGCATTTGTCAAAATCCTAAATAAAGTTGGGGTAAACTTTGCTGTACTCGGTGACGAGGAGACATGCACCGGAGATCCAGCCAGAAGGGCTGGCAATGAATTTTTATACCAAATGCAAGCCATGAGCAATATCCAGGTATTGGATGGCTATCAGGTAAAAAGAATTGTAACTGCCTGCCCCCATTGTTTCAATACCATAAAAAATGAATACCCAGCCTTAGGTGGCAATTACGAAGTGGTACATCATTCTCAATATTTGCAAGAGTTGATCAACGATGGCAAGATTGTCATGAAAGACGGCGGGGAATTTAAAGGCAAGAAAATCACCTTCCATGACAGTTGCTTTCTAGGGCGTGCCAATGATGTGTATGAAGCTCCTAGAGCAGTAATTAAAGCCCTAGACATGGAATTGGTAGAAATGAAGCGATGCAAGTCCAAGGGACTTTGCTGTGGGGCTGGCGGTGCCCAGATGTTCAAAGAACCAGAAAAAGGAAGTAAAGACATCAATGTAGAACGAACTGAAGAGGCACTCCAAACGGGAGCAAAAACCATCGCTGTGGGTTGTCCTTTCTGCCTTACGATGATGACAGATGGTGTAAAAAACAAGGAGAAAGAAAAGGAGGTAAATGTTCTAGACCTAGCTGAACTAATAGCAAAAGACCAGGAGTTGTAGGTTTTTATGCATTTGGGGCTTTAGAAATACTCCTCGATTTTGGTTTAGAACTTTTTTTAAGGGAACTTAAAAAAATTTTGTATCATAATAAATCTATCTTCGTTTAATAATACGGTCGGGTAATTCCTGGCATTGTTTGTAAATTTGTAAAGGATATACATTTAAAAGAGCCAATCATGTACGTACCATTTGATAAAATGCCAGAAGATGCGAAAATTTGGATCTATCAGTCTGACCGTCCTTTCGAGGAGCAGGAAAAGACCTGGATAATATCTAAATTAGTCGCTTTCTGTAACCAGTGGAATACACATGGAGCTGAGATGCCCAGTTCTTTTGACTTAAAATACGACCAATTTATTGTCCTTTCTGTTGATGAGAGCCAAATGGGGGCCAGTGGCTGCTCTATTGATAGCTCGGTGAGGGTTATAAGGGAAATAGAAGTTAAGTTAAATATAAATTTATTGGACAGTGGTAAAGTTGCCTATTTAGAGGGAGATAACGTAAGGGTGGCCTTTTTACCAGAGATCAAAAATCATGTAGTAGAAGGATCTTTAAAGTCCAACAGTAGAATGTTTAATCCTAGTGTAAATAAAATTGCGGACTTAAAAGACAATTGGCTAATTGAAGCTGACAGAAGTTGGTTGAAAAAATATTTTGCTAATTAATGCTGCAAGAGAAAAAATAGTATGAGAAACATAAAGTCCACCTTTCCATTAAACCGCTGTTTACTTCCTGTTTTATTGCTTGTATTTCAAGCATCTTGTACCAGTCTACAACAAAAGGCCCAAACGCAATTTAACACAGGAGAATATCAACTGGCAATCGCCTCTTATTCTAAGTTATTAGAGAGTGATTCGGCAAACAGTGAGGCAAACTTTTACATTGCCGAAAGCTACAGACTCTCTAACCGTATAGAAAAAGCGGCTGAGTATTATGAAAAAGTCTCGGAAGAGAATGCCAGCTTTGATAGCGAATACCACAAGGCAAAAAGTTTGAAAGGCAAAGGGGAATACCAGGCTGCAAAGGAAGCTTTTGAAGCGGCCAAATCGTTAACAATGGACGATGAAAAAATCGCTCTCGCTACAAAAGAAATTGAGAATATAGACCAGATAGAGACCATCACTCCTATTTGGCCCAATCATGAATTGGAAAATTATGAATTGCTTAATTCTACAGGAATTGATTATGCTCCAATTGTAAGTGAAAACCAACTTTTCTTTACAAGTTCAAGAGGTGCGGGAGGCATGTATGCAGGAACAGGACAAGGATATACCCGCTTATTTAAAACAAGGGCTGAAGGAATCAATGTAGATGTACAAGGTGTCCAAACCCTTTCTGAGTTTCAAAACGAGTCAGGACTAAACCAGGGTGCAATTGCGATAAGCCCAGATGGCAACATGATCATCTATGCACGGGGCAACAGCAACAGTAAAAATGACCTCCCTGATGTAAGTCTATTTTCTTCTAAATTCAACGGAACAGCATTTACAGAACCTGCCTATATGGGCGTAAATGCAGAAGCTGAATATTGGAATTCCACGCCAGCCTTTAGTCTGGATGGACAAACCCTTTATTTTGCATCCAACAGACCCGGAGGATATGGTGGAACAGACCTCTACAAAGCTACTATAATGGCTTCTGGAAATTTTGGAAGCGCGGAAAATATGGGCCCTGAAATCAATACTCCTGGCAATGAAATGTTTCCAAGGTCTTTGTCAAATGGCGAGTTTTATTTTGCCTCCGATGGTCATCCTGGCTATGGTAAACTAGACATCTTTGTTTTTAGGGAGGTCGATGGCGAAGCCAAGGTATTGAACCTGGGGCCAAACTTTAATACCATAGCAGATGATTTTGGGATATTCTTTACCAAATATCCTGAAGAAGGCTTTATCACCTCCAACCGGGAAGGTGGCAAAGGAGATGATGACATTTATTATTTCAAAGACATGACGCCAGCTCCCAAAGTGGTCAATGTTTTGTTAAACGTGGTAACAAAAACAACGGCTGAAAATGGCGAAGAGCAAATATTACCTCAGGTACGGGTAATGCTTTATGATGACCAAAACAAAAGCATCGATGGGAACTTAACAAGCCAAAGTGGCCGCTTGAGATTTCCGCTCGAGCCAGACAAAGACTATTCTATGATCGCCTCTAAAAGCGGTTACTTTACCAAAAGCATCCCTTACAGTACAGTCGGCAAAACCCCAGCAGAGGAGGACCTGATCCAGGATGTTACCAACATTACACTGGATACCACCATTGTGCTTGACCAGTTGATATTGGAAAGGGCAATAGTACTTGAGAATATTTATTATGACTTGGACAAGGCAGATATTCGGCCTGATGCGGCTGTCGAGCTAGACAAGCTAGTAAAAATTCTAAAAGATAATCCTGGAATACGCATTGAGTTGAGTAGCCATACAGATGTAAGGGCAACGGATGCTTACAATGATGACCTTTCTCAAAGGAGGGCTGAATCTGCAGTAGCCTATATTGTTTCCCAAGGCATCGCAGCCGACAGGCTGCAAGCGAAGGGATATGGAGAAAGGCAGTTAATTGTAGAGAATGCCCAAACTGAAGAAGAGCACCAAGTCAACAGAAGAACAGAGTTTAAGGTTATAGAAATCACGGAGTAAAATGCTTACCTTTGCCCCTTATCTGTTTTTTCCAAAGCTAAGTTTATGAACGATAGGTACATGCAGCGGGGGGTTTCCGCCTCCAAAGAAGACGTACATCAAGCAATTTCAAACCTAGACAAAGGCCTGTACCCCAAAGCCTTCTGCAAAATAGTAGCAGATGTCTTGGGAAATGACCCGGACTATTGTAACATCATGCATGCCGATGGTGCTGGAACCAAATCCTCTCTGGCCTACCTGTATTGGAAGGCCACAGGAGACCTGAGTGTATGGAAGGGCATTGCCCAGGATGCCATAATTATGAATATAGACGACCTGCTTTGCGTAGGTGCAGTCAATAATATACTCGTTTCCTCCACCATAGGTAGGAACAAAAACCTTGTTCCAGGGGAAGTGATTGCTGCGATCATCAATGGCACAGAAGAAGTACTTCAAATGCTCAGGGAGCATGGTGTTAATACCGTACTTACTGGTGGCGAAACAGCAGATGTTGGAGACTTGGTACGCACGATCATTGTGGACAGCACAGTCACCTGCCGAATGAAAAGAAATGAAGTCATCTCCAATGACAATATAAAAGCAGGGGATGTAGTAGTGGGAATGACCTCATTCGGTCAAGCCACATACGAATCTGAATACAACGGAGGAATGGGCAGCAATGGTCTTACCTCTGCCAGACATGATGTCTTTGGAAAAAACATAAAAACAGCCTATCCAGAAAGCTTTGATCCATCCGTACCCGAGGAGTTGGTTTACTCCGGTAGCTATGACTTAACCAGTCCGGCCCCAGGCACTCCCTTAGATATGGGGAAATTGGTGCTATCACCTACCAGAACCTATGCGCCTATTATCGCTGCCTTATTGAAAGAAAACAGGGATGCAATACATGGCTTAGTACATTGTAGCGGTGGAGCACAAACAAAAGTGCTTCATTTCATAGACAACTTGCATGTGATCAAAGACAACCTTTTTGACACACCACCACTCTTTAAAATCATCCAGGAAGAAAGCAGTACGGACTGGAAGGAAATGTACAAGGTATTCAATATGGGCCACAGAATGGAAGTGTACCTGGACGAAAAATATGCGGATCAAGTGATTGCCATTGCCGCTAGTTTCGGTGTAGAAGCCAAAGTTATCGGTAGAGTTACAGATCACCAAGGCAAAAAAGTTACAGTAAACAGTCAGCACGGTACCTTTACCTATGATGGTTAAATCAGCGGTTTAAACTTTAAGAAAATGAAAGTCCTTTTAAAAATCATCATTGGGTGCTTCATTTTCTTATTGGCACTGGCATTGATTACTATCACTACTGTCAATTGGACCCCGTATAAAGAAACTGCCTACTATAAGGAGACCTTACAAGCATTAGAGGATCTGACTTTTGAAGGGGCGGATAAAGGATACGTCCTCTCAGGTTGGTCGAAAGCAAATATAACGGCTGAATCGCCCGTAAACCTTGTTGCTTATAAACCACGAGGCCCTTATGAATACGTAGAAGACAGCAGTTTCGTAAAAGCGATCATCATTGGAAATGCGCAATTTAAGGTGGCTTTCCTAAATTACGAATTGCTGATTGTTCACCCCGAATTGGCTAAAGCACTTAGTGCAGCAATAAAAAAACAACAACTTCCTGTTGACCATGTTTATTTTACAGCCACCCATACACACAGTGGTATGGGAGGAACCATTCCAGGACCAGTAGGTGAATTGGCCATGGGGGGCTGGGACGAATCCTTGGTAAGCCATGTTACAAACGGCACTCTTAAAGCTATAGACAATGCCTTGGTCAATATGGATACAGTATCCTTGCGCACCAAAAGATCAGAAGCGGCAGATTTTGTAAGCAATCGACTGATCCCCTCAGATCCTATTGACCCCTATATCAGACAGTTGACTTTAGAAAAAAGTAACGGTGAAACCTGTACTCTTGTGACCTACAGTGCACATGCGACTTGCCTTAGTAGTAAGTTTATGGGGCTCTCGGGAGACTATCCCTATTACCTCACCGAAGCGCTGGAAAAAAGACATGACTTTGCTGTTTTTGCTGCAGGAGCAGTGGGAAGTCATCGGCCAAAAGCCCCAGGAAACGACATCAAGAGTATCAAGCAATACGCTTCCTCTTTAGATTCCGTAGTAAATAGTAAGCAGGTCTATAAAAAAGTAAAGGGCACCCATATAATGGCAGCCAACCTCCCCCTAAAGCTGCGTTCACCACATTACAGAATCAGTGACAATTTGCGACTTCGGCCTTGGCTTTTTAACTGGGCCATTGGAGAAAGCCCTGCTTACTTTGATGTGATAAGAATTGGAAATGCCTTGTTTATCTCCTCCTCGGGTGAAATTTCAGGGGTCTTTTACAAGGCTTGGGAAGCGCAAGCGGAAGCGCTTGGCCTGTCCCTATTCATCACCACATTTAACGGAGGATACATTGGATACATCACTCCGGACAAATACTACTCAGGGGATTATTATGAAGCAAGGGACATGAATTTCTATGGTCCCTACAATGGGGAATATTTTAAAGAAATCGTATCCGATTTGATAGGTTTGGGAGCCAATTTATAAACCTTGGCTCGGTAAAATCCATTCTCAAAGGAAGTTGTTTTTATTTCTTCCCAATCCCAGCTTTCAAAAAACTTATCGTAATCAGGAAGTTCTTTTCTTGGGTGGTCGGCCAAGATACTAAAGGTTTTTATCATAAAATGGATCAACCATTTCTTGTTTTTAACTGGATAAAAGTCCAGAAACAACCAAGAAGTGGTTGGTGATACATTTTGCATTACATTTTCAAATAATGCGTCAATAGAATCATCTGCCAATACATCCAATAGAAATTGGGTGATGACTACATCAATTTTCTCCTTTTTGGAAAGTTTAAAATCATCCGAACAAACAAATTCAACCTTGCTTGTTAAATCAGAATGAATTCTGCCCTTAGCTTTCTCAAGCATTTTAATCGAGGCCTCCATGAATATTATTTTTCCCCTTTCCCCACATCTTTTCAGAATCTCAGGCAAATTGGCTCCCGTTCCACCTCCAATTATCCAAACGGTATCCCCTGGCTGGATACAATCTAAAAATTCCCACTTACTGTTTTGAAATTTTTCCCCTAAAAACAAAGAGGCCAATGGGTCATAAACAGCAGCCAATAAATGGTAATTGTCTTTAAATTCTACGCCTTTCTTTATTTCCATATTTGAGGTAAATGGCTATAGTCTTAAAATAGTAAGAGCAATAAAGGCAGTGAAAAGGCCAACTCAAGACGTTTTCTGGTTTTTGCGCTTTTATCCGAAGAGGAAGCTACAAAACTAATGATATGCATCAAAAACATTAAACCCCAAATCAAAGTATAGATGTGATAATAGGAAGGTAAAATTAGAAAAAGGAATACGAGGTAAAGCAAACCGATAATGGAAAGGCCCCAAAGTAACCTTTGTGTATTTACCCTACCAATAACGGTCACAATTGAAGGCTGCCCTTCTACCAAATCTTGCTCACTATCACTATAGGAGAGAAATACCAGGTTGTACCAAGCCAGCAAAAGATAGGCTCCTAAAAAATACATCCAATAATTGGAAGAAAATGAAAAGTCAATATTCAATAGGGGAATTAAAGCAAGCCCAGCAACATAAAACAAAGCCGTAGAAAACTCTTTAATCGCAGCTGTTTTTTTCCCTGCTATTCGCAATATTGACATAGACGATACAATAAGAAAGGCAAGAATAAGCCCTGAACCGAGCAGCCTTAGAGTAGGTAAAAACCAGAGGGCCAAAACAAAACCACAAATAACCGCTATAAATAATAATACCAATAATAAGATAAAATGGTCTTGATGGAACCTATGCCTTTCGGACAATGCTTGACCTTTTACCTTTTTCGCATCCAATAAATGGTCAAAAGTATAAATGCTCCAAACAGCTAACGCTAAAAGTAAATAGATCTTCCATGACAAATCAACCTTCATTAAATCGGAAAAAAAACACATCCCCGCACATGCCCCTGCTACCACATCCAAAGAAAGGAGGTTAAATTTCTCATTAAAGACCAAGTAGTTCCATTTCATTGTACAGAAAAATTCCAACTGATTGGCAATTTAAAGAAATGAAAAGATCAAAACCTTTAAAAATTATGTAATTTCCACATTCAACGCAAAATCAATATTCATGAACAAGTTATTTTATATCCTGTTGCTATTTTTAGGGCAAGAAGTTTTAGCCCAATCTCCTATTAAAGTTGCCTGTGTAGGCAATAGCATCACTCAGGGACCCGGAAGAGAAAACCCTGACAGCTACCCACTTCAAATGCAAAAGAAATTAGGCAAGAAATACGAAGTAGTCAATTTTGGTGTCAGTGGACGTACCTTATTAAAAAAAGGTGACCACCCATATTGGGAAGAGCCACAATTTGAGGCTGTGAAAAACTTTGCCCCTGATATTCTAATCATCAAATTGGGCACCAATGATTCCAAACCACAGAACTGGAAATTCAAAGATGAATTCCTGGAGGATTATGTAGAAATGATTGAGGTCTATAAAGCAAGCATGCCCAAAACTGGCAAAATTTATGTCTGCCTGCCAGTCCCAGTTTTCAAAACCAACTTTGGTATTACAGAAGAAATTATTGTCAACGAAATGGCCCCATTAATTCGTCAAGCAGCAGAAAAAACAGGCACCATACTCCTTGACCTGCATCAACCAATGGAAAAACATGGGGAATTGTTTGCCGACGGTGTCCACCCCAATAAAAAAGGGAACAAAATCATGGCAAAAATTGTGGCCAAAGCGATCCGCTAAAGCAAAATGTTCTCGCTTGGGTCTATCCCTACAGTCCGTTTAAGCCTGTTCCTACTAGTCAAGGAACAGGCTTAAATTTAGAAATCTCTGATGATTGAAAAAGGAAAGGTTTTCTGTTGAGACAAAGTAATCACAACACCCATTATTAATGAAAAGCAACAAGGTTTAAACCATATAGGGCAAACCCGTGTTATCTTAACTCATGCTCCATTATACTACATATATATTAAAGGAAGACGCCCCATGGGTTACTTTTGTGCATGGTGCAGGAGGTAGCAGTGCTATTTGGTTTAAGCAGATCCGGGATTTCAAAAAGTCCTTTAACGTTTTGTTGGTTGACTTGCGTGGCCATGGCAAATCAAAAGACAAGGTTTACGAGAAATTAAAGAATTATACTTTTCCTGTAATTTCAGATGAAGTAATGGAAGTATTAAATCATTTGAAAATTAAAAAATCACATTTTATAGGTATTTCTTTAGGCACAATCATCATTCGGGAGATAACAGAGCGATATCCTGAAAGGGTGTCCAGCATGATTTTGGCAGGTGCCATTATGAAGCTAAATGTTCGGGGACAAGTATTGATGCGTATGGGTATACTTCTGAAATCGGTTATTCCATACATTCTTCTTTACAAGCTTTTTGCATTTATAATAATGCCTAGGAAAAACCACAAGGCCTCCCGATTTCTTTTCGTAAAGGAGGCAAAAAAGCTGTACCAAAAAGAATTTATTCGCTGGTTTAGTCTCGCCTCCAGGGTAAATCCGCTGCTTAAATTTTTCAGGATAAAAGAAACCAATATCCCAACCCTTTATTTAATGGGAGAGGAAGATTACATGTTTTTGCCTACAATCACCAAATTGGTTAAGACCCACCAATCCGCCACTCTCCAGGTAGTTCCTTCCTGCGGGCATGTAGTAAATGTAGAAAACCCAGAAGCTTTCAATAAGATTTCTTTAAGGTTTTTAAAGACCATTTAATCCCCTTTGACAAGCGCATTTTTATTCCGATTTGAACAGAACAACTCTTTTTTATACCTTACTATCTGGCAAGAATTTTAACCCTATAGCAAATGTCGATTAAAGAAATTTTTATAACCTGCTGTTTCACCATCCTAGTCTTTTTTTCTACACCTACCTTGAAGGCTCAAGATAAAATTGATTTTGACATTACCTTGGCTGGGTTCACTATAGGAGAAATGAAAGCCAACAAGGTAATTAAAGGTGACTCCACCATTTATTTACTTGAAAGTAAAGTTAGTTTTTGGCTGTTTGGTACCATAAATGTGGATTACTATACTGAGGTAAAATACCACAAAGGTGTTTTTATTAGTTCGATTGTAAGCTCACAAACGAATAGGGGTGACTTCATCTCTAAAATTTGGCTGGAAGGTGATCAGTATAAAATTGATGCTAACGGGTATAAATACGAAAATTCGGGCACCATCAATGAACCTATCTATCACAGTGCTGTCCGGCTATTTTTTGAAGAACCTGCAGGAGTAGAAGTTATGATTGCCGAAAACCTGGGGAAATTTTCAGAAATAAGGGCCCATGGGGACGGCATATACACCACCCATATAGAAGGCGATCAAAACAAATATTATTATCAAGATGGAAAAATGCTGAAGGTTAGCATGCATAATCCAATAAAAAATTATGAAGTGAGACGTAGAGACTTGCAATCAAAATAGCCTAATTGGCTGGCAGAGTGGTATATTTAAGGATAATCCCAAATAATGATGCTACTACGAACCCTCCTAATTGTTTCTGTTTTTTTGATAAATGGTCTTTCTTATGGGCAAGACCTGGATTTTTCAAATGCCGTAATCGTCACTCAAGGCAAAAGTGATCGGATGCAAAAATATGCCACAGTACTACACGAGGAGCTGGCTAAACGAATAGACAAGCCATTTCTTATACAGAATAGCACAAAAGGCAAACAACCAACCCTACTATTAACTCAATATGAGGACATCCAAACCCTCTCAAGTAAATGGAAAAAAATCCTTCAAGGGGTTGAGCCCATGCCTGAAGAAGGTTTCAAAGTCATTATTGACAATACATCGTCCCAACCAAATGCCATTATTATAGGCCAAGATGACAAAGGCCTATTGTTTGGAATTGGGCATTTCCTTAGGAAAATGAATTGGTCTGAGAACAAGCTTTTATTGACCAAAGCCATTGAAAAATCGGCTTCACCAAAGTCCTCCATAAGAGGACACCAGCTCGGATACCGTCCCAAAACCAATGCTTATGATGCATTTACAGTGGATCGTTTTGACCAATACATTAGAGAATTGGCACTTTTCGGAGCCAATAGCATAGAGATTATGCCTCCACGTACTGACGATGACTTTACCTCTCCACACATGACTTTACCAGCAATTGACATGATCGGAGAGCAGTCTCGAATTGCCGATGAGTTGGATCTGGATGTTTGGATGTGGTTTCCCAATATGGCTGATGACTATGAAGATCCTCAAACAAGAGTCATAGAACTAACGCAACGCAAAGATGTATTTGCCTCCATCCCAAGGCTGGACCATCTTTTTGTACCTGGGGGAGACCCTGGAGACCTAGAACCGGATGTTTTGTTCCATTGGCTAGAAGAAGTAGCAATCAAGCTTCATAGATTTCACCCCAGCGCCAAAATATGGATTTCTCCTCAGGTATTTAGGCCTACAAAGGCCTGGTTTGATCGGTTTTTTTACCACGTCAACCAAAAGTATGATTGGTTTGGAGGTGTCGTTTTCGGGCCTTGGGTTAAAATACCTTTACCTGAACTGAGACAATTAACCGATGCTTCAATCCCTATTCGAAGGTATCCGGACATTACCCATAACCTGAGCTCTCAATATCCAATTCCAGAATGGGATTTAGCCATGGCGATGACCTTAGGGAGAGAATCCATTAATCCACGCCCAATGGATCAAAAAACCATCCACAATTCTCTGGCCCAATATGCCAATGGAAGCTTGAGCTATTCCGAAGGCACCAATGACGATGTGAATAAATTTATTTGGAACGATCAGGAATGGAATCCTGAAACTGAAGTTATAGAGACCCTTAGAGACTATTCTCGCTTTTTCTTTGGCCCAAAGTGGGTAGATGCAGCAGCCAATGGTTTTTTAGCAGAGGAAAAAAATCTTCAGGGTCCACTGCTTACTAATACTGGTATTCGACAAACACTGGCCCAGTGGCAGGACATGGAAAAAAGAGCAGATGCCAATTTAATGGGTAATTTCAGGTTTCAAATGGGCCTGATCCGGGCTTATTTCGATGCATACATTCAGCAAAAATTGCTTTTTGAAACCCAACAAGAACAAATGGCGCAAAATGTTCTCCACAGCGCTGTGAAAGAAGGAAGCCTGAACAGTATTAAAATGGCCACTGCCCTATTGCATGAAAAAATGGCAGACCCTTATATTGCTCAATTAAAACAAAGGTGTCTGGAATTGGCAGATGCGCTGTACAACAGTATAGGTGCCCAACTCACCGTAATACCTCATGGTGCTGCTTCTGGCAGGGGAAACTTCATAGATAATTTGGATGTGGTGCTCAATGATGCCCCATGGCTTTTGGCCAATCTCAATGAAATCAAGAAAGATACCAATGAAAAGCAAAGACTAGAGAAAATAGCGCAATTGCTGAATCGTACCAACCCGGGACCAGGAGGTTTTTATGACAATTTCGGCCAAGGAAAAAGTTGGGATAGGGTATTAAAAACAACCGAATGGAGTCAGGACCCTGGAGGTCTATATGGTCCCAGGGCAAGTTTTGGTGTAGGCTTGAGGGGCGAAGAGTGGGTGCATGAAATTCAAGCAGTAGGTTTTGGAGGGACTGCTACCCCATTGGCATGGATGAACCAAGTAACTACCCTTTATGACACTCCTCTGGTCATTAGTTATGAACAGCTTAACCCAGAAGTTTCCTATAGGATAAAAATCGCTTATACTGGAAGGTTTAGGGCTAAAATGAAATTGACCACTGACGATGGGCATGTGATCCATGATTTCATTAAAACAGGAGTAAAGCCTTTGTATGAATTTGAAATTCCCACCAGTACTTACTCAGATGGTAAATTGGTTCTCCATTGGACTTGTGGAGAAGGTGAAAGAGGCGCTCAGGTCGCAGAAATATGGATTGTTCCAAAGCCATAATGCTTACAAAAAACAATTAACCTTTAATAAATAGCCGGATATCTTGATTTTAAGCCACAAAACCGAATAACCCATTGAACATTAAATATTTAGGGTTAAATTATAATGTGTTTTATAAAAGCATATTTATCCTGACCCATTTTTTATGGTTTCCAGCCAAAAAAAATATTCTGTCTATTTATACCTATTAACAATCGCAATTGCGGTATCCAAAATTCTGTTTACCCTTCGGCCAGAAATAAACTTGTTTACTGAGGAAGCCCAGTATTGGTTATGGTCACAGCATTTGGCATGGCATTATTATTCAAAACCAGCCTTGGTAGCGGTTCTGAATTTTTTAAGCACTTCTCTGTTCGGCAATACAGAGATAGCCATTCGTCTGAATGCGATACTTTGTGGGGTTGGTATTGCCTGGATTACCTACCTATTTGGGACCTACATGTACGCTAAGAGAACAGGCTTTTGGTCTGCAATAATCGTGCAGGCAATGCCTTCTTGGTGGTTGGCCACCACATTTCATACGACAGATTCCTCTCTTTCCTTTTTTTGGATTTTAAGTACCTATCTTCTTTACAGGGGAATTAAGGAAAAGATATGTATTTGGTGGATATATGCAGGTATCGCTACAGTTTTTGGACTCACGGCAAAATATGTGATGTTACTTATATTTCCGGTACTCCTAATTTACCTACTATACCTCAAAAATTGGAAAACCCATCAAGCAAATTTTTTGATGTACGTTCTCATAAGTGCTTTAGGATTTGTTCCTGCAATTCTTTGGAATTGGCAAAATGATTATGAAACCTTGAGGCATTTAATGGCCTTGACCGGTACAGAAGAAGTCAGTTCCAAGGCATTGTCTGTTACTACTACCAGCAAAAGTTTTTTTGAATATTTAAAAGGGCAATTGGCCATTGTATCCTTGTTCTTGGTCCCCCTAGGGTTGGCCCCATTCATGCATACCTTTAGAAATAAAAATGCGAATTTGATTTATCTGGTCCTGCCAGGATTTATTGCTTTTATCTTTTTCGGCTGTTTGAGCTTCTTCAAGGAGGCAATGGTAAATTGGCCCGCTTTTGCTTATTCTGGTTTTGCAATTGCTTTGGCCAGGTGGATGGTGGTGCAAAGCAGGCTTTGGAAAATCATCAGTTTGGGCGGCATTTTTTTCAGTATTGCAATACCCATCCTTTTCATTTTACCGGATTATACTGGGATTAAATCGATCGAACCAATAAGAATAAGAGAGCAAAAGATTGTTAAAAGATTGTTAGGTCATGAACAATTGGCAAAAAGAATTGATTACCTGAAAGACAGTCTTGACATTAACAATGAATTCATTTTTTCTGACTCCTACCATACTGCTTCAGAACTCTCCTTTTACCTGTTGGAAAACCCACAAACCTATGTTTTGAATATGGGATCCAGAAAAAATCAGTTTAATTTCTGGACTGGTATGGAGCAATTTATAGGGCATCCAAACACCGGTATTTTTGTTAGCTGGAACTACAATACCCTAAATAATAAAGCCATTTTTGAAACCCTAACCTATGAAGAGACATTTGTATCAAAATTTTATGGTATTTCCAGGCGAGATATAAGTATTCAAGTGTGGTCAAATTTAAAAGAATACAAACCTACTATCCCCTCTACTTACTAGTTTAAAATTTCCATTGATGATGTACTATAGCTATAGTATATAAGATTGCTTTAATCTATCTTTTTACGCCCAACTAAATTTCTTTTAAATTTTAGATTTCAATGGATTATTGTAATTGATGTATTAATTCTCATTGCCTCTATTAAAAATTCGATAAAAATCGACCCAAAAATACGCAATTATCTTAATTTCAACTACTTAATGTGATTTTCTCATACAGACTGCTCAAATAAACAGGTTTTTTGTACGCATCAAATACAATTAACTGTATTTCGCCATTTTTAATACTTATATTATTGTATTTTGTACAATTAAAAAATCTTTGTAAACATATATTGCTATTTACTTTTATATTAATTGGTATTGTAAAATTTTCTTTAGTACATTTATGCTATAGAAAAATATGAAAACGGTGTGAGACGAGAAAGGAAGTTGGATACCGTAGCGGAAGTTGGTTATTTTTTAATGTAGGGTTTGTCCAGGGTTTTATGATAAATAAAACCCTGGCATTTTTTTTTAATCCTATTGTACTTCGGATTATTAAACCCGAAATAGACAATTTACTACGTGCTGGTCCACCGCGGCGAACTAAATCAGCCACTTAGTCACTGTTCTCAATTTCACCATAGTGTTGCTACGCCAAATCCCTCAACCTAATAATTTTTATTCGATTGCAGCCCTTCCTGTAAACTAGAAACAAGCTACACAAATCCTATAGCATAATTTGGGTAAAATGCTCCCAATAGATGCAAAGACATCCATAAATCTTAAAATCCTAGACGATAAACTCGGTCAATATGGCTAGGACGGATGCCAAGAGAATGATCAACAGTTTATGCAATTGAAAGCGATGTTGTGGCGAACTTTCAAAAAATATGATGGTGGATATATGCAGAAAGCCACCCGCTACTAAGCCAAACAAAATATCAAGGGTTCCTCTTCCTATTAAGGACCGGTCAAATAGGAAATCCGTAGAGAGCATCCCTAATGGGGAGGCGAGTGCAAATAAAATTAATAATAGAACCGTACTGGTTTTATTTAAACGTGTCAATAGTACCGCTGCCAATGCGAAGGCCTCAGGCATTTTATGCATAATCATCCCCATCAGCAAGGTTTCACTTCCGTGGTGATGACCAGTAAGCATCGGCTGCTTTGAAAGCAAGGTACCTTCCAGAAAAGCATGTAAAAATAAACCTATCATTAAGGTCCAAACAGTATTCCCTGCACCATGCCCTTTATGGTCGTGGATATGTCCATGTTCAATTCCTGAAGACATAAAATCCAACACCTGCTGCAATAAAAATCCAAGTAAAATATACAAGCCCATAAAGTAAGCTGATTCTTTATTGGCAAAAAGCTCAGGGAAAATGTGCAGAATGGTAATTGCAAAAAGGTAAGCCCCAGCAAATATTAGCGCCAGTTTAAAACTCTTTTCATTCCATCCTGGTACCAATATGGCAACCAGACCTGCACCTACGGCAGCAAAAAACAGTAATAGAACAGACAACATATTTAGGTAGGGTTATTTGGATTCTTGGGCAGCAACAGAAGTCAAAAATGGCGCAAGACCATCACTGACATAGGATTGAATTTGACCTTGATCATCATTAAAGATAAGAAAGATCTCTATACCTTCCACCGATTTTTGAATTTCCTTAGCCTGATCCATACCCAACACCATAAAGGCGGTAGCATAGGCATCAGCTAGTATACAGCTTTCTGCTACCACTGTAGCACTTAACAAACGATGCACCACAGGATAGCCAGTAAATGGACTAATGGTATGTGAATATTTTACACTGTCTTTAATATAAAAGTTTCGATAATTACCAGAGGTAGCTAGACCTTTGTTTTCGAGGGCAACTATACTATAAATTTCATTGGCTAATCCTTCTTCACCTGGTTGAGACACGCCAACTTTCCAAAGCTCACCTTTCTCATTTACACCATTTCCTTTTAATTCACCACCAATCTCCACGAGATAGTTTTGAATGCCTTGCTCACTTAAAAACCTAGCAACTACATCTACGCCAAATCCTTTGGCAATGGCACTAAAATCCAGGTATACATCCGTTTCGGTCTTTCTGACTCCTTTCTCATCAAAAACAATATTCTCAAATCCTACACGCTCCAACAATTGTTTAACCCCAAGACTGTCCTGCAAAGAGGGTCCATCTGGCCCAAAACCCCAGGCATTGACAAGAGGCCCGATCGTAGGGTCAAAAGCCCCATCAGTAAGGGAAAAAACCTCTTTACTGGTTTTCAACACAGGATAAAAATACTCAGATTCAAAAACCAATGAATCGTACTTGTTTAACCTGCTTAATTCTGAATCTGAAATATAAGTAGAGAGTGCCTGGTTGAAATTAACCAGGATAGAATCAATGTCTTTTTTAAAATTTCTCCCACCAGGGTCAAGGTAAACCACCCTGTAGGTCGTCCCCATGGTTTTACCACTAAAAACCGTTTTTTGATTGTCAGAGATAGGTGAAGTAACAGTTTCTTTGTTTTGCCGATAAAGGTAAACCATAAACACCACTAACAGTAACAAAATGCTGTAGATGATATTTTTCTTGGCTGATTTTTGCATAAAACAATGCCAGTTTTAATTTCCCCAAAGTTAATTCTATTTTTTCAATTGCCCATTGTTTTTAGCTAATTCCATCACTTGCTGATTGGTTGGAAACCATTGAAAACCTGCAAAGCTGGTATGAATTTTCTATCTTTGTAACACATAGAAGGTATATATGAGAGAAGATTATCTGCGAGGTGACCAGGAAAGCTTTAGTACTGGAGATAAGGAAATAGAAAAAGCATTGAGGCCCTTAAGTTTTGATGATTTCACAGGTCAGAAAAAGACTGTGGAAAACATCAAGATTTTTGTTATGGCCGCCAAGAAAAGGAATGAATCCTTGGACCATGTATTGCTTCATGGCCCCCCAGGATTGGGCAAAACTACTCTAAGTCATATCATCGCCAATGAGCTGGAGTCAACTTTAAAGATTACTTCTGGTCCGGTTTTAGACAAGCCTTCTGATTTAGCAGGGCTACTCACTAATTTGGAGGAAGGAGATGTTTTATTTATTGATGAAATCCATCGTCTAAATCCAATAGTGGAAGAATACCTTTATTCCGCGATGGAAGATTTTCGGATTGACATCATGTTGGATTCTGGACCAAATGCACGAACAGTCCAAATAAACTTAAATCCTTTTACACTTGTAGGAGCGACTACAAGGTCAGGGCTACTTACCTCTCCATTACGGGCACGTTTTGGAATCAATGCGCGACTTGAATACTACGATGCCAAGTTACTCTGCACCATCGTCAAAAGATCTGCCGCCATACTAGGAACTCCTATGGACAATGAAGCTGCATTTGAAATTGCTCGAAGAAGCAGGGGTACACCTAGAATAGCCAATAACCTGCTTCGCAGAACCAGGGATTTTGCCGAAATAAAAGGCGATGGGCGTATTACCCTAGAGATTGCCAAGATAGCCCTAGATGCATTGGAAGTAGACAGCAATGGACTGGACGAGATGGACAATAGAATCTTACTTACCATCATCAACAAATTTGCAGGCGGACCAGTAGGGATATCTACAATAGCCACTGCTTGTGGCGAGGAGGCAGAAACAATTGAAGAGGTTTACGAGCCATTTTTAATTAAGGAAGGATACCTCAAAAGAACAAGCAGAGGTCGTACAGCTACGGAATTGGCTTATAAACACCTTAAAATAAAGCCAAACTTAGGCGGAGTTTCAGGTAATTTATTTGACAGCTAAATTTCTTAATTGAACCTCTAATTTCAGCAGTTCTTGAAAACCATTGCCAAACATACACAAATTGTCAAAAGCACAGCATCAAGACTGGGCTTTGACTATTGTGGCATTGCTAAAGCTGCTTTTCTGGAGGAAGATGCACCAAAATTAGAGAACTGGCTGAATAAAAATTATCATGGAAAGATGGCCTATATGGCCAACCACTTTGACAAAAGATTGGATCCGCGAAAATTGGTGGAAGGCGCTAAATCTGTCGTCAGCTTAATGTACAACTATTACCCACAACAGGGGCAAGTGAAAGATGAGGATGCGCTCAAAATAGCAAAGTATGCCTATGGGGAAGATTATCATTTTGTAATTAAAGATAAACTCAAAGAATTTTTAGAATGCTTAAAGGAAGAAATCGGTGAAGTCCATGGTAGGGTTTTTGTAGACAGCGCACCAGTAATGGAAAGGCAATGGGCTCAAAAATCAGGGCTGGGCTGGAAAGGGAAAAACAGTCTATTGCTCAATAAAAAATCAGGGAGCTTCTTCTTCCTAGCAGAGCTGATCATTGATTTACCTTTGGCTTATGACGCTCCAACAACGAGGGATTATTGCGGCACTTGCACCCGATGCATAGACGCCTGTCCCACAGATGCCATCCTGCAGGACAATGTAATTGATGGTTCTAAATGTATTTCATACCTTACCATAGAGTTAAAGGATGCTATTCCCGAGGATTTTAAAGGAAAAATGAAAAACTGGGTTTTTGGCTGTGACATTTGCCAGGACGTGTGTCCGTGGAACCGATTTTCTAAACCACATAAGGAAGAAGCATTTCTTCACCATGCTGATTTAGAAAATTCAGCATGGAAAGAAATGACTAAAGAAACTTTTAATAAGGTATTTAAGCGATCTGCTTTAAAAAGAACAAAATGGGAAGGCTTCCAAAGGAATATTAATTTTGTAAAAAATTAAGTGAACTAACTTAAAATTCAACATCTGTAAACACACCGTCTGTCACCCTAATTTCAAAATTATCATCGTCTTCATCTTTCGCAATAAAAGAAAAGGTTCCCGATACAAGTTCATTCTCCTTATCAAGTTTGGTGATTTTAACATTGATTGTTTCTTCCTCTTTAAACAAGGTCGTACCTCCAAATTCAGTAGTCCCACCCAAGGAAGCTTTTGCTATTATACCAACAGCGCCTATTGGGCTTCCACTTGAATAACTTTCTTCAGTTATTCCTAAAAACTCATCCCCAACTTTCAAAGATGAATAGCTGTCACCACGAAGTGATATCGTAATAGTGGTTAAATAGGAATTGCCAAAATCCAAACCGGAGATATTTAATTCATATACATCTCCATTTAAATTCAATTCCGCATCCACATCATCCAATTGGATCAAAGTTTTATCTGAATCAACCGCCATGAAAGCGTCTCCATTAATTTTGGCGGACATTATTTCACTCTCTGGATCGTCGTCATCCAAATCATCGTCATCAATGATGTCTGAAAGGTTACAGCTACTTACAAATATTGCCAGCAAGGCAAATAGTAGGTAATGGTAATTTTTTTGTTTTTTCATAATATTTATAATGGTAGGACACACAAAAATAGCGCTTCTAATCTAAAAATAAGAGAAGTTGCTAAAAAAATAAATAATAGCAAATTATTAAGCAAATGGAAAGTAATTGTAACAGCAATAAAAGCTCATCCAGCTACCTTAAAAACAAGCTATATCCAGCTCAGTCATTTTATTATGCTTATCCACGAGTGAATCAGAATCTTTGCATCAACTCTCTAATAAAGGCAAATGAAAAATAAGTAGATTATTCAGGCCATTAAAAAGACCAGAAAAGTTAAACTTAATGTTTTCTTAACATTGAACAACCAAGAGATTACTTTTTGGAAACATTCTCATCTATACAATAGAATAACCACATGCCTACTAAATCGATGCATAGGGAATTATCCTACATCAGAAATAAAGTGGAGCAATTCAATTCAAATTAACCATAGAATCTAATACATTTCCCTAACCAATTCATAAACAAGCCATGAAGGATGCTTTCTTACCCCACCGCTTTGATGTTTCTAGCGTTAAATAATATCCGTAACAATAAATGATTTCATAAATCATTGAGTAAAACATCAATTGACCATGACTTTAAAATTAATTTTAAGGCTAGCCCTTTCAATTAAAACATTACATTCTACCCTAATTTATTCTAGGAAAATACAAATTACTTGAACATTAAATACAATTACCAAACTTAAAATATTTTAAAATTTTACTTATATATTAGTATAAATATCAAAACCTTAAAATGAACTATTTTAATATTTCTAAAATGGGGTTGATTATTTAGATTTTTTAATATCTTTATAAACCAAATCTTTAATAAATCTATACTATGAAAAAACTAATCGCATTCATTGTTCCATTTTTAATTTCTGGAATCTCCTTTGGAGAGGAAATTAAACCTGATGTTTTGGATTTCAATTCAGCACTTATTGAAGCTCAATTTTCAGAACTTGATCAACTGGAAGAGTACGTACTTTCAAATGAGGGAATCACCCTTAAAGAGGTCGTTGCAAATTCCAATGCATTTGATGTCAACTTAGATGCCAACATGTTGAATAACTTTGCAGTAAATGCAGGTGATCATCCGGTAGCAGGTATCCCTTCCTTTCTTTGGGGTTGCGTATTAGGTCCTATCGGTATTGCAATCGTACATTTTGATGCTGAAGACAAAGAGCAAACCAGAAAAGCGATCTGGGGTTGTGTAGCTTTAGGTGGTGTATATGCCCTTTTAGTTGCTGCTTCATACCTATTTGCTTTCTCTGCCTATCCATTTTAATTAATAGTCTTCTGAAAAAACCTATACTAATACTACTGATATTAACACTGTTGCCCGGAATTAATTTTGGGCAACAGTTTTTTAGGATAAGTGCGGACTTTTCTATCAAGGAAAAAATTGCTGATGGCACCTCCAAATTAATTGTTGGAAAGGTTTTTTATGACCTTTCAGCCGAGAAAATAATATACGATATATCCTTTCCAGAACCTGAAACCTGGGTGCTTAAGGATACTACTCTATATAGATTCCAAGCCAGCGAATTATTAAGCAAAACATCGTCATTTATAATTCCTAATTCCTCATTTTTCCACTACACCTTGTCAGGACAACTCGCTGATTTTGGTTTAAAAAATAGTGGCTATACTATTGTAGATGTAGAAAAAAAAGAACAACAGATTCTGACCACTTGGGAACCAAAAGAAGATCGGGTAAAAACATTAATGGGTAAAGTAATAATGTCTAATTTGGACAAAAAGTTACAAGCCATCGCTTTTTATAACCCCAACAGCGATTTGTTGAGCAAGCAATTCTATAAAAACTATATCAATGTTTCGGGTTGTGAAATCCCAACAGAGATCACCCAAATAAATTACCATGATCAGGGACAGAACTACCAAGTTACTTCCTACAAGAATGTGGTCATAAACGAAAAAGGAAATGAAATTATTTACGATTACAAGCTTCCTGATTTGTAGCTTAGTTGGCGTTACCTTCGCTCAATCTAATAGCGAGGTCCTTGACTACAAGGATTTACTATCTGAAAAGAGAGAAGAAATTCATTACGAAGCAGCTGAGGAAAACAAGAATGAGATTGAATCTGTTTTTTCAGGCTTATTTATGGTGTACAAAAACTTCATCTCATCTCAAGATGGCTCAAATTGTGTGTTTTATCCATCCTGTTCTGAGTACGGTCTTTTAGCCGTAAAAAAATACGGCGTATTGATCGGGGCTGCTAATACAATGGATAGATTAACAAGGTGCAATGGTTTGAGCCCCGAAAAGTATTCCTGGACAGAGGACAGAACCTTAATGATAGATGAATTAAAATGAAGTATTTCTTTGCAGTAATATTACTGTCCTTATTTGGCCTATCAGGATTTAGTCAAAACTTATATGATTTCGAGAATTCAGCAGCATTTGCAAGCTACCTGAGACAAACCAATCAGTTTGACCTGGCCATACCCGAGTATGAAAGACTCGTTTTTATGAAACCAGGTGATTTAACCCTTCAGAAAAACCTATTGGCCGTTTACTGGGAAGCAGATTTATGGGATGTAGGCATAAACCGTGCGTTAGGTCTTTACCCAAATGAAAACCACCTGCCAAGTGAATTGGCTTTCGAATACCTGGCCCTATTGTTTAAGAACAATCAGTTCAGCAAAGCAGAAGAATTCTCGGAAAATAATATTAACCTTAAAGAGAGCGAACGTTACTTCTATACAGGAACTACCTATGCTATAAATTACGAATGGAAACCTGCTTTTGAAGCATACAGTCATTTGGAAGGAAGTGATTTCCAATCTGCCCAGGAGTACCTTACCATCACCAGGCAGGCACTTGATGAAAAAAGAAAAAGTCCAGGTCTCGCAGCCATTATGTCTACAATAGTCCCAGGTTCAGGGAAACTTTATACTGGAGATTGGAAAGATGGCTTAGTAGCACTACTCTTTGTAGGTTCAACAGCCTGGCAAGCACAAAGGGCCTTTCAACGGCAGGGAGTAGAAAGTGTCAGAGGTTGGATCTTTGCATCCATCTCCTTAGGCTTTCATGTGGGGAATATTTTTGGATCGCATAAATCTGCAAAATTGATTAATCTTAAAAAAGATGAATTTCATCAAAATAAAATCGAGCATCTATTTTATTCTAATTTTTAACTTTAGTTGTTTATTTTCAGTAGTAAGTAAAGCCCAAACCGTAAGTCAAACATTTGATTACGGACTGAACCTTATGGAATTAAACAGACCTAAAGAAGCAATTGCAGCCTTCCAGCGTGTTTTGTTTTTTGGCAATGAGGATTTCCAGCAAAAGGTCTTTCCAAATATAGCTGAATGTTACTTTTTACTAGAAGACTACTCGACTGCTTCGAGGTATTTTGACCTTGCCTATTTTGCTGCTACAGCAGATACAAGCAAAACAAACTATACTTTTAAAAAAATCGAAAGCCTGGTTAGAGAAAAGTCTTTTCTTTTCGCCATGGTTGAGCTATTGAATTTACCTGAGAACTTACCTCCCGCTTTAACAAATAGGAAACTGCTGTATGCCGGAATAATTCATTACGGTTTGGGCGAATACGATGAATCAAAAGCCAGTTTTTTACAAATCGTATCAGCTAAAACGCTCCAAATGAAAATCATAGAATCCTTCTCAAAATTGGAAAAGGTGGAGAAAATAAACCCTAAGAAAGCGCGTATCATGAGTATGATTGTGCCTGGTTTAGGTCAATTTTATGCTGGAGACGTGAGGAATGGCATAAATTCACTGGTGCTCAATGGCTCCTTTGCCTACTTGACTTTACAGACAATGTTTAACTACTCTATCTGGGACGCTGCTATTTCTATTTTGCCATGGTACCAAAGGTACCATATGGGCGGATACTTAAGGGCTGAAGAAGCCGCTTATGAGAAAATCCAAAGAGAAACTGCGGAGATATTTCAAGAAATTATCGTTGCTGTTGCCTCAGCTCAACCAAAAATATAGCAATTCAATCTGCTACCCTGAACAAATATGCTAAAGAAAATTCCAATTGGGTAAAATTGAGATCAAAGATTCTTTCCTGTGCTTCTGGATTACCAAATTCATAAGAATACCTCACTTCACCTTGGATAGTATGCTTACCAAACAATTTGGACAAGCCTACACCAGCAGTAAGCCCATACATAATTTTTCTAGGGGTATCGCTTTCCTGTCCGTAGGTAGGAATCACTAAGTCGCCTTCCATCACCCTCTCAATATCATCAGTCTTCAAAAGATAACCAAGGTGTGGTCCTATTTTAATATGAAACCTTCCAGAATTTCCTAAATAAAAATTGGACAGAACAGGTACCTTTAAGTAAGTGAACCTGGTTTCATTCCCCATATTAATGGAGTCTGAAGCTGCGTACCCTGTAGTTAAAAACTGGAACTCCACCTGAGCTCCCGCATGCTTTTCGAAAAATTGTTCGACTACTAAGGAGTAACTAGGTGCATTAAAACCAGTGACATCTCTGGGGTAAGTACCTAGAGATGTCCTGTAATTTGCACTTGACTGCGTAAACCCTGCTTTCAAACCAATACTCGTCTGGGCAAATACATTGCCTACAGTCATAAAAGAGGTAAGAAGTAAAAATAAATAAGCAGACTTCATAGGTCATTAAATGGTCTCATTAACACAAATTAATAGGAGCATTTACCTATTTTTTCTTTTCTTCTTTATTGCCCTCTCTGTCCCTCAATTTCTTATCATCCACATTCTTGTTCAAAAACGCATTGATTTTATCAATAGAAAACGAGCTTGAAATTTCTCCAAATGAATTGATATTCATTTTAAAACCTTCCAATTCCTCATTGACTTTTGGTATATCTTTCTTTTTTGAATTCTTAGCCATGACTCCAGGGTTTAAAGTAAACTTTACATATAATAATTAAGCAACAGTTATATTCTTTAACGCAAAATTAATTCTAATGATCAGTTCTTCCTTACCTAATATTTCGAAAATCTGCATAAGATCAGGTCCTGCCCCTACTCCCGTAATGGCAAGTCTTACTGCTTGCATTATTTTGCCTAACTTAATTTCTTTCTCGTCTGCAGTTTCACCCAGCATGCTTCTAGACATATCTGCAGTAAGTGTAGTCGTTAAGCCACCTAATTTTTCCTCAAAAGCAGACAAAACTGTAACCACATCCTGGTTCCACTTTTTGTTTACTATTTGTTGGTCAAACTCCTTGGGAGCAAATACCATAAAGCGCCCTTCTTTCCAAAGATCAGAAGGGAAAGTCGCTCTCTCTTTCATAAGAGATACTATTTTCTCCGCTTTTTCCGTACTTATAGAAACATCTTCCTTTGCAAGATCTGCTGCTAAATAAGCAGAAAGCGCCGTGTTGCTTTTATTTCTCAGGTACTGTTCGTTGTACCACTTCGCTTTATTTATATCAAATTTTGTACCTGATTTACCAATCCGCTCAATTGAAAATGTTTCGATCAATTCATCTATGCTAAACATTTCACGCTGATCACCAGGATTCCAACCTAGGAAGGCAAGGAAATTAAGGAATGCATCAGGCAAATAACCAGCTTCCTTAAAACCATCTACTAATTCACCGTTTTCGGGATTAGTCCAGTTAAGAGGGAAAATTGGGAACCCGTGCTTGTCTGCATCTCTTTTGGACAATTTACCATTGCCATCAGGCTTAAGTAACAAAGGAAGATGGGCAAATTGTGGCATGGTGTCTTCCCAACCTAAAAACTTGTATAGCAAAACATGAAGCGGAGCAGATGGAAGCCACTCTTCCCCCCTAATAACGTGTGTGATTCCCATCAAATGATCATCAACTATGTTTGCCAAATGATAAGTGGGCATTCCGTCAGACTTCATCAATACCTTATCATCCAAAGAATTGGAATGAACCATTACCCAGCCACGAACCAAATCGTTTAACCTTACTTCTTCTTTTCTTGGGATTTTGATACGAATCACATACGGTTCACCTGAATCCAAACGCTCCTTCACCTCATCAGATGGGAGGGTAAGGGAATTTTTCATTTGCGTTCTAGTGATAGAATTGTACTGTGGGGAAACTACCCTAGCAGCAGTGAGCCGTTTTCTCATCTCATCAAGCTCTTCAGAAGTATCAAACGCATAATAGGCATGCCCTTGATCCAAAAGATATTGCGCATACTCCATATACATTGATTTTCTTTCGGACTGGCGATAAGGCCCTACCTCTCCAGGATTCCAAGGACTTTCATCAGGTTCAATTCCTATCCATTCCAAAGATTGTTTAATGTAATCTTCGGCGCCAGGCACATACCTGTTTTGATCAGTATCTTCAATCCTTAACAAAAATTTTCCACCATGTTTTTTGGCAAAAAGATAATTGTACAATGCAGTTCTTACACCGCCTATATGTAAAGCTCCAGTAGGTGATGGAGCAAATCTAACGCGTACTTCCTTACTCATAAAACAGCAATCAATTTCAATTTAAGTGGGCAAAGATAATCAATAAATAACGAAATCGCCTGAATCTACCTCAAAGTATTGTCATTGAGCTTTAATAGCTAAACTATAAAACGTTACTTGATGTTTAATAAGCCAATCATGGCAAAAACTCCTGTAAATAACGACCCCTCCCAAAAGGAACTGTTTCGACTTTTGAAAATTTTCGGCTTTGCTTCTCTGGGTTTGGTTCTCATTCTTTCTTTCTTCGATGGCCATAGAGCCAACAACTCTGGGGAAGACCCCACTTTCACCATGAAAGACGCAGGTAGATTGTTTTTTTACAATGTCAGAAGGATAGATTATCAAATCAATCGCTTACCTGAAGCCAAAATAGAAATTTATACCAACACTTCTTTCGACAGAGACAGCACAAAAAGCACGCTCCAGTTAGATCTAATTCTCAATAAAAAAAACCAAACCGCCTTTCTCTATCTAAAACCCCTAGGCAAATTAACCGATAGAAGCCTAAGATTGAGAAATGGACAGCTTTCAGTCCAAGACTCCTTAATAATTAGATCTGGAGCTGCAGACCGACACGTACATTTAGCAGCTGCAAAAAAAATCGCGGGTTGGCTTCAAGAAAAAGAGGGTAATTTAGAAGTATTTACAGACGAAAAATGGCTAAACTTATATCCAGACAAAAAGCAAAAAGAAGCTTTTATTGATACCCTAAATGATTTTCTTAAAATTACAGCAACTAAGTAAGTTTCGATATAAATTTAATCTCAAAACGTTCAGAATTTAACCAAACAGCTAATGGGTTTCGTAAATCCTGTTGGGAAAGGCTACTTTTTTTATTAACTTATAATAATGTGTAATAGGATTTATTGGCTTTTCCCATTAGATGTAACAGTATTTAGAAACCAGCTAATAAAAATTGAAAATAGGATTCATTGACTGAATTTGCACACCGCGTCGAATCAGCAAGTATTAGTAAAAGCTACTGCGTATTTTGCTTTAAAGAATTAAATGACCCAAAAATAATCTAGTTATGGAATTAAAAAGGATTGACAATCTTTGGCATTTCTTTGCAACTCAAAATCAACTGTTTCTAAAAAAAGAAATCGATAATAAGGTGTTATATGTATTTGCAAAAAACAAAATCAAAATTATGCATTCATTTAATCCTCGCTTCACAGCACAGTCTAGTTTGTGTATAGGACCAGAATCGTTTGAGATGGCAGTAGAAACTTATGCTGCAAGCCAAAAGAGGTTCGGAATGCCTGCTTCTATTAACAGGCAACAACGCGTATTTTTTCCTAAAGAGTTGCTAAAACTTACCTCCCGGTTTTCACTTATTGTGGAAAAAGACCGCTTCAAAAATTTTCGGGTTACTTTGGAACCCTTTGCTCCCAAAAACATCAAAGAAACCAGTGCTCCCATCAACTTGATCAGCGAAACGCTTTGGGCATTCAGGTACTTTTCCAACACGGTCAAAAACTAGAATAAATGTTCTAATTGTATTAATATTAAAAAAGCTGGTTTTTATCAATGTATCCTTTTTAAATTTGGCCATGAATAATCCCTCAAGTACAAATGAATTCCCAATGTTCACCATGTCAAACAGAGGCATATTGCTCTTAAGTGGAATCTATACCGCTGCTTGGGCAGCTCTTTTCAAATGGTTTGGCCCCCAATTGTTTTCATGGTTGTCTATGCAAATTGATTTTAGCACTACCATGCCGACCGGGTTTTATGGAATCGTTGGCATAATTTCAGGGATCATTATTTTATTGTCCGCCTTTTATCCCATAAGTTGGATTTACCTTACGGCCCTTGGACTGTTCGGGAAACTCGTTAGCATACTTACCTTTCTCCTTCTTTATATGCCAGAATTAGAATGGAACAAACGGGTCGCATTTCACCTTTTCTTTAATGAAATCCTCTGTATCATACTTGTAGGTATAATGTTGTGGAAAGCTTGGCAAGTGAAAAAATACCTAAAAACGCTCCCAGCGTAATTAATTCAACTTGAGCAGTCATTTCGAAAATAAGCCCCTAAACACTAAAAAGGGTTGCCGTTTTAAGATAAACAGCAACCCTTTGAATTCAATCGAATTGTTATAATCTACAAGATAAGGATCAACAATAAGATAATGATGATGGCTCCTGTAGAAATATAGATCCCACTCCCACGCTCTTTAGCTTCTTTGTTGATCTCTCTCAGTTCTTCACGAATTTCTTTTCTTTCACTCTTGTCCATGGCCTTAAAATCCATGGCTTTGATTTCCAGTATTCGGCTATCTAACTCTTCCAGCCTTGCTTGGTCCTCAGGACTCAACTCCTTTTTTTCCGGGTTATTGTCTCCATCCTTGGCCATTGCGGCAGGCGCCAGACTTGTAAATAATAATGCAAATGATAAAAAGTAAGCTATCTTTTTCATATTCGTTATAGTTGTTGTTAAACCCTCATTAATTCTTTATAAACACGCTTTTTAAGCGTCCTCACAAAAGATTTAATTATCAATAACCTTACCAATTTAATTGATATCGTTGATCTTATGCCAAAAGGACGCACATTGCCTCATTTCTTACCGCTCATGCATTCCCTAAAATTCATTAACTTAGGCTAAAATTGTTTGTATATTTACCAAATTAAAGTAGCGCAAAACATCAAAATCACAGCTAAAAATGTCTAAAGGCAACAAAAAACTATTCTTACTGGATGCTATGGCACTGATTTACAGGGCCCATTTTGCCTTCAGCAAAAATCCGAGAATCAATAGCAAAGGGTTAAACACAGGGGTCATGCTCGGCTTTACCAATACCCTACTGGAGATCTTAGAAAAAGAAAAGCCTTCCCATATAGCGGTAGTTTTTGACACCTCTGCCCCTACCTTTAGGCACGTCCAATTTGAGGCCTATAAAGCCAATAGACAAGCACAACCCGAGGACATAGCTGTAGGCATACCTTGGGTAAAGCAAATCGTTAAAGCTTTTAATATCCCAACCCTTGAACTGGATGGATATGAGGCAGATGACATCATCGGTACCCTCGCAAAACAAGCCGAAAAAAGCAGCTATACGGTCTATATGATGACCCCAGACAAGGATTATGGGCAGTTGGTAGATGAACATATCTACCTCTACAAACCTGCTTTTATGGGAAATGCCGTAGATGTGATGGGTCCTAAAGAAATTTGCGAAAAATGGGACATTGAGAATGTAGACCAAGTAAGGGATATGCTTGGTTTAATGGGAGATGCGGTTGATAACATCCCAGGTATACCCGGAATTGGTGCGAAGACAGCGGTTAAATTGCTCAAACAATATGGAACCATTGAGGAGCTGATAAAAAACACGGACCAATTAAAAGGGAAACAAAAGGAAAATGTAGTGAATTTTGCGCAGCAAGGAATTCTATCCAAAGAATTGGCTACCATCATGATAGATGTTCCCATAGAATATCATGCAGATGATTTCACAATTGAACCCCCTAATGAAGAAACCTTAAAAGCCTTATTTGCTGAACTGGAATTCAGAACGCTCTCTAAAAGAGTCTTTGGAGAAGGAGTGAAAAAGTCCAAAATAAAGGTAGATGAACAATTGGGTCTATTTACTGGAAATGACAAACCCGAGGCAGCTTCCAATAATGAGGCCGAACTGGAGCCTCCAATAGCTGAGTCTGTAGCATTGGATACAATTTACAATCGCCCTCATGATTACCACACAGTAGAAGGTGAAACTGCCATTGCTGATTTGGTTGGTTATCTTTTGAAACAAAAAGAAATTTGCTTCGATACTGAAACTACTTCTATCAATCCCAATAAGGCTGAATTGGTGGGAATTTCTTTTTCATACATCACTTCAGAAGCATACTACATCCCCTTCCCTGAAGAAAGAGAGGCCGCTGATAAAATTCTAGCCCAGCTTCAACCTGTATTTGAAGACGAGGGCATTTTAAAAATCGGTCAGAATATCAAATATGATATTTTAGTGCTGATGAATTATGGAATTGCAGTAAAGGGGAAACGCTATGACACCATGCTGGCCCATTACCTGATAGAGCCTGAAGGCAAACATTCCATGGATTGGTTGGCGGAGCAATACTTAAATTATAAGCCAGTTTCCATAGAAAGCCTGATCGGAAAAAAAGGAAAAAACCAAGGGACAATGCGGGATGTAGCCCCCGAAGAAGTGGCACCCTATGCATCGGAAGATGCAGACATTACCCTGCAATTAAAAACCAAGCTTGATCCAATTATCAAAGAAAACAAGCTTGAAAAGCTCCTACTAGAGGTAGAAAGCCCGCTGATTGAAGTATTGGCAGCCATGGAGTTTGAAGGTATAAAAATAGACATAGAAAGCCTGCAAGAAATGTCTGTAACCCTTGAAAAGGAGAGCAAGGAAATAGAAGCGAGGGTATATGAATTGGCTGGGGAGACTTTTAACTTGGCTTCTCCAAAGCAACTGGGTGAGGTTCTTTTCAACAAACTTGAGCTCGATGCCAAAGCCAAAAAAACAAAAACCGGCCAATATGCTACTGGCGAGGAAGTACTAAGCCGACTTGCAGGTGAACATGAAATCGCTCAGGCTATCCTGGATTTTAGACAGTTGGTAAAATTAAAGTCAACCTATGTAGATGCGCTTCCTGCTTTAATTAATCCTAAAACAGGTAGAATCCACACTACCTACAATCAGTTTGTAGCTGCCACAGGTAGACTTTCTTCCAACAATCCAAATCTACAAAACATCCCTATCCGAACTGAAAGAGGTAGAGAAATACGGAAGGCATTTGTTCCAAGAGATGAAAATCATTCCATACTTGCTGCGGATTATAGCCAGATAGAATTGCGCATCATGGCGGCATTCTCCCAGGATGAATCGATGATAGAAGCATTCAAGCAGGGACGTGACATACATGCAACAACTGCTGCCAAAATTTTCCAGGTTCCTCTTGAAGAGGTAACAGGAGACATGAGAAGAAAAGCAAAAACAGCCAATTTTGGAATAATCTATGGCATCTCTGCCTTTGGTTTGTCCCAAAGGCTTAAGATCCCTAGGGGAGAAGCCAAAGAAATTATCGATGCTTATTTCAAGGAATTCCCTGCTGTAAAGGACTACATGGATCAGTGCATAGAGAATGCGAGAAAGAACGAATATGTGGAAACGATCTTAGGCAGAAGAAGGTACTTAAGGGATATCAACAGCAGGAATGCAACCATGAGAGGGTTCGCCGAAAGAAATGCCATCAATGCTCCTATTCAGGGATCAGCTGCTGATATGATCAAACTGGCCATGATCCATGTTCAGGATTGGATGATTAAGGAAAACCTTAAATCTAAAATGATCCTTCAGGTACATGATGAATTGGTTTTTGATGCGCACAAGGATGAAGTAGCGCTTTTGAAAAAAGAAATCCCCCTTTTAATGGCCAATGCCATAAAAATTGCTGTGCCATTGGAAGTTGAGGTAGGGGTAGGTAATGATTGGCTGGAAGCCCATTAATACCCCTGAAAAAAACATGGCAAAGTTGCTAAACTTGGCCCTATAGGTATAAACCCAGGGAGTTGGGTTTCCAGAAATTTATTGATTTACCGAAAGCTCACCAACAATAATTAATGTGGCTAAAATAAAAACATCCTTTTTTTGTCAAAACTGCGGCGTAGAAAGTGCCAAGTGGGCCGGTAAATGTCCCTCCTGTGGAGAATGGAATACTTTTGTGGAAGAGGTCATTCAGAAAGAAGAGGTTCAAAGGGGAGGCTGGAAGGCAAGTAATAATAGCACCAAAAAAGCAAATCAACCCAAACAACTTCGGGAGATAACCTTTGAGGAACAAACCCGCCTGATGACTGGGGATGTAGAATTGGACAGGGTACTTGGTGGAGGAATAGTGCCCGGATCTTTGGTGCTAATAGGTGGCGAACCAGGGATAGGCAAATCTACACTCATGCTACAGATTGCTTTGATGCTTTCAAATACCAAGGTATTGTACGTTTCCGGAGAAGAAAGTGAAACACAGATAAAAATGCGTAGTGAGCGCATGCAGCACCATTCCGATGGGTGTTTTGTGCTCTCCGAAACCAAAACGCAAAATATTTTTCAACAAATCGAATTGCTAAAGCCAGACCTTCTGGTCATTGATTCCATTCAAACCCTCCACAGTCAATATGTAGAATCACCAGCAGGATCTGTTAGTCAGGTAAGAGAATGTACTGCCGAGTTGATGAAATTTGCCAAAGAAACGGGAACACCCGTCTTTCTAATTGGCCATATTACCAAAGACGGAACCATCGCAGGGCCAAAGATATTGGAGCATATGGTAGACACTGTCCTGCAGTTTGAAGGAGACCGTCACTTGAGCTATAGAATCCTCCGAACCTCTAAAAACAGGTTTGGCTCTACCAATGAATTGGGCATTTATGAAATGCATGCCAATGGATTGAGGCCCGTCACCAATCCTTCTGAAATCCTGATGACCCAGCGGGACGAGCAATTAAACGGAGTGGCAATAGGCGCCATGCTGGAAGGAAACCGGCCTTTATTAATCGAAATCCAATCCCTTGTCAGTCCCGCCACTTATGGCACACCCCAGAGAAGTAGCACAGGGCATGACGCCAAAAGACTGAACATGTTACTGGCAGTTTTAGAAAAAAGAGGAGGCATGCGATTGGGGCAACAGGATGTTTTTCTCAATGTTGCCGGAGGTATAAGGGTGGATGACCCAGGACTGGATCTATCCGTTGCAGCTTCTATCATTTCCTCCTACGAGGACAAAGCCATTGATCCTGGAATATGTTTTGCTGGAGAAATTGGTCTCGGAGGGGAAGTGCGTGCGGTTAACAGGATCGAAAACAGAATTGCAGAAGCGGCAAAAATGGGCTTCAAAAAAATAATGCTTTCCCGATACGCTATAAAAGGCCTGGATTTAGACAAATACAAAATCGAAGTCCTTGCAGTAAGTAAACTGGAAGAAATGTACCGCCATATATTTTTATAACAGGTACATTTCTTTCAGAGAATTTATTATTATCAAGTGCTTATTTGGGTTTTCTACAACCAAAAGCTGCAAAACAGCTGTTCTTGTGTAAAATTTCCAATCCTGTAAAACCAACTTTCTCCATTAGATTGAGTTGATAAAACAAAGACCTGGGGCTGTCTTCTTTTGCTATATAGGCAAAAACATCCTTGCGGTATTCTGCTCCCTTGAGTTTTTCCAAATAGCTTCCGTACCAGTTCCACATCATTTGCTGAACTTCAGGAGCATCATGAATTACAAGATCTGAAATCCAAAAACTACCCCCTGGGGCTAACAATTTAAATATTTTAGCAAAGACATTTTCCCAATCTTCCTCTTCCCTGAGGTGATGTAAAACAGCTGCTGCTACTACAATATCATATTTACCTTCTTCTAATTTTGCCTCTCGAATATCTGCTTGCAGGGTATTTACCTTACCTGTTGTAGCCCAAGAAACCCTGTCCTTGGCCCTGATTAGCATTGGTTTGCTAAGGTCGAGCAAATCACTGTTTAACTGTGGGAATTGTTCCAAAATCTTTAAAGTAAGATTCCCAGCCCCGCAGCCTATGTCCAATAAATTTTCTGCTTCAGGGTTGCAAGCTAATGCTGCATTCGCTATCAAATCCATGGTCAATGGTGCATCAATTGTCGCTTGTTGTCCGGTCTCTAAATTAGAAAAGCGCTCAACATCCTGATCAAATCTTTCTTTTATTTCCTTTACAGTAGATTTGCTTTGCATGAGGTTATTTTGGTTTTATTTATATTAAACATCCCTGATTTTAACAATTTATAGCTACAATTACAACATTTCTACTGACTTCCATCAAAATTGCCAAAGCCTAAATTGCTTCAAATACTTTATTACAAGATCATAACACCACCCCCACTACCTATTCAATTAATTGCCAAAAGGATTCATTTTTATGTCCGTCCATCCGGATTACATTACCATTTATTACAGCCATTAGTCTTTTCCCATTTGCTGTCAGATAAAAGAATGGCCGCTGCTCCAGTGTAGGATTCAAATCAGGTGTGTTTCCTTCTGTGTAGACAAGAATCGGCAATTGATGAACTTTCCCCTGATGATGCTTGTCTGTAGCAACTGCCAAATAACCTTCTTTCAGCATTTGTAGGACCTTGGCGCTGTCCAATTGTTCTAAAGGAATAACTTCAGGCCAAATCTCACCCTTCTCAAGGCTCATTCCTTCTGCATCTATTTCCTCATGACCATAATACACCGATAAATCTCCCCAATCGGCAATACTTCCCTTCATCAAAATAAGGCTGTCGAGATACTGCTCACTACTTTTAATTCCGATGTCTGTCCGGTATTTGTTGTCCCCGTCCGCAGTTTCCACATTATTAATCAATAGGTCCATCAACTTGGAATCATTTTCAGGTATGGCTTGGTAAGCTTCTTCAGTATACTGAGTGTAACGCTCTGTGGCGATCTCATACAAGGCGTTTAATACAATCATGAAATTTAACTGGCGGATATATTGTTTCTCACGATCCCCAAAATAAGCTCCAGATTCTATTAAAATTGTACTGGTTCCCCACTTTTGGATATTGTCACCAAAAGCCCTGGGCTCAAAGCTGTCATCGTATTTACCCACCTGACCCGGGATAACCTGCTGTAACAAATGATTCATTCCAACGATCACTTTCATGGCCTTACTTCTTACCTCATTTACCTCACGAGCTTCATTATAAGCAGGAGCAAGAAAGGAAATGGTCGCAGGCAGTGCCGTCCCATCCACATTATAATACCTGTTTTGATCATGAAGATTAAAGCCAAACTCAGGTTCAAAATCATCCCTGGCAGCCTTAAGGACTATGCCCTCGGGAGTACTTTGGCGAACAGCATCCCTGTTAAGATCGATTTGCTGTGCATTTCGCCTTGCAAACTTCTCTGCACCATCAGGATTCAACATGGGAATAAACCGAAGCAACAAATTTTCCCGAAGGGCAGAGCGAATGCCCTCAAAGCCGTCATCAGCTGAGCCCTCAAGGAAATTAAAAAGATCAAAAAGCGCCATGGTGGCAGTGCTTTCATTGCCATGCATCTGGGACCAGAGTAGCACTTTTCGAGTGCCTTCGCCATAGGTCAGTGCATTAATTGGTCGGCCTTCCACAGATTTTCCAAGTTCTGTTGTTTCAAACATCGCCTTTCTTCGGGCAATTAAAGGCGCAATCACATCATAACCAAAACGCCTGTTGTCAATTTCCGGGGCTTTGTATTGGGCATAGGCATCCTCGAGAAGCGCAGGAGGAATACTATCAGTGCTATTCTTTACAGGTTGACAACCGTAGGATAAAAAAAGGATGACAATAATAAGCACACTTATTCCAGAAGAAGATTTCATAAGGCAACTGAATCTTGGTTACTATGTAAATATGGCGAAATTTAATTAAATTTAAGTCCCGAAATAAGCAAACAGCAACAAGACGAATTTAATAAGGTATTGCCATTGTCTTTCGATTACCTATCCGTTTTTCATCTATAGGAAATACTTGTAAAATCCCATTCGACCATTTTATGAAACTAGAAATACTACCCTACAAGCTACCATTAAAACACACCTTCACCATCGCTCACCAAAGCAGAGATGTGCAAGATACGCTAGTAGTAAGGTTGAGCCATGGGGAGCACTATGGATTAGGTGAGTCTACTACCAACCCATTTTATGGCATGACCCTGGACAATATGCAGGCCTGCTTGCAACTCGTAGCAAAAGAACTGGCCCAAATGGTCCCTATCCATCCAGTGCAACTTTGGGCGATTACAGCCCCTTTATTTAAGGACAATCCCTTTGCTCAATGTGCGCTGGACATAGCTGCCTGGGATTTATATGCCAAGATTCAGGGCAAGAAACTCTACGAATTGCTTGCACTTGATCCGAAAAAAATACCGGTAACCAATTTCACTATAGGCATTGCCCCTATTGCTAAAATGGTGGAGAAAATGCAGGAACAAAAATGGCCACTCTATAAAATCAAATTGGGAACTGCAAATGACATGGAGATCATCAGAGAGTTAAGAAAACACACCGATGCAGCTTTTAGAATTGATGCCAACTGTGCCTGGAATGCGGATGAAGCCATTGCCAATTCCAAAGAGCTGGCCGATCTAAATGTTGAATTTATGGAACAGCCTCTCCCTAAAGACGACTTTGAGGGAATGAAGAAAGTATTTGCTCAAAGTGCCTTACCTGTTATTGCTGACGAGAGTTGTATTATGGAAGGGGATGTAGCCAAATGTCATGGATACTTTCATGGGATCAATGTAAAACTTGTCAAAGCTGGGGGAATCACGCCTGGGTTACGAATGCTTAAGGAAGCGAAAGATTTAGGCATGAAGACCATGGTCGGCTGCATGACCGAGTCATCCGTAGGCATTTCCGCTATTGCGCATATTGCCCCTTTATTGGATTATGTAGACATGGATGGCGCCATGCTATTGTCAAAAGACATCGCTAGTGGTGTGGAAATTTTTGACGATCATGTTACATTCCCAGACAGAAACGGAACGGGTGCCCTACTTTTATAAACCAATAATTCACCATGAGCCACTCCTATTATACCGATCTTCCGGACAGGGAAATTTTTTATGAAGGAAAACCTTATCTCCACTTTAGTGGCACCTCCTATCTAGGCATGGGCAGTCAGCCCCAGTTCAGGCAACTACTGATTGATAGTATAATAAAGCACGGTCCCAATCATGGCTCCAGCAGAAACAGCAATGTAAAATTGCCTATATATGATGCTTTTGAAACGTACTTTGCAGATGCTTCTGAGGCTCAATATGCGGCATTGTTGAGCAGTGGCTACATGGCAGGACAATTGGCATTAAACACTCTAGGATCACTGGTGGACCTCACATGGACTGCACCAGACACCCATCCCGCCATTACCTTTGGCAGTCAACAGCCATCGACCCTTTCCCACAACCAATGGCAAAAAAAATGCATTGCTAAATCCCATGACCTAATGGGACAAAAAATATTATTGCTTTCCAATGCCGTTAACCCACTAATCCCCGAGATTCATGATTTTAAGTGGACGAAAGACCTGTCTCCCGCCAATAAATACTACCTGCTGATAGACGACAGCCATGCATTTGGCATTCTGGGCAAAGGGCTCTATGGTACCTATTCCCAATGGAAAAAGCTTCCTGTAGAATTGATGGTTTGCGGATCTTTGGGTAAAGCTCTTGCCCTTCCGGCAGGAATTATCTTAGGAAGTCAGTCATTGATTCAACAGGTAAAAGAAAATCCTGTTTACCGTACCTCCTCCCCTCCTGCTCCAGCATTTCTAAATGCATTTTTGGAAGGCCAGAACATCTATCAATGCCAGCAGCAAAAACTAAACAAAAACCTTCACTACATGTTCTCGGCTGTTTCTCAGCTAGAAGAATTTAATATGTTGCCTCAGTACCCCGTCATTTCTTTTGCCCCTGAACACTGGGTAAATGAATTGCATCAAAAAGGTTTTGCCCTCTCTTCCTTCCCCTATCCATTCCCCGCCAGCCCGCCAGTTAATCGGATTATATTGTCTGCCTGGCACCTGCCCACTGATTTGGAAGCGTTGGCTGATGAGCTTGGATTGTTTAATAATTGTTAATGGTTAATTGTTAATTGTTAATTGTTAATGAAAAAAAAGGGGTGGTTGTCGTTATTCGGTAGAATTTTGGCGTTTACTTTCAGCAACCGCCATGGTAGGACAAGTGTTGGGGTAACCATTAGCGATAAACAACATTTATAATTATTAATTGTAAATGGTTAATTGTTAATGAAAATGAGATGGTTGTCGTTATACATTATAAGTTAGTCGTTTGATGTAAGCAACCGCCGAGGTTCGTCAGTTTTTGCTTACGCAAAAACTGGACTTGTCCTCTCATAACAACTTCTAAAAAGCAGTCGCTACGTGGGCGCAAAGGTGCACGGTATCCAACATTAACAATTAATCATTAATAATTAAAAAAGATTATGAAGGAGAACATTGTAAAAACTAAGAGCTTTGCATTTGCGGTCAGGGTAGTCAAGTTATACCAGTTCTTGTGTGAGCAGAAGAAAGAATTTGTTCTTTCAAAGCAACTTTTAAGGAGTGGAACCAGTGTTGGTGCGATGGTGAGAGAAAGTGAGCATTCTGAAAGCAAGAAAGATTTCATCCATAAATTGGCAATTGCTCAAAAAGAAATAAATGAAACTATTTATTGGCTCGAACTTTTAAAAGAAACAAACTACCTAGGTGAAGAACAATTTTCAAGTATCAATGCAGACGCTATTGAATTAATTAAGCTGGTTACTAGTATTTTAAGAACAACGAAAAATAATTGTTAATGGTTAATTATTGATTGTTAATGAAAAAGGAATGGCTATCGTTTATAGTGAGGATTTGACGCTTCCTTTAAGCAACCGTAAGCGGTATCGGTTTTTACTTCGAAAAAACTGGCCCTATCCTTTCAGTACGACTTTTATAAAGCAGAAACAGTACTAAATTAATGTTTCACGATGACAAAATTTGACAATTGTTAATTGTAAATGGTTAATTGTTAATTATTAATTGTTAATGAAAAAAAAGGGGTGGTTGGCTTTTATTGTGGTGGTTTGACGATTACTTTCCGCAGATGTCAAACAAAATCTTTTTTGCGTAAGCAAAAATAGAACCTGTCTACTTAAAACAACCTTTGAGATTTAATACAAGCGTAAGAGTAACCATTAGCGGTAACAAACATTAATAATTAACAATTAATAATTGATAATTACGAAGGTATTCCTTCGGCGTAGTATGCCATTCTGAAAGTCTGCTGACTTCGGTGTCCATGCATTGATAGTAAAAATCATAGAGTAGTTTGCTTACCTCTGCTGGAAGCTTAACTTTTTTCTGGTCTCCATCTAGGTAAGTCTCCCAATTGTTCCCATTTTGTTCCTTAGTGATTTCAAGCATGGCAAAAGATACTGGAAGTCGGGCAGATTTTACACGGCTGAGTTGTTCGGGATTCTTGCGAACTGCCTTCTCAGCTTTATCGAAGAGCCCATTGTATTTGGCCAATAATTCCGGGCTGAGGAAACTGTCTTTTTCATGTTTTGGACTTCCAAAAATCGACATTTTTCTTCCTGTAAATCCTTGGTTATTGTCGTGGAGCAGGGCAATATATTCTTTAATAAAAGGGGATGCCTTTCCATAGTAAGCTTTAAGAAAACCATCCATTTCTTGGTCAGCATTTAAGTCAGGATTCCACAGCAATTTGGCCAATAGATAGGCCCTAATCTCTGCAGATTCCCCACCGGACTGAATATTACCTTGGGCAAATACTGCACTGACATTGTTATCTCGAAGAAAGGAAATATTGGGTTGCAGGGTACGAAGATTGGGAAAAGGTGCCATCAAATTCGCAAATTGAATATTGTAATCCCAAATCAAAATATTGTCTGTAATCTGACCCCAACCTTTCAGGTCATTGCTAAAGTCTGGGTCGCCCGTTTCCATGGGTTCATTTCGAGTGCTCTCAATGCTACATAGCATGATATTTACATTTTCGCGAGGTACAATATCCTTAGGAGGCACCCGGGTATATTGATATGCCAGCGTAGAGATAATTTTATCTGGAAATCGCTCGGCGACCTTATTGACAAAGGTCAACATTGACCCCATTCCTAGCGCAGGGTATTGACCACTGTGGGTGGCATACATTTTTTCCTCTGGAGAAAAGGCTGCATACTTGGCATCCAAAGCCGCACAGTGTTCACATTGGCAGTAATTCACATTGTCATTTTGGCTAACGGACCAATACAGGGCTTCAGGTTTGTTATCGATGGCTTTTTGAAGGTTTTCACACACGATCTCAAGCACATCTGGATTGGTTAGGCAAAGTTGGGATTCGGGTTGCAAACTCTTTCCATCCCAGGATGGCACCATCCCAGCATGTCGCTGGCCATCATAGTAGCTGAAATATTCAGGATGGCTTTCCCCATATTCTTCTGGGTTGAGGAAGTTATGAAAAGTATGCACCCAGTAGCCCCATTCAGCTGAAATATTGCCACGTTCACTGTGAGAATGCAACTTGTGCCAGTCCATGAATTTTGGATCATAGGCATCATTATAAAACACCTCCCTAAAAGTAAAATCAGGGATTTGTAAATCGTCTATGGCTGGTATTCTGATGGTTTTTTGTTCAGGTATAACTTCGAAGGTTGAAGTGTATTTTTTACAACCTAGGTACTTTTCCAGAAAAGTGTAAACAGCATACTCTACCCCTTTTTTAGGCCCTCCAGTCAGGATAAGTTGTTTGCCATTATTGCCAATATAGAGCCCATCTTTACCCATTTGCTCATAGGGCAGCTTGGCGGTCTCGGGCCGACTTACTCTCCCTACAAGAATTTCATTATTGCCGGGAAGTCCTCGGTCCTGCTTTACGGGAAGCTCGGCGCCAGAGATTTTGTACAAATAGTGTTGCAAAACCTTGGCGCCCTGAATTTCTTCTACAGTAGGTTGTTCGGGAATAATGATGGCAAAGTCAGATTTCTTATTTTTGACCAAGGTAAGTTCCTGTGCCCTACTGGTGGCGAAAAAAGAAAAAGTCAATAGCAGTCCGAATATCATTTTCATAGGGCAATAACTATTTTGGGCTATTTATAAAGTAATTTATTGGGATAGAAATATACAACAGAAGCGGATACCGTGCAAGGACATCTAAACCTTAAAAGGTTTACACTAACCAGGAAATAATCTACCCTTTGAAACGACCCGAATGGGTGTTTTTCTGCTCTTCAGGAAAAATAAGTAGTTTGTTGAAATAAAAACAGTCCCCAGAAATAAGGCACAATACTTGATACTAAGGGATTAAGTTCAACCCTAAAATCATTTGCTACATGTATAAACTTGTGATTATTCCTTTGGCTTTCCTTGTCTTTTTTATCATCACACCCACCCAGGCCCAGTTCACGATAGATGCCGAAACCGGGCTGGCCTTTCCAGGTTATAATGATGTACGTATACCTGGTACCTCAGGGACTTTGTTTAGTTTTCAGGACGATTTTGAAGCGGAAGGGCCTGTCATACCTTACAGAATAAGGCTGGGTTACACCTTCAATGAGAAGAACCATATTTTTGCGCTCTATGCTCCGCTAGGCATTGACTATAAAGGTACAGCCAATAGAGACATCAACTTTGAGTCCAGTGTATTTGAGCAAGGTCAGGCTTTGGATGGCTATTACCAATTTAACAGTTATAGACTTACTTACCGTAGGGACATCCTTACTGCAGGAAACTTGCTTGTCGGTGTTGGCTTCACTGCCAAAATCCGTGATGCGCAAGTTCGCCTGGCCAATGACCAAGGACTAAGCGACAAAAAAGATGATTTAGGATTTGTCCCATTATTGCACCTATACACCGCCTATGATCTGGGAGGTGAAAATTTGATTTATTTTGAAGGAGATGGCTTGGCTGGAGGTCCGGGAAGGGCTTTTGATTTATTTTTAGGAGCCAAACTTCCCCTCACGGACCACATTGCTATAAAAGCAGGTTACCGCTTTTTGGAAGGAGGGGCTGATGTGGACGAGGTGTACAATTTCACTTTGGTTCAGTTTGCCGTTGCAGGATTATTCCTTCAATTGTAAACCTTTCGACATTAATCAATCTACTTCGCCAGCTTGCTGGGTTTGTTTTTCGTATAAAGAAGCATAAGCCCCTTTAATGGCCATCAATTCCACATGATTGCCTTTCTCAACAACCGCACCATCATCAAGGACGATGATCTGATCAGCAAGCTTTGCAGAGGACACTCGATGGGATATGATAATGGAGGTCCTGTCTTTCATTATCTTCTCTAAGGCATTTAAGATCGCATTTTCCGTTTTTGTATCTACAGCAGAAAGGCAATCGTCAAGTAAGAGAATCTTTGGAGATTTCACTATGGCTCTGGCGATGGAAACCCTTTGCTTCTGACCACCAGACAGCGTCATACCTCTTTCTCCCAGCCTGGTTTCAAATCCCTGTGGAAATTCAATGATATTATTATATACATCAGCATCTTTTGCAGCTTGTTCTATCTGCGCCATATCTAGTGACTTGCCTAGGCCAAAACCAATATTATTAGCTATGGAATCACTAAAAAGAAACACATCCTGAGGGACATAGCCGATTTGCTCCCTAAGATTGGCGATATCATAACTTCTGATATCGTGGTCATCCAGCAAGATTCTTCCTTCGGTGGCATCATAGGTCCGCATGAGGAGATTGGCAATGGTCGATTTTCCGGATCCTGTTGTGCCTATGATGGCCAATGATTTCCCCGCCTTTATTTCAAAACTCACTTTATCTAAGGCTTTTATTCCCGAATCAGGATAGACGAAGGAGAGTTTTTGTACTTCAATATGGCCATTGATTTCTTTCTCCAGGTACTCTGAACTTAAAATATCATTTTTTTCATCCAAGAATTCATTGATTCTGGATTGAGAAGCAGCAGCCCTTTGCACAATACTCGTGACCCAGCCTAGAGACGTCACTGGCCAGGTAAGTATGTTGACATACAAAATAAACTCTGCGATTACCCCATATCCTATGGCCCCCTCTATCACTTGTATTCCTCCCACATAAACAGTAAGGATTGTACTAAGCCCAATCAATGCCATGATCAGGGGAAAGAATAAGGACTGCACCTTGGTAAGTGATATGGATTTCTCCTTGTAGTCTTCGCTTGCTTTCTGAAACTGATTGGCGCTGTCTTTTTCTCTAACAAATGATTTGATCACCCGAATCCCTGAAAAAGCTTCCTGAACAAAAGTACTTAATCCCGATAGGCTACGCTGTATCTTTTCCGAACGTTTATTGATCATATTATTGACCAGGTATATACTCACAGACAAGACTGGCAGAGGCAAAAGAGAATATAAAGTAAGAGGTACATTTACGGTGAACATATAGCCGATCACCATTGGAAACAAGATGATGAGGTTAATGCCATACATCAAGGCTGGCCCCAGATACATTCTAACCTTGGAAACATCCTCAGTGATCCTGGCCATTAGGTCGCCAGTGCTGTTTTGCCTGAAAAAACTTAATGGCAGGGTTTGATAGTGGGCATAAATTTCATTTTTTAAGTCATATTCTATTAGCCTTGACATCGCAATGATGGTTTGGCGGATGAGAAACAAGAAGAGTCCTCTCAACAGGGCCATGGCGAGCATTAGCAAGCCAAATATCAATATATACTTCAGAAACTCAGACCTGGAAGCTTCTTGCACCACTTCACCATCATCAAATACCTGATAATAGCTAAAACTTTCAACCACATAATCGATGGCAATCCCAACGAGTCGTGCCGGAATTATCACAAAAAAGTTTGAAATAAGCGTAAAAACTATTCCTAAAAAAAGGTACAGCTTATATTTATATAGGTATTTATTTAATCTCCAAAGGGGCTTCACAAAACAAATGACTTTTTAAACCGCAATATCTTGAATAATATTGTGTTATATTGCAAATGAAAGGCAGATGAAATACATTAAATTCTGTACACATCTGTTTTTAACTGAACTCAAATATAACATATTATAAACATCAAAGTTCAATGGCGGCAATCAAAACGGAGGAAAAACCGAAGATAAATGAAATCTATGCCCAGATGGAGGAAATGGAGCATGAGCAATTGGTAATATGCTTTGACAAACCAACTGGTCTAAAAGCCATAATTGCGATACACAATACAGTGCTTGGCCCTTCTCTTGGAGGAACCAGAATGTGGCATTATACCAATGAAGCAGATGCGATAAAAGATGTATTGCGACTTTCCAGAGGGATGACTTTTAAAGCTTCAATAGCTGGTTTGAATATTGGCGGTGGAAAAGCTGTTTTAATAGGAGATCCTTCCCTGAAAACAGAGGCTTATTTAAGGCGGTTTGGTCGATTTATTGAAAGTTTAGGAGGCCGGTACATCACCGCCGAAGACATGAATACCCAAACTGCGGACATGGAATACATTGCTATGGAAACAAAGCATGTAACAGGATTACCCGAAAGCAAGGGTGGTGGAGGAGATCCGTCTCCTGTGACAGCCTATGGCACTTATTTGGGCATGAAAGCCGCCGCAAAAAAAGCTTATGGAAGTGATTCACTAAAAGGAAAAAGGATTCTAATCCAGGGGGCTGGTCAAGTGGGCAATCACCTGGCAGAGCACTTACACAAAGAGGGTGCTGCATTAATGGTGGCCGATATTAATGCGGATAGAGCAAATAAAGTGGCTGCATCAACAGGCGCAAAAGTCATCTCTGCAAGCTCGATTCAGGACATCGCGATGGACATTTTCGCCCCATGTGCAATGGGAGGTCAACTCAATGACCAGACCATTCCATCATTGACTTGTGATATAGTAGCAGGAGCAGCCAACAACCAATTGGACAAGGAACAAGTCCATGGCAAAATGCTAATGGAGCATGGAATACTCTACGCCCCTGACTTTCTAATCAATGCTGGTGGTTTAATAAATGTCTATCAGGAATACCAGGGAAATTACAAAAAGTCCCTAGCGATAGAAAAGGCGGAAAAAATATACGACACTTGTTTGGAGGTATTTGATTTGGCTGCTTCCGAGGGCAAATCCCCACATGAAGCGGCACTACAAAAAGCGTTAAATAGGATAAAAGATATCGGACAATTGAAAATGTCATGGTAGGTTGCGTGTTTTTTACAGCATGTGAGATCAAATATTTGTCCTTTGCAGGTACATTTACTAATTTGCAGAAAAATTAGATTAGACGAGAAAAGGCTGCTTCTGTCCTACTTGTCATATACCACTTATCACGTTCTTTAATTTCAGTTAATGTTAAATAGGAGAATCCTCAGAGTAAAAGCATTTCAAACGTTGTATGCTTTTCACCAGTGCAAACTTTCCAATGCAAATCTGGCCCAAGACTTTATAAAAGAAGCCTTCTTACCAGATCTCAATTCTATGGAAGTACAAGACAAGAGTTTCCTTAAAAAAGAAGCAGAGCGTTGTATTCAGGTTTTTATCAAAAACAGAGATCAAGCACAACTTTCATTGGAAAAAAGCGACAATGAAAAGGTAAAAGAAACAGCGGTAAAGGCCCTTGCCTATTACAATTCTAACAATAAAAAGGACAAGGAATTTTTACGAACGAATATGCTGACGGCTGTGGAAAACATTCCAGGTTTGTATTTGTTTGCGGTCAGTATGTTGGTAGCATTTGGGGAGCATGTTAGGAAAGAAAAGTTAAAAAAGAGAAAACTTGATGACCAACCTGCAATAACACTTCCTGCAACTTATAATCTAGGTTCTAATAAAGCCTTATTGATAATTGAACAAAACCATTCTTTCAAAAAGGATTGTCTTAGATTTGATGTAGACATAGAAGAGTTGGAGCTGGAGATCAAAGAATGGTACAGAGAACTGGTAAAACCTCAGGAGGAATACCAGGAGTACATGAAGATTGAAAACCCAAGTTTCGAGGAGGACAAAGAGATTTTACAAGTTATCCTCAAAAAGATAATTTTTAAGCTAGAGGCTCCTTTAAGCTTCTTTCAGGACAGAGATTTGAATTGGTCGGAAAACAAATCGATTGTTAAGAGTTTGTCTTCAAAGGTAATAAAAACCCTTACCGGCACCGAAGATGAATCGGATGAGATTCTTCCGGAATTGGCATTAAATTGGGAAGAGGACAAAGAATTCTTTCAGGACATCTACAACTTTACAGTAGCCTCAGAAAAGGAATACAGCGAGTTAATTGCAAACACGACTAAAAACTGGGATGTAGAAAGGATCGCTTTAACGGACCGGGTAATACTTATAATGGCTTTATCAGAAATGGTAAATTTCTCAAGTATCCCTACCAAAGTGTCCATAAATGAATATATTGATATCTCCAAAACGTATAGTACTCCGAAAAGTAAGCAGTTTGTGAACGGACTTTTGGATACATTGTCAAAAGAACTAACCGAAAACGGAAAAATACGTAAGAGTGGTAGAGGGCTTATAGATAATAAATAAAAACACAAAATGGGTAAAAAAGGTAATTCATTATTCGCATTTGCTCTAGGAGCAGGTTTGGGTGCTACTCTAGGGGTGCTTTTTGCACCTGATGCAGGAAATAATACTAGAGATAAATTATCCTACAGACTGGCAAAATACCGCAATGAGCTGGAAGACCTGATCAATGAACTGATAGATGAAAAACATCTGCCAGACAATATTGCCAGATCTGAAGGAGACAAGGTTATCACAGAGGCAAAATCCAAAGCAGAAAATTTGCTAAATGATGTCAATAAACTTATTGACCAAATCAATAACGACAACAATAAAAATTAAAACAGTTCTATTTATGAAGTATTCTAATCTTTCGGTGTGGCTACTTGGCTTGACACTGATTATGGCAGGAGCCTGTAGTGAAAAAGGAAGTGGAGACAATGATAAAATTCAGGAGTTGGAGCAAAAAATTTCCCAGCTAGAGCAAAATCAAGTAGTTACTCCTTCAAGTGCACAAAATGTACAACCTGCAGACCCATCTACAGTAGGTGCATTCGCCTTCGAAGATGAAATCTTTGACTTTGGTACCATCAATGAAGGAGAGGTTGTCGAGCATATTTTCAAATTCAAAAATGAAGGTCAGGCACCTCTGATTATTTCCAATATTCAAGCTTCTTGTGGATGTACAAGTCCAGAATGGTCCAAAAGCCCAGTAAAACCAGGTGATGAAGGTTTTGTAAAGGTAGTATTTAACTCTAGAGGAAAATCTGGTGTTCAAAGCCCAACCGTTACAATTCAAGCCAATACCAATCCAAGTGTATCTAGGTTAAGATTAAAAGGAGAAGTTAACAGATCAACAGGAACATCCACCGCACCTTCAGCAGGTCCAGTAAAACGATAAAAATGCACAATTCATTATTGCTTCAAGTAGACAGTGCCATGGGTAGTGGTATCATGGGTCAAGTTTTTCTTTTTGGTAGTATCATCCTGATCATGTATTTCTTTATGATCAGACCCCAGCAGAAAAAACAAAAAGATACGGCCAAGTTTATCTCTGACATAAAAAAGGGAGAACAAGTAGTAACAGTAGGTGGGATTCATGGAAAAGTATATTCCGTAGAAGGTGACATTGTGACCATTGACTTGGACAAAGGGATGAAAATAAGGGTCGAAAAATCTGCCTTATCTCTTGATTACACTAAAAAATTATCAACTGAAAAATAATTTTCCGTACACTTGAGTACACTCAGTAATTATTTCCGGAAATTTAAACCTAATAAAACTTCCAATCTGAAGGTGGTAGTTCTGTGCGTAGTCACGGCTACCACCTTTTGGTTGCTTAATGCACTAAATAAGGACAACTACACCACTATCGTCAATCAGCCCGTCTCTATTCAGTTTGATGAAGAAGAGTACATGGCTGTAAAAGGCCTCCCAAACGAAGTCAAGATTGAAATCAATGGGAATGGTTGGGATCTTCTGAAAAAACACTTTGGCGTAAGCCAAGATCCATTAGAAATAAATCTGGATGATCCTTCTCATCAACCCTACTTAATTACTGCTGAAATAGCTCAGCAAATGTCAGAGCATATTTCAGCAACAAATCTGGTGCGCATCGTTCAGGACACCTTATTTTTCAGTATTGACAAAATTGTATCCAAGAAAATCCAAATAATCCCGGACACCTTGGCCAACCCCCTAGCTGAAAACTACGACTTTGCCTCCCCTATTACAATGGATCCTGAATATGTAACTGTAAAAGGGCCTATTTCTGTAATAGAACAATTAGAAGGTAAATTACTTGTTCAGCTTGGTGAAAACAATATTAAAAACCACTATTCAAAGCTTCTTCCCCTTGAATTAGACAAAACAAAAAGAGATTTTTTAACCCTGGATGAAGAAACCGTTCAGATAAGTTTTCAGGTGGTTGCTTTTATAGAAAAAACTTTAAAATTGGAGGTTAAAAAATTATATTTCCCTACCAATGTAAATATTGAAGGCGATGTCAACAATGTAACCCTTCAGTTTTTGGTTGACGAAAGAAGGCAAAATGATCTTGAGGCCTTGAATCTTTCAGCGATCCTCAATTATAACAACAGAAATAGGGAAGACAGTTCTATTGCGGTTTCCTTAAATGTAAACCGTTCTTTCCTTAGGGACATAACCTTCTCTCCTGATAGTTTTGATTTGATCTATGAGTAAGGCCACTCCGTTATTGGTTGGGATAAGTGGGGGCATTGGGGCTGGCAAAACCCTAATTTGCAAAATTTTTTCCCTCCTTAGCATTCCAATATTCAATGCGGATGACCGTGCTAAGTATCTTATGGTGCATCATCTTCCCTTAAAAAAACTGATTATCGATAATTTTGGTGCTTCAGCTTACTTTGAGGATGGCCAACTCAATCGTCAATACCTGGCAGACATTGTTTTTGCCGACCCTGATAAAACAGCCTTAATAAACAGCCTGGTACATCCTGCTGTAGCTGAAGATTTCAAATCCTGGGCATTAAGCCAGCAAACCAAGTATGTCTTAAAGGAAGCCGCATTGTTATTTGAAACAGGCTCTTACAAGGCATTGGATTATACGGTACATGTAGCAGCATCAGAAAAGATAAGAATTGAGAGGATAAAATCCAGAGATCCTAAGCGTAGCGTAGATCAAATTAAGCAAATCATAAACAAGCAGCTAACAGACGAAGAAAAAAATAAGCTGGCTAGTTACATCGTTTCCAATGATGAATCATCTCTTGTGATTCCGCAGGTATTAAAAATCCATTCGCATTTGATGGAGGTGCAATGAAAATTGAGCAGTTCAATTAGATTTCGCTAAGGCTTATCTGATCCAGGTAAAATTTCATTCTTGAATGCCTGTGATTCAAAAAATCAATTTTGTCAATTCGGTCTTGTTTGTGGTTGTAAAAAACTTCAACGTACTCCTCCCCCAAAAGGTAGAGGTTAACTTTATGCGTATAATACCGAATGGCAACGACAAATGTACCTTCAGTGTACAGTTTCTGAGTTTTCTTTTGTATGCTAAGCCTGCTAAAGTCCTCTTTACTCATCGAATGCTATTTTGTAGTGATGTTGTAGTAGGCTTTTGGGTAAAAGGGTAACAAATTTGGAGAGATTTACGATCCATTAATGATTAAAAGTAAATAATTTATTCAAAAATAGCATCCTTCAGGCAAAGTAATTTGATCGAATTGAACTACCTTAACGTTTTTAAACGGCAATAAAGCGCATGAGTTTTGAAATTGATAGATAAACCAAGGTAAGAGAAGTCACGACAAAACTCCTACAGCATAAGGAACGAAATAACTGATCACATTTATGATTAAAAATCAAAAAAACAGTGTCTTTTTACTTTTCATTTTTAGTTTATTACTCCTTTTTAGTAGCTCTTGTTCTTCCTCTAGAAAAGTAAGACAGCAAAACATCCAACAAGTAGTCAATACAGCTAAATCCTATCAAGGCACTCCTTATAGGTATGGCGGTAATACCCGTTCAGGAATGGATTGTTCGGCTTTGGTTTACCTTTCGTTCAAAAGTGTAGGGGTAACGCTGCCTCGCGTATCGGCAGCGCAGAGCAAAATTGGCAAGAAAGTGACACAAGCTAAATTAAAAAAGGGTGATGTAGTCTTCTTTGCAACCGGTCGCAGAAGAAACAAGGTGACCCATGCAGGTATCGTGTTGGAGAAACGAATGGGTAAAACTTATTTTATTCATGCCTCCACTTCTTTAGGGGTTACAGAAGACAACTTGCAATCAAAATACTGGTCTAAAAGATGGGTAAGGGCAAGAAGAATTTTTTAGCAAGTCAAAAGAGGGGAAAAAAAGGGTGAAAATCTTTAATTAAATAAGTAGTGCTATAAAAATTTGTATCAAAGTGCATTAATTTTTAAAACATCCTTTGGTATTCAGCAATATTAACTAATTTTGCACTCGAATTAAAAAGTATTGTTCCAATAGATCTTAAAATATAACAATGGCGAATACTGGTAAGATAACTCAGGTAATTGGTCCTGTTGTGGATGTTTCCTTTGAAGGGAGTAACCTGCCAAATATCCTTGATGCACTTGAAATCATAAAAGAGAATGGCCAGAAGGTTATTCTTGAAGTTCAACAACACCTAGGCGAGGACAGGGTAAGAACCATTGCGATGGACTCTTCGGAAGGAATGGTAAGAGGTATGGAGGTAATAGACCTTGGTAGTCCTATATCAGTCCCCACCGGCGACAATATCAAAGGAAGGTTATTTAACGTGGTAGGAGAAGCCATTGATGGATTACCTCAACCTGAGTCTAACAACAGGCTACCTATACATAGGTCGGCACCGAAATTTGAAGACCTGTCTACTTCTACAGAAGTATTGTATACAGGAATTAAGGTAATCGATTTGATCGAGCCTTATGCAAAAGGTGGTAAAATTGGTTTGTTTGGAGGAGCAGGTGTTGGTAAAACAGTACTTATTCAAGAACTGATCAACAATATTGCTAAAGCATACTCAGGTCTTTCTGTATTTGCAGGAGTTGGCGAGAGAACCAGGGAAGGAAACGATTTGCTCAGAGAAATGATCGAATCAGGAATTGTGACCTATGGTGATGATTTCGTTGAGTCTCTTGAAAAAGAAGGCGGTTGGGATCTATCAAAAGTGGATTTGGAAAAACTTAAAGATTCCAAGGCGACTTTCGTTTTCGGTCAAATGAACGAACCTCCTGGAGCACGTGCAAGAGTAGCTTTGACTGGATTAACACTAGCAGAGTATTACAGAGACGGTGAAGGTGATGGCGCTGGTAAAGACATTCTTTTCTTTATTGACAATATCTTCCGTTTTACACAAGCAGGTTCCGAAGTATCAGCCCTTTTGGGAAGGATGCCTTCAGCTGTGGGTTACCAGCCTACGCTCGCTACCGAAATGGGCGCGATGCAAGAGCGAATTACCTCTACAAAAAACGGATCTATTACTTCTGTACAGGCCGTTTATGTGCCTGCTGATGATTTAACAGATCCAGCACCAGCAACAACTTTTGCTCACTTGGATGCACAAACTGTACTTTCAAGAAAAATTGCAGAACTAGGAATTTACCCAGCAGTAGATCCTCTGGATTCTACCTCTAGAATTCTTGAACCTTCTGTAGTTGGCGATGAGCATTACAATTGCGCTACCAATATTAAAGAGCTACTTCAGCGTTACAAAGAACTTCAGGATATCATCGCTATCTTGGGTATGGAAGAACTTTCTGAAGAAGACAAAAGAGTAGTACACCGCGCCAGAAGGGTACAACGTTTCCTTTCTCAACCTTTCCACGTAGCGGAGCAGTTTACAGGTCTTAAAGGAGTATTGGTAGATATCAAAGATACGATCAAAGGCTTCAACATGATCATGGATGGAGAATTGGATCACTTGCCTGAAGCAGCATTCAACTTAGTAGGTGGTATTGAAGATGCCATTGCCAAAGGTGAAAAATTGTTGGCAGAAGTTAAATAATAGCACTTTATTAGGGTAATACGTCAAGTATTACCCTCTAATAAAATATATCATGCATTTAGAGATCATTACACCGGACCAAAAAGTATTTGAAGGAGAAGTTTCTGAGGCAACCTTTCCTGGAGCCGATGGTTCCTTTCAAGTATTGAAAAACCACGCTGCTATAATATCAGCCCTTGTAAAAGGAGCTGTTTCTTACACTACTTCTGAAGGACAAAAGTCATTGATAGTAGATGGAGGAGTAGTAGAGGTTAATGACAATAAAATTATTGTATTGGCAGAAAAGGTAGTGAATTAAGCTACTTCTTTCGCAAAACCTAAAAGGGTTCTGAAATTAAATTTTCAGAACCCTTTTTATTTATTAAGTAAAAAACTTAGTAATTCTATTTTCCTAAGGAATCTAGCGCTGCTTTCACAGATCCTTTGTCCATTAATAGTGCCTTGGCTTTATCATAATCAGTCAAACCAGCCCTTTCCATTAGCATTTTCACACTTCTGTCCACAATCTTGTCATTGATAAGCAAGACGTTGACCATTTTATTGTCCTCTACCCTTCCCAACCTGATCATGCAGGTGGTGGAAAGCATATCGAAAATCATCTTTTGGGCTGTTCCACACTTCATCCTCGTACTTCCTGATACAAATTCAGGTCCAGTCAATATTTCTATTGGATGAGCTGCATTGGCAGCAATCGGTGATTCAGGATTGCTTACAATACAACCCGTAAGTATTCCCTTATCTCTGCAAGTCTTCAATGCACCCAAAACGAATGGAGTGGTTCCACTTGCTGAAATTCCCAAAACAAAGTCTTTATCTGAAACCTCATAGCCAAGCAAAGCTTCCCATGCAGCATCAGGGTCGTCTTCTTTTTCCTCCCTTGCTTCTATCAAACGGTCTACTCCACCTGCTAGAATGACATTCACTTTCCCCTTTGGAATTCCATAAGTGGTGGGAAGTTCTATAGCATCCAAGACTGAAAGCCTTCCTCCACTACCAGCTCCTACGTAAAACAGTCTTCCTCCATTTTCAAGCTTATCTACAATCGATTGTATCATTAAGTTGATTTTTGGAAGGACCGCTTCAATTGCAAGGGCTACTTTTTTGTCCTCATTGTTTATATTGGCTGTCAATTCTTCTATAGACATCTGTTCTAAATGCCGGTACAAAGAAGGCTGCTCGGTAATTTTTGTCATTATAAATCTATTTTAAAAGTTCACAAGAATAGTTCAAATTGTGGGGGTATTTCCGGGTTTAGTTTTGGTGGAAACCTTACCTCCAGAGGCCTCTCTTACTTGACCAAGGTCTGCATTTAATCTTTGTGTAAATAAAGCAAAATCCGAAGGATGTACCACCATATATACGCCCTCCTTTATCCTGAATGAATTTTATTTTGAAAGCTCCTTTTATTTGGTCAATGGGTCACTGATCACACCAAGATACCTGCCCATCCAATAAGGCAAAAGCCATATATCTCCGGCGCTGTACTCCTGTCCGCCACCATTTCCTCCGTCAAGTGTAAACCTATTGCCATTGTGCCGGCGTATCATCAATTCATCAGGAGGAAGTACAAGCTCCGTAGTTTGCTCTCTAAAATTCTGTTCCAATAGCTTGATGTCTTTTCTATGACTGTTAGCCGTATTCCAGCTGATCATGTCAAGAGGATGCTCTTGAAGATACCAAACAGCTTCCTCCAAATCAAAATTTTCCCTGTTGACCAAAGCTCCAAAAATATTCCATAGCCCATCTTTTTCAGGTCGTTCTGACTCCCAATGATCCTGGATCGCAAGCCTAAATTTTTCTTTTAACTCAGCTGTAAAAGCATAGCGGTATAAACCCCAATACCCCATAAAGTACATCTCATCGTCAGAGTGATTCCAGGATTCAGACAACATGGCTGCCCAATCATCACTTCCTTCTTGTGCTTTACCTATTACTTCCATTGGACGCATTAAGTTTTCTAAGTAATCATGCTTGTCCATCAACATGTAAGCCTCCTTTTTATACACTTCCTTACGAGTAAAGTGGTAGGCCGTTTGTAACATGGCGATAATGTTTGAAGAGTTCAACTTCCTGTCACCAACCATGGTAGGGAATCCATTTACATATTCAGGATTCCACCTGCCCCAAGTGGTATGCTTGCCATCATAATCTATCAAGTACCAATCATTTTCGACGATATGTGTCATTAGCTGATCCAATAGACCTATTGCTTGATTGCGCAACGCTTCATTGTCTACCAATTCAGCAATTACGCCGAAAACAAACACATGTCCTATCACTTCATCACTACTGGTTGTCGCTTTCCAATCCCATTCTTTGTCAGCAGCATGTTGCCACCTGTCTGGGTCAGCTAATTTATCGATATATCCACTTCTATTAAAAGACCTGGAGGGAAATCCTTCGACTGGATTGATTGTATAAAGTCTTTCCAAAGCATCCAAAGATTCCTTAACATTCTTTAAAGCATCAGCAGACCCTGTGGCAGCATAGCGAAATGCCTCTCCGCCCAAATACATAGAAGTCCAAAGACCATCATTGTCTGAATCATCCAATCTTCCAGTGTCCATATTGCCTTTTTCCATCCTTGACAATGTAGCATTGAAACCGTGTCGGATGTGGCGTTCTCTTACTTGTTCACTATAATAGGCAGCCTTCTCTGCCAAAGTCTGTGACATAAATACAAGTTTGCCTAGCCCTTTGTCTGTCAAAACCAATACTTCGTCCTCATTCTTTTGACTTATATGAAGCACTTGGTCGCCTGGCAACCATCTTTCTCCATAATAGTAGTTAAACCCACCATCTTCCTTTTGCATAAATGCTCCTCGCTCTGAACCAAACCAAAGTAAGCCGTTGATCTCAGTAAGGCTGGTCAAGGA